>Ga0207421_10000185_pt1 | contig 76189 bp, 76 predicted proteins | sample SodLakKL_010_SED_4_FD_187542 | JGI IMG/M metagenome (GOLD analysis project Ga0207421, IMG submission 187542) | Alkaline sediment microbial communities from Lake Tanatar, Kulunda Steppe, Russia - 8KL_010_SED (SPAdes) (version 2) | ecosystem: Environmental > Aquatic > Non-marine Saline and... | reverse complement strand
GCACCGTAGACTGACGGCGTCACCGTGCCCGGGACCGCCGACCGCAAGGGGGTCCCGCTACCACACTCCCGCAGGAGCCGACATCACGATGATGGGCAACGGGGCCCACGCGGCCGAGCGCTTCTTCGCCGACCTCACCAGGCTCCTGCCCGACGAGCCGATGGGCTACCTCGGCGTCGGGCCGGGCCGCGGCGCGGGACTGCTCGACCTGCTCACCGCCGGCCTCCCGCTGCGCCAGGCCTGGCTGTTCGAGCCCGACGCGCACGCAGCGCGGCGGCTGCTGGAGGGCGATGCCGGCGACGCGGTCGAGGTCCGGGAGGGGATCCCGGAGATCGACGCCTGGGTCGAGGCCTGTGGTCCCTCCCGGATCGACGTGCTCGACCTCGCCGCCGGCGGGCGCGTCGTCGAGGCGCTGCGCGGAGCCCACCGGCTGTTGTCGAGCGGCGCGGTCGGCGTCGTCTCCGCCGAGGTCGGGTTCGTCGCCGACGCACCGGGGCCTCCGCACCACCGTGACGTCGAGGCGCTCCTCGGCGGGCACGGCTACCGGCTGTACCGGTACGACCCGGTCGAATGGGACGCGCTCGACGAAGGCCCCGTGCTGCGACGCGCGCACGCGCTGTTCGTGCAGGGCGGTGGCACGGCCGCGGGAGCGACTGGGCGCGACCCAGCGGCCGCGGCGACGCAGACCCCGGCCCAGGCCACCGCCGAGCGCCTGCAGCGTCACGCCGATGCGGTCGCGGGCGTCGCCGTCGACGAGGTCCGGGAGCTCATCGCCGAGGTCACCGCGCAGCGTGAGCAGCTGGCGGCGCAACGCGAGGAGCTGGACGCTCGACGCGAGGAGCTCGCCGCGCAGGCTGCCGCGTTCGCCGCCCGGGCCGCCGAGTTCCGCAACCGCTTCGCCGCGCAGGTCCGCTACGGCGAGGAGCTCGAGGCGACGATCGCCGCGCTGCTCGCGAGCCGGTCCTGGCGGCTGACCTCCCCGGTCCGGGCGGCGAGCCGACTCGGCCAGCGCCTGCTCGGACAACCCGTCTCGGACGGCGCGACGCTGCCGGCGCGCCCGCAGGCCGCCGACGACCCGGTGGATGGCGACGCCGCCGTGGAGGCCCCGTCGGCACCGGCGGGGCAGGGACCGCCGCCGGCCGCGCTGCCGCCCGGCGCCCGCTTCGTGACCACCGACGGCCGTCGACGCAAGGTCACCCTGAAGCGGGCGCGCAACTGGCTGTGGTCGGGCTACGCCGACCTTGGCCGGACGTGGCTCGAGGCGATCGTCGACGGCTCGCTGCCGACGCCGCTCGAGGACCGCCTCGAGGCCGCGAGGACCCTGTCGGTGTGGCATGCCAAGCGTGAGGACCCCGCTACCGCGCTCACCTGGCTGCGGCGGTGCTCCGAGCTCGACCCGGACTGCACCGCGCAGCGCCCGTTCTGGATGCTCGAGGCGCAGTACCTCGTCAGGGCCGGGCGTCTGGCCGAGGCCCGCGTCGTCGTGGCCTCGCGGGGCGGGGACCCGCGTGACACGAGCGCACGACTCGTCGCCGCGACGATCGACCAGCAGGTCGACCCCGATGCGGCGGCGCGGTGGCGCGAGGGGGCGGTGGGCGACCTCAACGCCGTGTACGCCCACCACGGACTGTTGCCGGTGGGTGCCCTCGACGGCGACGAGCGCTGGAGCATCGACAACCTCACGACGGACCTGCCGGCGGAGCGACTGCTGGCCGCCGGCCCGCTGGTCAGCGTGATCGTGCCGGTCTACAACGGCGCCGACACGCTGCCGACCGCCCTGCGCTCGCTGCGGCAGCAGTCCTGGACGAACCTCGAGATCATCGTCGTCGACGACGCGAGTGACGACGGCTCAGCCGAGGTGGCCCGAGGCTTCGCCCGCGACGACGACCGCTTCCGACTCGTCGAGCTCGCGGAGAACGCCGGCGTGTACGGGGCCCGCAACGCCGGCCTCGGTGTCGCCAACGGCGAGTACGTCACCATCCACGACGCCGACGACTGGTCGCACGCCGAGAAGATCGAGTCCCAGCTCGACCTCATCAGGGCCGGCGCGCCGTTCGCGCTCTCCGACATGGTGCGCGTCGCCGAGCCGCTCGTGTTCGTCGGACCGCCCACGCCGAGCGACAGCCTGCTCCAGCCCAACATCTCCTCGACGCTCATCCGACACGACGACCTGCGCGCGCTCGAGGGCTGGGACGACCGCGTCCGCATCACCGCCGACGCCGAGCTGCTGCGAAGGCTCGCGCTGCGGCACGGCCTCGATCCGGACCTCCCCGACCTGCCGCGCGCGCTGCCGGGCTGTCCGCTGTCGTTCCTGCGCAAGACCGAGACGTCCCTGACGGGCAGGGCCGACACCCACGCCTCGACGGTGCGCTTCGGCGTGCGGCGGGAGTACCGCGAAGCCTCGGAGTGGTGGTACGCGCGGCGCGCCGGCGATGGCGCGGCAGCGACGATCCCCCGCAGCGACCTCGACTTCCCCGTACCCGCGACGATCCGCCGCAACCGCGCGCAGCGCGTCGACACCGACGTCCTCGTCATCGCCGACTTCGCGCTGGCCGGCGACCCGCCGCACCACGCCCTCGCGATGGTGGAGGGGGCGCTCGCCGCCGGCTGCCGGACCGCGGTCCGGCAGTACCCGTGGTGGCGGCAGTACCCGATGCGGCGGCGCCTGCCCGCGGCGGTGCGCGAACGCCTCTACCGCCACGACGTCCCGATCGCCGCCGCGCATGAGGAGGTGGCCGCCGAGGGCGTCCTCGTCGCCCATCCACCGCTGCTCGAGCACCGTCACGACGGCGCCACGACGGTCGAGGCCCGCTGGGCGGCGCTCACCGTCGACGTGCCCGCCGAACGGACCCGCGAGGGCAAGCAGCCCCTCTACGACCCCCAGCGGGTGGCCGACACCCTCGAGGCCCTGGTGCCCTGCGGCACGGCGTGGGTCGCGACCTCGGAGGCGCTCCGTCGGCTCATGGACGCCGACCCCCGGTTCCCCGCACCCGCCCCGGCGGTGTGGACCCCGCTGCTCGACCTCGACCGCTGGGCGCCCCGCCGCACCGACCGCAGCCGCATCGGCCACGCCCGCCCGGTCCTGGGCCGCAGCGCCCGCGAGGACGCCCTCGCATGGCCCGCGCAGCCCGACGCGCTGCGATCGGCGTACGGCGCGGACCAGCCTTGCGACGTCCGCTTGCTCGGCGGGGCCAAGACCCTGCGAAACGTCCTCGACGAGCTTCCCGACAACTGGGAGACCCTGCCCTGGGACGGCAAGGCCGGCGATGACGAGCCGTTGCGCGGGTTCCTGTCGACCCTCGACTTCTTCGTGGGCTTCCCCCACGAGTCCGCGATCGCCGCGACCGACCGGGTGACCCTGCGGGCGATGGCCCTCGGGGTCCCCGTCATCCTGCCCCCGGGGTTCGCCGGGCAGTTCGGCGACGCAGCGCTCTACGCCGAGCCTGACGAGGTGTGGTCGGTGGTGTCCGCCACGTGGCAGCGCCCCCAGGACTACCTCGACCGGGTCGAGGCCGGCCTCGCCTACGTGCGCCGACACTGTGACCTGCGCGGGTTCGGCGCCCGCATCGCCGCGCTGGCGGGCTGAGCGCCCGTCGACCGGGCCGCGCGCCGCCCACCGGTGACCGGCCCCGCGCGAGGGCAGCGTGCCCCCGCCCCGGGGCCGCGGAGGGTCACATCGGCCCGGACGGCGGCGGGCCCTGCGCCTGCCCGCCGCGGGCCATGTTCGCGAACCGGGAGTGGTGCCCGATGAACGTCAGCCGCACGGTGCGCAACGGACCGTTGCGGTGCTTGGCGACGATGATCTCCGCCTCGCCCTTGTTCGGCGACTCCGGGTCGTAGACGTCGTCGCGGTAGATGAAGGCCACGAGGTCGGCGTCCTGCTCGATCGAGCCGGACTCGCGCAGGTCGGCGAGCTGGGGTCGCCGGTCGGTGCGGTCCTCGGGCTTGCGCGAGAGCTGGGAGAGCGCGATGACCGGGACGTCGAGCTCCTTGGCGAGGATCTTCAAGCCCCGGGAGAGCTCGCTGACCTCCTGCACCCGGCTCTCCGAGCGCCGGTGGGCCTGCATGAGCTGGAGGTAGTCGAGGATGACGAGGTCGAGGCCGTGCTTCTGCTTGAGCCGACGGCACTTCGACCGCAGCTCCATGAGGTTGAGCCCGGGGGTGTCGTCGATGAAGAGCGGCGCCTCGGCCAGCCGGCCCATCGCCTGGCTGAGCTTGGGCCAGTCGGCGTCCTGCAGCCGCCCGGTGCGCAGCCGCTCGGAGTCGACCTTGGCCTCGGAGGCGAGGATGCGCTGGACGAGCTCGGTCTGCGACATCTCGAGGCTGAACAGCGCGACCGGCCGACGCAGGTCGACGGCGACGTTCGTCGCGAGGTTCGTCACGAGGGTGGACTTGCCCATGCCGGGACGCGCGGCGAGGATGACGAGGTTCTGCTTCTGCAGTCCCGCGGTGAGGTCGTCGAAGTCGTAGAAGCCGGTCGCCAGACCGGTGACCGCCGAGTCGTTCTCGTGGAGCTTCTCGATGAGCTCGAAGGACTCGGTGAGCAGCTCCTTCATGAGCGCGAACTCGCCGACCCGGCCACGCTGGGCGACCTGGTACATGAGCGCCTCGGCGCTGTCGACGGCCTCCTCGGCGCCCTCCTCGGCGTCGTAGCCGATGCGCGTGATCTGCGTGCCCGCCTCGATGAGGCGGCGGCGCAGCGCCTGCTCGGCGACGATGCGGGCGTAGTAGACGGCGTTGGCCGCGGTCGGCACGCGGTCGATGAGCTCGGTGATCGCCACGACCCCGCCGGCGGACTCGAGGGTGCCGCGCCGCTCGAGCTCGTCGCCGAGCGTCACCGGGTCGACGGGCTCGCCACGGTCGTAGAGGTCGGAGACCGCCTCGAAGATCGTGCGGTGCGCGCCCCGGTAGAAGTCCTCGGGGTGGACGACCTCGTTGACCTCGGCGATGGCGTCCTTCGACAGGAGCATCGAGCCGAGGACGCTGACCTCCGCCTCGAGGTTGTGCGGCGGCACGCGGTCGTGGCCACCCTCCGGCGGCGGCAGCCGACGGACGTTGGGGCTCGCCTCGCTCACGACAGCCTCGCTCTCATCGCGCTCCTCGTCCTCTCCGCGGATCCGGCGATCCGCCGATCTGCCGACCGACGCTGCGCGCCGGCGACCGTCCCGGCGACCGCACCGCCCCGGGACGATACGGGTGGGGTACGACATCGCGCCGACCCGGCGCGGTCAGCATCCACCGAGCGGGGGCGATGGCGGTGGACAGTCGCCGTCGGCCTGTGGACGGGGCCCGCAGTCTGTGGGCGCGGCCGGGTCGGCTGTGGACGAGGTGGCGCCACCGGCGCGCGCGTCCACAGGCCGGGGTGTGCGCCGAGCGGACACCCGTGAGGCCATCCGCCCGCAGCAAGCGACCCCGGCCGGGGCCACGGCCGGGGTCGGGTTGGGTCGAGCTGGCGGCTAGTCCTCGTCGGTCGGCGCGACCTCGACCTTGAGCGTCGCCTCGACGTCGCGGTGGAGCCGCACGGGCACCTCGTGGGCGCCCACGGACTTGATCGGCCGGCCGAGCTGGAGCTCCTTCGAGGCGATCGTCACGCCGAGCTGCTCGCGCGCGGCCTCGCGCAGGGCGGTGGCACCCACCGAGCCGTAGAGCTGGCCGTCCTCACCGGCCTTCGCGGTGACGACGACGCTCGCGCGCTCGATCTCGCCGCGCCGCCCCTCGGCGTCGGCGATCGTGGCCGCGGCGTGCTTCTGCCGCTTGCGGGCGATCGCCTCGGCGTCCTTGATCGCGCCACGGGTGGCCTTCATCGCCAGCCCGCGCGGGACGAGGTAGTTGTTGCCGTAGCCGTCGGCGACGTCGACGACCTCGCCGGCCTCGCCGAGGTTGTCGACGTCCTTCTTCAGGATGAGCTTCATCGCGTGCGCTCCTCGAGCGGCCTGCTAGTTGACGGTGTAGGGCAGCAGCGCCATCTCGCGGGCGTTCTTGATCGCCTCGGCGAGCAGCTTCTGGTACTGCGGCGAGGTGCCGGTGACCCGCGCGGAGCGGATCTTGCCGCGGTCGCTGATGAACCTCTCGAGCAGCGCCACGTCCTTGTAGTCGATGTACTCGATCTTGTGCTTGCTGAAGAAGCACTCCTTGCGCTTCGGGGTCTTGCCCCGGTCGCGATCGCGGTCGCGATCAGCCATGGTCTCGCCTCCTCTAGAACGGGACGTCGTCGGAGTCGGGGGGCGGGGGCGGGGGCGCGGACTCCGCGCTGGCGCGCTGCCCGCCTCCTCCACCGCGCGGGTTGCGGGTGACCTCGGCGCGCGCCCAGCGCAGCGACGGGGTGACCTCGTCGGCCTCGATCTCGGTCACCCAGCGCGTCTCGCCCTCCTTGGTGTCGTAGGAGCGGCTGCGCAGCCGACCGAGGACGAGGACCCGGTCACCCTTCGACAGGCTCTCGGCGACGTTCTCGGCCTGCTCGCGCCAGACGTTGCAGGTGAAGAAGCCGTCGAGGGCGTCCTCCCACTCGTTGGTCTCCTGGTTGCGCTTGCGGCGGTTGACCGCGACGCGCACGTTCGTGACCGCCACGCCCGACTGGGTGTAGCGCAACTCGGGGTCGTCGGCGAGGTTGCCGATGATCGTGATCTGGTTCTCGGCCGCCACAGCGTCCTCCTGTGCTCGATCGGTGCACTTGGCGTGGAGCGGGACGGCTGTCCCGCCGAGCCGCGCCGTAGCCGGCGCCGGCCCACCGTCGCCGGAGGGTCAGGAGACCCGCTTGCGGCGAAGGTCCGGTCGGATCGCCTTGTGGCGCACGACCTCGTCGGCGATGCGGAGCTGGCGCTCGACCTCCTCGAGGTGCTCGCCGCCGAGGGTGAGGTCGAGGACGGTGTAGTAGCCCTCGCGCATGTGGTCGATCTCGTAGGCGAACTCGCGCTTGCCCCAGTGATCGACGCGGTCGACGCTGCCGCCGAGGTCGCTCACGAGCTTGGTGACGCGCTCGATGAATCCCGAGACCGTGTCCTCGGGCAGGTTCCCACGGGTGATGACCATGAGCTCATACTGGTGCATAGACCATCCTTTGGGCTGGTGGCCCCCGCGGCCGGGACGGCCCGTCGGGAGCAGGACGGAGATCCGTCGTAGCGTAGCACTCCCGGCCGGGACCGCCGCCCGTGACGGGCCCCGGGCCCTCGCGCGCTCGTCGATCCGACGCCACGCACGCTACCCCGGCCCTGCGACACCCGGCCGACCAGACCCTTCAGCCCTGTGGACGGACCTGCGCCGCGAGGGCGTCGAGGGCCTCCTCGGCGCGGTGGGCGGTCGGCAGCGCGCCGGCGAGGTCGCCCGAGGCGAAGCCTGAGGCCACGAGCCCGTCGAGGAGGTCGTGCAGCGCCCGCCAGTGGCCCTCGGGGTCGAGCAGCACGATCGGGCGGTCGTGGACGCCGAGCTGGCGCAGCGTGAGCGTCTCGAGGAGCTCCTCGAGGGTGCCGAGGCCGCCGGGCAGGACGAGGAAGGCGTCGGCGCGGGCGTCCATCGCCGCCTTGCGGGCCCGGAGGTCGTCGACGCGGACGAGGTCGTCGACCTCGAGCAGCTCGGCCTCGAGCGCGGCGAGGCCGTGGGGGATCACCCCGGTGACGTGCGCGCCCCCGGCCAGCGCCGCCCGGGCGACCTCGCCCATGAGCCCCAGGCCCCCACCGCCGTAGACGAGGCGCCACCCGCGCGTGGCGAGCCCGGCGCCGACGTCGGCGGCGAGGCCGCGCAGCGGCCCGGGCACGCCGTCGGCGGAGGAGCAGAAGACGCAGACCGCGAGGCTCATCGCCGCGATGCTAGCCGTCGCCTGCGCCCCCTTGACAAAGTCATAGGGACACCCCCGGGGAGCGCGACGGCGGGGCCCCGGCGCAGGCGACCGTCCGACCGCCTAGGGATCGGGCAGCTCGAGCGCCTGCCCGGGACGGATGAGGTCGGGGTTGGCCGGGTCGGGCAAGGCGTCGCGGTTGGCCTCGATGAGCGCGCGCCAGTACGCGGCGACGTCGGCGTCGGCGACCTCGGGGCCGCGGGCCTCGGCGAGGACCGCCTCGGCGATCGACCAGAGGTGCTCACCGGCCTCGACGCGCCACGATCCCGGACCGGCGTCGGCGTCGGGGGTCTCCGTCGGCGCGCTCGGCGGGGGCGGTGACGCCGACGACGGGCTCGGCGCGCCGGGTGCCGCCGCGTCCGTCTGCCCGCCCGCCCCGGGCACGGCGACCGACCCGGGGTCGGCGAGCAGTCCGGCCGCGCGCGCCGGGTCGGGATCGGCGAGGGGACCCGCCGAGCCCGCCGGATCCTCCCCGGCGGGTGCCCGGGCCTCACCGAGGGCGAGGTGGCGCGGACCGTCGATGGGCAGATCGCCGCCGGGAAGGACGGGATCGCGCCGAGGCTCGCCGACCGTGCCGCGCTCATCCTGGACCGCCGGGGCGGCCTCGGCGACGACGGGCGGCGGGGGCGCGACCGCCGCCTGGGGCAGGCTCGTCACCGCAGCGGTCGCGAGGCCGACGCCGAGCGCGGCGCTGAGCAGACGGCGCACCGGCGCGACGGTGAGGAGGTCGGCGAGGGCGACGAGCCGTGCGGCCCGCGCGAGACGCGCGACCACCCCGATCGTCGTGACGCCGAGGAGGTACCAGGCGAGGGCGAGGACGACGAGGCGCAGCACGGTGAACGCCGTCGTCAGGGGGTCCTGCGCGCCGACCCAGGTCGCGAGCGCCGAGGGGTCACCGAGCGGCGGAGTGGCGAGCGCGCCGGCACCGAGCCGGCCGAAGGCCGTGATCGCCACGACGAGGAGGAGCACCCATGCGACGAGCGGCGTGATGTCCCGCCCCGCCCGCGGCCTCCCGACCTCGCCGCGCTCCCGTCCCGTCATCGCGCCACCTCCGTCGCCGATCCCCAGCCCGACCTCGGCCTTGCCACCTCATGATACTTCCATGTATTCTCATGCTCTTCGAAGGCTTCCAAGTGCCTGTGGGGGGACGCATGGCAGGACTCGACGGCTACGAGCTGCTCGAACGTCTCGGCACCGGCTCGAGCGGGACGGTGTGGCGGGCACGCGAGCGCGGGGGCACCGGCCGGACCGTGGCGATCAAGCGCCTCGCCGCCGCCGACGAGCCGACACGGCGTGAGGCCCTGCGCGAGGAGGCCGCGATCCTCGCCGCCCTGGACCATCCACACGTCGTCGACATCCTCGCCTGCCTCGACGACGCGCACGGCCTCGCGATCGTCATGCCCTACGCCGCCGGCGGCTCGCTCGAGCGTCGCCTGCGGGGCGGCCCGCTGCCGTGGCCGGAGGTCGTCGAGCTCGGGATCAGCCTCGCCGACGCCCTCGCCTCGGCGCACCGTCACGGGGTGCTGCACCGCGACGTCACCCCCGGCAACGTCCTGCTCACCGCCGACGGTGAGCCGCTGCTCGCCGACTTCGGGGTCGCCCGCGCCGCGGGGGTGCACGGCACCCCCGGCTACGTCGACCCGGCGGTCCTGCGCGGCGCCGCCCCCGACGCCCGCAGCGACGTCTACGGCCTTGCCCGCCTGCTCGAGCACGCTCTCACCGGCCAGCCGCCGGCCCCGCACGGGCAGGACGCCGCGAGCGGCGGCCGCGACGGCTCCGCGGCGCAGGCGACCGCGCTCGAGACCTCCGGCGCTCCCGCGACCCTCGCAGCGGCGCTCGCCGCCGCCACCGCCGTGGAGACCGCCGAGCGTCCGCTCGATGCGACGGCCTTCGCCGAGGCGCTGCGCGCCTGCCGACCGGCCGAGGGGCGTGGCCGCCGCCGGACCGACGCCACGCCGTCGCAGGCGGGCACGCGGGCGACGACGAGTGCCGCCTCCACCGCCGGCGGGGTCAGCGCCACGCCGGGGCCAACCCACCACGGTCCCGGCGGGGACGGCGGCGCCGGCGAGGCGCCGAGCGCGCCGCCACTCGTCCGGCGCGCGAGGAGCGGGGGCTCGGAGGCCGCGGCGCCGGCGGCGACCGTCGACTTCACCGCGGCGCCGACCCCGCCGGAGCCGGAGGCGTCGGTCGCGGTGCCATGGCGCTGGGTCGTCGTCGCCGCGCTCGGGCTGCTGCTCGTGCCGCCCCTGCTCGCGTGGGGACTGCGGCAGGCGTGGGAGGGGCCGCCGTCGGGCGTGCAGGCGACCGCGCCTGCCGTGGCGGTCGAGGCCGCACCCGCGCAGCACGCCGCGGTCGGGGCCCCCGGGCCTGCCCTCCACCGCACCGACCTCCGCGACGGTCACCGCCGGCATTCCACCGTGGCGTCGACGGCGCGCTCGGCGACGGCCTCGCCGGCGGCGCGCACCCGCTGGGCGCCGCCGCCGAGCAACGCCGGGGTGAAGACGCGCTCGACGGTGCCGGTCGCCTCCACCCGCACCTGCACCTCGCCTCCGCCGGGCGCGACACCGACCGCAGCATCGACGGACTCGAGGGCGTAGGCGTCGGAGGCGCGCAGGGCGAAGGTCCGCTCGGCGACGCGCTGGGCTGCGGCGGGATCGAGGCTGAGGTCGCCGCACGCCTCGTAGAAGCCGCGCTCGGAGAGCGCGGCGACGACGGCGTCGTTGGCCGCCGCGGCCGCTGCCGCGGAGAGCTCCCGGCGCCCCATGAACGCGAGCGCCCCGTCGACGGCGATCGCCGAGAGCACGATGACGACGAGGACCGCCGCCGGCATGAGCATGAGCGCGCTCCCGCGCTCCTCAGCGCCCATCGCAGATCACCTCCCCACCGCTTCCGGCCTCCCCCTCGACGCCGGAGCGCAGGGGGTCGACGACCTCCGCGTGCGAGGCGCGGGTGGTCACCCCCGCGCCGAAGCCACCGACCCACGGCAGGGCGATCGCCGGGACGGTGTGCCCGACGGTCACCGTCACCGTCGCGCACCGTGTGAAGGAGCCGGCGACCTCGACCTCGCCTGCGGGCTCACGACCGTGCGCGGCGAGCGCCGCACCGGCCGCGGCGACCGCCGCGGGACGGGCCGAGGCGGCATCGCCGGCCTCGACGAAGGCCCGCGCGCCCTCCCGCGCCGCCGCGGTCACCGCCATCTTCGCGTCGACGACCGCCCAGGCGTTGGCCGCGACGAGGGCGCCGACGATGAAGACGAGGAAGCCGAACGGCAGGGCCTCCCAGCCGGCGACCGCGCCGGCGTCGTCCTCGCGCAGGCGCCGCACGCCAACACGCAGACGCCGCACGCCACCACGCAGGGGCGGCGCCCCGAGCGACCGCGCGCTCACCGCAGCCGCTCCGTGCGCACGCGGAACTCCCGCTCGATCGAGGCCAGGCCGAGCGAGGAGGCGAAGCGCGCCGGCACGAGCCCGGGCCGGGCGGCCTCGACGCGCAGGGCCACGACGTCCTCACCGGCCGACCAGTGAAACGTCGCCGAGGCGGCGAAGGGCCCCATCGTCTCCCGCGCCCTGGCCTCGGCGGCGGCGACGTCGCCGGCGGCCCCGGCGGCCTCGACGGCGGCGTCATAGGCCGCCGCCTCGACGACCGAGGTGGCGTAGAGGTGGGTGAGGAGGTGGGCGGCGACGAGCAGCAGCGTGAGCACCACGCCCACGCCGAGCGTGACCGAGAGGACCCCGCTGCCTCGCTCAGCGGCGAGGCGCGCGCTCACCCGATCGACTCGACCGAGTCGTTGATGCGGGTCGTCGCCCCGGTCATCATCCCGCTGAAGACCGCCCACATCGCCGCGCCGAGCAGCGCGATGATGAGCACGGCGATCGCCGCGGAGATCACGCCCTCCCCGTGCTCGGCGGCGAGGCGGTCGCGCAGCGCGAGCCCCCGGGCCCGCAGCATGAGGACGATGACGATCATCAAGGCGTTCACGTGCTTCCCCCGTGCTCCTCGGCATCAGCCGGGCCGTGCCCCCTGCACGGCCAGGAAGAAGGTACGCAGGCGTCAGAGGATGGCAAGTCCCCCGTCCCCATCCAGGGGCGTCACTCGGCGAAGAAGCGGACCGCCTCGACGAAGGGGATGAGCATGAAGATCACGCCAGGGAGCAGGGTTGCGACGGTCACGGGGATCCAGACCTGCTGGCTGCGCCGCTCCATCGTCGCGACGAGCTCGCGCTGGACATCCGCGCGCACTGCGCGCGCCTCCTCGCTGAGCAGCCGTCCGAGGTCGCTCGTCTCGCGGTTGAGCGCCATGACCGCGACGAGGCGGTCGAGCGCGTCGACGCGGGCCACCGCCGCCCACTCCCGCAGCGCCTCGGACTCCGACCGTCCGTGGCGGACCTGCGCGGCGACCCGCGCGAGGTCGGCCGCGCAGGCGCCCTGCCCGCGCGCGGCGACCCGGTTGATCGCCCCCGACAGCGAGTAGCCCGCCGACAGCAGCATCGCGATCTGCTCGGCGACGACCGGCAGCTCGAGGAAGACCCGGCGCTGCCAGCGCTCGGAGGCCTGCGCGGCGCGCTGCTCGGCAAGCAGGAACGCGAGCAGCGGCGCACCGAGCAGCAGGAGCACCGCCAGCGGCGCCGTCGGGCGCAGCGCGAGGACGAGCAGGCCGGCGGCCCCGAGCGCGGCGATGCTCCAGCCGATCTGGCGGACCCGGAAGGCGGTGACGTCGAGGGGGGAGTGCACGCGCCACAGCCGCAGCTCGAGGTCCTCACCGACGCCGAGCAGGCGCGCGAGGCGTTCGCCGACGGTGCGCGACAGCGGGGCGATCGTCTCGGCGAAGGACTCGACGCTGAGCACGCCTGGACCGACCGGCCGCGCCATGCCGCCGGGGGCGTAGGGGCGCAGGCGCTCGGCGACGCTCGGTCGGGCGAACCACCGCAGCTGCGAGAACAGGAGCGTCACCCCCGCCCAGAGGGCGAGGCCGGCGGGCAGCAGGAGGCGGATCACCGCAGGAAGACCCGCTGCTCGGTGGGCAGGCGCATGATCCGCCCGGCCCACACCCAGCACCCGAGCATGATGACGAGTCCGACGAGCACCCCGGCCTGGCCTGCCGGGGTGGCGTAGGCGGCCCGGCCCTCGCCGATGCTCCAGCCGGCCAGCGCCATGCCGAGGGGCACGACGAGGACGAAGACGCGGGCGAAGCGCGCGCCGGCCTGCTTGGCCCGGGCGTCCTTGCGGCCGGCGAGGTCGGCGACGCGGTCCTCGGCGAGGGCGGCGAGGCGGCGGTCGAGGTCGCTGCCGCCGACCTCGTGGGCGACGAGGAGGGTCTCGCAGACGGCGTCGGCGGTCGGATCGGCGAGACGGTCCTTGAGCACCACGACGGTGCGGGCGAAGTCGGTGGAGATGAGCCACTCGCGCTGCGCGGCGGCGAAGGCCGGGCGCAGCTCCTCGGGGCCGCGCAACCCGACGGTGAGCAGCGCCTGGGGCACCGAGCGGCCGAGCGTCGTCGCCTCCAGGCGGATCTCCTCGAGCATGCGGGGCCAGGCCTCGGCGGCCTGTGCCCGCCGGCGGGCCCGCCGCTCCCGCGCCGCGCCGACCGGGACCGCCGCCGCGGCGAGGCCGGTGAGCAGCGGCGCCGCGATCCCACCGAAGAGCGCCGCCCCAGCCGCTGCGCCGACGAGGCCGAGGACGGCGACGACGGCGAGCAGCTCGCGCAGGCGCACCTGCTCGAGGCCGGCGTGGACGAGGAACTCCCGCGCGCGGTGCCGGCGCGGACGGGGCGCCTCGAGCCCGGGACCGACCCCGAGGCCCCGCCAGCCGAGCGCCACGTGGGTGTAGACGAGGAAGACCCCGTAGGCGGCGACGAGCGCGAGGGCGAGGCCGATCATCGTCGCGTCCTCACGCGACGCCCTCGGCCCTCGACCCGGCGCGCTCGAGCAGCGCGCGGACGTCGAGGGCCGCCTCCTCGAAGGCCCGGGCGGCGCGGACCGGCAGCTGCCCGGTCCAGGCCAGCGGGCCGCCGGGACGCGCCCGCGCGAACACCGGGGTCACGGTGAACGCCGGGGAGGACCCACCGGTCTGGAGGTCCTCGACGCAGACGATCTCGTCGACCTCGACGATGCCGCGGCGGCGCTGCGCGTGGACGACGACGTCGACGGCCTCGGAGACGAGGGTGTTGAGCGCGCTCATCGGCAGCTCCGAGGAGGTGTCGGCGAGCTGGCAGATGAAGCGCAGCCGGGTCAGCGCCTGGCGCGCCGAGCCGGCGTGGATCGTCGTGAAGCCCTTCACCCCCGACGACAGGGTGAGAAGCAGCGGCAACGCCTCCCGGTCGCGCACCTCCCCGACGATCGCCACGTCCGGCGCCATGCGGAGGAACCCCGCGACGAGGCGGCGCAGGTCGACCTCGGGGCGGTCGGGCCGCGCCGCGCGGGTCTGCATCGACGCGACGTTGGGCAGCGGGATGTCGGCCTCGAAGACCTCCTCGGCGATGACGACGCGCAGGGTCGGGTCGAGCTCGGCGGCGCAGCACGACAGCAGGGTGGTCTTGCCGCTGCCGGGCGCGCCGGCGAAGACCATCGACAGCCGCGCCTGCACGCAGGCCCGCAGGAACGCCGCGGCGTCGGGGCTGAGCATCTCGCGGTCGACGAGCTCGGGCAGCGTGCGGAACGCCACACCGGTGAACTTGCGGATGTTCACGACGAGGTGGCCGTCCCGGCCGACGTCGCGGTGGACGATGTGCAGGCGGGCGCCGCTGTCGAGCTGGGCGTCCTGCAGCCCGTCGGCGGGGTCGAGCTTGCGGTGCGCCGTCGAGGCGTCGTCGAGGATCTTCGTGAGCGTGCGCACGACGTGCTCGTCGTCGTGGAAGACCTCGTCGTGGTAGCCGCTCTGCCCGCGGTGGCGCTTGACGAAGATCTGGTCGGGGGCGTTGATCATCACCTCCCAGACGTCGTCGTCGGCGAGCAGCGGCTCGAGCGGGCCGTAGCCGGCGAGGTTGCGCAGCGCGCGGCTCGCGACGACCTCGGGGTCGGCGAGGTCGAAGGCCCGCAGGCCGCGCTTGTAGTCCTCGCTCCAGCGCTCGACGGCCTCGTCGACGAGGCGGCGCAGCTGGCCTTGCGCGCCATCGGCGGCGAGGTCGAGCTCGAGGCGCTTGGCGCGCTCCTGCACCTCCTGCTCGATCTCGGCCAGCGGGGAGAGCTCCTCGGCAACCACGCAGCGCTCCTTCCTCGGAGGGGCCTACGCCTCGAGCGAGCCCGACCACGCTCCGAGCGAGCCGGGCTCGACGCGCTCGGGCACGTCGGCGGTGGGGGCGGGCTCGGCGGGGGCAGCGGCGAGCGCCGCGGTGAAGGCGCCGGCGAGGGTGGCCGGCAGCGGCGCGGGCAGGGGGGTGCCGTCGACGAGGGCCTCCTCGACCCTGCGGCGCGGCAGGAACACCGGGGAGGTCGCGCAGGCTCCGTCGGTGAGATCGCCGAGCGCGCGGGCGAGCCCGGCGCGCGCCTTGGGGCTGCGCGGCGCGACCGACAGCACCGGGACGATCCGCGAGGAGGGCACGCCGACCCCGCGCAGGTCGCCGACGACGCGGCCGAGGGCGTGCAGGCCCTTGAGGTCGCCGCGGCCCACCGCGAAGGCCACGGCGGCGTGCGCCGCGGCGGCCCGGGCCATGGTGTTGCGCTCCTCGACGTCGAGCGAGCCGCCCTCGGCCTCGCCCTCGAAGTCGGCGTCGACGTCGCAGACGACGACCCCGAAGTCGCGCCGTAGCGAGGCCAGCGCCGCGGCGAAGGCCCGCGGGCGGATCGAGGGCCAGTAGCGCGCGCGGCGCAGGCCGAGCAGCAGGTGGTAGCCCCGCTCGAGCACCCGGAAGGTCTGGGCGTGCACCTCCCGGCGGCCGGGGCGTGCGCCGCGGTGGAGCTCGACGAGCTCCTGCACCCCGGGGGCGACGTCGCGCGCGTCGTGGAGCATCGCCTGCTCGGCGTGGCGGCAGAGGTCGGCGAGCAGCACCGGCCCGGCGGTGGCCTCATCGGCGGCCAGCCCCTGGGCCAGGGCGATCGCGCTGACCGACGCGCCGGTGCCGCCGGGCCCGCAGACCAGGGCCAGCGGCGCCTCGGCCGCCTCGACGGGGGCCGCGGCGTCGGTCTCGGTGGGCGTGGCGTCCTCGGCGGGCACGAGGGCCGCGTAGGCGCCGAGGACGTCGAGGAGCTCGGCGCGCTCGAAGGTGGCCGGCAGGACCGCCACGGCGCCGAGCTCGTGCCAGCCGCGCGTCACCCCCGCGGCGTCGACGACGATCGGCACCACCCCGGCATCGCGCACCGCGGCGAGGAGGTCGCGGTCGGTGGCCGGCAAGCCGGCGTCGAGGAGCACCGCGCTGAACGGGCGGCCGCTCGCGAGCAGCGCGCGCAGCTCCTCGGCGGAGACGCACTTCGAGAACTCCGCGGGCAGCGAGGCCTGCATGCTCCAGGCGGCGACGTCGCGGAACCACGGCGCGCGCGCCCGGGCGAGGCCGGCGAGGACGAAGCGGTCGCGGGCCATCAGCCGGCCGGCTCCCCGGGGTCGGACGCCTCGGCGTCGTCCTCGTCGGCGGCGCCGTCCTCCCCGGCCCCGGGGGCGGTGCCGTCCTGACCGGCGGCGCCCGCCGGATCCTCGTCGAGGTCGGGACGGAAGCGCGTCGGCGCGGCCTCGTCGGGCTCGCGCCCGGTCGTGCGCACCAGGAGGAGCTCGGCGTTGCTCACCGCGTGGGCGACCGCGAGCACCGCCGCGCGGTCGGCGACGCCGACGGTGAGCGTGAGGTCGCCGGCGGTGCCGATCGTCGTGTCGGCCTCGCCGGCGTCGAGCACCTCGACGTCGGTGGCGATGACCTCGGCGAGCCCGTCGCCGTCGCGGTAGGCGGCGACGACGTCGACGCGGTCGCCGCGGCGCAGCGTCCCGCCGACCGCGCGGGAGGCGTCGATGGCGAAGGAGAGCTCCTCGTGGTCGACCGCCCCGCGCCCCTCGGCGACGTGGCTCGCGAGCACGAGGTCGTAGCGCGACAGCGGGGCGAGCGCGACGGCGCCGACGAGCGCCTCGGGGTCGTCGAAGGCGCGGCCGGCGAGCTCGGGCGGCAGGTCGACCGCCGCGACGGCGAGGTCGGAGAGCTCGAGGGGCTCGCCGACGGCGATCTCGCCGGAGGCCACGACCCACGCGCGGTCGGGCCCGCCGGCGGCGTCGAGATAGGCGGCGAAGACGGCCACCGCGGCCGCGGCGACGAGGAAGCCGCCGACGACCGCGCGGCTGCCGGGCAGCCTCCGTCGCCGCCGCAGCGGCCGTGCCGCATCACCGCCGCGCGCGGTCGTCTCGCCGCCCGCAGCGGCGCCCGTCGTGCGATCGATCGTCGCCAGCGTCCGCCCCCGCGTCCCCCGTCACCTGCGAGGCGCTGACGGTAGCCGGGACGGTTGTCCACGACAAGCGGGAATCCTCGGCACTGTGGACGACACGATGTATGCTGATGTCCTATGGCAGAGCAAGAGATCATCTGGCTCAGCACCGCAGAGGCCGCGCGTCGGCTCGGCATCACCTCCCGCACGCTGTACCGCCTCATCGACGAGGGGCAGCTGCCGGCCTACAAGTTCGGCCGCGTCATCCGGCTCAGGGAGGGCGACGTCGAGGCCTTCATCGAGGCCAGCCGCGTCGAGCCCGGCTCCCTCGGGCACCTCTACCCGGAGCCGGCCCAGCGCAGCGACGAGGGCTGAGCGGCCCCGAGCGCGCCCGCACGCCGGTTGTCGCCGGCGTCGGGCAGCACGGCCCGGAGGCCCGACGGCGCGGCATCACCGCGTCGACGGGTCCTGTGGCTCGCGCCGCATGACCCAGAATCCCGGCAGGAGCGCCCCGCCGTCGAGTCGCGCGACGGTGGCGAAGCCGAAGCGCTCGTAGAGCGGGGGATTGACCGGGTCGGTGGTCTCGAGCCATGCCGCCTGCCCGGCGGCGTCGCAGCGGTCGAGCATCGCGGTGAGCAGCGCGCGGCCCACGCCGCGCCCCTGCGCGGCCGGGTCGGTGGCGAGGTAGGCGAGGTACCAGGCCGCCCCGGCGCTGGCCTCGGCGACGGCCTTGCGCCGGCGCAGCCCGAGCTCGAGGGGGACCGAGGGCGAGCGCAGCAGCCGCGCGGCGAGCCGCGGGCCCATGCCCGCGACCGTCGGCGCCATGCGGGCCAGCGACGGCAGCATGCCGAGCAGCGCGGTGACCGAGGTGGGCTCGACGCCGGGCGGGTGCCACAGCGCGATCCCCACGAGCGCGCCGCGCTCGCGCACCCCGAAGGCGTGGCCGTAGGGCAGGGCCTCGCGGACGTAGCGACGTCCGATGACCTCGGCGTAGGCGAGGCGACGCTCGGTGTCGGGGATGATGGCCTTCGTGAGCGCGTCGTCGCGGAAGGCGCGGGCGATGACCCCCGCCGCCGCGTCGACGTCGCCCTCCTCGAGCAGCACGGGACGGCGCTCGGCGCTCCGCTCGCGCTCGGTGCTCGGCTCCCCGGTCATGCCTCGGACCTCCCGGTAGGGGCGCGCTCAGGCGCGCGCATCGACGATGATCTCGCTGACCGCCGCGAGGCTCACGAGCGCGCGGCCCGGCAGCCCGACGAGGTCGACCTCGCAGACGTCGACGCCGACGCTGCGCAGCACCCCGTGCAGCGCGTCGGGGTCGGTGCCGGTGCGCAGGGTGACCTCGGGGCGCTCCGGGGCGAGGCGGCCGAGCATCTCGGCGAGCGTGGGCGCCAGGCGGTCCCCACCGTCGGGGTCGCCGGCGCCCTCGGCGGTCACCGCGGCGGCCTCCACGGCCGGGCGCACCGAGGCGATCGCGGCGAGCGCGAGGTAGCGCGGCCGGCCCCCGGCGGCGCGCAGGGCGCAGTAGTCCGCTCCGACGCCGACGAGCACGCCCTGGTGCAGCGCGCCCGCGGCGGTGTGGACCCCGACGGGCAGGCGCCGGTCGGCGAGGCGGCGCAGCGCACCGGCGAGGGTGCCCTCCTCGGCGGCCTGCTCGCGCAGCCGGCGGGATCGGGCGCGGTCGCGGGCGGCCTGCCCGGCGCGCTCCTCGTCGAGGAGGCGTCGCAGCTCCTCCTCGCTCACGCCGCCCCCGGCCAGCGCAGCGTGACGACCTCGCGGGGCTCGAGGGTGACCGTCCCGTCGGCGGCGACCTCGTAGCTGCCCTCGAGGGCCTCGGCGACCTCGTCGTCGCGGGAGGCGGGCAGGCAGAGCTGGCGGCGGCGGTGGGCGACGAGCGTGGCGAGGTCGGGGTAGCGGTTGCCCGGGTGCTGCCAGCGCTCCTGGGCCACCGCGACGCCGAGCCCGTCGACGATCGCCTCGACGGCATCGTCGGAGGTCGGCCCCTCGGGCAGCGCAAGGTCGTGGAAGCGCGCGAAGAGCGGGGCGAGCCGCGCCCAGGGATGCACCGCGCCGAGCTCGACGACGACGGCCTCGCGGGCGTGGGTGGTGAGCGCGGCGACGAACGGCACGAGGTCGGCGACGTCGTAGAGGACGTGGGTGCAGAGCACGACGTCGGCGACCGGCGCCCGGGCTCCGGCGTCGGGCCAGGGCTCCTCGATGACCTCGAGGCCGGCCTGCCGCGCGGCGGCGGCGAGCTCGGCGCGCGGCTCCACGCCGATGACGCGCGCTCGGGGGGCGTGCAGCGCCGCACGCGCGCCGGGGCCGCAGCCGACGTCGAGGAGCGTGCCGCCGTCGGGCAGGTGCGCCTCGACGGGACGCCCCGTGGGGTCGCCGACGCTGCGGGGCTGCTCGGCGAGCAGCCCGGCGGGCAGGCGGTAGGGGTCCTCGGGCGCGGCCTCGCGCAGCCCGGCGGGCAGGGCCCAGGCCCCGAGCAGGCGCTGCCAGCGCAGCACCGCGTCCTCCACGGTCGGCTCCCCTCGACTCCCGTCGACCACCGGTGTGGCGGTGAGCATACGCCGAGAGGCCGCGGGGGCTCTAGGCTCGCGCCCGTGAGCACCGCACCGCGCCGGCCGCGCAACGACCTCGCCCAGTACGACGACCTCGCCGCCGAGTGGTGGCGCGCCGAGGGCGCCTTCGCGGCGCTGCACTGGCTGGCCTGGGCGCGCGGGCAGCTCATCCCAAGGCCGGACGGCCCCGACGCGCTGCTCGTCGACCTCGCCTGCGGCGGAGGGCTGCTCGCGCCCTACACCGGCGGCTACCGCCACGTCGGCGTCGACCTCTCCGAGAGCGCCCTGCACCATGCGCGCGCCGCGGGGCTCACCGTCGTGCGGGGCGACGTCACCGCCCTTCCCCTGCCCGACGCCGTCGCCGACGTCGTCGTCGCCGGGGAGATCTTCGAGCACGTCGGCGACCTCGACGCCGCGGTGGCCGAGACCGCGCGGATCCTCAAGCCCTACGGCACCCTGCTCGTCGACACGATCGCCGACAACCCGCTGTCGCGGCTCGTCGTCGGCTACCTCCAGGAGCGCCTGCCCGGCGGCCCGCCGCCCCGCATCCACGACCCCGCGCTCTTCGTGGCCCCCGAGCGCCTGCGCGCGCGCTTCGACGCCTGCGGGGTGAGCCTGCGCACCCGCGGGCTGCGGGTGCACCCCGGCGACTACCTGCGCTTCCTGCTCGACCGTCGCCGGCTCGTGCGGCTGCTGCCGGCGATGACGGCGCTCACCCTCTACCAGGGGATAGGGTTTCGGCGGGAGGGGTCAGCCGACTCCGACGACGCATCGGGGGACCCGTGACCGCGACGCTGTCAGGCGCAGGCTCCGCCCTGCCGCCGCAGATGGACCAGGACGCGCTCTACCGCGACTTCTTCGCCGACTTCTACGACGACAGCCGCCTCGCGCGTCGGGCGTGGGAGCGCTCGGGGGTGACCACGCGCCACGGCGTCGTCGACCCGCGCGTCGAGGACCTCTCGGCCTGGTCGACGGGCGAGCGCATGCGCCGCTTCCTCGCCGAGGCGATGCCGCTGGGCAAGGACGCGCTGTCCTCGGCGCTCGCCGACGCCGGCACCGACCCCTCCGAGGTCGACGAGCTCGTCGTCGTGAGCTGCACCGGCTACGCCACCCCCGGCCTCGACGTGCTCCTCGCCCGCGACCTCGGGTTCCGCCCCGACGCCCAGCGCCTGCACATCGGCCACATGGGCTGCTACGCCGCGCTGCCGGCGCTCGCGACCGCCGCCGACGCCGCGACCGCCCGCGACCACCGCGTCGCGCTGCTGTCGGTCGAGCTCACGAGCCTGCACATCCAGCCGCCGACCGACGACGTCGAGCAGATGGTCGCCCACTCGCTCTTCGCCGACGCCGCCGCGGCGGTGGTCGTCGACCCGGGCGAGGCCGCCGCGGGCTTCGAGGTCGTCGACCTCGCCGCGCGCACCGACACGAGCCGCGCCGACCTCATGAGCTGGGACGTCACCGACCTCGGCTTCCGCATGCGGCTCTCGCCCCGGGTGCCCCTCGTGCTGCGCGAGCACGTCGCCGACACCGTCGTCGAGCTCCTCGCCCGCCACGGGCTGCGGCGCGAGGACGTCGGCGCGTGGGCGGTGCACCCCGGCGGGCCGCGCATCGTCGACGTCGTCGCCGAGCGCCTCGGCCTGCCCGACGAGGCCCTCGCCGACAGCCGGGCGGTGCTCGCCGCGCACGGCAACTGCTCCTCGGCCACGGTCCTGCTCATCCTCGAGCGGCTGCGCGCCGAGCAGCGCGTCGAGCCCGGCGAGCACGTCGTCGCCCTGGCCTTCGGCCCGGGGCTCACGCTCTACGCCGCGCTGCTGCGCGCCCGCTGAGCGCCGTCGTCCCGGCCCCGGAGTCCCGCTACGCTGCGCTGACCATGGAGCCCACCGACCGCCTCTACGCCACCGACGCCTACCTGCGCGCCTTCGAGGGCCGCGTCGTCGACCTCGACGAGGACGCCGGCGCCGTCGCGCTCGACCGCAGCGTCTTCTACCCCGGAGGCGGCGGGCAGCCGCCCGACGAGGGGACGCTGGCCTGGCACGGTGGCCGCGCCGCGGTGCGCGAGGTCCGTGCGAAGGGCCCGCTGGTCTGGCACGTCCTCGAGGCCCCCGACGGGCTGCCCGAGCCGGGGGCGGAGGTCGCCGGCGAGCTCGACTGGCAGCGCCGCTTCGCCCTCATGCGCACCCACACCGCGCTGCACGTGCTCTGCGGGGTGATCTGGGCGGACTTCGGCGTCGCGGTGACCGGCGGGAACATGGCACCGGGGTCGGGCCGGCTGGACTTCGAGCTCGACGCGATGTCGACCGAGCTCGGCGCGCGCGTCGAGCGGCGCATCAATGAGGAGATCGCCCGCGCCCGCGACGTGCTCGTGGCCTTCGTCGGGCGCGAGGACGCCGACGCCGACCCCGCGCTCATCCGCACGAAGGCCAACCTCATCCCCGCGAGCATCGACCCGCTGCGGGTCATCGACATCGTCGGGCTCGACAAGCAGGCCGACGGCGGCACCCACGTCGCCTCGACCGCCGAGGTCGGCCGCGTGCGCGTGACGAAGACCGAGTCGAAGGGCAAGGCGAACAAGCGCGTGCGCCTCGAGCTCGACGAGCCGCCCGCGGAGTCCTGAACCCCGCGCTCAGCGGGTCCGTCGTGGCGCCGGCGGCCGCGGCTAGCCCTCCGCGGAGGCCTCGCTCGCGCCGGACTCCTCCCCGCCGTCGTCGCCACCGCCGTCACCGCCGCCCTCCGACGGAGGATCGGGCTCGGAGGGCGAGGGACTCGGGCTGGGGCTCGGGCTCCGTGTCGGCTCAGGCTCCGGTTCCGGCTCGGGCTCCGGTTCCGGCTCGGGCTCGGGCTCCGCCTCCTCGGTGGGCTCGACGACGACGCAGACGAGGGGGCTGTCGGGGTCCTCGGGATCGGCGTGGGCGAGCTCCTCGCCCTCGGCGCACTCGGGCACGGGCTCCTCGGTGGGCTCGACGACGACGCAGATGAGCTCGCTGTCGGGGTCCTCGGGGTCGGCGTGGGTGAGCTCCTCGCCCTCGGCGCACTCCGGGGGCTCCTCGGCGACCTCGATCTCGCCGAGGTCGTGGGCGACGAGGTCGCCGGGCGGGGCGGGGAAGTCGCTCGGCGGCACGTCCTCGAGCGCCTCGCGCATGTAGGCGCCCCAGAGCCGCGCGGGCAGGTCCCCGCCGGTGGGCTCGCCGACGATCGTCTCGTTGTCGTCGCGGTTGCCCATCCACACGACCGTCGTGAGGTCGGGGGTGTAGCCGGCGAACCACGCGTCACCGAAGCCCTGCGAGGTGCCGGTCTTGCCGGCGGCGGGCCGCCCGATCGCCGCGGCGCTGCCGGTGCCACCCTGGATGACCCCGCGCAGGACGTCGCTGACCCCGTGGGCGACCTGCTCGCTGAAGGCCTCCCGGCCCTGGATGCTCGCGGTGTAGAGGACGTCCTCGCCCCGGCTGACCTCGAGGACCGTGCGTGGCCGGCGCTGCACGCCGCCGGCGGCGAAGGTGTTGTACGCCGTCGCGAGCTCCAGGGGCGTGACGTCGCCGGTGCCGAGGACGAGCGAGGGGTTGGCCTCGAGCTTGCCCGCGGCGTCGATGCCCGCGCGACGCGCGAGGTCGAGGACCTCCGACGAGCCGACCTCCATCGCCACCTGCGCGTAGACGGTGTTCGAGGAGCGCCACGTCGCCTCGCGCAGGCTCAAGGGCCCGTGGTCGGCGAGACCGAAGTTCGCCGGCTCCCAGTCCTCCGACGCCCCCGTCTCGTCGGCGGCGAAGAGGATCTCGGCGGGGGAGTCGATGATGCTCTCCGGCGACCAGCCGCGCTCGATCCAGGCGCCGAGGGCGAAGGCCTTGAAGGTCGACCCGGGACTGCGGCCGACGCCCTCGGGCCCCCCGGTGGCGAGGTTGAGCTGGTCGTCGGCGTAGTCGCGACCGCCGATGACCGCGCGCACGGCGCCGGTCTCGGGGTCGAGGGTGACCATCGCCCCGGTCGGCCGCGTCGCGCCCTCGGGGACGTCGATGGCGTCGAAGGCCTCGGCGTAGTGCCGCTCGGCGGCCTCCTGCATCCCCGGGTCGAGGGTCGTGTGGACCTCGAGGCCGCGGTAGACCTGCTCGGCGCCGAGCAGCCGCTCGAGGTCGCGCTCGACCATCCCGAGGAAGAACGGGGCGTCGCGGTTGACGAGGCGGCTCGGGGTCACGACATCGGGCATCGCCGCGCGCATCTCCCCGGCCTCGGCGGGCGAGACCCAGCCCTCGTCGAAGAGCCGGTTGACCGCGTAGCGGTAGCGGCGCTCGGCGCCCTCGGGGTTGTCGAGGGGGTCGAGCACGCTCGGGGCCGGGATGATCCCGGCGAGCAGCGCCGCCTCGTCGGGGGCGAGGTCGACGGCGTCGACGTCGAAGTACGCCTGGGCGGCGGCCTGGATGCCGTAGGCGCCGCGGCCGAAGTAGATGGAGTTGAGGTAGAGCTCGAGGATGCGGTCCTTGTCGTACTCGCGCTCGAGCTTCACCGCGAGGGCGGCCTCGTCGATCTTGCGCAGGATCGTGTCGTCGGCCTCGCCGGTGAGGTTCTTGATGTACTGCTGGCTGATCGTCGAGCCGCCCTGGGCGATCTCCCCGCGGGTGACGTTGGTGTAGGCCGCCCGCACGATGCTGAGCGCGCTCACGCCCCGGTGCTCGTAGAAGTCGGCGTCCTCGGCGGCGAGCACCGCGTCGACGACGTGGTCGGGCAGCTCGCCGAGCACGATGTCGCTGCGGGTGGCCTGCTGCTGGAGCTCGGCGAGCTCACCGCCGTCGCGGTCGTAGACCACGGTCGGCCCGGTGTCGAGGTCCTCGGGCAGCGGCACCGAGGCGAAGGCGTAGCTGAAGACGAGCACCCCCGCGCCGGCGAGCAGGAGCGCGGGCAGGACGAGGACGAGGCCGAGCGCCCGGCGCATCCAGCGGCGCCGCGGCGGCCGACGGCGGGTGCCGGACCGATGACGCGGCGGCGGACCCGAGCGGCGCCGACCCGACGAGGCCGTGGCCGACCGCCGGGGCGGCGACGAGGCCGTGGCCGACCGCCGGGGCGGCGACGAAGCCCTTGCCGACCGCCGGGGCGGCGACGAGGGCGTGCCGCGAGGGCGGCGCTTGCGCCGGGGGGGCGGGGGGGCCATGGGGGCAAGTGTGCCATCCCCCCGCGGGGACGGTCGTGGCCGCCGATGGCCGACGGGACGGGCGTGGGCTAGCCGACGTCGGCCTGTCCCACGGGGTAGCTCTCCATGAGGTGGTTCCAGCCACACACGAGGCAGCACTCGACGGTGTAGGCCTGCAGGGACCGGTAGCGCCCGGCGAGCTCGGCGAGCTCGGCCTCGCTCCAGACGATCTTGCCCTCGCTGCGGCGCAGGTCGTCGCCGAAGACGTAGGTCACGAGGCGCATCGACGGCGTGGCGTCGGCGGGCACCGCGGCGCGCTCGTCGGCGAGCGCGCAGATCGGGCAGCCGCGCTCGACGATGGCGCCGACGCTGCGCGCGGCCCGCAACAGCTCGGGGTGGGCGTCGCAGACGTCCTCGCGCGGGACGACCCCGTGGGTGACCTCGCGCACGAGCGCGCGCTTGGCCATGCGATAGTCGGTGCGTCCCTGCATGCGTCGAGTGTAGGGGTCCCCACGCCCGCCGCGGTCGGGCCGGTCGCCGCCACCGGGCGCGCCGACCCCGGGGTGCGGCCACGTTGCCTCCGGACGGGAGGGCGCTAGGCTTGTCTCGCCGCGATATATCGCTGCGCTACATCGCCGAGGTCGGGACACGATGCTGGAGCTTGCCATCCTCGGGCTGCTCAAGGAGCGGTCCATGCACGGCTACGAGCTGAAGAAGCAGCTGGGACAGCGCCTCGGCTTCTTCTGGACGGTGTCCTTCGGCTCGCTGTACCCCACCCTCAAGCGACTCGAGCGCCGCGGGGTGGTCGAGCGGCTGCCCCACGCCGACGCCACCTCCCGGCGCAAGCACGTCTACCGCATCACCGAGACCGGTGAGGAGGAGTTCCTCGCGCTCCTCGAGGAGGGCCCGCAGTCGGCCTGGGAGGACGAGAAGTTCCCCCTGCGCCTCGCCTTCTTCGGCTACCTGCGGCCCGAGTCGCGCATCCGCCTGCTCGAGCGCCGCAAGCAGACCCTCGAGGGACGCCTCGCCGAGGGCCGGCGCTCGCTGCGCTCGGCGCCCGCGCGCGTCGACGGCTACACCCTCTCGCTCATGCGCCACGGCGTGTCGGTCACCGAGCACGACATCGCCTGGCTCGACGAGCTCATCGCCGCCGAGCGCGCGACGCTCGAGGAGCTCGCCGACGCCGAGGCACCGAGCAACGAGCCCGATCCCGCCACCGAGCACCCGCACGGGCCCTGAGCGAGGGACCGTTGCCACCCACCACCGCCACGACCCACCGCCGCGGCCCCAGGGCCGCAGGACAAGGAGCTGAACGATGAGCAGCCACGCCACGCCGGAGCCGCGCACCGACCGCGTCCGGGTCGCGATCGTCGGCGTCGGCAACTGCGCGAGCTCGCTCGTGCAGGGCGTGACGTACTACGCCGACGCCGACCCCGGCGACGACGTCCCGGGGCTCATGCACGTCGAGCTCGCCGGGATGCACGTCCGCGACCTCGAGTTCGTCGCGGCCTTCGACGTCGACGCGAAGAAGGTCGGTCGCGACCTCGCCGAGGCGATCGTCGCCCCGCCGAACAACACCCTGCAGTTCGCCGACGTCGCACCGACCGGCGTCGAGGTCCAGCGCGGTCCGACCCTCGACGGTCTCGGGCAGTACTACCGTGAGGAGATCGCCGAGTCCGGCCTCGAGCCCGTCGACGTGGCCGCGGAACTGCGACGCAGCGGCGCCGAGGTGCTCGTGAGCTACCTGCCGGTCGGCTCGGAGCAGGCCGCCCGGTTCTACGCCCAGGCCGCCATCGACGCCGGCGTGGCCTTCGTCAACTGCCTGCCGGTCTTCATCGCCAGCGACCCGACGTGGGCGCAGCGCTTCGCCGACGCCGGCGTGCCGATCGTCGGCGACGACATCAAGTCCCAGGTGGGCGCGACGATCGTCCACCGGGTCCTCACCCGGCTCTTCGAGGACCGCGGGCTGCACATGGACCACACCTACCAGCTGAACTTCGGCGGCAACATGGACTTCAAGAACATGCTCGAGCGCGAGCGGCTGTCGTCGAAGAAGGTCTCCAAGACCCAGTCGGTGACGAGCCAGATGGACCAGCCGCTCGGCGACGACGACGTCCACGTCGGCCCCAGCGACCACGTGCCCTGGCTCGAGGACCGCAAGTGGGCCCACATCCGCCTCGAGGGCCGCAACTTCGGCGACGCGCCGCTGTCGATCGACCTCAAGCTCGAGGTGTGGGACTCCCCGAACTCCGCGGGCGTCGTCATCGACGCGATCCGCTGCGCCAAGCTCGGCCTCGACCGCGGGGCCGGCGGCCCCCTGCTCGGCCCCTCGAGCTACTTCATGAAGTCCCCGCCCGTGCAGTTCCACGACGACGTCTGCCGCCAGATGGTCGAGGAGTTCATCGCCACGCCCATCGGCGAGGCGCCAGCCGACGAGGCGTTCTCGTCCACCGCCGGGCGCCGCGCCTGAGCACCGCCCCGAGGTGACGGGCCCTTCGGCGGCGCGTCCGCGCGGCCGTGCGGGGGGCGGCGGGTCCGGGCGGCGGGCGGGTCCGGGCGGTCAGCGCAGCGACGCGCCCCAGCGCACCCGCTCGGGCGGGTGGTAGACGCCGAGCGCCCGGCCGCGCAGTGCCCCGACGGGCAGCGGGCCCCAGCGCCGGCTGTCGGTGCTCCGCGCAGGGTCGTCGCCGGCGACGGCGATCTCGCCCGCCACGAGGCGCAGCGGCCCGCCGGCGGCGTCGACGACGTCACCCGGCCCGCCGACGAGGCGCTTGACCGCCTCCCCGCCGCCGGGGCGGGCGACGACGACGACCTCGCCGGGGCGCGCGCGGGAGGCGTGGCACCCACGGCAGACGAGCAGTCGGTCGCCGTCGACGAGCGCCGGTGCCATGCTCGGGCCGCGCACGCGCACGCGGGAGGGACGGCAGGCCGCGGCGGGCAGGAGCACGGCGGCGAGCAGCACGGCGAGGACGCCACGGCCGCGCCAGCGGGAGGAGCCCGTGCGCCGGGGACCTCCCGGGACGCGGCATAGGCCGAGGTGCATGCGGATAGCATACGGCCGCAAGGGGCCTCTCCCTGCGACCGTCTTGCAAGAAGGAGTCACGATGTCCATCCCCGCGAAGCTGCTCACGCTCGCCGACCGCCTCGCCGCCCCCCGCGAGGTCTCCGCCCACTGCGACCTCATGTGCGGCGTCTACGACCCCGCGCAGGCGCGCATCGAGGCGGAGTCGGTCGTGGCGTGCGCCGAGAAGTACCACGCCTCCGACGACGCGGTCTTCCGCGACCGCGCGATCTTCATCAAGGAGCAGCGCGCCGAGCTCGTCAAGCACCACCTCTCGGTGCTGTGGACCGACTACTTCAAGCCCCCGCACGTCGAGTCCTACCCCCAGCTCCACGACCTCTTCTGGCGCGCGATCAAGCAGGCCGGCGACGCGAAGAAGTCGATGGACCCCGAGGTGGGCCGTGAGTTGCTGTCCCTCATCGAGGAGATCAGCGAGATCTTCTGGGCGACGAAGAAGGGCTGAGCGATCGCTGACAACGACCCCGCCGTAGGTCCGCTCGCGGAGCTCGCCGAGGCCTACGGCATCGCCACGGGCTACCACCGCATCGACGGCCGCTGGCACGCGACCTCGCGCCGGACGATCCGCGCGGCGCTGGCCGCGCTCGGTGTCGAGGTCGCCGATGACGGCGAGGCCGCCGACGCCCTCGCCGCGGCGCGGCGCGCGCCATGGCTGCGCGTCGTGCCCCCGAGCACCGTGGTGCGGGCCGGGCGGCCCGCGACGGTCACCCTCCGGGTGCCCCCCGGGGCCGACCTCACCGTCCGCGTGCGGCGCGAGGACGGCGGCGTGCGCGACGTCGAGGCCACCACCCGCGACGCCGGCCTCGGCACGGCCGACGTCCACGGAGGCCCACGCACCGCCGTCGAGCTCGACCTGCCGACCGACCTGCCGCTGGGCTACCACACCCTCGAGGTCGACGGTGCGGTCGACGGCACCGCCGAGGGGCTGCTCGCCGTCGCCCCGCCCGCGGCGCCGCTGCCCGAGGACCTGCCGCGCGCCTGGGGCTGGATGCTCCAGGTCTACGCGCTGCTCGGGGAGGGCAGCTGGGGCATCGGCGACCTCGCCGACCTCCGCACGGTGCTCACGTGGAGCGCCGAGCGGGGGGCGCACTTCGCCGTGGCCAACCCCCTGCACGCCCAGGCCCCGGTCCCACCGGTCGAGCCCTCGCCCTACTTCCCCTCGAGTCGGCGCTTCCACGACCCGCTCATGCTGCGCGTCGAGGAGGTGCCCGAGGTGGCCGCCCTCGAGGGTGAGGCCCGCGACCGGGTCGCCGGGCTGGCCGCCCAGGCCCGGCCCAACCCCCACCGCATCGACCGCGACGCGGTGCAGGCCGCGAAGATGGCCGCGCTCGGCGAGGCCTTCGCGGCGCTGCCGCCCGAGCGCCACGCCGCGCTCGAGGCCTTCGCGGCCGCGCAGGGCCCCGCCCTGCGCGACTTCGCGACGTTCTGCGCGATCGGCGAGATCCACGGCGTGCCGTTCGGCACCTGGCCCGCAGAGCTCCGGCACCCCGACGCCCCGGCCGTCGCCGCGTTCCGCGAGCGTCACGCCGAGCGCGTGTCCTTCCACATGTGGCTGCAGATGCTCTGCAACGAGCAGCTCGAGGCTGCGCAGGGCGCCGCCAGGGACGCGGGCATGCGCCTCGGGGTCGTCCACGACCTCGCCGTCGGGGTCGACGCCGGCGGCGCCGACGCCTGGGCGCTGCAGGACGAGATCGCCCTCGGGGTCACCGTCGGGGCGCCACCGGACTACTTCAACCAGCAGGGCCAGGACTGGGCGCAACCGCCGCTGCTGCCCAACCGCCTGCCCGAGACCGGCTTCGCGCCGTTCCGCGACATGCTCGCCGCGGTGCTGCGCCACGCCGGCGGCATCCGCATCGATCACGTCATGGGGCTGTTCCGCCTCTTCTGGATCCCCGAGGGGGCGACCCCGGCGGAGGGCACGTACGTGCGCTACCCCTCCGAGGACATGCTCGGCATCCTCGCGCTCGAGGCGCACCGCGCCGACGCCGTCGTCGTCGGCGAGGACCTCGGCACCGTCGAGCCCGGGGTCCGCGAGACGCTCAGCGCCCAGCAGGTCCTCGGCTCGCAGGTGCTCTACTTCGAGCGCGACGACGCCGACGACTCCCGGCTGCGGCCGGCGTCGGCCTACCGGGAGACCGCGCTGGCCTCGGTGAGCACCCACGACCTGCCGACCGCGGCGGGGTGGTGGACCGGCGAGGACGTCCGCCTGCGCACCGAGCTCGGCCTGCTCGGCGAGGACGCCGACCCGGCCGCCGAATGGGCGCACAAGGACGCTGAGCGCGGGCTCATGCACCGGCACCTGCGCGAGGCCGGCCTCGTCGGCGAGGAGCCCACCCTCGAGGAGCTCATCGTCGCGATGCACGCCTTCCTCGCCGAGACGCCCTCCCGCCTCGTCGCCGCGAGCCTGCACGACGCGGTCGGCGACCGGCGCCAGCCCAACCTGCCCGGCACGGTCACGATCTACCCGAACTGGCGGCTGCCGCTCGCGGTGCCCGACGAGCACGCGGAGGAGGGGCACCGCGAGCTCGCGCTCGAGGAGGCCCTCGCCCACCCGTTGCTCGAGCGGGTCGTCGCCGCCCTCGAGACGCGGCGCCCGGGGCGGACGTGACGTCATCGGCGCGGGGGCGGACGGGCCGCCTCCGGTATCTCCCGTTGCGTAGGCTCTGGGGGCGACCGCGCCATACGGTCGTGGCGGGCGTCCTCTAGCCTTGCCGAGGCAAGGTCGCCGAGGGGACCGGGAGACGCGGGAGACCATGGAGCGCACGCGCGAGGGGGCGCCGCCCGCGCCGGGTGAGGCCGACAGTGACGGGCACACCATCCTCGTCGTCGACGACGAGCGCGCCGTGCGGTCGCTCTTCGCCACGGTGCTGCGCCGCAGCGGCTTCGAGGCGATCGAGGCCGCCAGCGGCCCCGCGGCGCTCGCCACGATCGCCGAGCACCGCGTCGCCGCGGTGCTGCTCGACAGCCGCATGCCGGAGATGGACGGCGTCGAGGTCCTGCGCGAGCTCCGCGCCAAGGAGCGCACCCGCACCCTCCCGGTGATCTTCGTCACCGGGGAGGGTGAGGTCGACCGCCGCGTCCGCGCGCTCGAGGCCGGCGCCGACGACTACCTCGCCAAGCCGGTGTCCACCGCCGAGCTCATCGCCCGGGTCCGGGCGCAGCTGCGCGGCCAGGCCGCGTGGACCCGGGTGCTCGAGGAGCGCATGCGCGAGCGCACCGAGCTGCTCGCCGACCTCACCCGCCAGCGCTCGGGCTCCTCCCTCGAGGAGACCGCGACGGCGCTGGCCCACCGCCTCGCCGAGGAGGACGGGATCGCCGGTGCGGCGATCGTGATGTTCTCCCACGACGTCGCCGTGACCGCGGCGGCCACCGGGCCCTTCGCCGAGGCCCTGCGGACGGGCCGGGCGCTGTCACAGCGCCTCACCCGTGGCCTGCACGAGCGGGCCCTGCGAGGTCCCTGGGTCGACGCGCCCGGCGCCGCCGACGCCAGCCCCCGGGAGCGACCCAAGCGCCGCATCGAGCTGCCCGGCGGCGAGCACAGCGTGGCCTACACCCCGCTCGTCGCCGGTGACGAGCTCCTCGGCGTCCTCGGCATCGTCGACGAGCACACCGCACGCGACGTCGCCGGCCGGCGCCTCGCCCTCGCCATCGACCTCGGCGAGGTCATCGTCACGCTCCTGCACGACCAGCGTGACGCGTGGGGGCAGCACGCCGCCTCCCGCGAGGCGCTGCTCCGCATCATCGAGGCCGGGGCCTTCACGACGGTCTTCCAGCCCATCCGCCGCCTCGCCGACGGCGTCGCGCTGGGCGCCGAGGCCCTCACGCGCTTCCACGACGGCGCGAGCCCGCAGGAGCGCTTCCTCGAGGCGGCCCGCACCGGCTGCGGCATCGAGCTCGAGGCCGCGACGATGCGCCGCGCCCTCGACCGCGCCCGAGACCTGCCCGGCGAGCTCCTCCTCGGCCTCAACCTCTCCCCGCGGCTCGTCGTCGGCGACCCGGGCCTGCCGGCCCTGCTCGACGCCCAGTCGCGGGCGATCGTCCTCGAGCTCACCGAGCACGACCACATCGACGACTACGACGCGGTCAAGCAGGCGATGGCCTCGTTCGGCCCCTCGGTGCAGGTCGCCGTCGACGACGCCGGCGCGGGCTACGCCTCGCTCATCCACGTCCTCACCCTCGCGCCGGACTGGGTCAAGCTCGACCGCCTCTGGGTCCAGGGCATCGACGCCGACCCGGCGCGGCAGGCGCTCGTCGCGGGGCTCGTGCACTTCGCCCGCGAGACCGGCACCGCACTCGTCGCCGAGGGCATCGAGACCGCCGCGGAGCTCGGCGTCCTGCGCAGCCTGGGTGTCGAGCTCGGGCAGGGCTTCCTCCTCGATCACCCCAGCCCCCACCCGGTACTGGAACGTCCTTCCATTTTTGGGTGAGCAACGCTCAGGCTTGACCACACCGATGAGGTTCATCGTCGAGGTGATGGCCTCCGCGCGTGACGTCGGGATGGCAGCGCAGGCAAGCATTCCCCCAAGGCAAGGGCAATCCCGGATCTGGGAACTACTGGAAGTCGAGGTTCTCCGCTGCCCAGTCATCGAGCAGGCGCCGCGCCTCCTCGGGCGCGATGGGCCCCTGCTCGAGGCGGGCCTCGAGCAGCATCGCGCGGGCCTCGCCCACCTTCGGCCCCGGGGCGAGGCCGAGGTGCTCCATGATCTCGTTGCCGTCGAGCGGAGGGCGGATCGCCTCGAGCTCCTCCCGCTCGCGGAGCCGCTCGATGCGCTCCTCGAGGTCGTCCATCGCCGACTGCAGGCGCTGGGCCTTGCGACGGTTCGCCGTGGTGACGTCGGCCCGGGTGAGGGCGTTGAGGCGGCGGAGCTGCTCGTCGTCGCCGGCGTCGCGCACGTAGCGGCGCACGCCGGCATCGGTCCATGGCGCGTCGGCGTAGCCGTGGAAGCGCAGGTGGAGCTCGACGAGCTGGCAGACCTTGTCGATGTCGGCCTTGGGGTAGCGCAGCGCGCCGAGGCGCTCGCGGGCCATGCGCGCGCCGACGACGTCGTGGTGGTAGAAGGTCACCTTGCCGCCCGGGTGGAACCGTCGGGTCGCCGGCTTGCCGATGTCGTGGAGCAGCGCGGCGAGCCGCAGGATCCGGTCGTCGGCGGGGCAGCCCTCGACCACGGCGAGCGTGTGGGCGTAGACGTCCTTGTGGTGGTGCGCCGGGTCGCGCTCCATGCGCATCGCGGGCACCTCGGGCAGGACGTGGTCGGCGAGGCCGGTGTCGACGAGGACGTCGATGCCGCGGGCCACCGAGGCCCCGACGAGGAGCTTGTCGAGCTCGTCGCGGACCCGCTCCGCGGAGACCTCCTCGACGAGGCCGGCCATCTGCTGCGCCGCCCGGGCGGTGGCCTCGTCGAGGTGGGCGTCGAGGGCCGAGACGAAGCGCGCGAGGCGCACCATCCGCAGCGGGTCGTCGCCGAAGCTCGTGCGCGGGTCGATCGGGGTGCGCAGGATGCGGTCGCGCAGGTCGGCGAGGCCGCCGAAGGGGTCGACGAAGCGATGCCCCGGCGTCTTGACGGCCATGGCGTTCATCGTGAAGTCGCGCCGCGCGAGGTCCTCCTCGATCGAGCGCCCGAAGCGCACCTGCGGGTGGCGCGATCCCGGGGCGTACTCGTCGGAGCGGAACGTCGTGACCTCGAGGAAGGCGTCGCCCTTGCGCGCGCTGACGGTGCCGAAGCGCGCGCCGGTGAGCCACACCGCGTCGGCGAGGCCCGCGAGGACCGCCTCGGTCTCCTCCGGTGGCGCCGACGTCGCGAAGTCGAGGTCCTGGGCGCCGGGGCCCCGCAGGAGCGTGTCGCGCACCGTGCCGCCGACGAGGTAGAGCTCGTGGCCGCGCTCGGCCAGGCGCGCGCCGAGCTCGTCGGCGAGCGGGTAGACCGCGACCAGCGCGGCGAGCTGGGCCTCCTGGGAGGCCATCACGTCATGGGTCATGGCGGCCCCATGCTAGACGCGGGGCCCGCGCCCCCCATGACCCGGGCTCAGGAGGCGATGCCCGCCGCGCGGATCGCGACGCGCAGATCGTGGGGGCTCGTCGCGCCGGAGAGCGCGTCGCGCAGGGTGACCTCGCCGCTGCGGTAGAGCTCGAGGAGATGCTGGTCGAAGGTCTGCATGCCGTAGTAGCCGCCCTCGGCGATGGCCTCGCCCAGCGCATCGGTCTGGTCGGGGTCGACGATGTACTCGTGCAGGCGTGTCGTCATGACGAGCGCCTCGATGACCGCGATCCGCCCGCCGCGGGTGCGCGGCAGCAGCCGCTGGCTCACGACCCCCTTGAGCGCGGTCGCGAGCGACAGCCGCGCCTGGTGCTGCTGGTGGGGCGGGTAGAGGTCGATGATCCGGTTGACGGTGTCGGTGGCGTCGGTGGTGTGCAGCGTCGAGATGACGAAGTGGCCGGTCTCGGCGGCCTGCAGCGCCGCCTGGACGGTCTCGAGGTCGCGCATCTCCCCGATGAAGATCACGTCGGGGTCCTGGCGCGAGACCGACCGCAGCGCGCTCGCGAAGGTGTCGGTGTCGATGCCGACCTCGCGCTGGTCGATGATCGCGAGGTGGTCGCGGTGGAGGATCTCGATGGGGTCCTCGACGGTGACGATGTGGCAGCGACGCGTCGCGTTCATGTGGCTGATCATCGCCGCGGTCGTCGTCGTCTTGCCCGAGCCCGTCGGCCCGGTCACGAGCACGAGGCCGCGGTGCTCCTCGGAGAGCCGGCGCACCGCGGGGGGCAGCCCGAGCTCGTCGAAGCCCTGGCTGCCGGGCAGGACGCGGCGCACGACGACGCCCACCGACCCGCGCTGGCGGAACACCGCGACGCGGAAGCGCCCCACGCCGGGCAGAGAGTAGGCGAAGTCGGCCTCGGCCGAGCCGGCGAAGCGCTCGGCGCCGCTGGCCATGAGCTGCTCGGCGAACCGCGCGGTCTCCTCGGGGGTGAGCGCCGGCAGGTCGCCGATCTCGGAGAGCTCGCCGTCGACACGCACGTAGGCGGGGCCGCCGGCCTTGAGGTGCAGGTCCGAGCCCTCCTGGTCGACGAGGTGCTGGAGGTAGTCGTGGACGTCGGTCACCGCTGGCTCCTCGGTGCGGGCAGCGCGCCGCTGCGTGGCGCTCTGTGGTCTCCATCGGCCGCGAGCACCCGGGACTTGACCGCTTGCGGGTCTATCCTGCCGGGCATGTCGCGCTACCCGACGCGCCACGCGGTCTCCGCCGGCGGCCTCGTCATCGACGACCGGGCCGACGGGCGCTGGGTCGTGCTCATCGCGCGGCGCAACCAGGCCGGCAGGCTCCTGTGGAGCCTGCCCAAGGGCGGGCTCGAGGACGGCGAGGACCACGCCGCCGCCGCCCTGCGCGAGGTGCGCGAGGAGACCGGGCTGGCCTGCCGCATCACCGGCTCGCTCGGCGTCGTCGACTACTGGTTCGTCTGGCGCGAGGACGCGGTGCGCTACCACAAGTGGGTGCACTACTTCACGATGCGCCCCGAGAGCGGCGACCTCGACGAGCGCGACGAGGAGGCCGACGAGGTCGTCTGGCTGCCCTTCGACGCGGCCGTCGAGCGCCTGAGCCACGACAACGAGCGCGCCCTCGTGCAGCAGACGCCCTCGATCGTGCCGCCGGCGTGAGCCGACGGGGCTCCACCCTCGTCGCCGCGGGGATCCTGCTGTCCCGGGTCGCCGGCTTCGTGCGGCTGCGGGCGATGGGCCACCTCTTCGCCACCGGCGGGGTCATCGAGTCCTTCAACGCCGCGTTCCGCATCCCCAACATCCTCCAGAACCTCCTGGGCGAGGGGGTGCTCTCGGCGTCGTTCATCCCGGTCTACAGCCGCCTGCTCGCCGAGGGCCGCGAGGAGGAGGCCGGGCGCGTGGCCGGGGCGATCGCGGGGCTGCTCGCCGTCGTCGCCTCGCTGCTCGTCCTACTCGGCGTGCTCGCCGCCGAGCCGCTCACGCGGATCATCGCCCCGGGGTTCACCGGTGAGCGCTTCGAGCTCACCGTCACGCTCATGCGCATCCTCTTCCCCGGCATCGGCCTGCTCGTCCTCAGCGCCTGGTGCCTCGGGGTGCTCAACAGCCACCGCCGCTTCTTCCTCTCCTACGTCGCCCCGGTGCTGTGGAACGGCGCGCAGGTCGCCGCGCTCGTCGGCGCCGCCGTCGCCGGCCTCGCGCCCGCCTCGATCGCCGTCGCCCTGGCCTGGGGCGCGCTCGCGGGCAGCGCCCTGCAGCTCGGCCTGCAGCTGCCCGCGGTGCTGCGGCTGCTCGGCGGACTGCGCCCGAGCCTCGACCTCGGCCTCGAGGGCGTGCGTCGCACGCTGCGCGCCCTCGGCCCGGTCATCGCCGGGCGCGGGATCGTCCAGCTCATGACCTACGTCGAGCTCGCGCTCGCGAGCCTGCTCGCGCTCGGCGCCGTCGCGGTGCTCGGCTTCGCCCAGCCCCTCTACATCCTGCCCGTGAGCCTCTTCGGGATGGCCGTGGCGGCCTCGGAGCTGCCCGAGCTCTCCGACCTCGGCACCGAGGAGGCCGAGCGGGTGCGCGAGCGGCTGCGCGCGGGGCTGGCGCGCATCGCCTTCTTCGTCGTGCCGACCGCCCTGGTCTTCGTCCTGCTCGGCGAGGTCGTCGTCGCCGCGGTCTACGAGAGCGGCGCCTTCGGCGGGCTCGAGGCGCGGCTCGTGTGGCTGACCCTCGCCGGCTTCAGCCTCGGGCTCCTGTCGACGACCTCCTCGAGGCTGCTGCAGTCCTCGCTCTACGCGATCGGGCAGACGCGGGTGCCGGCGCTCGTCTCCGCCGGCCGGCTCGTGATCTCCGCGGGCCTCGGCGCCGTGCTCATGCTCCAGCTCGACCAGTTCGCCCTCGGGCCCGGCGGCAGCGTCGAGCTCGTCGGCGAGCTGCCGGCGACCGCGCCGCTGCCCGTCGAGGTGCGTGAGCAGGAGGGCCTCTACCGCCTCGGCGCGGTCGGCCTCGCCCTCGCCGCGGCGGTCGCGTCGTGGGTGGAGTACGGCCTGCTGCGACGGGCCGTGCGCCGACGCATCGGCGTGACCGTCGACCTCGGGGGCGGCACGCTCGCCCGGGTCGCCGCGGCCGCCGCCGCCGCGGTCGCCCTCGGGGTCGTCCTCGCCGTGGCCACCGTGGGGCTGCACCCGCTCCTGCGCGCACCCCTCGTGCTCGGCCCCGCCGGCCTGGCCTACCTCGGCCTCGCCCGGGCGCTGGGCCTCGAGGAGCTGCCGCCGCTGCGCGCGCTGCTGCGCCGGCGCCGCGACGGCGGCCGGGGCGGCCCGCCGGAGCCCGGAGGCCCGCAGGGCCCGCCCGAGGGCGACGGGCCGGGAGACGGCCCTTCAGGAGAGCCGCCGACGCGCCGATGACCCCCGTAAGAGTGGCGCGGTGCAGGCCGCGCCCGGCGACGGGCCGACCCATGGCAGAGCGTGGCGACATCATCCTCGAGGGGCTCGCCCGCACGGTGGGCGGGCTGCTCCTGCTCGCGCTGGTCGCCTTCGAGGTCGGTGCCGTCGTCGTCAACAGCGTCCAGCTCGACGACGCCGCGCGGCGCGCGGCACAGGAGGCCGCGGCCGCCCTCGAGGCCCGGGGCACCCTCGCCGCGGCCGAGGTGGCCGCCGACGACGTCGCCGCCGAGCTCGACGGCTGCCACGTCGCCGAGGTCGCCCTCGAGGAGGGTGGGGTGGCGGTGACGCTGACCCGGCCCGCGCCGCTGCTCGTCGCCGGGCGTATCGGCCCGATCGCCGAGCGCACCGTCGGCAGCGCGACCGCCCGGGCGCCGTCGGACCTCTGAGACCGCACCCGACTACACTCGCAGCGGGCGGAGCACCGCCAGCCGGCGCCGCCTCGCCGACCCGACGCCTCCGGTGGAGGACATGCTCGAGGACGACCGCGTGATGCAGGCGCCCCCCGAGGCCCTGCCGTTCCGTCGCGTGCTCGGGGGGCGCTACCTCCTCGAGGAGCGCATCGCGCTCGGGGGCATGGCCAGCGTCTGGCGGGCGCACGACGAGACCCTGCAGCGCACCGTCGCGGTCAAGCTCCTCCACGACCATCTCGCCGCCGACGAGGACCTCCGCGAGCGCTTCCGCCGCGAGGCCGTCGCCGCGGCCAAGCTCGGTCACCCCGGCATCGTCGGGCTCTACGACACCGGCGAGCACCCCGAGGCGACGTACCTCGTCATGGCCTACATCGAGGGGCCGACCCTGCGCGAGCTCCTCGCCGAGCGCGGACGACTCGAGGTGGGGGAGGCCGCCGCGGTGACGGCCCAGGTCGCCGAGGCGCTGGCCTACGCCCACACGCGCGGCCTCGTGCACCGCGACGTCAAGCCGGCGAACATCCTCCTCGAGGTCGACGGCGGCGCGAAGGTCGCCGACTTCGGCATCGCGAAGGTCGCCGAGTCCGCGCGCGACCTCACCCAGACCGGCACGGTGCTCGGCACCGCGGCCTACGTCGCCCCCGAGCAGGTGCGCGGCGATCCGGTCGACGGTCGGGCCGACGAGTACGCCCTCGCATGCGTGCTCTACGAGGCCGTGAGCGGGCGGCGCCCCTTCGAGGCGGAGTCGGCGATGACCATGGCCGCGCAGCGCCTCAACGAGGACCCCCTGCCGCTGCGGGCGGTGCGGCCCGACGTCCCCCGGGGCCTCGACCACGTCGTCATGACCGCCCTCGCGCGCGACCCCGCCGAGCGCTACCCCGACCTCGCCGCCTTCGCCCGCGCCCTGGAGCCGTGGGTCGGCGCCGGGCCGGCGATCGACCGCGAGCCCGGCGCGGCCGAGGCCGACGAGGCCGACCAGGAGGCCGCGCCCGTCGGCGGGCTGTCCCGGGGCTTCCTGCGCTCGGAGCGCACCTGGCTCGCCCCGGTCACCGCGCTGCTCGTCGTCGCGATCGCCCTCACCGCCGTCGGGCTCGCCACGGGGGTGCTCGAGTCGACGAGCGTGCCGGCGCTCACGGCCACGGCCGTCGACGAGGGGGGGCAGGCGCCACCGGTGCCGCTCGAGGCCGAGGGGCTCGCAGCCTTCGACCCCGAGGACGTCGAGGGCTTCGTCGGAGGGGACGGCGTGGAGAACGACGAGCTGCTGCCCAACCTCGTCGATGGCGACCCCGACACCGCCTGGCGCACCGAGCGCTACGACGAACCGGACTTCGGCAACCTCAAGCCCGGCGTCGGGGTCGTCGTCGACCTCGGGGGCCCCTACGCGCTCGCGAGCGCGCGGGTGACCACGCCGACCGAGGGCATGCGCTTCGAGCTGCGCGTGGCCGACGAGCCGCACGACGATGCCGAGGCGTGGGAGGTCGCCGCGCGGGTCGACGACGCCGAGGCGCGCGAGGAGCTCGACCTCGGCGGGGTCGATGCGCGCTACGTCCTGCTCTACGTCGTGCCCGACCTCGTCGTCGAGGACGGCGGAGCCGTCGCCGCGGTCTCCTCCATCGAGCTGCGGGGCCAGCCACGCTGAGGCGGTCTCAGGACACGACGCCGCGGTAGGCGAGGAACCCCGCGACGAGGTAGCCGAGGGGCAGGAGGCCGCGCTGGGGCACCGGCGTGCCGAAGAGCGCGACGAAGGCGACGGCGAGACCGGCGACGGCGACGCCGACGGCGAGGTTGGGGAAGGGCGGCTGGGACTGCCCGCGGGTGCCCCAGCGCACCGCCCGGCCGACCCCGAAGCCGGTGACGCCCGACAGGATGAGGCTGCCGAAGCCGATCACGCCCGCGACGAGCCCGCCGCCGACGGCCACGGCGAGACCGGCGGCGACCGCCCGGGCGTAGTGCGCCGGCTTGCCGCGGGCGGCCACCGCGCGCGCGGGCTTGGCGCAGGTCGGGCAGCGCTGCCCGACCGCGCTCGAGCGGACGCAGCGGGGACAGATCGGGTCGTCGCACACCGCGCAGGACAGCCGTGTGGGCGTGTCGGGGTGGTTGACGCAGGGGACCGGGTCGCGGGCCATGGGCACCGCAGTCTACGGTGCGGAATAGCCTTCGCCGCCGCGCCGTTGGACGGCACGAACGGCCTTGGACCGTGCACGCCGCGACCCGCGCGTGACACCGCGACCAACAGGACATCCGACCATGGACGACATCCGCAACGTCATCATCGTGGGCTCGGGCCCAGCGGGGCTGACCGCCGCGCTCTACGCCGCGCGCGCCGACCTCGAGCCCCTCCAGATCGAGGGCCGCGAGGCCGGCGGGCAGCTCATGCTCACCACCGAGGTCGAGAACTTCCCGGGCTTCCCCGACGGGATCATGGGCCCGGCCCTCATGGCCGACATGCGCAAGCAGGCCGAGCGCTTCGGGACCGAGCTGCTCACCGCCGACGCCGACGCCGTCGACCTCAGCGCGCGGCCATTCACCGTGACCGTCGGCAGCGACGTCCACCGTGCCCACAGCGTCATCATCTCCACCGGTGCGACCGCGCGCTGGCTCGGCCTGCCCAACGAGCAGCGCCTCATCGGCAAGGGCGTCTCGAGCTGCGCGACCTGCGACGGCTTCTTCTTCCGGGACCGCGAGCTCGTCGTCGTCGGCGGCGGGGACTCGGCGATGGAGGAGGCGACGTTCCTCACGAAGTTCGCCTCGAAGGTGACGATCATCCACCGGCGCGACGAGCTGCGCGCCTCGAAGATCATGCAGGAGCGGGCCTTCAAGAACGACAAGATCGACTTCGTCTGGAACGCCGTCGTCGAGGACGTGCTCGGCGACAGCGTCGTCGAGGGCGTGCAGCTGCGCGACACGTCGACCGGGGAGACCTGGGAGCACCGCACCGACGGGCTCTTCCTCGCCATCGGCCACGACCCGACGACGGGGCTCTTCCGGGGCCAGGTCGAACTCGACGACGAGGGCTACATCATCGTCGACGAGCCGAGCACGCAGACGAGCGTGCCGGGCGCCTTCGCCGCCGGCGACGTCGTCGACCACACCTACCGCCAGGCGGTCACCGCGGCGGGCACCGGCTGCCGCGCAGCGATGGACGCCGAGCGCTGGCTCGCCAGCGAGGGCCTCGTCGCCTAGGTCCCCAGGGGCTCGGCTCGCGGCCGACCCGCCGGGACCGCACGGCGCGGCACCGCACCGGGCGGTGCGCGCGCACGCTGGCCAAGTCGTTTGGCCGGTCGAGATATCCGTCGTACAGTAGTGGCAACGCCGCGCGGGGAACGCGCGGCACGCTGTGGTGCGCATGTCCCCCCGTCATGTGGACCACCCGGTGAGGGGCGCTCAGGCGCCCCTCACCGCGTCTCGGGGGCCGGTCGGGGTGGGACGGCACCCCGGGCCGCGCGCCAGGGGAATACCCCGGAGCACGGGGCTGTTGGCCGCAGCGTCGCCGACGATGGAGGTTCGAGATGAGCAAGGCCACGCCCGTGACCGACCGCGACTGGGACCGTGAGGTCCTCGGAGCTGACAAGCCCGTCCTCATCGACTTCTGGGCGGAGTGGTGCGGTCCGTGCCGCATGGTGAGCCCGATCGTCGACGAGATCGCGGGGGAGAAGGCCGGCGAGCTCAAGGTCATGAAGCTCAACGTCGACGAGAACCCCAACGTGGCCCGCAAGTACCAGGTCATGTCGATCCCGACGCTCATGCTCTTCAAGGACGGCGGGGAGGCCAAGCGCATCGTCGGCGCCCGCGGCAAGGGCCAGATCCTCTCCGAGGTGGAGCGCGTCGTCGGCTGAGGCCGGGCCCATCGAGCAGGTTGGCGTGGCGGGAGCCCCGGTAGACTCCCGCGCGTGACACCCCCACCCTCGAACCCGAACGCTCCGCTGCTCGCCCAGGGCGCGCGTGGTGCCGCCGTGCGCGACATCCAGCGCCGGCTGGCCCATGCCGGGCACGCCGAGCTCACCGTCGACGGCACCTTCGGGCCCGAGACCGACACCGCGGTCCGCGACTTCCAGCGGCGTCGCGGTCTCCCCGCCGACGGCATCGTCGGGCCCGAGACCTGGCGCGCGCTCGTCGAGGCCGGATTCAGCCTCGGCGACCGTCTCCTGTGGCACTCGGCGGTGCTCATGCGCGGCGACGACGTCCTCGACCTCCAGCAGCGACTCAACCAGCTCGGCTTCGACGCCGGTCCCGAGGACGGCCTCTTCGGCCCACTGACGCGAGGCGCGGTCGAGGAGCTCCAGCGCAACATCGGCATCGCCGTCGACGGGCTCGCCGGCCCGGTGACCGTCCAGGCGCTGCGCCGGCTCCATCGCGACCACCATGCCCCCGGGCTCGCCGCGCAGCTGCGCCAGCGCGAGGCACTGCGCCGGCTCGCCGCCCGTGGCCTCTCCGGCGCGCGGATCGCGGTCGATCCCGCGCTCGGTCCCGACGCTGAGGCCCCGCACAGCCGCAGCGCGCCAGCGCACGAGCTCACCTGGGCGATCGCCCACCGCACCGGCGCGCAGCTCTCCGCGCTCGGCGCGCAGGTCACGCTCACCCGCGGACCGCGGACGACGCCGACGCCTCGCCAGCGCGCACGACTCGCCAACGAGCTCGCGGTCGACGTCGGGCTCTCCATCAGCGTCAACGCCCACGACAACCCCGTCGCCCGCGGCGCGGCGAGCTACTACTTCGGGTCCGAACGAATGGTGTCCGACGCGGGGCTCCAGATCGCCCGCCTCGCCCAGCGCGCGCTGCTCGAGGAGGGCTTCGGTCCGGACTGTCGCAGTCATCCCCGCACGTGGACGATCCTGCGGGAGACGCGGATGCCCTTCGTCGTCATCGAACCGGGATTCGTCACCGCCCCCGAGGACGCCGCCCGCCTCGTCGACACGGCCGAGCAGGACCGCATCGCTGGAGCGCTCACCCGCGCGCTCCAGCAGTTCCTCCGCGCCGAGGCCAAGGGTCCGCAGGCGGCGCCGTCGGCGACGTAGGCCACGTGGGCGCCTCACCGGGGCGGGCGACCCTCCGTGCGGTCTCCCGCAGCGCACCGAGCACCCGCTCGCGCACTCCCGGCATCTGTCGGAGGTCGAGGCGCAGGACCGTGCGACGCACGCCGAGGCGGACGGGACGGAAGCCGAGCGAGGCGAGCAGGGGCAGGCGGGGATGGCAGGACTCGGCGCGGCCGTGCGCCACGACCGCCTCGAGGGCTCGCAGGTGCCAGGTGGCCGCGCGCAGGGCCGCGGCTCGGACGAGTGCTCCGGCGGCCTCGACGTCATCGTCGTCGGCGAGCCAGAGCTGGGCGAGCACGGCGGCATCGGATGCGCTGACGCCGAACGCCAGCGCCCGGGGGAAGGCGCCCGGGGGGCCGAGGAGCGCCCAGGCGACGAGCCGCTCCTCCCCGACGCCGAGGGCGATGGGATGCCACCGCCGGGAGGCGGCCTGCCACCAGTCGGCCTTCGCGCGACGCGCCGCCTCGGCATCGACCGCGGCCACGTCCGGTCCGCGGGTGCCGTCTGCGAGCTCCCAGTAGGTGCACGAGCGACAAGGCTCGGGCAGCTCCTCGGGGGTGAGGGGGCGCGGACGGGGGACCATCGGGCTCATCGACGCTCGCAGATCGGGGGCGCGATGCTCGAGCCGGGCGTCACACCGGACCGGGCTCCTCGGCGGGGCGGAGGTCGGGGGCGGGCCGCGGCCGCAGGAGCGCGGCGAGGAGGCCGAGGGCCGCCCCGAGGAGCAGCGCGAGGAGCGCGCGCCGCACGGGATGGGGGCCGAGCGTCGAGGCGTCGGTGGCCGTCGATGCCGTGACCATCGGTGACCTCCTGGTGTGGCCGCACGGGTCGGCGGGGCGTGTCGGGCCAGTGTAGGAGGTGGCTGCCCCGTCGGGCGGGGCACGAGCCCTCAGCGCGTGTACCCTCGGGCGATCGCGACCGACCTGGGAGTCACCGTTGAGCGAGATCCGCCTCGACCCGTACATCTCGCGGTACGCCACCCGCACTCAGGGCATGACGGCCTCGGAGATCCGCGCCCTCTTCGCCGTCGCCAACCGTCCCGAGGTCGTCTCCCTCGCAGGAGGGATGCCCTACGTCGGAGCACTCGACCATGACGCCGTCGCCGAGGTCACCCGGCGGGTCATCGCCGAGGATGGCAACGTCGCGCTGCAGTACGGCGGCGGACAGGGCCACGACGGGCTGCGCGAGCAGCTCGTCGAGGTCATGGCGGCGGAGGGGATCAGCGGCCACGCCGACGACCTCGTCGTGACAACGGGGGGACAGCAGGGCCTCGACCTCCTCGGCAAGCTCTTCCTCGACCCTGGCGACGTCGTGCTCGCCGAGGGCCCCTCCTACGTCGGCGCCATCGGAGCGTTCTCCGCCTACGAGGCCGAGATCCGCCACGTCGACATGGACGAGGACGGCCTCATCCCCGCGCGACTCGGTGAGCACCTCGAGCGGCTGCGCAGCGAGGGTCGGCGGGCGAAGTTCCTCTACACCGTGCCCAATCACCAGAACCCTGCGGGCTGCTCCCTGTCGGTGGCGCGCCGCGAGGAGATCGCCGCGCTCTGCGAGTCCGAGGACCTCCTCATCATCGAGGACAACCCCTACGGCCTCCTCGACTTCAAGGCCGAGCTCCGGACGTCGTTCCGCGAGCTCGCGCCGGAGCGGACGATCTACATCGGGACGCTCTCGAAGGTCTTCTCCTCGGGCATCCGGGTGGGGTGGGTCGCCGCCGCAGGGCCGATCCGTGACAAGCTCGTCCTGCTCAAGGAGGGTGCCGACCTCTGCCAGTCCAACCTCACGCAGCTCGTCGCCGAGCGCTGGTTGCGCACGCAGGCCTGGCAGGAGCAGATCGCGACCTTCCGCGAGCTCTACCGCGAGCGGTGCGACGCGATGCTCGCCGAGCTCAGCGCGGAGATGCCGGCCGAGGCGACGTGGACGGTCCCCACCGGGGGGTTCTTCGTCTGGCTCGCACTCCCCGACGGCGTCGACGCACGTGAGCTGCTCGCCAAGGCCCTCAACGCGCGCGTGGCCTACGTCCCCGGGGGCGCCTTCTACGCCGACGGCGGCGGCCAACACCATGCGCGACTCTCCTTCTGCTACCCACCTCCCGACCGGATCAGGGAGGGCGTGCGACGCCTCGGCGAGGTCCTGCGCACCGAGCTCGAGCTGCGATCCGCGATCTACGGAGGCTGATGATGGGTTCCCACCATGTCGCGGTGCTGGCCGGTGGCCTCAGCCTCGAGCGTGAGGTGAGCTTGAGGTCGGGTCGGCGAGTCGCCGAGGCGCTGTCCTCGCGGGGCTACGACGTCGCCGAGCTCGATCTCGACAGCGGGCTCGTCCCACGGCTGCGGCAGGGCGACCTCGACGCCGTCGTGCTCGCGCTGCACGGACGCGCCGGCGAGGACGGCACCGTCCAGGCGCTCCTCGAGCTGCTCGACGTGCCCTACACCGGGCCTGGTGCGACCGCCTCCGCGCTCGCGTGGGACAAGGCGATCTTCAAGGGCATGTGCGCCCGCGCGGACGTGCCCACGCCGGCATGGGTCACGATCGCCTCGGACGCGATCCGCGATCTCGGCGGCGCCGCCGCGCTCGAGGCCTTCGGGCAGCGACTCGCAGGACCGCTGGTCGTCAAGCCGTCCCAGGGCGGAGCCTGCATGGGCGTGCGCTTCGTCGACTCGCCCGGCGGCCTCCACGAGGCCCTCGTCGCCGCCTTCAGCTACCACGACGTCGTCGTCGTCGAGCAGTTCGTGAGCGGCACGGAGATCGCGATCACGATCCTCGACGGCGAGCCGCTCCCCGCCGTGGAGATCCATCCGAAGGTGGGGCGCTACGACTTCTCGGCGCGCTACACCTACGGCGCTACGGACTTCTACGCGCCCGCGAGGCTCGACGACGCAACGCTCGCCCGGGCTGAGGAGGCCGCCTTGGCCGCGTGGGAGCTCACCGGATGTCGGGACATCGCCCGGGCCGACCTCATCGTCGGCAACGATGGCACCCCCTCGATCCTCGAGCTCGACACGTGCCCGGGGATGACGGAGACCTCCCTCGTGCCGATGGCCGCGAGTGCGGCCGGCATCCCCTTCGGCGAGCTCTGCGAACGCCTCGTCGGCTTCACGCAGCGCCGGGGCGGAGCCGCCTCACCGGGCCTCGACGCTTGAGCGCCCCCGAACGGGGGTAGCCGGACCCTCAGGACCGGGCAGAACGGCCGGGAGAACGCCGCTCATCGCGTCGTCGCAGGTCAGAGGCCTTCGTCAATGAGCGATGCCCCGGTGCCGCGACTGAGGATCCCGAGGAGTCGCTCGAGATCCTCCGCGCCGGAGAACTCGATGAGCAGCCGGCCGCGGTCGGCGTCGCCCTGTACCGCGACCTTCGTCGCGAGCACGTCGCTCAGCCGACGCTCGACGTGGGCGAGCGGTCGGGGCTTGGGCGGCGCGGGTGCGGGGACCCCGTCCCCGTCGTCTTCCTCCTCATCCTCCGCGAGGAACGTGCGGACGAGCTCCTCGGTCGCCCGCACGCTCAGACCCTCCGAGACGACGCGCTGCGCGAGGCGCTCCTGCTCCTTGGGATCCCCAAGCGCGAGCAGTGCGCGCGCGTGGCCGGAGCGCAAGGCGCCCGTCGCCACGCGCTGCTGCAGCTCCGGCGGCAGCGCGAGCAGCCGCAGGGCGTTCGTGATCGCCGGTCGCGACCGACCGAGACGTTCTGCGAGCTGGTCGTGCGTCAGGCCGAAGTCGTCGAGCAGCTGCTGGTAGGCGGCGGCCTCCTCGAGCGGGTTGAGGTCCGTGCGGTGGATGTTCTCCACCAGCGCTTCGGTCAGCAGCGAGGCGTCGTCGGTCTCGCGGACGATCGCAGGGATCTCGTCGAGGCCCGCGAGCCGGGCAGCCCGCGTCCGTCGCTCTCCCGCGATGAGCTCGAAGCGGTGCTCGCCCGCAGCACGCACGAGCACCGGCTGGAGCATGCCGACCTGGCGCAGGCTGTTCGCGAGCTCTTCCATCGCAGCGTCATCGAAGTCCCCCCGCGGCTGGCGGGGATTGCTCGAGATCTGACTCAGGCGGATCCGCTTGAGTCCGGACTGACCTTGGGCGGCGGCCGGAATGAGGGCATCGAGGCCCCGGCCGAGTCCGGCGTGACGCGTCATGACGGGTCCCCTCCTGCTCGCGTGACGTGCTCGGCTCGGTCGAGTCGATCGACGAGCTCCCGGGCGAGTCGGTGGTAGGCCACCGACCCCCGGCTCCCGGGATCGAACACCGTGATCGGCTGACCGTACGAGGGCGCCTCGGCAAGGCGCACCGACCTGGGGATCCGCGTGTGGAAGACCCGATCGCCGAAGTACTCGATCACCTCGTGCACCACCTGGTCACTGAGCCTCGTCCTGCCGTCGTACATCGTGAGCACGTACCCCGTGAGGTCGAGGTTGGGGTTGAGGTTGCTCCGGATGAGCTCCGCGTTCTGGTGCAGGGCTCCGAGGCCCTCGAGGGCGTAGTACTCGCACTGGATCGGGACGAGGACGCCATCGGCAGCAGTCAGGGCATTGACGGTGAGCAGGCCAAGGCTTGGTGGGCAGTCGACGATGATGAGATCGAAGTCCTCGCGCACCGAGGCCACGGCGTGACGGAGCTTCTGCTCGCGGTTGAAGGCGCTCACGAGCTCGATCTCCGCGCCGGCGAGGTCGATGTTCGAGGGCACGAGGAAGAGATTGCGCAGGGCCGTCGGCTCGACGACATCCTCCATCGGCACGTCATCGAGCAGGATGTCGTACACGGTGAGGGCCGCGTCATGGGCGCGGATCCCCACCCCGGAGCTCGCATTGCCCTGAGGATCGAGGTCGATGAGCAGTACCCGCCGCGGCAGTTGGGCCAGCGCAGCAGCCAGGCTCACCGCCGTCGTCGTCTTGCCAACCCCGCCCTTCTGGTTCGCGATCGTGATGACCTTGGCCTCCGCGCCGGCGACAGGGGTGTCACCCGAGTCGACGAAGCCATCGCTCTCCATGCAGCCCTCATTCCTCCGTCACGGATGTGGACGGGGTTTCACGTGAAACACGCCCCGCATCTCGGCCGGTGTTCCACGTGAAACACTGCTGCGCAGCACCCGAGCCTCAGCGCCCGCCCCCTATCGCCGCGCCTCAGCCCTCGAGCGGACGGCTGCGGGGGATGCCATTGGCCCTTGGGAGCCACCGTGGGACGGATCCCTCGGCCCGCATCCTAACAAGCCAGGTCGTCCGGGCGGCGTGAGGCACGGCCTCGGCGTGGACGTCACGGACACCGAGGCTGCCGGCGAACCGCTCCACGATGTCGACGCAGCGCGGACCGTCCTCACCTCGCACGACGACGATCGCCCCTCCGTCGCGGACGAACCCCCGAGTGAGCTCGACGCTCACGGTGATGGACCCCACGGCGCGTGCGAGGGCTCCGTCGAAGGCCCCGCGGTGGCTCGCCTGCCGCGCGAGCTCCTCGGCACGACCGGTCACCGTCGAGGCGTTCGGGACGTCCAAGGCCTCGATGAAGCGGGCGACGGCATCGGTCTTCTTCCTCGTGGCGTCGAGGAGCACGACCTCGGCGCGAGGTCGCATGACCGCCACGACGAGCCCCGGGAGCCCCCCACCGGTGCCGACGTCGATCCACCGCTCCTGGCCGAGGCTCCCCAGCCGTCCGGCGACATGCGCTGCCTCCGCGATGTGCCGCTCCCACACCCGTTCGCGGTCGGCAGGGGAGAGGAGGTTATGCGGGGCGTCGGCAAGGAGACGTGCGTAGCGCCCCAGCAGTGATCGCTGCGCGGGGTCCATCACGAGCGCCTTCCCTGCGCCGGCCCCGCCGCCGCTGCGCTGACCCCCGGTCTGCGCGCGCCCGCCCCCGAGCCAGGGGGCAGCGCCCGGTGCCACGGGGCCTGATCGGCGGCGGGCGCCAGGCGCCGACCTCGCGCCGGCGAGCCGGCTCTGGGGACAGGATCACCCCGCCCACGGTCCCCGCCCCGGGCGCGCCCCTTCGCGGGCCGCGTCACGGCGACCCGCGTCCTGCGGACATCAGTCCTCAGCGGGATGGATGACGACCCGCCGACGCGGCTCGTTGCCCTCACTCGTCGACGTCACCCCGCCGGCCTTCGCGACGACGTCATGCATCATCTTGCGCTCGTACGGGTCCATCGGCTCGAGGCGCACCGGCTCCCCGCGCTCGCGAACCTCGGCGATCGCGTCGCGGCACTTCTCCCGGAGCTTCTCGAGCTGCCGCTCGCGGTAGCCCTCGACGTCCACCCGGACGTGCGACCGCCGTTCGGTCTTGCGCTGCGTGGCGCAACGGACGAGCTCCTGGAGGGCGTCGAGCGTGGCCCCACGCCGTCCGATGAGCAGCCCGCTGCCGACCTCGTTGATGTTGACGAGCGCCTGCTCCTCCCGGACGACGATCTCGATGTCGCCAGGAAGGGAGAGCAGGTCGAGCATCCCCTCCACGAAGTCCGCAGCGATCTCGGCCTCCTCATCGAGTTGGTCGAGTCGCTCCTGGGGTGTGAGCTCGTGCTCCTCCTCGCCCTCCACGGGCTGGGTCGCCTCGGCATTGGTCTCCGTCACGGGTGCCTCCTCCATCGGAGTGGAATCGGAATGATCGTCTGGCGTGGTAGCGCCGGTGCTCGCTCGTGCCCCGGCCGACGCGTCGCGCGAAGGCTCCGCCTCGCCCACCACCGGATGCTCCGGCCCCCCGGCGGTGTCGGCCTCACCGGTAGCGCCCGGCGTCACCGGTGGGCGCTCGCCCGCGGAGGGCGGGGCGGACGGTGGGTGGACCTCCTCGATCCACACGCGAACGCGCGCTGGCCGCGTTCCCGTGAGCAGAGTGCGCTTGGGGGGCTCGACCACCTCCGCGCGCACCTGCGATGGCTTCACACCGAGCGTCGCAGCCCCCGTCGCGATGGCCTGCACGACGGTGGTGCCACGAGCCTCCACGCTCCGGGCCACGGTGCCGCGCTTGTTCTCGCTCACGCCTTCGGCTTCTCCGTCTCGACCTCGACATTGCGGAACATCACGAACTGCTGCCCGATCGTCCAGCCGTTCGTCGTCACCCAGTAGATCAGCACCCCGACCGGGATGTTGAAGGAGACCACGAACAGCATGATCGGCAGCACGTAGAGCAGGACCTTCTGCTGGGGCATCTGGGCCGATGCGGGGTTCTTGGCCATCATCTGCCGCTGTTGGTAGTACGTCGTGGCGGCCATGAGCACGATGAGGATGAACGCCCCCCAGCCGGCCTGCATCGGCAGGGCCGCGAGGCTGTCGATGAAGAAGAAGCGCGCGGTGTCGAGCTCAGGGATGCGGTCGGTGAACAGCAGCCGGAAGAGCGCGAGGAAGATCGGCGCCTGGGCGAGCAGCGGCAGGCAACCCCCCATGGGGTTGACGTTGTGCTCCTTGTAGAGGCCCATCATCGCCTCTTGCTGCCGCTGGCGCTGCGCCCGGTACTTCTCCGGGTCGGTCTTCATCAGGCCCTTGTCGACCTTGTACTTGTTCTGGAGCTTCTTGATCTCGGGCTGGATCTTCTGCATCCCGCGCATCGAGTTGACCTGCTTGATGGTCAGCGGCAGCAGGATGATGCGCACGACCACGGTGAGCATGATGATCGCGAGCGCCCACGCGTACGCACCTGCGAAGCCCGCCACCGAGTCGTGGAAGAACCGAAGGACGACACCGAGGGCATCGATGAAGCTGCCACCGAGTTCGACGAGCGTGCTCACGATTGCGGCTCCTTCTCAGGTGATGACGCCCGCGCGGGCGGGACGTGGTCGACGCCCCCGGGGTTGAAGGGGTGGCAGCGCGCGAGGCGCCTCACGGCGAGCCACCCGCCGCGCAGGGCGCCATGTCGGCCGAGCGCCACGTGGGCATAGGAGGAGCACGTCGGCGCGAACCGGCAACGCGGCGGACCGGGCCGCGGAATCGCCTGGTAGCCCCACACGAGCGCCTGCAGCAGGCGCGCCACAGGGCCGGCCGCCTCCCCGCGCTCAGCCATGACGTCGTACCCCCCGCGTTGGCAGTGCTCCCTCGATCCGCTCGACCTCGCGGCAGAGGGCGCTGAATGGGGCGGTGACGGAGCTGGGCCGGGCGATGAGCACGGCGTCGCGGCCGGCCGGAGGGTCGGTCGTCGCAGCCGCCGCCCGTAGGCGCCGCTTCGCGCGATTGCGTTCCACCGCGGACCCGACACGCTTTCCCGCGACGACGGCGACGCGGGGCTCGCCCTCACCGCGGTCACCGAGATGGACATCGACGTGCTCACCATGCCAGCGCCGTCGCTGACCGAGCACGTGTCGGATCTCGCTGCTGCGCCGCAGTCTTTGCACGACCTGGGCTTGCGACGTCACCGTGCCCGCTCGCCGATCAGACGGTGAGGCGCTTGCGGCCCTTGGCGCGCCGCCGGGCGATCGTCGCCTTGCCGCCGCGCGTGCGCATGCGTGCGCGAAACCCGTGCCGACGGTGGCGGCGACGGTTCTTGGGCTGGTAGGTGCGCTTCATCGTGACGCTCGCAATCACGGCGGCAGGGACCTGCCGCACCGGTCGGGGATCGTGGGGGCACCGGGACCCGGCGTGCCTTCAGCACACCGCGCTTCCTCATCCGTCTCGGGGTGATCGGTATCCACGGTGGGGCGATCGAGAGGCAGCAGCGCGCCCGGTACGCACCGTTGGTCGGCGGGGCTCGCCCGCTTCGCGCTGGAGGGTACCCGCCCCGGGACGCCGCCGCAAGGGGCCTGGCGCCGCTCCGCGCCGTCCCGGAACCTGTGGATAGCGCTTGCACCCCTGGCCTGCGGCTCCCTATACTCGCGCTCCTGCCGCGTTCGCACGGAAGGCCCTGCTCAGGGGGTCCGAGCGCTCGTAGGCGACAGCCCCGGGTCGAGCCGCTTCCCTGGTGCCAACGGACGTCAACACCGGCGGCCACCTGCACCCCGGTCCGCCGGAGCGACAGCGCAGCATCGCACAAGGGGATCCACAGTGTGTGGACAACTCTGTGGACGCCATGGGCGGTGCCACCACCGTCGTGACGAGAGGACGGTTCCGTGTACGACACCGGGGCACTCGACCTCGAGGACATCTGGCGCGAGGCACTCGTCGAGCTCCAGACCCAGCTCACCGGCGCCGCCCAGCGCGCATGGCTCGACGAGACCGAGGCGGTCGGCTTCAGCGAGGACACCATCGTGCTCGCGACCCCACACACCTTCGCCCGCGAGCAGCTCGACACCCGCTACCACGGCGCGCTGCGCGAGGCCCTGAGCCGGGCCGCCGGGCGCCAGCTCAGCGTCGTCATCACCGTGCGGCCGGAGGCCGCTGCGAACCCGGCGGGCGCCGCTGCGGAGGAGCCACCCGCCGAGGTGACGGCGCGCCGCGAGTACGCCCCCGAGTCGTTCCCCAGTCACACCGACCAGGGCAGCGTCCTCAACGACAAGTACACGTTCGACCACTTCGTCATCGGCGCGAGCAACCGCTTCGCCCACGCGGCGGCCTTCGCCGTCGCCGAGGCACCGGCCAAGGCCTACAACCCGCTGTTCGTCTACGGCGGTGCGGGGCTCGGCAAGACCCACCTCCTGCAGGCGGTCGGGCACTACACCTCGAGCCTCTACCCCCAGCTGCGGGTGCGCTACGTCACGTCCGAGCAGTTCACCAACGAGTTCATCGACGCGATCTCCAACGGTCGGCAGATGCCGTTCCAGCGGCGCTACCGCGACGTCGACGTCCTGCTCATCGACGACATCCAGTTCCTCGCGACGAAGGAGCGCACGCAGGAGGAGTTCTTCCACACCTTCAACGCGCTGCACAACGCCGAGAAGCAGATCGTCATCTCCTCCGACCGTCCGCCCAAGCAGATGGCCCAGCTCGAGGAGCGCCTGCGCACACGCTTCGAGTGGGGGCTCATCGTCGACGTCCAGCCACCGGACCTCGAGACGCGCCTGGCGATCCTCCGCAAGAAGTCCGCCCACGAGCGGCTCAACGTCCCCGACAACGTCCTCGAGCTCATCGCGAGCCGGATCTCCTCGAACATCCGAGAGCTCGAGGGCGCACTCATCCGGGTGACGGCCTTCGCGAGCATCCAGGGCAGCGACGCGAGCCTGCAGCTCGCGCAGATGGTCCTCAAGGACCTCTTCCCCGACGCCGGGAGCTCACAGATCTCGGTGAGCCACATCATGAGCGAGACCGCGACGTACTTCGACATCACGATCGACGACCTGTGCTCGACGAGCCGCACGCGCCAGCTCGTCACCGCACGGCAGATCGCGATGTACCTCACCCGCGAGCTCACCGAGCTCTCACTGCCGAAGATCGGCCAGGCCTTCGGCGGACGGGACCACACCACGGTCATCCACGCGAACAACAAGATCTCCGACCTCATGAAGGAGCGCCCCGCGATCTACGAGCAGATCCAGGAGCTCACGAGCCGGGTCAAGCACGCGGCCCGGCAGCCGGGCTGAGCCTGTGGACGAGCGGTGGGCGGCGCGTGGACACGCGGTGGATGAGCGCTGGCTTGTGCACCTCCACGATGGATCACGTCGGTGTCATGGGAACTCCACCCCCCATCGTCAACAGCGGCCACACACGCGGGTCCACCGACACCCCACAGGCCCGCCGGCGGTTGACCAGCGACAACACCCATCGTCCACAGGGGTAGCCTCCCTCTACGACGACTGCGGGTTTGACAGAGACAAGAGCCCCTTCAAGACGGGGCGCTCACGATCGGTGGACAGACCACTGGGGAGGGCCCGATGAAGTTCAGAGCCGAGCGAGGCGAGTTCGCCGACGCCGCGAGCTGGTCGCTGCGTACCGTCGGAGCACGCGCGACGCTGCCCGCGCTCTCCGGGGTCCACCTCGAGGTGGCCGAGGATCGACTCACGCTGGCCTCCACCGACCTCGAGGTCTCCAGCGAGCTGTCGATCCCCGTGCAGGCCGAGCGGGACGGCAAGGCGCTCGTGCCCGGCAGGCTCCTCGGTGACGTCGTGCGGAGCCTGCCCCCGGCAGCCGTCCACGCCGAGATCATCGACGACCGGCTCCACCTCGAGTGCGGGCGCGCCAAGTTCGACCTGCGCACGATGCCGGCGGAGGACTACCCACCGCTGCCCGAGCCCGATCCCGAGGCCGGCGCGGCGGTGATGAAGGCGCCCACGTTCTCCTCGCTCGTCGCCCAGGTCGCCCGCGCGGCCAGTGGCGACGACGCCCGCCCGGTGCTGACCGGGGTGCACCTCGAGGCCTCGCCCGCGGGGCTCATCGCCGCGGCGACCGACTCCTACCGTCTCGCGGTGCGCAGCCTGTCGTGGGAGGAGGAGATCGAGGGCACGGTGCTCCTGCCGCGGCGCGCCCTCGAGGAGGCACGGCGGGTGGCCGACAGCCTCGGTGGGGAGGTGCGCCTCGTCCTCGAGGACCACCAGGTCACCCTGTTCGTCGGTGACCGCCGGCTCACGACGCGGCTCATCGAGGGCCGCTTCCCCGACTTCCGCCAGCTCGTGCCGACCGGCTGGGACCGGCGCCTCAACGTGGAGCGGGTGGCCCTTGCCGAGGTCGTGCGCCGCGTGGCCGTCGTCGGCGAGGCGAACACCGCCTCGACGCCGGTGACCCTCGAGCTCACCGAGGACGCGGTACGGGTGACCGCCGGCAGCGGGGAGGTCGGCGAGGCCGACGAGACGCTGCCGGGCGTGCTCGAGGGCGAGCCGCTGCAGATCTCCTTCAACCCGCGCTACCTCAGCGACGGGCTCGACGCCGTGGCCAGCGACGAGGTCCACCTCGAGTTCCGCGACGAGCTCAAGCCCGCGGTCGTGCGACCCGCACCGGTCGAGGGCGAGGAGGATCTCGACGGCGACTTCCTCTACCTCCTCATGCCCGTCCGCGTCTAGCTCGGTGCACCTCGAGTCGCTCTCGGTCGTCGACTGGCGCAGCTACGCCAGCACCGACGTCGCGCTCGGTCCCGGGGTGCGCGTGCTCGTGGGGCCCAACGCCCAGGGCAAGACCAACCTGCTCGAGGCGGTCCACTACCTCGCGACGGGGGCGAGTCACCGGGTCGCCAGCGACGCCCCCCTCGTGCGCGCGGGGGCCTCGGCGGCGGTGCTGCGCGCGCAGGCCCGCGTCGGCGAGGACGCCCGCAGGGCGACGGTCGAGATCGAGGTCCGCCCGGGCGGGCGCAGCCGGGCGCAGCTCAACGGCCAGCCGCAGCGGCGCGTCGCCGACGCCGTCGGTGTCGTGCGCGCTGTGCTCTTCGCCCCCGAGGACCTCGCGCTCGTCCGTGGCGATCCCTCCGACCGCCGTCGTTTCCTCGACGGTCTGCTCGCCCAGCGTCGTCCCGCCTACGCCGCGGCCAGGGGGGAGTACGAGCGCGTGCTCCGCCAGCGCAACCAGCTGCTCAAGGACGCCCGTCGCCGTGCGGGACGCGTCGACGCGACCCTCGCCGACTGGACCGACGCGCTGGCCCGGGCCGGAGCGACCCTGCTCGCAGCGCGCATCGCCGTCGTCCACGCCCTCGCGGGGCCGACCGCTGCGGCCTACCGCGAGCTGCTCGCCGGTCCGACCGGCCCGGAGGCCGCCGACCGCGTGGGCCTGGCCTACGAGAGCTCCACGGGCCGGAGGATCGCCGCCGAGCCCGAGGCCGGCGTGCCCGATCCCGCCGAGCTCGTCGAGGAGCTGCGCACGGCCCTCGTCGAGCGCGGCGACGAGGAGATCGAGCGGGGCATCACCCTCGTCGGGCCCCATCGCGACGAGTTCGCGCTCGCCATCGGTGAGCTCCCGGCCCGGGGCTACGCCAGCCACGGGGAGTGCTGGTCGCTCGCGCTCGCGCTGCGCCTCGCGAGCCGTGAGGTCCTGCGCGAGGTCGGTGACGAGCCGATCGTCGTCCTCGACGACGTCTTCGCCGAGCTCGACGTGACGCGCCGCGCCCGTCTCGCCGAGCGCTGCCGCGGCTTCGAGCAGGTCCTCATCAGCGCTGCGGTCGACGAGGACGTCCCCCTCGACGGGGTCCGCTACCGTGTGCGCGGCGGTACGGTCATCCCCCTCGCTGAGGAGGTCGCGTGAGCCGTGAACGCAAGGGCTCCGATCCACTCGGGGCCGACCGCCATCCCGACCTTCCGCGTCGGGTCGGGGCGCCCGCACCGGTCGGCGCTGCCCTCGCGGGGCTGCGCGACGCGCGCGGCTGGACGCGCCGCCTCGACGGGGCGCGCGTCCACGAGGTCTGGGACCGGGCCGTCGGTGCCGAGGTCGCCGCGCGGGTGCGTCCGGTGCGCCTGCACGGCGGGGTCCTCGTCGTCGAGGCCACCTCGGCGGCCTGGGCCACGCAGGTGCGCTACCTCGCGCCACAGCTCATCGCCGGGATCAACGCCGCACTCGGTGAGGGCATGGTCGAGCGCGTCACCGTGCAGACCGCCTCGGGCGAGGGCTCGCGACGCCGCCGCTGAGGCGGGCTCAGGGCCTGTGGAGGACCGGGGTCACAGGGGGCCGGTGTGGTAGCCTCAGGGCTACCTCACGAGGTCGTCGCCTCGTCTCTGCTGCCCTCCATGACGACGCATGGTGAACTGGTGAGCGGGCGACATCCACCGTCACGTTGAAGGCCCGCTATTGACCACGAGCGAGTACGCAGCCAAGGACATCACCGTCCTCGAGGGGCTCGAGGCCGTGCGCAAGCGTCCGGGGATGTACATCGGCTCGACCGGCGCGCGTGGCCTGCACCACCTGCTCTACGAGGTGGTCGACAACGCCGTCGACGAGGCGATGGCCGGCCGCTGCCGCCGCATCGACATCACCCTGCTCGCCGACGGCGGCGTGCGCGTCGTCGATGACGGCCGCGGCATCCCCGTCGACGAGCACCCGAGCCTCAAGCGCTCGGCGCTCGAGGTCGTCCTCACCGTCCTGCACGCCGGGGGGAAGTTCGACAACAAGTCCTACGCGGTCTCCGGCGGGTTGCACGGGGTCGGCGTCTCCGTCGTCAACGCCCTGTCGAGCCGGCTCGTCGCCGAGGTGCGCCGTGACGGCCGCCTGTGGCGGCAGACCTTCGTGCGCGGGGTCCCCGAGGGTCCCGTCACCGACCTCGGGCCGGTGCCGGAGGCGGTCGGCGAGCACTCGCCTTCCACCGGCACGATGATCAGCTTCTGGCCAGACGAGGAGGTCTTCGAGACCCGGGACTTCAGCTGGGACACCCTGACGACGCGGTTCCGCGAGACGGCCTTCCTCACCGGCGGCCTCGAGATCACCGTCACCGACGAGCGCGTCGAGCCAGGGGCCGAGCCACGCACCGCGGCGTTCCGCTACGACGGCGGGCTGCGCGACTTCGTGCGCCACCTCAACGAGGGTCGCGAGACCCTCCACGACGAGATCATCCACTTCGCGGCGGTGGAGTCCGACAACGGCGCACCGCATGAGGTCGAGCTCGCGCTGCAGTGGAACGCGAGCTACCACGACTCGATCCACACCTTCGCCAACACCATCAACACCCACGAGGGCGGCACCCACGAGGAAGGCTTCAAGAAGGCCCTCACCACCGCCGTCAACCGCGTCGCCCGCGACGCCGGCCAGATCGGCGGCAAGTCCAAGGAGCGCGACCTCACCCTCGCCGGGGAGGACATCCGCGAGGGGCTCACCGCGATCGTCTCGGTCAAGCTGCCCGATCCGCAGTTCGAGGGCCAGACGAAGACGAAGCTCGGCAACACCGAGATCCGCAGCTTCGTCGAGCGCACCTGCAATGAGCAGCTGCGCACGTGGTTCGAGGAGCATCCCGCCGAGGGGCGCGTCATCGTCGCCAAGGCCATCCAGGGTGCGCGGGCGCGGCTCGCGGCGCGCCAGGCGCGTGAGCTCACCCGACGCAAGGGCTTCCTCGACGCCGGGGCCCTGCCCGGCAAGCTCGCCGACTGCCAGTCGAAGGACCCCGCGGAGTCCGAGCTCTTCGTCGTCGAGGGCGACAGCGCCGGTGGCTCGTCGAAGATGGCCCGCGACCGTGCGACGCAGGCGATCCTGCCGATCCGCGGCAAGATCCTCAACGTCGAGAAGGCGCGGCTCGGCAAGATCCTCGAGAACAAGGAGATCCAGGCGCTCATCACCGCGATCGGCACCGGCATCGGCGAGGAGTTCGACCTCGCCAAGGCGCGCTACCACAAGGTCGTCATGCTCATGGACGCCGACGTCGATGGCGCCCACATCCGCACCCTCGTGCTGACGTTCCTCTTCCGGCACATGAAGGAGCTCATCGACGCCGGCTACGTCTACATCGCCCAGCCGCCGCTCTACCAGATCCAGCCCGCCGGGGCGAAGCAGAAGGACAAGATCACCTACGCCTTCAGCGACGCCGAGCGCGACCGCATCGTCGCCGAGCTGCGCGCCACCGACCCGGGCAAGAAGCTCCACATCGGGCGCTTCAAGGGCCTCGGGGAGATGGACGACGAGCAGCTGTGGGAGACGACGATGGACCCCACCCGACGGGTCATGCTCCAGGTGGGGCTCCAGGACGCCGCCGCGGCCGACAAGATGTTCTCGACGCTCATGGGCGATGACGTCGAGGCGCGACGCGACTTCATCGTGCACAACGCCAAAGACGTGCGCTTCCTCGACGTCTGATGCGCCGCCTCACCGTTCTGCCGCTGCTCGTCCTCGTGCTGCTCCTGGCGTCCTGCGAGGACGACGACGCCGCGCTGCCCGACGACGGCGAGCCCGACGTCGCCGCGCTCGACGACACCGTCGCGCTCACGGTCTACCACCGCACGGGCTCGTCGAGCGACGCCCTCCTGCAGCCGGTGACCGAGCTCGTCGAGATCGGCGAGGACCTCCCGCATCGTGCCGTCGAGCTCCTCCTGGCCGGGCCCGACGACGACGACCTCCAGTCGGCCTGGCCGGAGGGCACGGAGGTCAACGAGGTCGTCATCGAGAACGGGCGCGCCCACGTCGACCTCTCACGCGAGGCGCTCGAGGACCCGCCCGACCCCGACCGGGCCGCCCACCTCGAGCGCCTCGCGCTCGCCGCGCTGGCGAACACCCTCACGGAGTTCCAGGCGATCGAGGAGGTGGCGCTGACCGTCGAGGGCGAGGACGCCGAGGCCGAGGCGCTCCGGACCTTCTGGGGTGGCTGGGGCGTGCCATCCTCCCTGACCCGCGACGTGACGCTCATCGTCGACGAGGAGGAGGACAACGGTCCCGAGCTCGAGCTCTTCGTCGAGCGCTCCCAGGTCGTCGGCAGCGACGCCGCCGACCCCGTCGTCGTGCGCAGCATCCGCGCCCGCGACCGCATCACCTACGTCCGCCTCGTCGTCGAGGTCGCCGACGCCTCCGACCCCGAGCGCTCCGCGGCGGAGTTCCCGCGGGGCTTCGCGCGCACCGGGCAGGGCGACGTCGTCCTCGAGGTCCACGGCGTCGAGGGGCTCGACGACGCAGCGGTGCCCGACGACCTCGCCGAGACCCTCGCCGCGGTCTTCGCCGAGGTCGACGTCGACGACGAGGGCGAGCCCGACCGCCTGCGGGTGACCCTGGCCGGCGAGGCGTCGGGGGACCCCCGCGCGATCTACCTCCACACCGCGACGAGCCCGAGTCGCCTCGTGCTCGATGTGAGGAAGTGAGGCGTCGATGAGCGACGAGCAGCCACCCCAGCCGCCCGAGGTCCCCGACCTGCCCGCGGTGCCCGACCCGGACTCACCGCTCGCCGACGTCGCCCTGCGCGTCGAGCCGATCGAGATCGAGGAGGAGCTGTCGCGCTCCTATCTCGACTACGCGATGAGCGTCATCGTCGGCCGGGCGCTGCCCGACGTGCGCGACGGGCTCAAGCCGGTGCACCGCCGCATCCTCTTCGCGATGCACGAGGGCGGGATGCGGGCGGGCACGCCGCACCGCAAGGCCGCCTCGGCGGTCGGCGACGTCATGAAGAAGTACCACCCGCACGGCGACTCGGCGATCTACGACGCCCTCGTGCGCATGGGCCAGCCGTGGGCGATGCGTCACCCCCTCATCGACGGCCACGGCAACTTCGGCTCCATCGACGGCGACCCGCCGGCGGCGATGCGCTACACCGAGGCGCGGCTCGCGCCCATCGCCGGGGAGCTGTTGCGCGACATCGACGAGGAGACCGTCGACTTCGCCGAGAACTACGACGGCTCGGAGGAGGAGCCGCTCGTCCTGCCGAGCCGCTTCCCCAACCTCCTCGTCAACGGCTCGGCCGGCATCGCCGTGGGCATGGCGACGAACGCCCCGCCGCACAACCTCGGCGAGATGACCGACGCGATCCTCTCCCAGCTCGCCGACCCCGAGATCACCCTCGACGAGCTCTGCAGGATCGTCCAGGGGCCGGACTTCCCCACCGGGGCGCTCGTCCTCGGCACCGAGGGGATCCGCGCCGCCTACGAGACCGGCCGCGGCAGCGTGCGCATGCGGGCGGTCACCGAGATCGAGGAGACCGACAAGGGCGAGCGCATCATCGTCACCGAGCTGCCGTACCAGGTCAACAAGGCGAATCTCGCGATGAAGATCGCCGACCTCGTCAAGGACAAGCGGATCACCGGCATCCGCGACCTGCGCGACGAGTCCAAGCGCGACGTGCGCCTCGTCATCGAGCTCAAGCGCGACGCCAACGCCCAGGTCGTCCTCAACCAGCTCTTCAAGATGACCCAGCTGCAGGACACCTTCGGGATCATCAACCTCGCGCTCGTCGACGGGGTGCCGCGCACGCTCGGGCTCAAGGAGACCATCGCCGCCTACATCGACCACCAGGTCGAGATCATCACCCGGCGGACCGCCTACCGCCTGCGCAAGGCCGAGGAGCGCGCCCACGTCCTCGAGGGCCTCATCATCGCCCTCGACCACCTCGACGAGGTCATCGAGCTCATCCGCCGCTCGGCCAGCGCCGACGCCGCGCTCAGCGAGCTCCAGGAGCGCTTCGACCTCTCGGAGGTCCAGGCGCGGGCGATCCTCGACATGCAGCTGCGCCGCCTCGCCCAGCTCGAGCGCCAGCGCATCCAGGAGGAGTACGCCGAGCTGCAGGAGCGCATCGCCGACCTGCGCGACATCCTCGCCCGCCCCGACCGCGTGCGCGGCCTCATCACCAGTGAGCTCGGCGAGATCCGCGACACCTACGCCGACGCGCGACGCACCCGCATCCTGCCCGGCGAGGGCGACCTCGACGTCGAGGACCTCATCCCTGTCGAGGACGTCGTCATCACCCGCACGCGCGCGGGCTACGTCAAGCGCACGCGCATGAGCGAGTACCGCACCCAGCGTCGGGGTGGCAAGGGCGTGGCGGGCACGACGCTCAAGCCCGACGACATCGTCCGCGACCTCTTCGTGACGACGACGCACCACTGGCTGCTGTTCTTCACCAACGAGGGCCGGGTCTACCGGGTGAAGGCCTGGCAGATCCCCGAGAAGGGCCGTGCGGCCCGGGGCACCTACGTCGCCAACGTCGAGGGGCTCGCGCTGCGGCCCGGTGAGACGATCGCCGAGGTGCTGCAGGTGCGCGACCTCCACGAGGCGGGCGAGGACTACCTCGTCTTCGCCACCCGCGAGGGCATGATCAAGCGCACGGCCCTCGCGGCCTACGACTCGCCCCGGCAGGTGCTCATCGCGATCAACCTCCGCGACGGTGACGAGCTCATCGGCGTCGAGCGCACCACGGGGGAGGACGACATCGTCCTCGTGAGCCGCGGAGGCCGCGCGATCCGGTTCCACGAGGGCGACGCCCGCCCGATGGGCCGGGACACCTCCGGGGTGCGGGGCATGAGCCTGCCTCCCGGCGACGAGGTCCTCGCGATGTCGCGCTGCGTCGAGGACGGTCAGCTCCTCGTCGTCACCGAGGCCGGCTACGGCAAGCGCACCCCCCTCGAGCGCTACCCGGTGCACCACCGCGGGGGCAAGGGCGTGAAGACCGCCGAGCTCACCGACGCGCGCGGCGGGCTCGTCGGCGCGCTCGTCGCGGCGTTCGAGCAGGAGATCTTCGTCGTCACCGACCGGGGTACGGTGATCCGCATGGACGTCAAGGACATCAACCCCACGGGCCGGGCGACCCAGGGGGTGCGGATCATGACCCCCTCCGACGACGCGAAGGTCGCCGCGGTCGCCCCCGTCGTCGACGATGACGACGTCGCGAGCCCCCTTAGCCCCGACGACCCTGCCTGACGCGAACCGACGGGATCACCCATGACCGACGAACGCACAGCGCAGCAGGCCGCCGCCGGCCGCGGCGGCGCACCGGCGGGCGGGCGCGCCGCCGGCAGGGCCCAGGCCCAGGACCGCACCCGGGGTCAGGCGCCCACCCAGGGCCCGCGGCCCTCCCAGGACACCACCCAGGAGGCCCGCAGCCCCCAGGGCGGCCGCGCGGCCGCGCGGGCGCAGCGCCGTCCGGTGCGCCGCCGGGTCATGGTCCGCAAGGTCGACCCCTGGTCGGTGCTCAAGCTCAGCCTCGTCTTCTACTTCTCGATCCTCGTCGTCGTGATGCTCGGCCTCGGGGTGTTCTGGGTCACCATCGAGCGGCTCGGCGTCATCGAGACGCTCCTCGCCTTCCTCGCCGAGCTGCAGTTCGACGTGCAGATCAACACCGGCAACCTCTTCCGCGCGGCGTTCCTCGTCGGCCTCCTCAACGTCGTGCTGTGGAGCGGCATCAACGTTTTCGGCGCGCTGCTCTACAACCTCGTGGCCGACGTCATGGGCGGCCTGCGCCTGACCCTCGCCGAGGACGAGTGAGCCACGGGCGGCTGCAGCCTCGCGGGCGAGCCGGTAGACTCCGCGAGCGCGAGGGCCATTAGCTCAGGCGGTTAGAGCGCACCCCTGATAAGGGTGAGGTCCGAGGTTCAAGTCCTCGATGGCCCACGTCGACCCGCGATCCTGGAGGCGCCCATGCGCAAGCTCATCGTCCTCGCCGGCGCGGCCGTGGGGGTCGCGGCGGTGGCGCTGCGCAAGCAACGGGAGCGCGAGCTCAGCGACGCGGTGTGGGAAGAGCCCCGCGACCTCTGAGCCCGCCGCAGGGCCGTCGCGGGCCCTTAGCTCAGTTGGAAGAGCGCCGCCTTTGCAAGGCGGAGGTCGCCGGTTCGATCCCGGCAGGGTCCACCGCAGCCACGAGAGCGAGCGCATGGTCGAGGCGTCGAGCAGGAAGCCGGCCCGATGAACGCCCGCGGCGTGCTGCGCATCCTCGTCGTCCTCGCCCTCGTCGTCGCCGTCGCCGGCTGGGTCACGGGGTCCTACCCCGCCGTCTACGGCCTCGCGCCGCTGCTCGGCCTCGCGATCCTGCGGGTCGGCTACGCCTCACTGCGTTCCTTCCAGGAGGGCGCCGCCCACATCCCCTCGGGCGAGCCCACCCCGCTCGATGTGCGTGAGGAGCGCACGACGTACTGGTGCGACGGCTGCGGTGCCGAGCTCCTCCTGCTCGTGCGCGGTACCCCCATGCCCCCCCGGCACTGCGGCGAGCGCATGGCCGTCCGCGCGGAGGTTCGTGGCAGCCACCCACGGCCCGATGACCACGAACGACACTGATGTCGTCGAGGTGTCGAGCCGCTGACCTGCGACATCGCCGGTCTCACGCACGACTCACACCGACGAGGTCGAGACTCGAGAGCAGTGTCCCCAGGTGTGGAGAAGTCTGGGGACAACGCTGTGGTTCACCCTTGCGGGCCCCGGACGGGACCGGGGCCGCCACGGCGTCGGGGCAGCGGCCCCGCTCGCGCGGGCACCGGCCAGTTGCCCGCGCCCCGGGGGCGCGCGACGATGGACGGCGACCCGACCACCGCGTCTGCCGAAAGGTCGTCACCGCGCATGGCCACGCCTGACGCTCCGGCCGGAGCTGGGCGCACGCGCCTCGCGTTCGCCGGGAGCCTCGTCCTGCTGGCGTTCATCCTCGTCGTGAGCGCGCAGACCGACCGGGGCAGTGAGGGCGAGCGGGTGGGTCGCCGCGTCGAGCTCGCCGAGCTCATCGCCGCCGAGCAGCGACGGACCGCCGAGCTCGAGGCCCAGGTCGAGGAGCTCAGCACGCAGATCGCCGCGCAGGAGGACCGCGTGGCGGTCGGCGCCCTCGAGCTCGAGGGCCTGCAGGACCACGTCGACGAGCTCGGGCTCGCCGCCGGTACCGTCGACGTCGCCGGCCCCGGTGTGCTCGTGCGGCTCGACGACGCGATCGGCAGCTGGGACGGCAGCGGCGACCCCAACGACTACATCATCCACGAGGAGGACCTCCAGGCCGTCGCCAACGCCCTCTTCGCCGGCGGCGCCGAGGCGATGGCGATCAACGGCGAGCGGGTGCTCGCGACCTCGGCGATCCGCTGCGTCGGCACGACGCTGCGCCTCAACGGCCGGTTCTTCACCCCACCCTTCGAGGTCACCGCGATCGGCCATCCCGTCGACCTCACCTCCGCGCTCGACGACGACCGCGCGGTGCAGGGGTTCGTCGACGCCGTCGACGAGTTCGGCCTGGGCTTCGAGGTCGAGAGCAACGGCAGGCTGCTCGTGCCGGGCCACCGTCCGGCGGGAGGCCGCGAGGCGGCGATGGGGGGGACCCGATGACGACCGAGGCCCCGCCCCGCAGCGACACCGCACAGCCCCCCGGGCCGGCCGGCCGCCCCTTGAGCGCGCGGCTGCTCGCCATCGCCGGTTGGACGCTCATCGCCGCCGGCAGCGTCGTCGCGCTCTACGTCGTCTACGCGATGTTCTTCACCGATCTCGCCACCGAACGCGAGCAGCGGGCGCTCCTCGAGGCATGGGAGGCCGGCGAGCTCGACGCCGTCGACGGGGCGGCCGGCGCTGGCTCGGCGGACGCCGAGGGCCTCGAGCCGGAGGATCCCACCCTCGGCGAGGAGGGGGAGGAGCAAGCCCCCGCCGGCGAGGTCGGCGGGGCCGAGGCCGTCGCGCTCCTCGAGTTCCACCGCCCCGGCAGCGACGAGCGCCCGGTCGTCTCCTCCACCCTCGTCGTCATCGGCGGGGTCACCGTCGCCGACCTCCAGCGCGGACCGGGGCACTACCCCGACACCGCGATGCCCGGCGAGGACGGCAACTTCGCCGTGGCCGGCCACCGGGTGACCTACGGGCGGCCGTTCTTCCGCCTCGACGAGATCGAGCCCGGCGACGAGATCCATGTCGTCGACCGTGACGGCGAGCGCTTCGTCTACGAGGTCGCCTCCAGCGAGGTCGTCGGCCCCTACGACGGCTGGGTGCTCGACGAGGACCCGCTCGAGACCGGTGAGCCGACGCTGACGCTGACGACCTGCCATCCGCGCTTCAGCGCCGCGGAGCGGCTCGTGACCTTCGCGGAGCTCCGGCCGTGAGGCGCGCGCTCCTGCTCGTGCTCGGGCTCGTCGCGATCGCGGCGATCGTCTACCTGCTCTTCACCGTCGTCTTCCCCTGGGTCGACCAGACCTTCGTGTCCGACCCGGTGCTCGGGGTCGCCGGGATCCTCACGACGTGAGCGGGGGCGACCCGAGCGCCTCCTACCCACCGGGGGTTCCCGGCCGCTACCCCGCGCCCTCGGTGCCGGTGACGCGGCTCCTCGACGACGCCGCGCAGGACTTCCCCGACACCGATGCCATCGACGTCGCCGGTCACCGTCTCACCTACCGGGAGGTGCTCGAGCACGTCGACCGCCTCGCGACGGTGCTCGCCGACGCCGGTGTCGCACCGGGCGACCGGGTGGCCGCCCTGCTGCCGACCGGGCCGGCGCTGCTCATCACCGCCTTCGCGACCTGGCGACTCGCCGCGGTCTGCGTCGTCCTCGAGCGCGGGCTCGAGGGGCAGGCCATCGCCGAGGCGGTCGAGCGCCATCGCGGCCGCGTCGTCGTCGCCGACCCCGCGGCCTACGACGACCTCGCCGCCCACCGCGCCGCGCTGCCGTCGGTCGAGCGGGTCCTCGTCGCGGCCGCGGCGGAGTTCCAGCCCTTCCCGCGCAACCTCCGTCCGGCCGGGCGCTGGTCGCCCCTGCGGGCCCGCCGCGAGCGCGCGGGCCGGTTCAAGGAGGCGATCCGCCGCACCGCGCCGGAGGTCGGTCAGGCCCCCCTGCCGGGTGAGGCCACCGCCGCGATCGTCGGCGACGTCGCGCTGTCCCACGACGTCCTCGTCTCCGCGGCCTTCGCGCTGCGGCTGTGGGTGCCCGACGTCCGCGCGGGCGGGGAGACCCTCCTGCTCGCCGCCCCGCTGTCCCGGCCCCTCGGTCTGGCCGCCGCCCTCGGGCTCGGCGTCCTCGCGGCGGCGACCCTCGCGCTGCCCTCCAGCGAGGAGCCCGGCGCGGTGCTGCGGGGCGCCCGCCGCCGGCGCCCGACCCTGCTCGTGGGCTGCGCGGGGCTCGGTGCGGTGCTCGCCGAGGTCGGCGGCAGCCTCACCGACGTCCGCGTGGCCCTCGTCGAGGGACCGGTCGACGAGGACGAGGGCGCGCGGCTGCACGAGACCTCCGGCGCGAGGCTGCGGGGCGTCCTCGACGGCCCCGCGGGGCCGGTGGCCGCCCACCCCGTCTACGGTGACGCGCGCCTCGGCTCCTTGGGGCACGCCCTCACCGACGTCACCCTCGCCGCGCTCGACGCCGAGGGGGCCGCCCGGCCCGCGGGCACCGTCGGCCGGCTCGCCGCCCGCGGGCCGTCGGTGCCGGGTGCGGGCTGGTGGCCGCTCGGCGTCCGGGGTCACGTCGACGCCGACGGCTACGCCTGGCCCGCCGGGTCCGCGTCGCATGCCGCTGAGTCCGCGTCGCATGCTGACGGGTCGGCGTCGCATGCTGACGAGCCCGACCGCCGCAGGTCCGGTCCCCGTGAGCCCGACCGTCGGTAGCATGGAGCCCATGGCCGCGCGGATCTTCCTCGTCGACAACTACGACAGCTTCACCTACAACCTCGCCCAGGAGCTCGGCGAGCTCGGCGCGGACGTCACGGTGGAGCGCCACGACGCCTTCACCCTCGACGAGCTCGACGCCTGGCGTCCCGACGGCATCGTCATCTCCCCGGGCCCCGGCACCCCCGACGACGCGGGGCTGTCCTGCGCGGTCATCGAGACCTTCGCCGGCGACGTGCCGATCCTCGGCGTGTGCCTCGGGCATCAGTGCATCGGCCAGGTCTACGGCGGCGAGGTCGTACGCGCCCCGGAGCTCTACCACGGCAAGACCTCTCCGATCGCCCACGAGGGAGCGGGGGTCTTCGCCGGCCTGCCCCGCCCCTTCGAGGCGACCCGCTACCACTCCCTCGTCGTCGCCCCCACCTCGGTGCCCGACGAGCTCGAGGTCACCGCGTCGACGCCCGCCGAGGACGGCGGTGAGCTCATCATGGGGCTGCGCCACCGTGAGCACGCCGTCGAGGGCGTGCAGTTCCACCCGGAGTCGATCCTCACCTCCACCGGCATGGACCTCCTCGGCAACTTCCTGCGCTCCCTGCCCGTGCCGGTGGCCACGCCGCAGTGAGCGCCGTCGACCGGGATCCCAAGATCCACGACGTCGTCATCGTCGGAGCCGGTCTCGCCGGCCTCGTCGCGGCGACCGTGCTCGCGGCCGACGGCGCCGACGTCGTCCTGCTCGACAAGAGCCGCAGCGCCGGTGGCCGTCTCGCCACCCGCCGGGTCGAGGGCGCGACGATCGACCACGGCGCGCAGTTCTTCACGGTGCGCTCCGACCCCTTCGCGCGCCTCGTCGAGGGCTGGCGCGTCGCCGGCCTGCCGCTGCGCGCCTGGTCCCACGGCCTGCCCCGAGCGCCGTCCGCGCTGGCCGGGCCCGAGGCCGTCGAGATCCCCACCGACGGCCATCCGCGCTACGTCGTCGACGGAGGCATGAACGCCCTCGCCCACCATCTCGCCGACCGGCTCGAGGTCCGGGAGCGCCGGCGGGTGTCCCGCGCCGACACCGTCGACGGACGGTGGAGGCTCAGCGTTGAGGGGATGCGCGCCCGCGAGGTCGTCGAGGGGCGCCGACTCCTGCTCACCCCGCCGGTCCCGCAGTCGCTCGCCCTGTTGCCACCCGACGCGCCACGCGCCGAGGAGCTCACCGACCTCGCCTACGCGCCGTGCGTCTCGCTGCTCGCGGTGCTCAGCGCCCCGCCGGCCCTGCCCTGGCCCGGCGGGGTGCAGGTCACCGACGGGCCGATCAGCTGGCTCGCCGACAACCAGCGCAAGGGCGTCTCGGTGCGGCCAGCCCTCACCGCGCATGCCACCGACGCCGAGAGCGCGGCGCTCGCCGATCTCGACGATGCGACCGCGGCGGCGCGCCTGGGCTCCCACGTCGCGCCCTGGCTCGGCGAGGGGCGGCCGGTCGCGGTGCAGCTCAAGCGCTGGCGCTACGCCCGGCCGCTCGCCCCCCACCCCGAGCGCGCCGTGACCACCGACATCGACGGCGCGCCGCTCGTCTTCGCCGGCGACGCCTTCGGCGAGGCCCGCGTCGAGGGCGCGGCCCGCTCGGGGCTCGCCGCCGCGCAGCGGCTCGCCTGACCCGCGGGGCGCGCTCGACCGTCCGAGCGAGCGGCGGCGCAGTGGGTTGGAGCGTTGGGCCGTGGGGGTGGGTGAACGCTCCATCGAGCGGCGGCGCAGTCGGTTGGAGCGTTGGGCCGTGGGGGTGGGTGAACGCTCCATCGAGCGGCGGCGCCACGGCCTCGGCGGAGCGGCTCAGTCCTCCCCGTTGCCGTTGCCGTTCTCCGGCTCGGGCTCGGGCTCGGGCTCCGGCTCGGGCTCCGGCTCGGGTTCCGGCTCGGGCTCCGGGGTGGGCTCGGGAGCGGGCGGCGCGCCCTCGCTCACGACGATGCGGACGGTCGCGCCGCGGTCGACGGTGCTGTTGGGCTGAGGCTCCTGGCGGATGACCCGGCCCTCGGAGACCGTCGTGGACTCCTCGCGGTCGACCCGCACGGTGACGCACGGCTCGGGCTCGCAGGCGCCCTCGAGACGGTCGATCGCGGTCTGCTCGGGCTGGTTGACGACGTCGAGCATCGTGAACGTGTCGGCTCCCTCGCTCACGACGATCGTCACGGTGGCCCCGCGCTCCTCCTCGGTGCCGGGGTCGGGGTCCTGGGAGATGACCCGGCCCTCGGGGACGGTGTCGGAGGCCTCGGTCTCGACCTCGACCTCGAAGCACGGCCTGGGGTCGCAGGCGCCGGCGAGGGCGTCGGTGGCCTCGCTCTCGGTGCGGTTGAGGACGTTGGGCACGGCCACGGTCTCGGCCCCGCTGGAGACGACGAGGGCGACCTCGGTGCCCTCCTCGACCTCCTCGCCGGCGGGAGGGTCGCTGCGCAGGACGAGGCCTTCGTCGAGGTCGTCGGAGGGCTCGGTCTCCTGCACGCCGATGCCGAGCCCGAGCTCGACGAGCGCGCGCTGGGCCTCGTCGACGTCGAGGCCCTCGAGGTCGGGGATCTCGACGAGGTCGGGGCCCTCGGAGAGCACGAGGAGGACCTCGCTGCCCTCCTCGGCGAGCTCGCCGGCGGCGGGCTCGGAGCGCACGACCTCGTTCTCGGCGACGCCCTCGGCGGCCTCGCGCTCCTCGGCGATGACCGGCACGAAGCCGTCGTCGCGCAGGAGCTCCTGGGCCTCGGCGACGTCGAGGCCGGTGAGGTCGGGCACGGGCACCTCGACGGCCTCCCCGCCGAGCACCGCGGCGAGCAGCACCCCGGCGAGCACGAAGAGGGCGAGGACGACGATGGCGAGCAGGGCGATGCCGAGCCCGCGGCGCGTGCGTGGCTCCGGCTCGGCCTCCGGCTCGAGCGCCTCGGTGTCCAGCGCCTCGGTCTGCGCCGCCCACGCCCCAGCGGCCGGCGCGGCCACGGGCATCCCGGCGAGCACGCGCTGGAGGTCGGCGTTGAGCTCCCGGGCGGTCTGGTAGCGATCGGCGGGGTCCTTGGCCATGGCCTTGAGCACGACGTCGTCGAGCTCGGGCGCGAGGGAGGGCTCGATCGCGCTCGGCGGCACCGGCACCTCGGAGACGTGCTTGTAGGCGAGGGTGACGGGGGTGTCGCCGGTGAACGGCGTCTGCCCGGTCAGCGTCTCGTAGAGCACGCACCCGAGGGCGTAGACGTCGGTGCGGCGGTCGACCTCGTCGCCGCGCGCCTGCTCGGGCGCGACGTAGGCGGCGGTGCCGAAGACCGTCGCGGTCTGGGTGACGTGCTCGGCGCCCATGGCGCGGGCGATGCCGAAGTCGGCGACCTTCACCTGCCCCTCGTCGCCGAGGAGGATGTTGCCGGGCTTCATGTCGCGGTGGACGAGGCCGCGCTCGTGGGCGTAGTGCAGCCCGAGGGCGGCGTCGCCGATGACCTCGAGGGCACGGTCGACGGTCAGTCGCTCGTGGGCGAGGGTGTCGGCGAGGCTCCTGCCGCGGACGTACTCCATGATGATGAACGGCCGCCCGGCCTGCTCGCCGGCGTCGTAGACGCTGACGATGTTGGGGTGGCTGAGCCCCGCCACCGACTGCGCCTCGCGACGGAAGCGCGCGAGGAAGGTCGCGTCGTCGGCGTAGCGCGCGTGGAGGATCTTGACGGCGACCTCGCGGTCGAGCTGGTCGTCGTAGGCGAGGACGACGTCGGCCATGCCCCCCTGGCCGAGCAGGCCACGCAGCTCGTAGCGCCCGCTGAGCCGGGTTCGCGCGCCGGCGCCGCCACCCGGAGGGCCCGCATCGGTGCCGCGCGGGTCGCGGCCCGAGCCGCCCGGAGCGGTGTCGTCGAAGGCCGCGTCGTCAGCGCGGCGCCCTTGGCCGCCCGCACCGCCGATCGGCTGCGTCTCGTCCATCCCCTCAGTCCTGCTCGTTGCCGGCGAGCGCCGCCTCGATCACCGCGCGGGCCTTCGGCGCGGCCACGCCGCCTCCGGTGTCGCCGGCGCCAGTGTCGGTGATGACGACGGCGACGGCCACCTCGGGCAGCTCCGCCGGCGCGAAGCCGGTGAACCACACCGTAGGGGGTTCGCCCTCACCGCGCTGTGCGGTGCCGGTCTTGCCCCCGACGTTCACGCCGCTGATCGCCGCGCCGGTGCCCGTCCCGTCCTCGACGACGTCGACCATCATGTCGCGCAGGGCCGCGGCGGTCCCGCCGCTGACCGCCTGCGCGCTGCCGGCGAAGGTCAGCGGCTCGGCGTCGAAGCGCGTGACGACCCGCCCGCTGATGTCCTCCACGTGGCGCACGAGCCGTGGCTCGACGAGCTCGCCGTCGTTGGCGATCGCCGCGGAGACCATCGCCATCTGCAGCGGCGTCGTGCGCACGTCGCGCTGGCCGATCGCCGACTGCGCGGTCGAGGGCTCGTCGAGGTCGTCGGGGATGACGCTCCCGGCGATCCGGTCCATCTGGAGGTCCCAGTCGTGGTTGAGCCCGAAGCGCTCGGCCTGGCGCACGAGGCGGTCGTTGCCGAGGTCGAGGCCGATCTGGCCGAACGTCGTGTTGCAGCTCACCGCCATCGCGCGCTCGAGGGTGATCGAGCTGCCATCGGCACAGACCCCGGAGCCGAAGTTGCGGATCGTCGCCTCGGTGAGCGGCAGCTCGAGCGCGGGCGGATCGGGGTAGGCGGTGGAGGGGCGCACCCCGCTCTCGAGCGCGGCGGCGCCGCTGACGAGCTTGAACGTCGAGCCGGGGGGATAGGTCTCGCGCAACGCGCGGTTGAGCCGCGGGTCGACGTCGCGCCCGGCCAGGTCGCTCCAGGCCTCGCGCACGACGTCGCCGTCGTGGCTCGCCAGTGGGTTGGGGTCGTAGGTCGGCGCGGAGGCGAGCGCGAGGATCTCCCCGGTGGCTGGCGCGACGGCGACGATCGCGCCGACCCGACCGTCGAGCGCGTCGACCGCGGCGCGCTGCACCTGCGGGTCGATGGTGAGCTGGAGGGTGTCGCCGGCGCGCTGGCGTCCGGCGAGGAGGTCGGCGATGTTGCGCGCGAAGGCCTCGGGGGCCGAGCCGATGAGGAACTCGTTGAACGAGGCCTCGAGCTCGCTGCGCCCGTAGACGAAGGAGTGGTAGCCGGTGACGTGCGCGTACGTCGGCCCTTCGGGGTACTCGCGGAGGTAGTCGAGGCGCCCGCCGGTCGCCGTCGACCCGGCGATTTCCTCGGAGGCCGCGCCCTGCCCGGCGATCATCGCCCCGCGCGGGGTCTCGTACTCGGCGAGCAGCCCGCGGGCGTTGCGCTGGTCGGTGCGCAGCTCGTCGGCCTGCAGCACGGCGATGACGTTGAGGTTGACGAAGAGCAGGGCGAAGAGCCCGACGACGCCGAGGGTGATGCGGCGGATCTGCTTGCGCATCAGGCCTCACCCGCCCTCGGCGGCGCGGCCGCGCTGGGATCGCCCGACGCCGGCCCTGCGCCCGCCTGCTCGCCGGTCTCGGCCGCGGCGGGCTCGTCCTCCGCCGCGGCCCGGCGTCGACGCCGGCGCGGCCGCCCGGGCGCGCTGATGCGCGCGAGCAGGGCGACGAGCACGAAGTTCGCGAGCAGCGACGAGCCACCGTAGGAGACGAACGGCAAGGTGATCCCGGTGAGCGGGATGAGGCGGGTCACCCCGCCGACGATGACGAAGACCTGCAGCGCGAGGATGGAGGTGAGCCCGGCGGCGAGCAGCGCCCCGAAGTCGTCGCGGGCCTGCAGCGCGATGCGGAAGCCGCGGCCGATGAGCACGACGAAGCACAGCAGGATCGCCGTCGTGCCGAGCAGCCCGGTCTCCTCGGCGAAGGCCGAGAAGATGAAGTCGGTGCGCACGAACGGCACGAAGTCGGGCTGGCCCTGCCCGAGGCCGACGCCGGTGATCCCCCCGGTGCCGATCGCGAAGAGCGACTGCGCGAGCTGGAAGCCGTCGCTGTCGTAGCGCGACCACACGTCGAGCCAGATCGCGACGCGGTCCTGGACGTGCCCGAAGCTCTGGTAGGCGAAGACCGCGCCGGCGCCGGCGAGCAGCACCCCGATGACGGGGTAGGCCAGCCGCCCGGTCGCGATGTAGAGCATGACGATGAAGACGCCGAAGAGCAGGAGCGTCGGGCCGAGGTCGTTCTGCAGGCCGAGCACGGCGAGGCCGACGACCCAGATGCCGAGCAGCGGCCCGAACGCCCGCAGCGGCGGGAGCATGAGCGGCCCGAGGCGGGTCGTGGCCACCGACAGGAGGTCGCGCTTCTCCGAGAGGTAGCTCGCGAAGAAGATCACGAAGCCGAGCTTGGCGGCCTCGACCGGTTGGAACGACAGGCCGCCGATCGACAGCCAGATCCGCGCGCCGTTGACCTCCCGGCCGATGACCGGCAGCAGCGGGGTGAGCAGCAGCAGCAGCGAGCCGAGCCCGATGAGGTAGCGGTAGCTGTCGAGGCTCGCGTGGTCGCGCAGGAAGTAGAGGGTGAGCAGGAACGCGAGCACGGCCGCCGCCGCCCACGTCACCTGGTTCGCCGCGAAGTTCGCCTGCTCGCCGCCGGCGAAGTCGATGCGCCGCACCATGATGAGCCCGAGGCCGGTGAGCAGCACCGCGACGGGCAGCAGCAGCGGGTCGGCGCCGGGTGCGAGGCGGCGCAGGCCGATGTGGGCGACGAGCGCGGTGACGAGGAACGCCGCCCCGTAGGTCAGCACCGCCTCGGGGATCTCCGGCGCCTGGGAGAGCTCGACGAGTGCCGCGGCGACGAGCACGGCGAGCAGGGCGATGACGAGCAGCCCGAGCTCGGTCGTCGCGCGCCGTCGCGTGGCAGCCGAGGCCTTGGCCATCAGTCGGAGCCGTCGTCGTCGGGGCTGCCGCGGGTGGGAGCGTCGTCGCCGCTGGCGGGGTCCTCGCGGGTCGGGGTGGCCTCGCCGGGGCTCAACGTCGCCTCGAGCTCGTCGATGCGCCGGCGCGCCTCGGCGATCGTGCCGGCGGTGATCCCGTCGCGGATGCGGTCCTGGCGCCACTCGGGGAACTCCTCGACGGCGACGTCGGTGACCTCCTCGTCGATGACGCGGTTGAGCGGCACCGCGCCGACCTCCTGCGGCACGCCCTGGAAGATCGCGAGCTGGCCCTCGTGCTCGCCGATGAAGTACGCCCGGGACAGGAGGATGTAGCCGCCGCCGCCGAGCACGCCGAGCAGCAGGCCGAGGGCGAGCAGCCCCGCGAGCACGCGCTTGCCACGCCCGGCGCGGGCCTCGGGGGTCTCGTCGGGCCGGGTCTCGACGCCCTGCGGGGCGCCGAAGCGCCCGAGCGTCGAGGCCCAGTCGTGCCGGTCGGTGTCCTCGCGGGTGCGGATGCGCCGCAGGTGCTGCTCGTCGAGCTCCTCGGTGGAGGAGGCCGTCTCGGGGTCGCCGCTGACGCGCAGCAGCACGACGGTGACGTTGTCGGGCCCGCCGGCGTCGTTGGCGGCGTCGACGAGGGCGGTCACCGCCGCCTCCCCGTCGTCGTGCCCGGCGAGGGTCGCGGCGATCGCCTCGTCGTCGACCGGGCCGGTCAGGCCGTCGGAGCACAGGAGGATCTCGTCGCCGGGCTCGAGGCGGATCGGCGGCAGGCTGTCGACGGCGACGTCGGGCTCGTTGCCGATCGCCCGGGTGATGACGTTGCGCTGCGGGTGCAGCGCCGCCTCGTCGCGGGACAGCCGGCCCTCGCGCACGAGTCGCTCGACGAGCGTGTGGTCGGTGGTGAGCTGCTCGATCGGCTGCTCGCGGCGCAGCAGGTAGGCGCGGCTGTCGCCGACGTGGGCGACGTGCAGCCGGCCGTCGCGGATCATCCCCGCGGTCAGCGTCGTGCCCATGCCCTTGAGGTCGGGCTCGGCCTCGGCGCGGCTCACGACCCGACGGTTGGCCTCGTGCACCGCCTCGACGAGCGCCTCGTCGGCGGCGTCGCCGGAGGTGAAGACCTTGCCGTCGAGGGCGGCGATCGGCTCGAGGGCGGTCGTGGCGGCGACCTCCCCGGCGACGTGGCCGCCCATGCCGTCGGCGACGGCCACCACGGTCTCCCCGATGTAGTAGTCGTCCTCGTTGCCGTGGCGGACCTTGCCCACGTCCGAGCGGGCGTAGGTCGCGATGCGCATCCACTGCCTCTGGCTCACTTGCGGACCTCGACGACGGTGCGGCCGATGCCGAGCTGGTCGCCCGCGGCGATCGGGGTGGGGGCGGTGACCTTGACCTGGTTGACGAACGTGCCGTTCGTCGAGCCGAGGTCGGTGATGACCCACCGCGACCCATCGTGGTGGACGCGGGCGTGCTGGTCGCTGGTGTAGGGGTCGGAGAGCTGCACGGTCGCCTCGGGGGAGCGCCCGAAGGTGATGTCGGTGCCGTCGAGCGGCATGACCTTCGGGCGGTCGTTGGCGAGGTGGACGACGAGCTCACCCGGCGGTGTCCGCTTGGGCTCGGTGCGCTCACGGGACGGGGCGGCCTCGCGGCGCTGGGGCGCGCGCGGCGCCTTGCTGCGCTTCGTCGTCGCCGCGGGGGCGGGGGAGGGCGCGGGCCTAGGCGCCGAGGCGGTCGAGACGTCGCGCAGCACCGCGCGCACCGCCCGTGCGACGAAGACGTAGAGCAGCAGCAGGAAGAGCCCCTGCAGGAGCGTGAGGACGATCGGCGGCATCATCGCGCCGCCCTCCTCGGCTGGCGGGGGGTCGCCTGCGGGCTCATCGCGGCGGGCCTGTCACGGGGTGCGCTCCACCTGGAAGGCGAGGGTGACGCTGCCGAGCTTGAGCTCGTCGCCGTCATCGAGCGCGCGCTCGGCCACGCGCGCGCCGTTGACCTTCACGCCGTTGGTCGAGCCGAGGTCCTCGATCACCCAGCCTTCGGGGCTGCGCTTGAGGCGGGCGTGGCGCCGGGAGACCGACGGGTCGTCGAGGGTGACCTCGCAGGCTGGCAGCCGCCCGAAGACCCCGCCGTCGGGCAGGCGCACCGGGTGGCCGGGGCCGGTGCCGGTGAGGACCTGCACGGTGGCGACCTCGCTGGGCTCGTCGTCGAGGAACTGGGTGGCCTCGGCGCCGGGCCGGGAGGCCGGGGGCCCCTGGCGCTCAGGGGTCGGCCCCGTCTCGATCTTGCCGCGGATCTCGTAGGTGCCGACCTTGAGGTCGTCGTTGACGCGCGTCTCGATGCGCACCGGCCCGGCGAGCTTCCAGCCGCGCTCCCGGGCGGTGCGGTGCACGACCCCGGCGAGCTCGTGGCGCAGCGCCTCGCCGTAGCCCTGGAAGCGCTCGGCGTCGGAAGGGGCGATCTCGATGCGGTAGGCGTTGGGCGCGACGAGGCCGTCGACGCCGAGCTGCTTGTAGTTCGACGCGTAGCGCTGCACGGCCTTGGCGAGCTCGACGGGCTGCAGGCCGGAGCGGAAGGCGCGCGCGAAGAAGCCTTCGACAGCGCCCTCGAGGCGTCGTTCGAAGTCCCTCAGAATCCCCATGTCCTGTCGGGGCCTCTCCCTGATCTGCGGTATCCATCGAGTGTAGAAGCCCGACCCCGCTCTAGCCGTGCAGGCGCTTGTCCGGGCGTGCAGCCGGAGCATGCCGCGCGGGCGTGCGGCAGCGGCCGTTGGTAGCATGAGGCACGCGGTCGCCGGCGAAACGTCGGCGTGCGCCGCTCGGGCGAGTGGCGGAATTGGTAGACGCGCAGGATTCAGGTTCCTGTGGGCTTCGGCCCTTGGGGGTTCAAGTCCCCCCTCGCCCACCACCCCGTGGAGCGT
>Ga0207421_10000184_pt1 | contig 76247 bp, 58 predicted proteins | sample SodLakKL_010_SED_4_FD_187542 | JGI IMG/M metagenome (GOLD analysis project Ga0207421, IMG submission 187542) | Alkaline sediment microbial communities from Lake Tanatar, Kulunda Steppe, Russia - 8KL_010_SED (SPAdes) (version 2) | ecosystem: Environmental > Aquatic > Non-marine Saline and... | reverse complement strand
ACCGGCAACCCGGTACCCTTCAATTCCGGCATTGACTCCGCTTCCCTCTTCAACAACTCCTTCCATGGTCCGGGTCACCCGCTCAGCTGTTTTTGCTGAGATTACCTGGCGGATAACTTCCGGCTCCCGCTGAAACAAGGTTTCCCCTTCACCATCAGTGATTTCCTGGACAAAATAAGGACGCACCAAACGACCGCCGTTGGCAAATGCGGATACAGCCATCACCTGCTGCAGGGGTGTAACAGAAAGACCCTGCCCAAAAGAAGAGGTAGCCAGCTCAACTGGACCGATTTGTTCCGGCCGGAATATTTGGCCCTGCCCTTCTCCGGGATAATCAACACCGGTAGGCAAGCCAAAACCAAACGCTCTTATGTAGTCGAACAATTGCTCCGCACCCAGCTTCTCTCCCAGTTCAATAAAAGCGGGGTTGCAGGAATGATAGACACTTTCTGCAAAATCGATGGAACCATGCCCTCCCTTATGGGAGGTCCAGCAGCGGATAGTCTGTCCCGCCACTTTGACAGAACCGGAGCAGTAAAAAGGTTCGTTTTCGTCAAAAAGATTCTCTTCCATGGCAGCTGCCAGGGTAATGAGTTTAAAGGTTGACCCGGGTTCGAACGTATCTGTGACAGGAAAAAGGCGCCAGTAGTCATTGTTGTATTCATTGTAGCGGTTGGGATCGAAATCCGGTTTTGAGGCAGATGCCAGGACTTCTCCCGACTGGGGGTTGACAGCCAGGGCCATCACCCGCTTGGGATCATACTCCACCATAGCCCGGGATAACTCCCTTTCCACGATGAATTGAATGGTTTCATCAATCGTAAGATGGAGGTCCTTGCCTTCTTTGGGAGGGATAAAACGGCGAACCCCGGGTATTTCCCGTCCCCTGTTATCCGTGGGGTACATGATACTCCCGTCTCGACCTTCCAGAACTTCTTCATAATATACTTCCAGCCCGGCCCAACCCTGGTCCGTCCCTACAAAGCCCAGCAGTTGCGAAAGCAAATTGCTATTAGGGTAATACCGCTTCGGCTCCTGGGTAAAAGTGATACCGGGCAGGTTGAGTATTCGGACTTCGTCAGCCACCTCTTCATCAACCCTGCGTTTCAGGTAAACAGCAGCTCTTTCCTGGGTTAACAGCTCAAAAATTCGCTCCTGGCTCATATCCAGCACAGGAGCCAGAGTTCTGGCTGTAAAAGCCGGGTCATTCACCTGGGGGGGAATGGCTACAACGGTTTCTACTGTCGCGCTGCCGGCCAGAAGTTGACCGTCTCTGTCATAAATATCACCCCTGGAAGAAGGAGCCGGAATGCTGCGATTCCATTGCTCCCACGCTTTGGCTTGTAACTCTTCTGCCATCACGAATTGAATCCAACCCAAACGTAATACCAGGGCCAGCATCAAAATAACCGTAAAGAAAAACACAAAAAGAAGACGTTTTTTCAATTGCATACTGGAAACTTTTCGTTTTGCCATATTCTCACCTGGCTATTGCTCTTCCCTGGCTGATAATCTCAGCCATTGTTTTTGTTCCGGGTACTGTAACCCCAACTCGTTTACTGCAATGGTTTCAATCCGTTCCAGGGAACTTAAACTCCGCACTTCCAGGGCCAGGCGCTCTTTTTCTTCTTGCAGCTGAGAGATTTCCCGGTCTACCTGCTGAACCTGGTAGTTCACAGCAATAACCCGGCTGTATTGAGCAATAAGACCGATACTTACAGCGATTAAAAAAAAGATTAAAACACACAGCAGCAGGCTCTCCGCAGGATTTCCTGCAAATGAATACCGTGGAGTGGAAGAAACCTTTCCCCCGGTGCGGCTATTGCGATCCTGGGACGGTCTTTGTTGGGGGACAAATCCTGCTTTTGGTTTTTCCTTTGTTGCTAACACCTTATTCACCTGCCGATCGTATTAGAACTTTTTCCTCTGTTCTCAAGCTTTTCAGCAGCTCTCAACCTGGCACTTCGTGCCCTGGGGTTGATTTTGACTTCTTCGTCTCCAGGAAAAATAACTTTTGGGGCTGTCAGCTTAATCACCGGCGTAAGGCCGCACTGGCAAACCGGGAATTTTGCTGGGCAGTTACACGGGTTCGCTCGTTCCTGCAACCTTTTTTTTACAATTTCATCTTCCAGGGAATGGTAAGAAATCACCACAATCCGACCACCGGGTTTTAACCATTCAATGCCCTGCTCCAGGCCGGCTTCCAGGTTTTCCAGTTCCCGGTTTACGGCAATCCTTAAAGCCTGGAAAACACGTTTTGCCGGATGTCCACCCTTTCTGCGCGAAGCAGCAGGTATGGCATTTTTAATGACTTCCACCAACTGCCCGCTGTGGGTCAGCGAACCTTTTTGTGTACGATACTTTTCCACGAAAGCGGCAATCCTGTCCGCCCACTTCTCTTCTCCATATTGTTTAAAAATTCGGGCAAGCTTCTGCCTGGATAAAGTATTCAAAAGATCGGAAGCGGTCTGCTGGGCCTCGCCGCTCATACGCATGTCGAGAAAAACATCTCTCTGGTAAGAAAATCCCCGCTGGGAGCTATCCAGTTGATAAGAAGATACTCCAAGGTCCATTAAAACCCCATCAACACCGTCCAACTCCAGGTCCGGTAAGATTTTTTGCAGGTTGGCAAAGTTATCCTGGATGGCGATAAAAGCACTGCCAAAGGGTTTAAGACGCTCTTTGGCTGCTTCGATGGCATCCTTGTCCAGGTCCAGGCCGATTACTTTGCCGCCTGGGGTCACCTTTTCCAGGATTGCTTCCGAGTGCCCTCCCCCGCCCAAGGTCGCATCCAGGATGATATCTCCAGGAGTTGGGTCTAAAATCCTGAGCACTTTAGTTAACAATACCGGGACATGCTGAAAACGTTCTCCCTGGTTTCCCGGACCCATTTCCTGCCTCCTCATGCAAGTTTAAAACTGGAAATCAATCATTTTTTCAGCTACCTGTTCAAAAGAGAGATCCGATTCATTGCTGTACTCTTCCCAGTTTTCCTTGCTCCAAATCTCGGCCCGGTTGGAAACCCCGATAATAACAACTTCTTTCTGCACATGGGCGTGTTCGCGCAGCTGTGGGGGAATTAAAATACGGCCCTGTTTATCGATTTCCACTTCTGAAGCGCCGGAAAAAAAGAAGCGCATGAACTTTCGGGCCTCGGCTTTGGCCAGCGGAAGTTCTTTTAACCGGTTTTCCAGGTTAGCCCATTCCCTGCGTGGATAAAGGAAAAGACAGCGATCCAGCCCCCGGGTGATCACAAAGCGCTCACCCAGTTCATCGCGAAAGCGGGACGGGACAATCACCCGTCCTTTCTTGTCCAAAGTATGTACGTATTCTCCCATCAACATAACAGCTTAACTCCACTTCGCAATGAATTGGCCAGCCTGCTTCTCCACTTCAAACCACTTTAAACCACTTTTTATATTTATTCTACCCCATTTTTAAAATTCCTGCCACTAAAAAATTAAAAAAATAAAAAAAAAAGAGAAAGGTTTTTGTTACAACCTTTCTCTTTTTATCTTTTTTTTCGAAAAGAGGGGGAAAAAAAGAAATCCCGCCTCATCAGGAACCATGAACCGCCTGTTTACAACAAAATATCGGTTGGTTAGACCGGGTTAAATCAGGTGTTCCATGAAGGCCGTGGCTATCCAGAAATATATAAGCAGACCTGTCACATCTTTGATCGTAGTCACAAAAGGACCTGCTGTAATGGCCGGGTCAATACCGTAATGATTGAAAAACATGGGCACCAGGGTGCCGATCAACGCTGCCAGGGTAATGGTGCTGAACATGGCTACACCCACAACTACCCCCAGTAGGGGCATTCCCTGCCAAAGGGTAGCGACCACAGAGACAAAAATACCGTTTACAAGTCCAATCGTCAACCCTACCCGGGTCTCCCGGAAAAAGTAGCGCCAGACCTCGGCAGGCCCAATTTCTCCCGTAGCCAGGCCCCGGACAAACAGAGTGGAAGACTGGGTCCCCACGTTTCCGCCCATATCCATAATAACAGGGATAAACACCGCCAGAATCACTATGGTCTCCAGGGTGTTTTCAAAAGCACCGATAACACTCCCGGATAGTAACCCCCCCATTAAGCTGATTAACAACCAGGGCATCCTTTTGCGAGCCAGCCCAAAGACAGAGGCCTGCAGGATGTCCACCCCGGTTACTTCGCCGGTCCCGGTCAATCTATAAATGTCTTCCGTAGCCTCTTCTTCAATAACATCGAGGATATCGTCTACAGTAATGATCCCCAGCAGGCGGTTATCCCCGTCAACCACGGGGACAGCCAACAGGTCATAACGGGAGACAACCCGGGCCACTTCTTCCTGGTCCATCTCAACCTGGACGCTGATAATGTTACGGAACATTATATCGCGAAGCAGTGTTCCATCGTCTGCGGCAATCAGATCTCTCAAGGAAAGGACCCCGCTAAGCTTGGTCTGGACATCGACCACATAAACATAATAAACAATTTCCGCATCCGGAGCGACTTCACGAAGCCGGGCAATAGCTTCCTCTACAGGTATGTCTTCCGGCAGGGCAATAAATTCCGTTGTCATGAGTCCGCCGGCTGTATCTTCGGGGTATTTTAACAGCCCCTTGATTTCTTCTGCTTCCTCATCAATCAAGGCAAGAAGCTCCCTGGCTTCTTCTTCCGGCAGCTCCCCCACCAGGTCTGTGGCGTCGTCAGCAGACATTTCCCTTAAAATTGCTGATGCCCTGTGTCGGGTTAAAAGCCGCAGAAGAGAAACCTGGTCAAAATCCTCCATCTCCTGGATGATTAAAGCGGCATCTTCATCGGAAAGAAGGCCAAACAGTTCTTTTTTCTGTTCATCGCCCAACTCATCCACCAGTTCTGCCAGGTCGCTGGGATGAGTCCCTTCTTTTACCTGCCATAATATTTCCGTTAATGTTTCCCGAATGGGTCGTGCAGCCACTTCCTCACCCCCGGCAACAAAATACCCGACTCAACCATCAAGTCAACTGTCTATTAAGTATTCATCCCTCGGCTAAAGCCGTGGGCTTTCTGCTGGCTTGATCGTAAAAACAGGCACAAATAAAATAACCCCACTGTGCCGTGGACCGCTTGTTTTGAACGCCCTCTCTCAAGGTGGGTGCCCTCTTACATGCTTTGCAGGTCCTCGTTCCGACCAAGGCTTCTGCGCCGCATGTAAAGTCCAGGCTCCCATTTCGTTAGTGTTAGCTCAAAACATTCGCGATTTTACACGCACACAGTAGGGAATATCCCTTGCATTTTTCGCAATTTTATGATAGCACACTTTCCGCATTGATGCAAGGGGAAATAATACTTGGAATCATTTCCTGCAGCGCCATCCCTGCTCCCACAGCCTGTTTATTCCTTATCACCATTAGTTTCTTTTAAAACGGGAGAAATATGCAGTTCTTTCAGCTGCTCCGGCGCAACCGGCGTAGGCGCACCGGTCATTAAACAATTACCCGAAGCCGTTTTGGGAAAGGGAATCACATCCCGGATGCTCTTTTTGCCAGCCATTAGCATAATTAACCTGTCCAGGCCAAAAGCAATCCCCCCGTGAGGAGGGGCACCATATTCGAATGCCTTCAGCAAAAATCCAAATTTCTCCATTGCTTCCTCTGCAGAAATATTCAGGAGGGAAAAAATCCTTTCCTGCATCCCTTTATCGTGGATACGGATGCTTCCCCCCGCCACTTCAATTCCATTGTAAACCAGGTCATAAGCCTGCGAGCGAGCTTCCAGGGGATTTTGTTCCAGCCTGGGAAGATCCTCCTCCAGGGGAGCTGTAAAGGGATGGTGGTTGGAAACAAACCGTTTTTCCACCTCGTCATAAGCAAACAGGGGAAAATCCACCACCCAGAGGAAATCATCCACATCATCCGGGATAATCTTTAACTGCTGGGCCAGGTGCAACCGCAATTGCCCCAATATTTTTAATGCTGTCTCCTTTTTATCCGCTACAAAAAGCAGCAGATCCCCGGGGGCGGCTTCCATTTGCTCCTTGATCCCGGCCAACTGCTCCCCGGAAAAAAATTTGCTGACAGGAGATTTCACTTCTTCTTCCGTCATAATCATCCAGGCCAGTCCTCCGGTGCCCCAGGATTGAACCATGGCCGTGAGGTCATCCAGTTCTTTTCTGCTGAAAGTCCCTCCACCTTTTACCTTAAGCCCTTTCACCGCTCCTCCCTGCTCCACAACTTTTTTAAATACCTTGAATTCCGATTGCAGGGAGATGCCTGAAATGTCAACGATCTCCATTCCAAAGCGGGTGTCGGGCCGGTCACTTCCGTATTTTTCCATGGCCTGATCGTAGGTGATTACTTTAAAGGGAAGGCTGATTTCCCTGGATAGAACGCTGGAAAACAGGTGCTGCATCAACCCTTCGACCTGTTCCATTACCTCCTGGCGCTGGCAGAAGCTCATCTCCAGGTCTATTTGAGTAAATTCAGGCTGGCGGTCCGCCCGCAAATCTTCGTCCCGGAAGCATCGGACAATCTGGAAGTATTTATCTGTACCGGAAACCATCAACAATTGCTTGAACAGCTGGGGAGATTGGGGCAGGGCGAAAAAACTGCCGGGTGCTGTTCGGCTGGGTACCAGGTAATCCCGGGCACCTTCCGGTGTGCTGCGGGTCAGTACCGGTGTCTCGATTTCCCAAAAACCTGCTCTATCCAGGTATTCCCGGGTAGCCATAGTTACCCTGTGCCTTAGCTGCAGGGATTTCTGCATTTCTCCCCGCCTTAGATCCAGGTAACGATAAGCTAAACGCAGGTTTTCGTCTGTATCCAACTCGTCTTCAATATAAAAAGGAGGAGTTTTTGCCGTGCTGAGCACTTCCAGGTCTTCCGTGGTAATTTCTATTTCTCCGGTGAAAAGCTTGGGATTCACTGTTTCCTCTGAACGGGCCACAACCTCGCCCTGAACTGCAATCACATACTCCGAGCGCAGTTTCTCCGCCTGGGAAAAGAAATTCGCGTTTTTTTGCTGGTCAAAAACCACCTGAACCATACCCTGCCGATCCCTCAGGTCAATAAAAATAAGTCCGCCATGGTCCCGGCGCCCCTGGACCCAACCGGCAACAACAACCTGCTCACCGATATGGTCTCTATTTAGTTCACCACAATAGCACGTTCTTTTTAGTCGCATTGGTTTCCAGCCTTTTGGCTGCGTCCCCCTTCCATGTTCCCTGTTTAATTTAAAGCACCATCCTGTTCCCGTTCATCCAGCAATAGTTGCTCCGCCGCGCCAGGAGGATACTTCTGCTGCTCTCCGCTGCCCATATCCCTGATTTTCCAGGTCCCCTGGTCTTCTGTTTCCTGATCCAGGATGACCACATAACGGAACCTGCCGCGATGGGCATTTTTCATCATAGACTTAAGGCTGCGCCCCATATAATCGGTTTCCGCCCTGATCCCAGCACCGCGAAGGCGGTATAAAAGCTTTGTCCCTTCTTCCTGCAGGGCAGAAGTTCCCGCAGCGACATAAACGCCTTCCAGGCCAGTTGCCGGCAGGGAGATCCCTTCCTTCCCCATGGCCAGCAAAATGCGCTCCACACCGACAGCCATCCCTACGCCCGGGGTCGGGTTTCCGCCGCAGACTTCCACCAAATTATCGTAACGGCCTCCTCCTCCCAGGGAGCTCTGGGTCCCCAGCTTGGTCGAAACAAATTCAAATGCCGTATGGGTATAATAATCCAGTCCCCTGACCAGGTATGGGTCGGGTTTGTAATCAATGCCCAGTAAGTCCAGCTTGCTTTTTACTTCCTGGTAGTGAGACTGGCAGGGCTGGCATAAGCTTTGGTCTATCTTGGGAGCATCGGTTGATGCTTCCTGGCAGCCGGGTGATTTGCAGTCCAGCAAGCGGAGAGGGTTGGTTTCAAGGCGTTTTCGACAATCGGCACACAGTTTGGAGGCGAAAGGCTGGATAGCAGTTTTTAACTGCTCCTGGTACGTCGGCCGACAGCTTCTACACCCAACACTGTTAATATGTAACTCCAACCGATCAAACCCGACCTGTCGAAAAAAATCATAAGTAAACTTGATCACCTCTACATCGGCTGCAGGAGCCGTTGACCCAAAAAGTTCGATTCCCATCTGGTAAAACTGCCGCTGTCTACCGGCCTGGGGACGGTCATAGCGGAACATAGGTCCCAGGTAATAGAGCTTTACCGGCTGGGGTTGATTATGAAAACCATGTTCGATAAAGGCCCTGGCCACTCCGGCTGTACACTCAGGCCTTAAAGCCAAATGCCTCCCGCCCCGATCGGTGAAGGTATACATCTCTTTTGCCACCACATCGCTCTCCTCACCCACACTTCGCGTAAAAACTTCCACGTCTTCAAAAATAGGTGTGCGAATCTCGGAATAACCGTAAACATGGCAAAGCTTTTGAAACACGTTCTCCAGGTAATGCCAGGCAGGCATGTCTGCCGGCAGCACATCTCTTGTCCCGCGCGGTGCTTTATTCTTCATCGGATAGCCTCCATGAGTAACTGCTCAGCCCACTTACTACACCACACACCGCGAAGCAGGGGGACAGTTCTGTCGCTTTCCCTGTCGGTCCTCCGCTACGCTCCGGAAGCGCCAGAACCGTCCCCACGGCTTCACTTGCAAATAGCTCTGAGCAATTACCTCCGTGATTCGTTTCGTTTTTGTTCAGATACAAGTTGATTTTAAGCTAATTAACCAGGCCTTGTCAACTTATGAATCTTTCCTGAATAGGTTTTTGTCCGCAGCAGCTATATTTCTGGCAAATTGTCGCCTTTGCAAATTAGTTAAAATATGCTAAAATTCATGCAGGCCGCCTCCAGGTTTCCAAGAGACAACTTTTTGAGGTCAAGCATAAAAACCTTGTTACTGCTCCGCCCTGGTGTGATTACGCGACACGCAGCGAAGCAGTGGGGCAATACTGGCGCTTTCCCGTTATTCAAAAAATGAAGGAACACCGCTAAATACCAGAGAAATGTCCCTGAAGCCTGTGCTGCGTCCCAGAGGCGCCGGAACGGTCCCAACAGGTTCGCTTGTAAATAGCGCTGATCAGCTAAAAATTCTTTTCATCCCCGTTTCTTTTCATCCAAACAGGAGGCTAGCGATTATGTTCAAGTATGCCAGGAATACAAAAGAGGCGAAATTCAACAGGTCCGGCGGCACCTCTTTCATTATTGGCCTGTTGATGACATCATTTTTGCTGCTACTTTTCTGCCCGGCCCCGCTGTCGGCTGAAGCCACTTTCGATCAGCCTGCCGTCCAGGTTGAAGCTTCCCTGTTAAACGTCAGAACCGGACCTTCAACTTCTTATGAGCAAATCAAGCAGGTTTCATCAGGACAGTCTTTGGAAGTTTACTCTTATGACCAGGATTGGATCCTGGTTGCACTGGAAGGCGGGCACTCCGGGTGGGTCGATGCTTCCTACACCAGTTATAATACGGAACTGAAGGACAAGCTGCCAGACCTTTTGGAAGTTGAAGCTGAAGTTGAAATCAACCTGTTAAATATGAGGACAGGACCGGGGACAGATTACGACCAGATCGGGACATTGCCGCAAAAAAAAGAAGCAACAGTTAAAGAAGAAAAAGAAGGCTGGTTGAAAGTAAAGGCTGGGGAAGAAAGCGGCTGGATCTCTGAACAATACATCCGGGTTATAAAAGACAAACCGCAGGAAAAAGAAAAAACCGAACCGGAAACCTATTTTCAACTGGCCAAAGTAGTGCCAGAAATACTCCGGGTACGCTCCGGCCCGGGGCTGGACCGGGAGCAAACAGAACAGGCCTTCCAGGGCAACCACCTGTTAATCCTGGATCGGGAAAAGGGTTGGCACAATGTACTCCTTCCGGGAGGGGCAGAAGGTTGGGTCAGCAGCGATTACACGGAACAAAAAGAAATCCTCTCCTTCCGGGAGGATCATCAAAGCTCAAACCCGGACAAAAACCGGGATCTTCAGGGTAAAACCATTGTCCTGGACCCGGGACATGGCGGAAGGGACGGCGGCGCTACCGGGATCAACGGGCTAAAAGAAAAAGAAGTGTGCCTGTCCGTGTCCCTGCTGCTGGAAGAAAAGCTAAAGGAAAAAGGCGCCCGGGTGGTCCTGACCCGAGATAGGGACAAAGACTTATCCATGGACCAACGGCTGGAGATCGAGTCTGAAGCCGGGGCAGATATTTTGGTCAGCATCCATGCCAATGCCCACCCCAACCATTTTGTCTCCGGCACCGAAACCTTTTATCACCCGGGGGACACCAACAGTGAAAAAAGCTACGAGCTTGCCTCCAGCCTGCAAAAGGAGTTAACCCGATCATTCCAACTCCCCTGCCTGGGTGTTAAAGAGGCAGAGTTTACTATCTTAAAAGAGTCTACCACTCCTTCTGCACTGGTTGAGTTGGCTTTTCTCTCCAATGCAGTCGATGCCAAAATACTTAAAACAGAAAAGACCCACGAACTGGCAGCCAACGCTTTAAAAGATGCCATCCTGGGCTATTTTCAGGAATAGGCTAAATTGTGAACCAGGGCTTGGTCAGCCGCCCGGCAACCACGGCATTTGCCCTACAAGCCGGGAACCGGGAATAGGGGCCTTTGTTCAAAGAAGAAGAAAAAGGGGGGGAAAACCTGTTTCTGTCCCCGGCACGGGGCCTGTTGGCCGCGGCGGCTGGCTCAGAATTGCTTCTTACTATCCAACAGGATGGTTACAGGGCCATCGTTATCTACCACAACCCTCATTTCCGCCTGGAAGACCCCGGTTGCGACCCGGATTCCTTTTTCACGAAGATTTTCACAGAGCAGGTTGTACAGCTCTGTAGCCCGCTCCGGCTCAGCGGCCTGGATAAAGCTGGGCCTGCGCCCTTTGCGGGCATCGCCATAAAGGGTAAACTGGGAGATGCAAAGCACTTCGCCTTGGATATCCAGAAGGGAACGGTTCATTTTTCCCTCGGCATCTTCAAAAACCCTGAGCCCGGCAATTTTTTCTGCCAGATAACTGCAGTCTTTTTCGGTATCGTCCTGCCCCACACCGGCAAAAACCACCACTCCTTGCTCGATACTCCCCACGGCCTCATCATGGACATATACACTGGATTGTTTTGCTCGCTGCACAACGGCCCGCATTGCTAAAATTAACCACCTTTCCGGTATTTGTTCCGCGAAGTTTTTTCCTTGTCAGAAACAGCACTTGTATGCCGCCTGACGGAAAAAACATCCTTGACCCGCTTGACCCGGTTCATGATAAACTCCAGGTGGTCCAGGTCTTTTACAATGAATGTCAGGTGAACAATGGCAATTTTATCCTTGGTGGTCCTGCCGTTCACGGCGGTAATATTCACCTTGCTTTCACTGACCACCTGCATTAATTCTGCCAGAAGATTAGACCGGTCCATGGCAGTTATCTCTATTTCCACTGGATAGGAAAGGTCGCTGTCACTCTCCCAAAATACATTGATATAGCGATCCTTGTCACCGCTGACACCCTGGATGTTGGAACAATCTTTTCGGTGAATGGAAACGCCACGCCCCCGGGTGATAAAGCCTACAATATCATCACCAGGCAGGGGGTTACAGCACTTGGAGAAACGTACCAGCAGATTGTCCACGCCCTGGACCTTGACGCCATGGGCAGCCTTGGCGGCCCCCTGCCAGGGCTTGATTTCCACCGGCTTGGGCTGCTCTTCTTCACCGTATTGCTTCTTGTATTCATCTCGCAGCTTGGATATAACCTGCTGCACGGATACCCCTCCATAACCCACAGCAGCGTAAACATCATCCACGGAGAGCAGGTTAAAGCGCTTACCCACTTCCTCCAAGAGCTGCTCTTTTAGCAGCAGCTTGGGATCCAGATGCAGGCGCCGAATTTCCCTATCCAGGCTTTCCTTCCCTTTGGCAATGTTTTCTTCCCGGCGTTCTTTCTTGAACCAGGACCGGATCTTGCTTTTAGCCTGGGAACTCTTGACCATCTTCAACCAATCACGGCTCGGCGTCCCGCTTTTACTGGTAATAACTTCGATAATATCCCCGGTTTGGAGCTGATAATCCAGGGAAACAATGCGGCCGTTAGCCTTAGCGCCAACACAGTGGTTTCCGATATCGGTATGAATTTTGTAGGCAAAGTCAAGGGGTATGGAGCCGGCCGGGAGATCGATCACGTCACCCCGGGGGGTAAAAACAAACACTTCATCGGTGAACAGGTCAATCTTAACATGCTCCATAAATTCGTGGGCATCTTTTAATTCCTGCTGCCACTCCAAGAGCTGTCTTAACCAGGAAAGCTTTTCTTCAAACTCGATGTCATCCCTGGTTTTTTCCTTGTAACGCCAGTGAGCGGCAATCCCGTATTCTGCTGTCCGATGCATATCCCAGGTCCGGATCTGTACTTCTAAAAGCTCATTTTCTGCAAAAACAACAGTGGTGTGCAGGGATTGATACATGTTGGACTTGGGCATGGCAATATAATCATTAAAATGACCGGGGATCGGTTTCCATAAGGTGTGGACAATACCCAGAGCTGCATAACAATCTTTGATGGTATTGACAATAATGCGGATGGCCGTCAGGTCGTAGATCTCGTTAAAGTCCTTGCCCTGCTCCTTCATTTTGGTATAAATGCTGTATAAATGCTTGGGACGGCCCGTAATTTCCGCATCAATTCCGGCATCACCCAACTGTTGGTTTAAAATAGAGATGGCTTCGCTAATAAACTCTTCCCGCTCTTTGCGCTTTTTGGCCAGCTTTTCCACCAGGTTGTAATAGTCTTTTGTATTCAAGTAGCGAAAAGCCAGGTCCTCCAGCTCCCACTTCACCTTATAAATCCCCAGGCGATGGGCTAAAGGCGCATAAATCTCCAGGGTTTCCCTGGCAATCTCCTTTTGCTTGTGGATGCTGAGGTGCCTGAGGGTGCGCATGTTGTGGGTCCGGTCAGCCAACTTAACCAGGATCACCCTGATATCCCTGGCCATGGCCACAAACATCTTTCTCCATGTTTCCGCCTGGTGCTCTTCCTTTGAGCGAAACTCCATCCGGCTCAACTTCGTGACCCCATCAACCAGGTACGCGGTTTCCTCCCCGAATTCCTGTTCAATTTCATCGTATGTGAACGAGGAATCCTCCAGGACGTCGTGCAACAAGCCGGTAATAATCGTAACCACATCCAGCTCCAGTTCAGTTAAAATCAAAGCGACCCCCAGGGGATGTATAATATAAGAGTCCCCTGAGACCCTGGTTTGGCCTGAATGAGCCTTAAGCGCAAAATCATAGGCTTTACGCACCAGTGCCCAGTCTTCTTTTCGGTTGTTGTAGTTGGTAAAACGGTCTTTCAGCAGCTGCAGGCTCATCAAGCACCCCCCCTCTGTCTCAAAGAGCTCATACCTGTTGCTCCAGATAAGCAGCGATTTCTGCTCCTGGAGTTTCCAGGAGATATCCCTGCCATCGGACGAACTGTTTCCAGCGCTTTCTTTCTTGCTGAAAACTTTCCGCCGCTGCCACTTCTTTTAACATCTGGCAGTATTCTTCTGGCTCTGTTGGCCTTATATTGATATATTTATCTCCATTTTGCTCGAGATATGTAGTTTGTTGCAGGATAGAGAGGCACCGGTCCAATAGATAGGAAGTCACGGCAAGAACAGGGTTTTTTTTCAAGCTGCTTTTCACTTCCTGGAGATCAACGCAGCGACCGCCCGCCGTTTCATGAAGCAGATGAAACACCTGCTCAATGGAGCCCGGGGACGGGATAGTGGCAGCAAACAGTTTTAAATTTTCCTGGAAATCCTCTTCATCATACAATAAATGTATGTGCAATAATTCTTGTTCCCGCTGTTGATGAAGATATTCAAGTAACTGGCGCAGTTTTTCTTCCCGCAAAGGGAGATCATAAAGCACCAGGTGCAGCGGTCCGGCCTTTACTAAGTGCGGGGGGACTGTGCCCTGGTGGCTGAAATAAAGTCCGGGCCACCGGCTTAATTGTTTTTCCAACCGCTCTTGTTTTTGTTTCGTATTAACCACGACAATAACGGTATTCTCTTTTTGCAGCAGGTTTTCCAGATAACGGTTTTTCTCCTTTACCCTCCGACGGTCCACCAGGGTAAAGGTTGCACTGGAAAATTCGTCATTGTAGGTACTCTGGTGAACCTCTAACTGCAAGGCCTCATTTCCCCGCCACCGGTCGAAAGTAAGGGAAAAAACCAGGTCCATCTCCCTGAGCAGGTCGGCATGCTGAAGCTTGGTCTTCCCATTAAAACAAATTGCCTGAAACAGCCGGTCCCCTTTTTTCACTTTTAACTGCAGGTGATTTTTTGCCTTTCCCACTTCTCTTTTCTGTTCCAAAAACCACCGGCTGCCCAAAAAAAAGGGTTGAGGGTTTCCATTTCCATACGGTGCCAGTTTTTCCAGGGCCCGGACCAGCCCTGGACTGATCTCTTCCGGCTCAATGACTGTATCAACGAACAGCTCCGGGTCGGGATCAGCCGTGGCAAAATAATGACGCGCCTGTTCATCCAGGTATAGATAAAGCTCCCGAATTTGATCCTCTTTAACCGTCAACCCTGCAGCCGAGGCATGTCCTCCAAAACCTACCAGCAAAGAACGGCAGCCGGCAAGGGCTTCAACCAGGTTGAAACCACCGGAGCTTCTCCCTGACCCCTTGCCGACCCCCCCTTCTTCCAGGGCTATCAGTAAAGCAGGCAAACGGTACTTCTCGGCAATACGGTTGGCAACAATTCCCAACACCCCCTGGTGCCATCCCTGGCGGGCCAGCAAGATGAATCTTGTTTCGGGGTCCCTGGCAAGGATATTTTCGGCCAGGGCACCGGCTTCAGCAGCAATCCCTGCTTCCAGCTTTTGCCTTCGACTATTTTCCGCGTGCAGGTATTGGGCTGCAGGTAAAGCCTCTTCGATATATTCAGCCAGGAGTAATTTCAGCGCATTGCCTGCATCCCCCAGGCGGCCTGCAACATTAAGCCTGGGAGAAAAGATAAAGGCCAAATCCTCAACGGTAAATGTATCTCTGTCCAGGCCGGCAGCGCTGCAGAGAGCCTGCAGTCCCGGCCGGAGAATCTCTTCCATCTTTTTCAGCCCAAAGGTGACAAGTACTCGATTTTCGCCAATTAGCGGGCAGACATCGGCAACAGTTCCCAGGGCAACCAGGTCCAGGTAATCCCAGGCTTTACAGGTGCTGCCCACCCTCTCTTCCAAAGCCTGGGCCAGCTTAAATGCAACCCCAACTCCGCTAAGGTGCTTAAAAGGATACGCGCATTCCGGTTGAAGAGGGCTTACAATGGCCCCCGCCCCGGGAAGGCTTGCCGGGGGATGATGGTGATCGGTAATGATCACTTCCATACCCATTTCTTTCGCCAAAGCAACTTCTTCCTTTGAACTGATACCACAATCTACTGTAATGATAAGGGATACACCCTTACTTTTCAACACTTCAAGAGCAGAATTGTTCAAACCATAGCCTTCAGACAGCCGGCTGGGGATATAATACGTGACATCAGCTCCCAACCGGCTTAAATAGCTATACACCAGGGCGGTAGACGTTATGCCGTCCACGTCATAGTCACCGTATACAGCTATTTTCAAGCCTCGCTGCAGGTGATCCTGGATGATGGAAACGGCCCGCTCCATATCTTTAATGGAAAAAGGGGAATGAAGCCGTGAAAGACTGGGATTGAAAAATTCAATACCTTCTTCGACGGTGTGAATTCCCCTGTTAACTAAAACCTGGGCTACAGGTGCCGGTACATTCAATTCCCTGGCCAACTTGTTGCTGATTTCTTTTTGCTGGGGATACAGGTACCAGCTTTTATTAATTTGTCTTCTTGCAGCCATGTTCTTTTTCCAACCCGCTTTCCTGCTCAAGATCTTTTGTCGTCATCAATTTCTATATCGTTGCCCGCACCCTCTTCTTCTGTAGAAGGCAGATCGTCCTCCTGTGCTTCTTCTTCGGACTGCTCCTGGAAAGCGAGACCTTCTTCCCGTGATTTTTCTTCGGCAGCATCTGCCTTTGTCTCCTCTTCCCGGGGCGGCGAAACTGCCTTGTCTTGTCCCAGTGCAACGGCGGCCTGTCCACCGGCCGATGCCTCAACAGACTGGTCTGCCTGTGTGACAAGTCTTTCCCGCTCTTTTTCCAGTTCCTGGGTTTTGTTCTTGTAGCTTTCCAATTCATTGCGCAAACTGCGGATCTGAAAGCTCATGCGAATTTGGCGGAACATGCTTAACAGAAAGATCACTAACGCTCCCAGGATCGCAGCGCCTAAAATAACAACAATTGCAGAAACTTCCGCTTTGCCGTAGAGGTAGTTCACTTCAATCAACTGGTTATTGGCTATGGCAAAGATGGCGATGATTAAACTGAAAATAAGGGCCAAGATAACTCCAAACTGGCTCAACTAGATCACCTCCCAAAGTGTGCTAATTTCTAAACCCCACCCGGGCCAAAAGCTTCAACTGAGCCTTAAAGCTGAGCCTCAAAGCCTTAGCGCAAAGCTAAATTGAGCCTGGGCCGAAAAAAACTTCCTCAAGTGTCATAATTCGCCACGGCAACCTTTTTTTCCTGTTTGGCAGCGGTTCAAGCTGCAGCTTTTTGCTTTTCATCTTTATTGCGCCAGGAAAACCAGGTAGGGCTGGCAATAAAGATAGATGAATATGTGCCGCTTAATACCCCTACCAACAGGGCCAGGGCAAACACACGTAAATCCATCCCCCCGACGAAATAATTGAAAGCAACAAAAAGAGAAAGCAAAACAATCAACGTTGTTACGGAGGTGTTTACCGAACGGACCAGGTTTTCATTGATACTGTCGTTGACCACCTCTTTCAAAGTCCGTTTGCGGCGGAATTTCAAGTTTTCCCGGACCCGGTCAAAAACCACGATGGTGTCGTTAATGGAATAGCCGATAATGGTCAGCACGGCAGCGATAAAGGGACTGTTAATTTCCAGCTGGAAAACAGAGAAAAAAGCGATGATAATAAAGGCATCATGAAGCAGGGCAATAATACCGGCCAGGGCAAATTTGAACTCAAACCGGAAGGTAATATAAATGATCATTCCCGCCGCGGCCAAGGCCAGGGCAAGGAAAGCCTCCCGGGTCAACTCCTGTCCGATAACTGCCCCTACGTTATCAACTCGTAAAATGTCTTCCGTTGTCATTTCCGTCCAGCGCTCCTGGAAGGTAGAGACAATCTCGGTCCGGGTCTCTTCCTCCAGAGGCGGTGTCTTGATGATCACTTCCTCACCGGTAGGTTCGCCTTCCCGTCCCACGCGCTGCAGCGGAACTCCGTCCAGCCCGTACGGTTCAAGAACATCCCGGACCTCCTCCATCTGGTATCCACCAGCCAGGCGCAGGTGCAAAATGGTGCCCCCGGTAAAATCAATGCCCAGGTTCAAGCCATTGAGCAGCAGGGAAACAATCCCGATAAGAATCAAGATCCCGGAAAAAAGAAATCCCTTGGAACGATATTGTAAAAAATCAACTTTTGGTCGCAGCATGATTTAATTGCCCTCCTTGTAACCCAGGTAAGCCGGGCTGGGAATAATCCTGTAACGGGCAGCAAAACGCAGTAAAAGACGGGTTAAAAATATGGCAGAGAAGACACTGCAAACAATCCCCACCAGCAGGACTAAAGCAAAACCCCGGACCGGACCGCTGGCGACAACAAACAGCACCACTGCAGCGATAACCGTCGTCACATTGGCATCGATAATCGCCCGAAAGGCCCGCTCAAAACCGGAATTAATCGCTACCAGGGTTGTTTTTCCAACATCAAGTTCTTCTTTAACCCGTTCAAAAATCAGGATGTTGGCATCCACTGCCATACCGATGGACAGGATCAGTCCGGCTATCCCGGGCAGCGTCAGGGTGGCGTTAAAAGCCGACAGGATTAAAAATACCAGGGCCAGGTAGACCACCAGGCTGATATCGGCGATCAACCCGGCAAAGCGGTAGTAAATGAGCATATAAACCATGACGATACCCAGCCCTACCAGGCCGGCAGAAAAGCTCAACTGGAGCGCATTTTCGCCCAGGACAGGGCCCACGGAACGGGTTTCCAGTTCCACCAGGTTTACAGGCAAAGCCCCGGAACGAAGCATAATAGCGATATCCCGCGCCTCGTCCGAGGAATCAATGCCGGTAATTACGGCATTGCCATCGGTAATGATATTTTCCACTGACGGCGCCGAAACAAGTTCATCGTCCAGGTATATATAAATGGGTTGGCCCAGGTACTCCCGGGTCGCCTGGGCAAACTTCTCGGCCCCTTCCGCATCAAACTCCAGGGCGACCAGGGGCTCGTTCATCTGCCCCCGGGTAAAGTAGGCCGTATCCAGGTTGGCCCCGGTTAACAGCTCTTCCTCCTCCGGGCTGACAAAAGTTAACCGGGCTGTCCGGCCGATCACTTCCATGGCCTGGGCCTGATCTTCAATCCCGGGAAGCTCGATCCGCAACCGCCGGTCCCCTTCCCGCTGCAGGACGGGTTCGGCTACTCCCAGTTCGTCAATCCGGCTGCGGATGACAGTTATGGCCCTCTGGATGGCATCATGGTCCAAGTCCTCGTCATCCACGGCCTCCGCCTCCAGGAGGACATAAACACCGCCCTCCAAATCCAGGCCTTTACCCAGGTAGTCCTCCCAGTTGGCCAAAAAAAAGGCCGACCCGGATACAAGTATTAAAGATATGATTGTAAAGATGACCAGGCCGGTCCTGGTTCGTTTTTTTCGAGGCAAATCCAATCATCCCCCTCTATCTTTGTATTAAAGCAGCTGTGCCTCATTGATCACCAGGGAAAAGCGGGTGGACAAAAAGTCCGCCGCGCGACGGCATAACAACATGCGCGTCAGGAAGATTTCAAAGTATTCCATAACCCTGCTGATATTAGTGTCAATTTTCAGCTTGAGCGTGATGATCCGTTCTTCAGGATCCAAATCCAGCATAGACTCTTCCACGGCATAATTAACCCTGTCATGGATATCAAAAGTGGAATAGTCCCGGTTTTGGACCCGCGAGCGGTGCACATCCGCCTTGTCGGCCAGGATCACCGCCGCGGAAACATTGCTGACCGGCCGCCCGTTGGCCTCGTCGTGATTTCCGATGGCAGCAGCTACCTCGGCAATCTCCAGTTCATCCATACCCATCTCTTTCAACAGCCCCATGGCGATCAGGGCGCCTGTGTAATAATGGTGGCTGCGTTCCACTACGTTGCCGATATCGTGCAGGTAGCCGGCTATGGCCGCCAACTCTGCATCCCTTTGCTTGAAGTCCAGGTCTTTCATCACCCTGTAGGCCGTATTGGCCACCATATCCGTATGCCGAAACCCGTGCTCCGTATAACCCAGGGAACCCATATTGGCATTGGCTTTTCGGATATAGGCCACAACAGCCTGGTGATTCTGGATATCGTCCAGCGTCAATAGTTTTTTCGAAACCTGCTCCTGTGCCAAGATCAACACCTGCTTTGTCAAAAAGTAACACAACTGCACACAGGAAGCAAGGGGACGGTTCTCATGCTTCCCTGCTTCCTTGGGAGCGACCGAACTGTTCCACAACCTCGCTTACAAAAGCCCTGAGCAGTTGGATAAAACCTTACATTTATTTTATCCTTTTTTTTGCCCGGTGCAAAGGAAAAATATACAATCTTCCGGGAATACTCATATGTTTCCTAGAAGAAAATCATCCAGGGTTTTTTTTAGGAGCTTCCTGGAAGGAGAACGGCAAACAGTCACGCCGCCCGCTTCAACGGGCAAGATAAAAATCAGGGTCTCCTGCTCCCGCTTTTTATCGTACTGCAGGGCTTGTTCCAGGCTTTCGCCGGTTATAAATCCGGGAGGCTCAGGCGGGTTCAACCAACGGACGACCCGGATAATCCGCCTTTCTCGCTCCAGGCTTAAAAGCCCTAAATAACGGGACAGGCGGGCCGCCAGGGCCATACCCCAGGCTACCGCTTCACCATGCAGGAAATAGGTATAACCCGTCGATGCTTCCAGGGCATGGCCAAAGGTATGTCCCAGGTTCAACACCCGGCGCAAACCCAGTTCCTTTTCGTCTTCCTGGACCACCTTCTTTTTCAGCAGGACCGACCGGGCAATGAGCTTTTTCAGCATCAGGCTGGAGGGTCTCAGGGCCTCTATTTTACTCACCCCTCCATCCGGGCTCAGCGCTTCCATACGCTCAAAGAGCCTTTCATCGCCGATAAGGCCGGACTTGACCATTTCAGCCAGGCCGGCATTGAACTCTCGTTCCGGTAGCGACTGGAGCAAAGCTGTATCGGCACATACTAAATTGGGCTGATAAAAAGCCCCGATCAGGTTTTTACCCCGGGGATGGTTTACAGCCACCTTCCCCCCCACGCTGCTGTCGATCATGGCCAGCAAAGTGGTGGGAACCTGGATGAAGCCAATACCGCGCAGGTACGTAGCGGCAACAAATCCAGCCAGGTCACCGGTAATACCTCCCCCCAGAGCCAGGACAGCATCGGACCGATCCAGGCCCACTTCAATGGCCCGGTCATACAAGGCAGAGGCTGTCTCCAGGGATTTATGGGTCTCCCCGCCCTGAATTTCCGCCAACTTGACTGAGAATCCCCCGGCTTCAAGAGCAATCCTGCATTCCCGGGCATACAAGGGGGTCACCCCTGCATCGCTTACAAGTAGAATGGCCCGGGCCTTTACATGATTTTTAAGCACCGGGCCTAACCTGTCCAGGAACTGACACCCGATATAAACGGGGTACCGGTCACTTCCAGTTTTTATTGGAATTTTAAATATCATTATTCTTTCTCCACGTACAAGTTTTTCATTATTTCCTGGTAATGTTGAAAGGACTGTTCCAGTTCGGTCATGGAATCCCCGCCAAATTTCTCGCAAAAGGCACGGGCCAGCTCCCAGGCTACAACTGCTTCACCTACAACAGAAGCAGCAGGCACGGCACAAACATCGGACCGCTCAACGGCCGCCTTCACCGGTTCCATGGTGCGCAAGTCAACGCTGGGCAGAGCATTAAGCAGCGTGGGAATCGGTTTCATGGCTGCCCGGACCACCAGCTGCTCACCGTTAGTGATTCCGCCTTCCAGCCCGCCGGCCCGGTTTGTCTCCCGGACAAAGCCGGCTTTTTCATCAGTTAAGATGGCATCGTGGACCCTGGAGCCCTTCCGCCGGGCCGCTTCAAACCCCAGACCCACTTCGACCCCCTTGATCCCGGGGATACTCATCAATGCTGCTGCAATGCGTCCATCCAGGCGCCTGTCCGCCTGAACATGACTTCCCAGGCCTGGAGGCAGGCCGTCTACCCGAACCTCAAAAATACCGCCCAGGGTATCCCCTTCTTCCCGGGTCTGCAAAATCGCCTGGATCATCTCCCTGGTAGCCGACAGGTCAGGACAATATAACTCCGACTCCGCCACAGCCCCCCGGAGTTCAGCCAAAGGGAAATCTCGCTCCGGGACCTCCGCCTCTACATCGCCTACGGAGAGGACAAAGGCGGCCAGGTCGATTTGAAAGTGGCGCAGCAGCAGGCCGGCCACGGCACCGATAGCTACCCGCATGGCTGTCTCCCGGGCGCTGGCCCGTTCCAGGACATTGCGCAGATCCCGGTGCCCGTATTTCAATCCCCCGGCCAGGTCGGCATGCCCGGGGCGGGGACTGGTAACAGCCCTGCTTTCGCCTTCTTTGTTCAGCCTTGACTGATCATTTTCAGCATCCCCCGCCTGCTCAGGAAGGGGTGAAGGTGACATTATATCCTGCCAGTTTACCCAATCCTTGTTTTCAATCAACAGGGTCACGGGGCTGCCTAAAGTCCGGCCAAAGCGCACACCGGCCAAAAAACGGACCCGGTCCTTTTCCAGGGCCATACGCCCCCCCCGGCCGTAACCACCCTGCCTGCGGGCAAGTTGGGCAGAAATGAACCCTTCGTCCAGCAGCAAACCGGACGGCAGGCCTTCAATAATACCTGTCAGTGCAGGCCCGTGGGATTCACCCGCGGTTAAATAGCGCATCCTTTGTTCCCCTTTCCAGTTCCAGCAACCCTTTTTTCCAGGTCAGGCCCGAACCGAATCCCACCAGGTTTCTCTTTTGCCCCACCACCCGGTGGCAGGGAATTAACAAGGGAGTCCGGTTACGGGAAAGCGCCTGTCCAGCTGCCCGTGCTCCCCCGGGAGAACCGGCGTTGGCCGCAACCTGCTTGTAAGAGCAGACCTCCCCGTAAGGGATGGCAGATGCAATCAGCAGCACCCTGCGGGTCCAGTCGCTGTATTCTTCCAGGCAAACCGGATATTTATTTACTATCGGCATGCCCCGAAAATAATTTGCCAGTTCGGTCTCCAGGTCCGGCCACGGCAGACACTCAGCAGGGCTCGCCCTTGACAGGAGCAGGTCATCGCTTTCCTGTCCCAGGGTTATCCGTTTAATTTGATCCCGGGTAAAGTAGATAACTACTGGGCCCAGCTGTGTTTCGATCTGAGAATACTCCATCTTGCTCGCTTCCCTTTTGTTAGATATGATACATTATTGTATCGTCCTGAATGTCCTTCTGTTTTTCACAGATATCTTCCAGGATAATTTCCCTTAGCGTCTGCATGATGCTTTCATGAACATCAAGCCAAACTGTTTGCAGTGCACATTTTTCCTGCCAGATACACGTCTCCGTTTCAACGGCATCATCGCGCAAGCATCCCACCGGCGCACTGTTACCCTCCAGGGCAACCAGGATTTCAGCCAAGTTGATCTCCCCGGACGGTCGTGTCAGGAAGTAGCCTCCCCTGGGACCCCTTACGCTCTGGACCAGTTCAGCTTTTTTCAGTAAAGCCAGCAGGTGTTCCAGGTATTTGGCAGAGATGCCCTGCCGGGTGGATATCTCCTGGACTGTCAAGGAACCGCTTTTCATCAGGCCCAACTCGATCATGGCTCGAACGCCATATTCACCCCGAGTCGACATCTTTAGCATGATTTCCCCCCTTCCTGGAAATAAGTTCACTGACCACTTCACCGCTGCGGACCCCTGAAGCTTCCAACAGGACCAGTAGATGAAAGAGCAGATCGGCCGTTTCATAAACCAGCTCTTCCCTGGAGTCGTTCTTGGAAGCAATTACCACCTCAGCCGCTTCCTCCACCACTTTCTTCAACATCCCGTCTTTACCTTCCTGCAACAAAGAAGCAACATAAGAACCTTCCGGTTGGCTGCGCGCTCTTTCCCGGATCAGTTCTGTCAGCCAGGGCAGCAGTTCATGTTCATGTTCACTTATCGCTGCAGACTTTTTTTCTTCCGGTAACCCCTCTTCTGGCCATCCTTCCTGGAACAAAAGATTAAAAAAGCAGGTTCGCTCCCCCGTATGACACGCCGGACCCGTTTGCTTGACCTGGATCAGCAACGTATCGGCATCACAATCATAGTGGATGGCTTTTACTTCCTGGATATGTCCCGAGGATTCCCCTTTTTGCCAGTATTTTTGCCGGCTGCGGCTCCAGAACCAGGTCAGTCCCGTCTCCAGGGTTTTTTCCAGGGACTGCCTGTTCATATAGGCCAGCATGAGCACCTCACCGTTTTCAACATCCTGGACAACGGCGGGGATCAATTCATGTTTTTCAAAAGCGATTTCTTCGATTTTATCGGTTTTCTTCTCTCTATTATCCCTGCTCATGGGTCATACGCACCTCCACACCCTGTTGCTGTAAGTAGTTCTTTACTTCCATAACAGAAAACTGGCGGAAGTGAAAGACCGAGGCCGCCAGGGCTGCATCTGCCTTTCCTTCGGTCAATACCTGGGCAAAATGTTCTATTTTGCCTGCACCGCCTGAAGCAATTACGGGTATGTTTACCCGTTCCGCCACTGCCCGGTTTAATGGAAGATCAAATCCGTCCTGCCCCCCGTCGGCATTCATGCTGGTCAGCAGGATTTCTCCTGCGCCCAGGCTTTCCACCTCTTCCGCCCATTTTAATGCTAACATTCCCGTTGGGGTCCGCCCCCCGTGGGTGTAAACCTCCCAATCATCCAGCTCTTCGTTCCAGCAGGCGTCAATGGCTACCACGATACACTGGCTTCCAAAGGTATGAGCTCCTTCCCGGATCAACTGGGGAGTTTTTACAGCAGAGGTATTTAGCGAGATCTTATCGGCCCCCGCTTTGAGTATGGCCCGAATATGTTCCAGGTTATCGATCCCCCCACCGACAATAAAGGGGATGAAAACCTCCCGGGCCGTCCTGCGAGCCACATCAACCATGGTCTCACGCTTTTCGTAGGATGCAGTTATGTCCAAAAACACCAGTTCATCTGCCCCTGAACTGTCATAAAACCGGGCCAGTTCCACTGGATCGCCTGCATCTCTCAGGTCAACAAATTGAACCCCTTTCACCACTCTTCCATCTTTCACATCCAGGCAGGGAACTATACGCTTTGCCAACAACAGATCCTCCCTCCAGTAAACAAATATGATCTTGAAAAGCCTTGCGGTAAACCAGCAAGTATAGTTGAAAATGATAGCATCTGGCTCAGCCTTGATCTGATTGTGTGACTTGCCGCGAAGCAGGTGGATGGTCCTGGAGCTTTTCCTGTCGGTCCTCCTCTTCACTCCGGGAGTACCAAAACAGTCCCCAAAGCTTCGCTTAAAATAGTGCTGAGCAATTACAAATGATAAAATATTAATTCTGTACAGCGGCCAGGGCTTCCTGCAAGGTGAACTGCCCAGCATACAGGGCCTGACCGATAATAATGCCGTGGACTCCCTCAGATTTTAGCTTTTGAACGTTTTTCAAGTCTTCCAGGGAAGAGATCCCCCCGGAAGCAATAATGGGGATGGTTAATTGTGCAGCCATATTCTCCAGGGCAGCAAGGTTGGGCCCCTGCAGTGTGCCATCCCGGGAAATATCCGTATAAATGATTTCTTTGACACCATAATCCTGCATGGTCAGGGCAAATCCCACCGCATCAAAGCCCGAACCTTTCACCCAGCCCTTTATGGCCACGATCCCATCCCGGGCATCGATGCCGACAATAATTCTATCCCCGTATTCCTGGGTCAGTTCCCGAACCAGGTGGGGATTTTCCACTGCAGCCGTTCCCAGGATGACCCGCTGAACACCCAACTCCAGGGCCTTGGCAGCAATCTCCCCGCTACGGATACCCCCCCCAAGCTGAACAGGGATAGACAGGTTGGAAACAATCTCTTCAATAACAGGCGTATTTACCGGGGCACCGTCAAAAGCCCCGTCCAGGTCTACCAGGTGCAGGCGATGGGCTCCTGCCCGCTGCCACTGCAATGCCACCTGGGCCGGTTTATCGCTGTAGACAGTTTCCTGGTCTCTTTCCCCCATCAAAAGGCGGACACACTTGCCCCCATGGAGATCAACTGCTGGAATGATCTGCATCGGCTACCATCCTTTCAAAATTTTTCAAAATCGTCAGCCCCAACCTGCCACTTTTTTCCGGATGAAACTGCAAGCCGTATACCGAGTTTTTCTTTACTGCAGCAGCAAACGATGCACCGTAGTTGCAATGGGCCAGGGCGTGTTCTTTGTTTTCCGGGCTGGCAAAAAAAGAATGGGCAAAGTAAAAATGGCTTTCCCCCGGGACCTGGTTAAAAAGAGGATCTTCTCTTGTAAAATAGACCCGGTTCCAGCCCATATGGGGGACCTTCACCCCGTGGGGGAAGCGAATGACCCGGCCGGGCAAAAGGTGCATCCCTTCAAAGCCCGGGTCTTCTTCACTCTCATCAAAGAACAACTGCAGTCCCAGGCAAATACCCAGGATAAACGTTCCCTGCCTTTCCCGGTGTTGTAAGTACTCCATCAACCCTTTCTGTTCCAGGTCATCAGCAGCACACCCAAAAGCCCCCACTCCAGGCACAACAATGCCTTTACAACGGTCCATAACCAGGGTATCATGGGTCAAAACCGTTTCAATGCCTAAAAGTTCGAAACCATTGCGCACACTGGTTACATTTCCCATCCCGTAGTCTACCACTGCAATCAACGTTTTTTACGGCCTCCTTCTGGTCAAGCTCTATCGTCATAGATGAGCCGGATTAAAGTATAAACCAGTGCCTTTCGTTACTGTCAGAAACCGACATGAACAAAACCACTTTGATAAAATTCTTCATACTGGGGGATAATCCTCTCCACAGAGAAATTTTCCGCTTTCTTCCGGGACAAAAGTCCCATTTGATGGTGCAGCTCCGGGTTGTCCAAAATGGACTGCATAGCCCCCGCCAGGGCGTTGACATCGCCCACAGGGACCAAAAGCCCGGTTTTCCCGTGCTCGACGATTTCCGGGATCCCCCCTGTCTCTGTAGCCACAACGGGAACACTGCAGGCCATCGCCTCCAGGGCTGCCAGCCCAAAGCTTTCTTTCTCCGAGGGGAGGAGGAACAGGTCCGCAGCAGAAAGTAAGGGGACCAGATCCACCTGGGTTCCCAGGAAAACTACACGGGATTTGATTCCCAACCTTACAGCCATCTCTTCGATATTGCCCCGCTCTTCCCCGTCCCCGGCCAAAACCAGCACTGCTTTTTTAAAGGTCTTGCCCAGGCGGGAGAAAGCCAGGAGAAGATCATCAATTCTTTTAACCGGGCGGAAATTGGAGATATGAAGAATAATCTTTTCGTCGTCTCGAGCCAGGGATTTCCTTGCAGGACTTTGAGGAAGCCGCTGATAAAAATGGGTGTCCACGAAATTATAGATCACCTGGACCGGGTTCTCCAGTTCCAGGTTGGCCCGGACATCGCTTTTCAAGCTGCGGGATACCGCGCTGACAGCGTCACTTTGCTCCAACCCGTAACGAATAACCGGTTTAATGGAAGGGTCCTTACCCCAAACCGTCACGTCCGTGCCGTGGACTGTGGTAACAATACGGACATCCCCGGCGATCTCCCGAGCCAGGACAGCGGAAAGGACATTGGGAAGCGCATAATGGACGTGAATGATATCCAGGGAATACGTTTTGATTACCTCCACAATCTTGGCTGTTATTTCCACTGTCAGGAAAGGGTGCGGAAAAAGAGGATACTGGCGCAGGTTCACTTTATGGTAGTAGATATTTTCTTGAGCTCCCAGGCGAAAGGGCAAATCATAGGAAATGATATGAATTTCATGTCCTTTTCGCGCCAGTTCTTTTCCCAGTTCGGTTGCTACCACTCCGCTCCCACCAGGGGTCGGAAAGCACAATTGACCAATTTTCATCTTGACCCACTCCACTCAACAAGATCTGGAATTGCCGGTTTTTCATTGACCACCATTCCCTCTCCCCAAAGAGCGCCGATAAGCGTTCCGAAATAACTATCCCTGCTCCTGATATAACGCAAAAAAATGGGTATATTTACCATGGTGGGTTCCTGGTCAGAACGTTGTAGAAAAAACTGGCTCTGGTGGGCCTTAATCGCTTCTTCTTTTTTGTCGTAAACAGACGAAACATCCAGGATCAGGTCCGGCTCCCGCTGCACCGATAAGAGGAAAAACAGCAGTTTTTGCGGGCGAAAAGGTTCGCCTTCCACAGGAAACCGGCGCAGTCCCGAAAGGTATGCGGCACGGCGGACCAGCTCACCGGTGGCACTGTGGTCAGGGTGCCTGTCATCCCTGTAATAAGGGGCCAGGACAACTGCGGGCTGGTATTTTCGCAAGGCGGAAACTACCTTGTAAATGCCTTCCTGGTTTACTTCCAGGTGGGCATCAGGGAGTTGAAGACATTCCCGGCTCAGGCAGCCCAGAGCTTGTTGGGCCTGCCAGGCTTCATGCCGGCGCTCTTCCACGGTCCCGTTACTGGCCATTTCACCTGCAGTCAGGTCAACAATACCACAGCGATAACCCAACTCCGCATGAAGGGCCAAGGTTCCACCGGCGCCAATTTCCACATCATCGGGGTGCGGGCCAAAAGCCAGCAGGTCCAGCTTCATCATCTTTCACTCCCCAAGGAATACAGATAGTGTCCTTCCTGTTCCGGAAAGTTCCGCGAGAAATCTTCCCAAAAAGGCCAGCCGTGCCGGAGCAAAAAAGGAAACAGGTTGAATACTCTTTCCTGGGGTCTGCACCGGGGCCAGACATAGTGACGGATCATTTCCTTTTCCACCGGTTCTCCTTCTTTTTTTGCCGGATCCTCACAGGCAGAGCTGGCATAGGTCAGGGCATCGGCAAAGGAAAACCCATGTTTCTGCTGCAGCTCCTTTTGCCAGGCTTCCAACAAGGTAACCCCCAGGCGGGGAAATAAAACAGGCATTTCCAGACCAAACAGCCGGTACACTTCTTGCAACTGCGTAAAATAAGCCAGTTCTCCAGGGCCGGGGATATACGCCAGGTTGGGGAATAGGCTGTCCTGGAACAGGGGGCGGAGCAAGACATTGGGGCTAAAGCGCCACGGTTCTGACTGGAACATGGAGATCAGCTCGTAGCGGGTCAGGGAAAGCTCCCCTTTTGCCGTAAAAAAAGTGTCTCCATCCCTGTACAGGGCGTACCGTCGTCCTTCCCAGACTATCATGAGAAAAGACTCCTGTCCAGTTCTGTCAACCTGGGGAGAAAAGCCTTTTTGGGCCAAGCTTTTCTCGGCTGAGTCCAGGCACTGGTGTATTTGCGGCCCCAGTTCCACCGTTTTGAGCAGCAAAGGAATATATGCACCGTTTTTGGACAGATCCAAAGGATCCAAAAGGGCCAGTTTGTGCTGATGAAAAAGAAGTTGCATCAGCCCTGCAAACCAGTCCGTCATGGTGCTGGAGTGAATCGTTATTTCCCGTAAGCTTTGCAGCACTTCATTTTTGTACGGACTTTGCGGGGTTAATTCTTCCAGGCGTTTCAACACAGCCAGCATGTCATCCTGGTCCAGGCAAATTTCCCCTACAGGAGGGCCAAATCCGGGAAAATTCAGGCGGACCCGGGCCAGTTTGCCCTGGGAATCCAGCAAGAACAACCGGACTAAATCGAAAACATTATGGTCTTCGCCGGCGATCCAAAACAGGGGCTGGACAGGCCTTTGCAGCTGTTCCTCCAGGCGGGCAGCCAGCTTCACCGCTGTCATTGCTTTATAAATTCCGTAAACAGGACCGGTCAGCAGACCCGGCTGCTGACCGGTGATGACAAATAGCGTGTTTTCATCCAAAATTTTTTTCTTCAGCAACCTGGACAGCCTGGACTGGTTTTTTAAAATCCCTTCATTTTGTTTCGCCACAAGCTTTTTCGGCAGCTGCCAGGGGGGACTTTCAGCAAGCCTTGCCGCCAGTTGTCGATAAACGCCCATCTCCTGGTACGGAACAGCAAAACAAGACAGTACTTCGGGATCTTTTTGCACATAACGGGCAAACAAGGAGGGATAAAGTATCCCCAGGTCCTCAACCTGTTCAAACATATATCTCAGTTCTCCTAATAATTAAAAGTGCTGGTAAAAGGTTAAAAATCGGGAAACAGGGTCATGAGAGGCCAGGGAGAGCCAGAAGATCATCCGATCTTTTTTATAGTAATAATTATCCATGCTCAACTGCTGGGCATGATATATTTTTTCGTCCTTCAGGTAAAATGAGTTCGCTCTTCCACCATTTCGCCCCTCTTCTTTCAGGCGAATGTTCATTTTCTCCAGGTGGCTTGCCGCATCTTCCAGGCTTTCCAGCTCAAAAACCCAGAGAATCACCTGTTCTTCCCTGTGCCGGTAAAAGGCCACATTGACATGAGTTAAAGGCGCTTCGTCACCGTGAATCCTTTGGGATAACTCCAGAGCTTCTTCCCCCGACAAGAGTTTTTCCAGGGTAAAATGACCGATATAAGAAGGGAAAGACAAATCATCCCCCGCCACCCGGACTGCTTCAGGCTCACCGACCGGGCTTACATCCAGGCCTGCAGGTTGACTATTGTTCGGCTCAGCCTGGTTTACCTGCTCCATATCCAGGGGATTGTAAAAAACCAGGCGCTGCCACAGGGATTGCCAGTTATACCGGGTGAAATCCGTATGTTGGCCTAGAAAAAACCCGCTTAAAAGAAAAAGAAGAGCAAACACTCCCCCAAGCAATACATGCCTGCACAAAGCCTTCCCCCACCTTTAACCTATCCATATCTTTCCTGGGTTTGATAAGTTAATTATTCTTCTTTTCCAGGAAAAATCCTCTTTCAAATGCAATTTTATCCGTCAATTTCTTTTAACCGATCAAAAAACCCGGGAAACGACACCGGGACGGAGTCCACTCCGTCAATCACGGTTTCCTGTTCAGCAAAAAGTCCTGCAATAGCCAGGGACATAGCGATGCGGTGATCCCCATGGCTAAACACGCGGCCGCCTGAAATCGTCTTGCTACCCTGAATAGAGAGTCCGTCAGGGAACTCTTCCACAGGGACCCCCATTTTTTTCAGTTCCCGGCTTAAAGCCTGCAGCCGGTCGCTTTCCTTTACCCTTAATTCCCCTGCCCCCTTGATCCGGGTTTCTCCCTCGGCAAAAGCTGCTGCCACAGCCAGAATGGGGATTTCATCAATCAGGCGGGGAATTATTTCGCCTGGCACTTCCACACCCCGGAGACTTTTACCCCCTTTTACATGGAGGTCCCCCACCGGTTCCCGGTTGTGTTCCCTCTGATTTATCACCCTTATTTGGGCATCCATTTGATTTAACACATCCAGTATTCCGGTGCGGGTAGGATTTAAACCCACATCCCGGATCAACAGGTCACCCCGGGGAGCCAGGGCCGCAGCGACCATAAAAAATGCCGCCGAGGAGATATCTCCCGGGACCTTGACATGATCGGCGGCCAGTTTGCTCACCGGGCCTTCCAGGATGATTTCCCCCCTGGGGCCCCATTTAAGCGGGACTCCAAAATGGAGCAGCATCCTTTCTGTATGGTCCCTGGACAACCCTGGCTCTGTAATGGTTGTTGTCCCCCCGGCCTGCAGCGCTGCCAGGAGCAGGGCAGATTTTACCTGAGCACTGGCTACAGGGGAATTGAAGTTGATCGAGGACAGATCTTGCCCCCGGATGGTCAAAGGCAAAAGAGTGCCTTCTTTACGCCCATCGATCTGTGCTCCCATCTGCCGCAAGGGTTCGCTGATCCGGCCCATGGGGCGTTTTCTTAGCGAAGCATCCCCGGTCAAAACCGTATAAAAAGGCTGGGCAGACAAAAGCCCCACCAACAGCCTGGCCGTAGTGCCTGAATTGCCGGCATCAAGGATATCGGGAGCTTCTTCCAGCCCCTTAAGGCCCCGGCCCCGGATACGCAGGGTTTGCTTAACTTTTTGCTCTTTTCCTTGTTCCTGATCCCCTGTCTCGTTCACTTCAACACCCAGCATTTTCATGCATTCCAGGGTTGCCCTGGGATCCTCGGCATTGAGAAACCCTTCAATCTCCACCTGACCATTTGCCAGGGAAGAAAAAATCGCTGCCCTGTGGGAGATGGACTTATCCCCGGGCACCGAGATGGTTCCCCGGCACCGCCCTGCGGGCTCTATAGTTATCTGCATGATCAAGTTCCCCCTAGATTATAATCTGCTGGTTTCCTTTATCCTTAGACCCTAAAAACCAGCGTTTACACATAGAAACCCCGTATTCTCCCCCGGGAGGAGGCCGCCAACTCTTTTTCTATTCTTTATTAGATCTCGTTAGCCTCGTTAGCCCCGTTTCCAGCAGCGGTAGCCTGCTTCTTCCAGGACTAAAAGCGCCTCATCACGTTCTGCCAGCCGGCCGAACCCCAGGCGGATGCTGCCGCCTTCATTTTCCCGGTTTTTCAGCATTTCAACTTCACTGATATTTAACCCGGCTTCACCCACCAGTGTGGCCACTTTTCCAATGACCCCCGGCACATCGGGAAGCATGATAATCAGTTCAAATACTTCAGGCATGAGCCCTTTGCCGCGGTAAGGCAGTGCCCTGCGGTATTTCCTGGCTTGTTCCAGCTCATCCCGGGCTTCTTGTTCCTGTTCATTTTCCAACAGGGACCAGAGCTGGTCCACTTGCACCTGGAAAGCCTGGAGAGCTTCCTTTAAGGAGCGGCTGTTGGTGGAGAAAATATCATACCAAAGGGAAGCGTCTCCCATGGCAATGCGCGTGGTATCCCGGAAACCTCCCCCGGCCAATGCCGGCAGGAGTTCTCTTTCCCCTGGAGAGCAGCGCAATGTATTGACCAGGGCCACAGCAAGCAGGTGAGGCAAGTGGCTGACCAGGGCAACCAGGTGATCATGGCTTTCCGCCTGGAGCACCACGGGGTACGCTTTCATAGCGTAAACCATTTGTTCCATTTTTTCAACTACATCACGGGACACATTACTTGCCGGCGTCAGCAGGTAAACGGCATTCTCCAGCAGCAGGGGATCTGCAGCTTCAATACCCGTTTTTTCTGAACCAGCCATGGGATGGCCCCCAACGGCTGATATGCCGGTGGGAAGGTATGTTTCCATGGCCTGGACAATGCTCTCTTTCGTGCTTCCCACATCGGTGACCACAGCGCCTGCCCTCAAGTGGGGTCCAATCTTTTTTAACATTTCAATTGTTTGACGAATGGGCAGAGCCAGGACCACCAGGTCTGCACTATCAAGGGCCTGCTCCAGATCTTCTGCCCGGTCAACAGCGCCTCGGGACCGGGCTTCCTGCATCGCCGACATGTTTTGATCAAACCCCCAGCATTCCCGGGCCACCCCGTAACGCTTCATGGAAATACCCAGGGAACCACCCATCAGGCCCAGCCCAATGATGCAGCACTTGTCAAACAGGGGGTTGTTAGAGCGTTCTTCCAATGCTTTGTGCCACCCTTTCCACCATCGTCTTCATTTCGAGAAACTTATCGGGAGTCAATGACTGCGAACCGTCAGAAAGCGCTTCCTGGGGCCTGGGGTGCATTTCAACCATCAGGCCGTCAGCCCCTGCAGCCACCGCGGCCAGGCTCATGGGCGTAACCCAGCGCCAGTCGCCAGTCCCGTGGCTGGGGTCGACAAAAACAGGCAGGTGGCTCAATTCTTTGGCGATGGGGACAGCACTGATATCCAGGGTATTGCGGGTCATAGTTTCAAAGGTCCTGATTCCCCGCTCACAAAGTATCACCCTGGAATTCCCCCCGCTGACAATGTATTCCGCCGCCATCAACCATTCTTCTATGGTAGCCGACATGCCCCGTTTAAGCAAAACCGGTCGGTTAATTTGACCCAATTCACTTAACAACCTGAAGTTCTGCATGTTCCGGGTCCCTACCTGGACAATGTCAGCGTACCGGGCGACCACTTCCACGGAATGCTGGTCAAGAACCTCGGTGATGATTGGCAGGCCGGTCTGGTCCCTGGCTTCAGCCATAATTTTCAACCCTTCTTCTTCCAGGCCCTGAAAACTGTAGGGAGAAGTGCGGGGTTTGTAGGCGCCTCCTCTCAAGAAATGGGCCCCGGCTTCCTTGGCCAGCTTGGCGGCTTCCAGGAACTCATCCCGACCTTCCACAGCACAGGGGCCTGCCACAAGGACCAGCCTGTCACCGCCGATTAAAGTGCCTCCAACTTCAAACTCGGTCCTTTCCTTCCGGTATTCCTTGCTGACCAGCTTAAAGGGCTGGGAAATAATCACCACCTTTTCCACGCAGGGCATCACCTGAAGAGCATCCCTGGCGTCTTCCTTGGGCGCTCCAAGAGCACCTAAAATGGTCCGGTTTTCCCCCGTGGAGCGGTGCACACCAAAACCCAACCTCTTCAACCTGTCTTCAACCTCTTTGATTTCAATCTCTTCAACGCCCGGATTCAAAACGACGATCATTTTAAAAAACCTCCCAGTTGTATAATTTTACCCCTTTGAAGACAATTCATTACGATGGACAAGCCATAACACGAACAAGCCATAACAGAGATGAAAAAAATTGCTTCCCTTCAAAATACCGGTTTTCAGCACCCGGCACCTTCCCAGCGGAGATGGTGCCACTCCCGGCAGACGTGCCCATGTCGGGCGCAGAACCAAAAAAGCTTCCGTCCCTCAGGGACGGAAGCTTTAGCTTCACGCGGTACCACCCTGGTTGAGCAGCCAACGTTCATTGCCTGCCCCACCTCGTTTCAGGATACGGACCTGAGCCTCCCAGGCCTTATATCCCCTCCATTTTAACGGCTGGAGTTCCCGTCAGAGCCTACTGGTCGCAAACGCAGGCAATACTGCCTGAACAGCGTTCTTTCGGTCTGCTTCTTCGGGGTGTATTTCGGTAGCTGGAAAGCACCGGTTCGCAGCTTGCCCGGCTCTCTGCAGCCATCCAGGGCTACTTACTTCTCCCCATCATGGAAGTCACACTATCTAATGTAACAAACATTGTAAACTGTACTGTAAGCTTTTGTCAAGCATTATTTTCGCGCGCTTGGATCAACTCTGCTCTGACAGGTGGAAGTTGTCGTGCAGGGTTTTTACCGCCAAGGCCAGATCCTTCTGCTTCATCAGCAAAGAGATGGTAATATTGGAGTCACCTGACTGCAGTATTTCCACGTTTTGCTCGTTCAACGCCTTGACCACCCGGGCCATAACCCCGGGCATGCTGTGCATGCCCACTCCGACAACAGAAACCTTGGCGCAGTCCGTCTCCATATGATACGAGACTCCCAGGCTATGCAATATGTTTTCCACTTTGTAGCTGTGCTCTTTTTTAACGATAAACGCATTCATTTCCGGGAAGACAGTGATCAGGTCAATGTTCACACCTGCCTCACCAATGGATTGAAATACTTCCAGTTCCTGAGACGGATCCGGTTTCTCGAAGCGAATGACAAACTGGACCAGGTCAGTAGAATGCGCGATGCCGGTAACGGCCCGTCGGCCGCGGGTACTGTAACTGCCATCTCTCAAAGAAGATTCCCCCGTTATTAGCGTCCCGGAACCTGAGTCATCCGGGTTTTTTACCACTACAGATACATTATTTCTCATGGCCACTTCCACGGCCCGGGGGTGAATCACCCGCGCCCCCTCATAGGCCAGCTGGCAGACTTCGCCGTAGGTGATTTGTTGAATGACCCGGGCTTCCTTTAACAGCCCGGGATCCGCGGTCATGATCCCTGAAACGTCAGTAAAAATCTCCACCTTTTCAGCGTCCAGCGCAGCGCCGAGAATTACTGCCGACGTATCGCTTCCGCCCCGTCCCAGGGTGTTCACCTCCCCGCTGACGTCGGCACCCTGAAAACCTGCCACCACCGGGACATGCCCCTCCCGCAGCATGTCTTTCACCCTGGAGGGCTGGCAGTCAACAACTTCAGCTTCACTGTAATGGCCATCGGTAATAAAACCGGCCTGGATGCCTGTCATGGCACAGGAAGCAACCCCATTATTGGAGAGGGTCGCCGCCATCACCACGGCAGAAATCGTTTCTCCGCAGGACATGACCAGGTCAAGCTCCCGCAAGGCGATATCGGGGTATGAGTCCAATCCCAGGGATTTCAGAGTATCGGTGGCGTACGGATCGCCATGGCGGCCCATGGCCGAGACAACCAGAACCACGCTGTAGCCCTGGTCAAGGGCTTCCTGGACACATTTTATTACTTTTTCTCTTTTCTCAGGGGTCGATACAGAAGTTCCTCCAAATTTTTGAACAACAATTTTCAAGTTTACGTCACCCCAGTCTCCCAAAAAATTCGATTATTCCTTGCTGGATATAAGCTTAAATTAACAGTTCCGCGATTTGGATGGAATTTGTGGCTGCACCTTTACGAATATTGTCCGAAACAACCCACATATTGAGCCCATGCTGAACAGAGCGGTCAACGCGAATGCGCCCGATGAAAACTTCATCCCGGTTTTCTGTGTCAATGGGCATGGGATAAAGCAGTTCTTCCGGGTTATCCCAAACAAGAATTCCGGGGGCCGAGGAAAAAAGTTCCCGGGCTTTTTCCGGCGATAGCGCTGCATTCAGCTCCACGTTCACCGCCTCGCTGTGGCCGTTAAACACCGGGACCCGCACCGTGGTGGCAGTGATAGGCAGTTCAGGAAGCCCCATGATTTTACGCGTTTCCCGGATCATTTTCATTTCTTCCTTGGTATAGTCGTCTTCCTCGAATACATCAATATGTGGAACCATGTTAAAGGCAATCTGGTGATTTTTAGGCGCGCCCTTGAACGGAATCCGCTCCTTGACAACTTCCTGGTCATCCAGGATGGCCCGGCTCTGGTCTGTCAGTTCGTCCACGGCTTCCTTCCCGGCACCGGAAACAGACTGGTACGTAGCCACAACGACGCGCTTCAACCCGGCAGCCTGTTGAAGGGGCTGCAGCGCCACAACCATCTGGATGGTGGAACAGTTGGGGTTGGCGATTAACCCTTTGTGCTTCCGGGCCGCATCAGGGTTCACTTCAGGAACCACCAGCGGCACTTCTGGGTCCATGCGGAAAGCACTGCTGTTGTCAACAACTACAGCACCTTGTTTAACCGCTTCGGGCGCCAACTCCTTGCTGATATCGCCCCCGGCACTGAAAAAGGCAAAATCCACACCGGCAAAGGCTTCGGGCTTGGCCTCTTCTACGGGATAGTCCTTCCCGCCAATGTTGATCACCTTGTTGGCCGACCGGGCCGAAGCCAACAATTTCCATTCCTTCACGGGAAAGTTTCTTTCCCGCAACACTTCAATCAGGACCTGGCCGACGTTACCCGTTACGCCGACGATAGCCACATTGTATCCTGCCATAAAAATCATCCCCTTTGATCATATTTCATTCTATGCGTATTTTAGCGAAACTGAACCGTGTTTTTAATCCGCTCCATGGCTTCACGCATCCTGTTCTTGTCCACGGTCAGGGCAATGCGGAAATATCCTTCACCGTGCTCACCAAATCCTTTGCCCGGGGTGACTACAACCCCCGTCTCTTCCAGCAGGTGGGCTACAAAATCCTGGGAGGTGTAGCCCTTGGGGACAGGTGCCCAGACATAAAAAGTGCCCCGGGGCGCTTCAATGGGCCAACCCGCTTCCTGAAGTGCATCGACCACCACATCACGCCTTTCACGGTACATTTCCCGCAGTTCCTTGATAAAGGGCTCCATTTTGGGATTGCTCAACGCCTCCACCCCTGTGTACTGAATGGCCTTGAATAGCCCGGAATCTACATTGGTTTTAAACCGGTACAGGGCTTCCACGGCCTGCCGGCAGCCCACGGCATACCCAATCCGCCACCCGGTCATGTTAAATGTCTTGGCCAGGGAGCCAAACTCGATGGCTACATCCTTGCCCCCGTCCACCTCGAGGAAGCTTAAGGGCTCGTAATCGTCAAAGGCCACCTCGCTGTAGGCGGCATCATGGCAGACAACCAGGTTATGTTTTTTGGCATACTGCACCGCTTCCTGGAAAAACTCCGGGGAGGCAACAGCGCCAGTGGGGTTGTTGGGGTAGTTTAAAAACAAAAGCTTGCTTTTTTGAGCGGCCTCTTCCGGGATATGGTCAAAAACGGGCAGAAAATCATTTTCTTTGACCAGGGGCATCAGGTGAGGAGCTCCCCCGGCAAACTTGGTCCCGATACCATATACAGGATACCCGGGATCAGGCACCAGGTTCACATCACCGGGATCGGTAAAGCAAAAGGCAATGTGAGCAATACCCTCCTTGGAACCGATTAAGGGAAGGACCTCGGTCTCGGGGTCCAGGTCCACTTTGTGCCTTTTCTGGTAATAAGCAGCCACCGCTTCCCTGAATTCCTGCAACCCTTCATCGGGAGGATAGGTATGATTGCGGGGCTTGGCCACTTCTTCCTTCATGCGCTCGATGATATAGTCTGGCGTCGGGGTGTCGGGATCGCCGATACCCAGCTTGATCACATCGACTCCCTTGTTCATGGCCTCTTTAATCTTCTTGTCGATCTCAGCAAACAAATACCGGGGTAGCTGGCGAATTCTTTCTGATGTTTGTTCGTTCATAGAGCATGCCCTCCTAAAGAAAGATAATTTCAATAACCCATAAGACATCTATGATGTTCCGCTTTACCAGCAGAAAGATGAAAAAAGTGATCTGAAGCGCGCGGAATTATATACAACAAAAGTTATGTTCTGGGCAAACATCAATGAAGCCCGAGCTTCAATATCTAATGGATCAAAACATTTAAGCGCTATTCCAGGGCAAAGTGCAATTAGAAAGAACAGTCTTTTTACTGTATGCGCTCCAAAGAGACTTCCCCCCGGTATACTTCCTCAGCAGGACCCTCCATATAAACAGGCTGCCCTTGCTTCCATTGAATAGTCAGGGTGCCCCCGGGAAGGTGGACTACAACATTTTCTTCCAGGCGCCCTGTAATAACACCCGCCACAGTTGTAGCGCAGGCCCCGGTACCGCAGGCCAAAGTTGGGCCTGCCCCTCTCTCCCAAACATTGACCCGGACTTCGCCTGGCCCAAGGATTTCTACAAATTCCACGTTGGTCCGCCGGGGAAACATGCTATGGTTCTCCAGCAAAGGGCCCCATGTTTTCCAGGGGATATCTTCCAGGGAGTCCACAAAAATGATGCAGTGGGGGTTGCCCATACTTACTGCGGTGCACTTAAAGGTCTTGTCCCCGGCGGTAATGGGCTCATCGATCACTTTTCGCTCAGGACCTGCTACGGGAATCTGCTGGCTGTCCAGGATCGGCTGTCCCATGTTCACCCGGATCCCTTTTACCTCCGAACCCTGGATATTCAATGCCAACTCCATAATCCCGGCACCGGTCTGGATGGAAACCCTGTCCCCGTTAATCATCTTCCGGTCCCAGACATACTTGCCCAGGCAGCGGATGGCATTACCGCACATCTCCGCCTCACTACCGTCGGGGTTAAAGATCTGCATGGCAAAAGGAGCTTCCCGTGAAGTGTTCAGCAGGACCAGGCCGTCTGCACCGATACCAAAATGCCTGTGGCAGAGTGATGGAGCTTTTTTCGCCATCTCTTCCGGACTGTGCTGCCCTTCCAGGTTATCTACAACAATAAAATCGTTGCCCAGGCCGTGCATCTTGGTAAATATCATCTTTTTACCGCCCTTCCGTCAAAAAATACCAACCTCCACAACCCAAGAGGCCGCTACAATACATCCAGCGCAATCAAATCCTCGTACGATTCCCTGCGCACAACAATCCTCGGCTCACCGTTACGGACAAAAACGACAGCCGGGCGGGGATTCCGGTTGTAATTGCTGGACATGGAATAACAGTAGGCGCCTGTGCTGAATACAGCAACAATATCACCGCTTTCCAGGGGCGGCAGATAAATATCCCGGATCAAAATATCCCCGGACTCGCAGGCTTTCCCGGCCAGCGTAACCAGCTCCCCGGACTCCTGGCCTATTTTGTTGCAGATAGCTGCTTCATATTTCGCGCTGTAAAGAGCCGGCCGGATATTGTCCATCATGCCCCCGTCAACGGAAACATAGCGCCGGATCCCCGGAATATCCTTAATCACACCTACCGTATAAAGTGTTGCTCCGGCTTCCCCCGTAATGGAACGCCCGGGCTCCAGCATCAACTCGGGCAGGGGAAAATCCTGTTTCTGGCAGGCGCTTTTCAACGTCAGGGCAATATTTTCCACGAACCTCTCAATGGAAGGAGGGTCGTCTTCCTGCTTGTGGCGGATACCCAAGCCACCGCCCATATCCAGTTCTTCGGCCACAAAACCGGTTTTGTCCCGGACCCGGTCCATAAACTCCACCATCACCCGGGTGGCAACGGAAAAAGGTTCCAGCTGGAAGATCATCGAGCCGATATGACAGTGAAATCCTCTCAGGTCAATCAAATCTGAAGCTTTCAGGCAGGACTCCACCGCCTCCATGGCACTGTCGTCCGCTAGGCCAAAGCCGAACTTGGAGTCCTCCTGCCCTGTAGAAATATATTCATGGGTATGGGCTTCCACACCGGGCTTGAGGCGCAGGAGCACCGAGACCTTGCCCTCTGCAAACTGGGCCGACAGTTCTTTAATTTCTTCCAGTTCCGGGATACTGTCCACAACGATCCGGCCCACCCCGGACTTAATGGCGTCGACTAACTCACGGGTCGACTTGTTGTTTCCGTGGTAATAAATCCGCTCCACGGGAAAACCGGCGTTCACTGCCGTAAAAAGTTCGCCCCCGGAAACCACGTCCAACCCCATTTCTTCCTCGTGTACCAGGCGGGTCATGGCCAGGGTTAAGAAAGCCTTACCGGCAAACAATACCATCCCCTTCGGGTAGTGCTTTTTCAAGGCATTCACATACTGCCTGCAGTTATTTCGGATCTGTTCTTCATCCATCACGAACAGGGGCGTCCCGAACTGTTTAGCCAGTTCTACCGTATCGCAACCCCCGATTTCCAGGTTCCCTTTTGCATTGATTTCCATCGAACCGGACATGATCATACATCCACCCCCTCAGGGAAATTTTAAAACAAAAAAGCGACCAACGATAAACCCGTAGCCGCTTTAAACCGCAAGAAGCAACCTCAAAAATGCCCACAGCGAGATAGCGCTCCACCCGGGAAAAGGGCCTTTCGAACGGGTGACAGTTTGCCAGTTATTCACTGGCAAACCAGCTTCTGGCCTCCGGCCTTGGACCAAAAACTTCGGCGGCGGCACCTTTCTGTCCGTTTCATCAAGGACCGTCTTTTCTCGAACATACTCTTTGCCAGCCGCACCTCTACCCCACCCCGGCTCGAAGAGATGAGGTAATTTTAATTTGCAAGGTATTTTAACACAACCATTCACTTTTTGCAACAACAGTTCTTTCCACATGATGAAAACCGTTTTTGGACAGCTGTTATCAGTCAAGAGGGCTGGAGCTTGCGAAACGCGCTACGCTTCGCTGTCCCCGGTGAGACCCGGTGGGCTCCGGAGATCTCCCCGGCAGCATGGACAAAAGCATGTGGAAGGATAGTGACGGTAGAGCGCGGGAGTTTCATCCCCACTCCCTCCAGGAATCAGAGGAGAAACTCTCGCCTCATCCGGCTCCTACAGCCCGGAAACATGGAAGTATGGGGAAGCAGGGAAGGGGCAGCATGGGGACGGTTCTCTTGCTTCCTTTTCCACGTTTCCTACGCTCCCCTGACCATAGGTATCGTACCGTACTGTTGTTTATTCAGCGCACTCTTCGTCCCCTTCTTGTTCCACCAGGCGTGCTTCCTCGGGGATCTCCGATTCATCCACCACAGCTGTAATGACTGCCTTGAAGCGGGTCCCACTGGCAAACTGGGCATCTTTGGCCCGTAATACCAGGAAAACTGCAACCATGACCACCAACCCGATCAAGGCCCCCCAAAGGTCGGGACTGCCTGAAAGCTCCTGACTGATAGCAATACTCCTGCCACCGAAAAGGCCGCCTAACAGGGCCAACAAGGGGACAATATACAGAAGGAACGCAGCCAGGAGCATTTCACTGGCCCGTGCTTCCAGGCGCACCAACTCTCCCCGTCCTGCACCGATGGGGTTTAATACTTCTACCAGGTTTTCCAGCTTGCGCTTGCTGGGATCACCGAAAAATGTCGCCGCCCCACAGCGTCCGCAATTTTCACAGGACAGATGCTGCCTGACCTTGACCAGGGCTTTTTTATCGCTGGTTAAATCCACAACCTGCCCGTATTGCTCCATTTCACCATTCACATCCCTTTTTGCTACTAGATTATTACTTTTCTCTACCTAATAGTATAGAGATTTACCCTTTAAAAATCAAGAAAACATTGAAGCAGGCAGGCTTAAAAGCCTCCACTTCACCAAGCGCTTTTCGCCGTCACCTAACATCTTACAATTCACTTTCTACCGCCGCCTTCAGGACGGTTGCCGCCACGGGACCGGCAACCCGGTTCCCGGAACCGCCGTTTTCAACGATGACAACAAAAGCCAGGGGATAATCATCCCGGTCCAAAAAACCCGCGAACCAGGCGTGAGGCGTTTTCCCGCCACCCACTTCAGCAGTCCCGGATTTGGCGCAGAGCTCCAGGCCCTGGAAACGCTCTTCACCATAAGCACTGATGGTGTTATTGCGCATCATCTCCCCCAGTATGGCGGCAGTTTCTGCCGGGAGCATCCGATTTTTTTCCTGGAAAAGATTTCGAAGAGGCGAAAGAGGCCCTTCGTTTCGCAAAATGCTTGGTGTAATACCCACCCCGTCGTTGCCGATGGCCCCCATAAAAACCATAAAATTTAACGGATTAACCGTATTGGTGTACTGCCCAATACCCGCCCAGGCCAGGTTGGCTCCCTTCGCCCGGGAGACATCCACATGACCTGTAGCCGTCTGAATACCGTCAACCAGCACAGCCGAGTTAAAGCCGGTCCGGTCCGCATACTTCTGCAACGTATTCGCCCCCAGTTCAAGGGCGATCTCAGCAAAGGCCACGTTGCACGAATCGGCCAAGGATTGCCCCAGGTCTACATCACCATGGGCCGACATGCAGGTAACCATGTCTTCACCAACAGGTATTTTACCCTCACAGTGATAGTGCACCTGATCCAGGTCGCCGAACCGGTCAATAGCGGCTGCCGCTGTAACCAGCTTGAAGATGGACCCCGGGGTATACCTGGCCGAAAGAAACCGGTTCAGGTAAACCCCTTCGTAGCGCTGGGGATGAGCCTGCACATCGGAAGGGCTTGCCGGATCAAAAGAAGGCGAACTGACCATGCAGAGGATCTCCCCCGTCCTGTAGTTATAGACACCAACCGTGCCCCGGCGCCCATCCAAAGCGCGGTAGGCTACGGCGGATAAATCAGCATCGAGGGTTAAGGTCAGGTCCTTTCCTGAGCTTGCCCTGCCCCCAAAGCGGTAGGCGCCCTTAAAAACATTCCAACCGCTGAGCCGGTCCCGGAAAACGACTTGGGCGCCGGTAGCCACATTGCTGCCCGGGTCCCCCGTGGCATGCATCAGGGCTGTGCGCACCGTCTTATCCTCATGGTAGCTTATTTCCCCGTCCACCGTCTGCATGAGAACCTCGCCTCTCCGGTCATAAATGGTCCCTGAGCTGGCCAGTTTCCCATTGGCATACAGGTGCCTGTTGGCTGGATGCAGTGCCCATGTAGAGGCATTACTGAAGAACTCCAGGGTAAAGGCCAAAAGACCCGTAACCAGCAGCAGGGAAAGTATCAGCAAGACAAAAGCACGGCTGGAGATCAGTTTCACCCTCGATCACCTTCTTCATGGATTATCTTTTTAACCTTTTTTTTCTTCTTGCCGGAAAAGCCCGCTTTACCCGGCCTGCCGCGCTCATCAGCCGATTGAATCAGGGCCAACAGTCCCCAGGAGGCCACCATGGAAGAACCTCCCCTGGAGATAAAGGGCACCGTTAATCCCGTAAAGGGGAGAATATCGACGGAACCCAGGACATTCAATGCTGTCTGCAGCAAAAAGATAGCTGCCGCCCCGCAGGAGGCAATCGCATAGAAAGAGGAACGGCAGTTTCTAGTAAGCAATACAGCATAAAAAGCGTAAAATACCATGATTGAAACTGCCGTCAGCGCAACGACCAATCCCCACTCCTCGCAGAGGATGCCGAAGATTAAATCGGTATCGGCTGCTGCTATCTGAGCCAGGTAGCCATGTCCGCCACCGACACCCAAGAGGCCGCCGCTGGCAGCGGCAATCAATGTGCGCGTCTGCTGGTAGCCCGAAGTGCTGGCATACTCCCAAACATTGCCCCAGGTGGCAATGCGGGAAGCAATATAGGGCATAAAAGACACCGCAGCTACACTTCCCAGGGCAGCCCCGGCCAGGGCAAAGGCAATGGTCCGCAGATCGCCCGAGCGCATAAAAGCGATCACGATAAAGGCACCAAAAAAGACCAACACAGTGCCAAAATCCCGGATCAGGACCATGACACCGATGCATACACTGGCAAAAACAATAAATGCGGTCATATCCCGGGTTGTCAGCAGTTTATCCAGGGTTGCCGTGCCAGCCAGGACAAAAGCAATTTTTACAAACTCCGAAGGCTGAAAGGTGATCAGGCCCAGGTCAATCCAGCGTTTCGCCCCAAAACGTGTCTCTCCCATAACCAGGTTTAAAACCAGGAGGACAAGGGCAACCGCAATAAAGAGATATTTTAGCCTGCCGGCCTGCCCCAGATCGCGCAGCATCAGCCCCAGCACCGTATACACCGTCATTCCACCCACAATAGCACCCAATTGTTTAAACAGGGCACCGGGTGCTGCCGAGGCCACAACGAACAAGCTTAAGCCGCAGAGAAAATAGCAGAGCAATTCAAACTCGATATAATTACGGCTGATCAAGCGCATAATCCCGTAATGCAAAATTTGGGCAAGAATGAACAGGCAAAAAGTCAAGGGTACTGCTGGATTAACTTCGTCGCCCATGGAAAAACAGAGCTGAAGAGCTCCCAGGAGCTGAAAAAGCAGGATCAGCAGCAATGTTGAAGCAGCATTAAACTTTTTGCCGGGTCGGATCCCTCTGCCGGTTTTACCCCGGCTACCAGGCTTGCCCTGCCCCCTTGCTTCGCCGCGGGCGGCAGATTTTCCCATAGCATCTACTTCAGATCTTCCGGCAGATTTGTTCTTTTCGCTAGGGGATCCATGGACTCCCGGCTTGGTTGGGCGCATGGAACTTTCTGCAGGGTCGGAACCGGGCACGGCTCTTGGAGATGGCAGTGGTGGCGCCGGAGATGACTGCGGCGGCGCAGGCATGGATTCAGGCTTGGACCTGTCATTTTGCTGCCGGTTCCCGGACGATTTTTTGTTGGTCAAGTCCAGCTCCAGCTCCAGACCCCCCAGGGAAATTGTGTCCCCGTGCTCCACGGTCTCCGCCTGCTCCACCTCCACCCCGTTTACCTTCACCCCATTTTTTGAATTCAGGTCGGCAACCGACCAAGCACCCTGGCGAAAGGTAAGCACAGCATGGCTCCTGGAGATAAAGGGAAAGTCTAACACAAGATCGGAAAGCCTGCTCCGCCCGATAGAGTTTTCCCAGTGCCGAAGGGGTAAACGGGTCCCATCCTTCATCTGCAGGTATCCCCATACAGCGCTGCCCCTGCGTTCCTGCAGCAGGGGCCGGAGACAACGAATAAAAATGATTAGAGCCAGCAGGGGGAAAACCCACCTGACGACCAGCGTATATATTTCCGCCAGTAATTGGAATTGCAAAAAGAAACTTCCCATAGTTTCCAGCAAATCCAGGTCAACCACTTTTGCAAACAGCACGTCCAATAGCTCTTTTGCTCTTTCCAAAATATCCGTCATCACAGGCCCCTCTACAAATAATCAGGTGTTTTCTATAATCTATTATAAGCTATTCGGTCCTTAAAATGTATCATCTTTTTTATGCTTCCCGATAGGCGTGAATGCCTGCCACTTGCACTGCAGCAGAAGGCACACCTTTGCAGACCGGCCGGGGAAAGCTTATACTGTCCGCCACAACCCTTACGGGCCAACAGAAGATGAAAAACCTTCCTTTAGATTCAAGCGATGGTTTTCTGCGCTACTCACCTAACCGGAACTGATATATCTAAGGTTAAAACTCTATTTTCCTGCTATTTTGCTGCTGTTTTGCTGCAAAATCATACTTTCGAAGGATGGATTTTTTTAACTGGATAAGGTTAAATAGAATTAATAAAAATTACGGAGAAACCCTGATGAATGAACCAGCTTTTCGTAGCAAGCCTATCCTTTTTTCCCTACATATTTTTTAAAGGAGTAACCGCCATGCGAAAAAAGTTCATTGTGTTGCTGCTATTCTCGTTGGCTGTGTTGAACTTGGCTGCTTTCCCTGCCACCCCGGCCCCCGGCGGCCTGAGAATCTATGTCAACAACAGCCGGGTCTTCCTGGATGATTCACCGATTATCCGGGAAGGGAGCACCTTCATTCCTTTGCGGGCTTTTTTCCAGGCCCTGGGCGCAGAGGTCGCCTGGGAAGAAGAGACCGGGACCGTGCATATCACCCTGGCCGAAAGATCCACCGGTGATAAGGAGGCGGCAGAAACAACCGGACCTGCCACCCAACAACCTGCAGACAGGGAACCGGAGCACGTTAGCGCCTTAACCCCCCGTGGTCAACCACCGCCCTTGGAAGGATATGCCATGCCCCCCCGCCTTGACTCCCTGGAGGGCAAAACGCTCTACCTGGTTGATATCGGCTATCCCGGAGCCGATATCCTCTTCGATGAACTGGACAGGTGGTTTGCTGAGAGCAAACCGGAAACAACAGTTGTTGTCAGAGACAAGTACGGAGACTATTTTGACGATGACCCGGCTTTGTGGGAAGAAATCCAGCAAAAAGGCGATGCCGTTGTCATGGGAATAGGCCATTGAAGCAGCTGTACCCCGGCGTGCTCCGGGCACAATGTCACCCTGGAAAAAATGGGCATTCCCACGGTAGCAGTGATTACAGAACGATTCATCGATCTCTTTGAATATGCCGCACAGCTGGAAGGCATCCCTTTACTCCGGTATGCTACCGCAACTCATCCTGTAGCCGGTCAGCCCCACACGGTTATCCGCCAGCGGATCGGGGAAGAAGACCCCCGGACGGGCAAACCTTTCGTGCAGCAGCTGATCCACGCATTGACCCACCCCCTGAGCCCGGATGAAGCAGCAGTCCTGGAGATCCAAAGGCCAGTGCCCAGGATGGTCCAGCCGGATACCCCGGAAAATTTAAAACAGTTTTTTCACGACCAGGGCTGGACCGACGGGCAGCCCATCGTGCTGCCCACACCGGAAAGGGTCTCGGAAATGCTCCAGGGAACCAGCCGCAGCCCCAGAGAGCAAGTGGGAACCATGGCTCCATCGGCAGCCCACGAAGCCTGGTCCTTCACCGTGGAAAAAGTTGCTGTCAATGCTGTCATGGCAGGATGTAAGCCGGAACACCTGCCCGTCCTTTTAGCCATTGCTTCCCTGGAAGAAATCAGCACACCCAGCAGCACCGTCAACACGGCCAGCATGGTGGTGGTAAACGGGCCTATCCGGGAGGAAATTGGGATGAACTGGGGCGTGGGTGCCATGGGCCCCCACAACCCGGCCAATGCCGTCATCGGGCGGGCTTTTCAATTAATGTCCCGCAACCTGGCCGGCGGTCTGGAACCGGAAAGCACCTACCTGGGGACCTTCGGCAGCAGCCTCTCTTACAACAACATTATCTTCGCCGAAAACGAGGACGACAGCCCCTGGGAACCCTTCCACGTCAGTAAAGGGTATAAGCCGGAAGAGAGCGTTGTCTCCATTCTAAGCGGTTCCGGGGGCGGCTGGCGAGCGGGAGGCCGGGATATGGCCGTCGACTGGGAAAGCCCGATCATAAAAGTTGCCAGTGCCCGTCCCAGCACCACCACTCAAATGGTTTGGGTGATGGATCCCCTGAGAGCTGAGGAATTATCCGAGGCGGGGCCTTTTGCCACGAAACAAGAACTGGGACGTTGGTTTTACGATAATGTCCGGCTCACAGCAGGCGAGTACTGGGCTGACCGCTCCGTTCGCCTGTTTAAAACAGGGGCCGCCCGGGCCGGAGTCGAGCCTTATGCCAGCTGGATCGATTTGCCGCCGGAAGCCCTGATCCCCAAGGTGGCCACCCCGGACCACCTGCAGACTATCGTCGTCGGTGGAAAAACAAATAATATTTCTGAACTATATGACTGGGAATACAAAAAAAGCGCCTCTGTCGATGCCTGGAGGTAAGCACCTGGAAGGAAAGGGGCTTTGCCCTTCCGCGCCCCTGGCCCTGTTCAGCTTTAGCCGCACTAAGGCGCTGTTCCATTAGCAGATAAAAAGGAATAAAAAGTTTTTACCTTCTTTCCCTTTCCTGGAACCCGGGACATTGCCCGGGTCTTGGGCTCAAATTCAATATTTAAACCGGGAGGAATCGCGATGATTAAAAAAAGCAGGTTGTATCTGTTCTTCTGCACCATGCTTGTAGCCACGACGGCTTTTGTTTCCGTTGGCTCAGCAGAGAATTTAAGCGAACGGTGGCTCCAAGATCTCGAACAGATTTTCACCCTGGAGCCAGAGTACACCATTGAGCTGCCTGCACCTGCACTGTCTTGTGACCCTGAAAACCCTTATGCCGGCCTGCACAACCGTCTGGACCAGCAGCTCATTCACGAAGCCAGTTTCCGGGTCCTGGAACAGGTCTCTGCCAGTTTTGCCAGCCGGGGGATGGTCCTTTCCCAGGCATCCATTGAGCAGCTGGAAGAGGCGGCGGTACAATTTGTCCGCTGCACCTTTCCCGGTCTGGTAGTTGAAGAAATCTACGCCGCAAGTGATGAATACGACCCCGCTGAAAATCCTGTTCCCACGGACGTGTTGGCCTACCTGGTGGAAGAGCACCTAAAGGGCGAAGGTCTGGTCAATTACTACGTGGAAGCCATGCTGGACCGCAGCGCCCTCCCGGTATTTTGCGGTGAGGAAAACGCTGAACTGCTTACCGGCTACGAGCCGGGCAGCCAGGGACACCTAAACGCTGTAATGCAGCGTTTGGACCAGGGGCGCCTGCCACCCGGCATTACGCGGCCCGGTTCCTTTTTAAGTGAGCTCATGGGTCAGGCCGATGAAGATTCCGATGCATGTGCCGTAGGGGGCTCAGACAAGCTGGACGACTACCTGGATTTTGGCGAAGATCCACTGCTGGCGGAAAATCTCCAGGGTGCCTACATGAGCGGCTGGGATGACTGGAATCCGGCAGAAGATTTGCGCTTTGTCCAGGGCATGCGACCCTTGACCCAGGAGGAACAGCGGCGTAATGGGTGGTTTTACACAGGACTGGGCGTGGTGGCAAATGTTATCGATAAGTCACCCGTTTCCTCTGAATTCTTCAGCAACCTGGGCCAGGAAATGCTGGATCATGCCAAAGACCAACCCAGTGAGTATCGAATGGGCATACTTCTTTTTGAATATGGGCTGGATAAACTAACCCTGCTGGAAGAATGTGAAGAAGAAGGCGGCACCTGCGAGGAAGAACGGGATGCCTTTGAAAAAGCCGCCCAAAACATGGCTTTTTTCTGTGCTGCCTATCCAACCCACAAAAACTGCCAGGAAGAGGAGGAGGAGGAGGAGGAGGAGGAGGAGGAAGCAGTTGAGGCTGAAACAGAAGAAGATGAAGGAATCCAGTGTCCCCCGGAGTTCGACATCTGCGGTTCCACAGACCCGGTCAGCTTGGAAGAATACTGCAGCTTTACCAGCAATCCCGATCTCTGTATCGCCTCCCTGCTGGGTGGCAAAACTTACGGCGAATCTTTGGGCATCATCACCCCTTGGCGCGACGAAAACGGCACACTGGATGAAGACGACATGGCCTGCCTCTTGTTCGGCATCTGCCCGGATATGCACGGGGACCCCATGATTCCCCTGATCTATCCTGAGCCGGGGATGTTTGACGGCATGGAAATGTGCGAGATGCAGGACAATCCCCTGGACCTGCTGATAAGGTGGTTTGAAGATCCCTTCTGGGACATTGACGACCCCTTCTGGGAAATGGATGATTCCTTCTGGGACCAGGATTTGATGGAAGATATCCTGGGTGACGGGTGGGACCCGGACATATTTGACCAGTGGGGCTCAGAAATGTTCGATTCCCGGATGGATGCTTATGACGGCTGGAGCCAAACATCTGTCTGTGAAGACCTGGATGCCTGCCAGCGCGCCGGGCTTTCTGCCGCCCTGGCGAACGCCATGTTAAAAGGGCTGGTAGAGGACCTCTTCCATGACGAATGCTTTACGGCCGCCCAACCGGGGGCACCAAGGGAACCCACCATTGACCCGGTAACCCCGACACCCGAACTGGAAGTCTATATCAACGGCCGCAAACTGCGCTCGGATGTGCCGCCCATCATCATCCAGGGCCGCACCATGGTTCCCCTGCGGGGCATTTTTGAAGCGTTGGACACAGATGTGGAATACCTGGCAGAAACCAGGACCATTACCGCTACCAGGGGAACAACTAAAATCCAGTTGACCGTGGACAGTAACCAGGCCCAGATCAACGGGCAGAAAGTTACCCTGGATGTTCCCCCGACGATAGTCAATGGCAGGACCCTGGTGCCTGTGCGCTTCATTTCGGAAAGCACAGGACAGAAAGTGTCGTGGGACGAAGAAAACCAAAGAGTATTAATTACCGCGCAATTTTATACAACACCCGACCAGGAAAAAGTTGTGCTGGAGGAAAAAGAACCGGAACCAAAACCGGAGCCGGAAGAGAACCCTGAGCACAAACCGGAACAAGATCCGGAACAAGAAATTGATCGAGAAATAGACTTGGAACCCGAACCTCAACTGGAACTGGATGTCGAGGATAAACCAGAGTTGGAGCTAGAACCGGAATTGCAACTGGAACAGCCCGATAGAAAGCCGGAGTTAATACACACGCACTTTACGCTGACGGTAAGTTCCCTGGAAGGTGAAAATGAACTGCCCGGCATAAGTATCAGCAGCAAAACCGGCCACGGGGGCACAACCCATTACTCGCTGCAAAAGATAAACAAAGAAACCCAGGTCCACCTGGAAGCTCCCCAGTATGTGGGCTCGGGCCTCCTGCGCAAGCGCTTTAGTTACTGGTCCGGGGCAGTTTCCAGTAAAGATCGATCCGTTACCTTCACCATGGAAGATGATGAAACCGTAACAGCCCATTACGTGGCCGCTCCCGAGCGATTCCAGTTTGATTTTGATTGCCCGGGTTGTATCCAGCCAATACGCTAACATCATTGCTCAGTTTATTTATGCCACAGGATGCGAAGCAGGGGGACAGTTCTGGCGCTTTCCCTGTCGGTTCTCCAATGCGCTCCGGAAGCACCAGTAACGTCTCCGCAGTTTCGCTGAGAGAAGGCCTGTCACTTATAGTCAGACGGGAAACCAAAAGAGGCTGTCTCTTGTGAGACAGCCTCTTAGTTGCTTGGCGATGTAAATTGCTTCTATTGCAAAAGAGTTTGTGTGACCAGAATAGATTGCCTTTCCTGTTACTTCTAATGCAGCTGGTCTAATCCGTTTTCCAGTTTCACCGTTATTTTACGCAAAGGCTTCGGGGACCTGTTTCAGGGTGGCGTAGCTGAAGACAGGCCCGTCCTTGCAGACGTAGAGGTTGCCTGCATTGCAGCGCCCGCACTTGCCAATGCCGCACTTCATCCTGTTTTCCAGGGTGGTGTAGATTTGGTCATCTTCAAAGTTGAGCTTTTTCAGGTTTTCCAGGACAAACTTGATCATGATCGGCGGTCCACAGGTGATGGCAATGGTATTTTCCGGTGACGGATTCACATCCATCAACAGGGAAGGGACAAAGCCCACGAAGTGGGACCAGTTTTCCTCCTCGACGTCGATGGAAAGATGGCAGCTGACATCGTCGCAGCTGTTCAGTTCTTCCAGTTCCCCCTGGAAACAGAGGTCGCTGGAAGTCCTGGAACCATAAATAACGGTCAGATCTTCGTAGTCTGAACGATTCGCCTTGACGTATTCGATGATCGGGCGCAGGGGGGCCTGTCCGATCCCACCGCCAATGGTGATGATTTTCTTGCCCTTCCATTCATCCACGGGAAAGCTGTTTCCGTAAGGGCCGCGGACATTCATTTTGTCCCCGGGCTCCAGTTGGTGCAGCGCCTGGGTCACTTTGCCCATGCGCATGACCGAGAACCGCAGGAATTTCCCTTCCGTAGGGGAGCAGGAGATGGAAATCATGCTTTCCCCCACGCCCGGCAACCCGATCATGGCGCACTGGCCCGGAAGGTGTTCCCAGCTTTCCCTCACTTTTTCGTCGTCGAAAACAACCTTGAACGTCTTGATACAGCGATCCCCGTAGGTCTCGTTCCAGGTGTCTTCAACTGTTGCTACATGAGGTTTATAAGGATTGCCGTTGTCTTTCATAGTGCCTCCTTAACCTTTGATAGAATGTCGAGAATATCGATATTGACCGGGCAAAGGCTGATACACCGTCCACAGCCCACGCAGGCGATGACATCGAATTTGTCCACGAAGTAGGAATACTTGTGATTAATCCTGTTGCGGGTCCGCTCCCGGCGGGTGGGCCGGGGGTTATGCCCGGATGCATGCATGGTATACTCTGAAAACATGCAGGAATCCCAGGTCCGGCACCTGCGGCCGTCAAAACCTTCCACCTCGTCCTGCATATCAAAGCAGTGGCAGGTAGGGCAGAGGTAGGTGCAGATACCGCAGCCCAGGCAAGATTGAGACACCTTTTCCCACAGTTCGTTTTCCCATAGCCCGGGAAGCCCCTCGGGGATGCCCCCTGTATCGATCTGGCGGGATATTTTCTTTTCCGCTTCCTGGTGTACCTTTTCCGCCGCCTGAACATCCCCCTCGGCCGCTTTTTCCAGGTCGTCGGAAGCAGCCTGGCACAAGGACTGTCCCTCGTCGGTCAGGGGCTGCACCAGGTAGCTTTCGCCCAAGTCGGTCAGGAGCACATCCAGCCCTTCTGTGGATGCCGGCCCCCCTCCTACAGAAGTGCAGAAGCAGTTGGAACAGGGCTCTGCACAGGCCAACCCCACCACGGTGGATTTTTCCCGCTTTTCCACGTAGTACGGGTCTTTTTCATCCCAGGTAAACAGCTTGTCGACGATCACCTTGGCCCGGGCATCGCAGGGCCTGACCCCGAAGAACACTTTTTCTTTTGCCTCTCCAGTTACTGCCGTAGTTTCCATTTTCCCCCATTCAAAGCGGAGCATGGTCTCCGTCTGTGGGAAAACAGCATTTTTCGGCGGAACACTGGTATTGGCGTAATCCAGTTCAGGAACGCTGTCCCCTGTCAGGGGAACGAACTTCAAGGCTTCCCCTTCTTTCTGGGGCACAAGGACCTCCTTGTCCCCCAGTTTTGCAACAAAATCGCCGAGTTTATCTTTACTTAGTTTCAAATGTTCCATAGCACCCACCTCTAGAGTATGAAGTCTTCCTTGTCGTCGGGACGATAACTGGCCTGGAATGGTTTGGTTTCAGGATCCAGCCCGGGTTCGAACTCGTACTTCTCATGAACTTCCTTGTACAACTTGCGATTGATTTTCATCAAGGGAATATCCACCGGGCAAACCCTTTCACACTCCCCGCACTCGATGCAGCGCCCCGCCAGGTGGAAGGCCCTGGCCATTTGAAAAGCGGTGTTCTCCGCCACATTGGTGGAGCGAAACACCCAGGTGGGGTTGAGGCGGTCCAGGATGCAGTCCTCGCAGTAACACAGGGGACAGACATTCCGGCAGGAGTAACAGCGAATACAGCTGGTAAACTTATCCTGCCAGTAAGCCCATTTGTCCTGGGAAGATTTGCTCTCCAGTTCTTTGACATCCTCGTAGTCATCGTTACCCTTAACTTCGACTTCGTCCCATAGTAAGATATCAGAAACAACAGGGTTGGGATACCGGCAGGTCAGGCAGTTTTGGGCCAAAACCTCTTCCCTGGGAAGTGATTCCACCTGCCCCCCGGGAAGCTGAAAGGATACCTTCCCGTTTTCCCAGGAAGCCTGGACCGGTTCCAACAGTTCTCCAAACTTCTTCTCCACTTTCTTGACATCAACGACCCCTTCGCACGGGCAGCCAATGATATATACCTGGTCCCGTCCCACACCATGCTCGACCAGCTGCTGCACAACGGCACGGCTGTCACAGCCTTTGACCATGAGAGCAACTTTGCGGGTATCGGCTTCCTCACCCCTGGGTACAGGGTTTTTTTCGGTCAGCGTCAGGTACGTGGCCAGGTTATTGCAGCAAAGGGGTGAGAACGTGAGGCTGTCTACCTCTTCGGGCTCTTTCACAAAATGTGGAGAAACACGAAATCCGAACGTGCCCTGGCTCCAGCCGATGAGGTATTTGACATCATCGCGGGAGACAGTCTCCTTGGCTACAGTTCTGAGTTTATCGAGATCTACCAAGCGTCCTCCTCCTCTACCAGTTAATCTTATTCCTGCGGAACTGGTCAAAAGGCCCCGCTGCTTTTGCGTTTTCGACCACTTCCTCGACTACGTCTTTCCACTTGGCGCCCTCTGATGCCGAAACCCAGCTCATATGGAAACGCTTGGGATCAACACCCACGTATTCCAGCAGCTCCCGTATCAGGGTAAACCTGCGCCGGGCATAGTAGTTTCCTTCCATGTAGTGGCAGTCGCCGGGATGGCATCCGGAAACCAGAACCCCGTCCGCACCCTGCTGGAAGGCATTGACCACGAATAAAGGATTCACCCGGCCGGTACACATGACCCGGACGATATGCAGGTTAGGAGGATACTGAATCCGGCTGGTCCCCGCCAGATCCGCACCGGCATAGGAGCACCAGTTACATAAAAACGCCACAATATTTGGTTCAAATTTATCGCTCATACCTTACATAACCCCCAGTACAGCAAGCTGAGGCAGTATTTGCCCGTCCTTGAATGATTTTTGCTGGATTGAACCGGAGAAACAGCCCGCTACACAGGCGCCGCAGCCTTTGCACAGGACCTCATTCACCCTGGCTACGGAAACTTGGTGGCCCATCTGGTTTACCTCGACCATTTCAATGGCCCCGTAGGGACAAATCTCCACGCAGTACGTACAGCCCCGGCAGGTTTCTTCATTAACCACGGATACCTGGGCCTGGACTTTGACTCGTCCGCTGGAGAGCAGGATCAGGGCTGAGGAAGCGGCCCCCTTGGCCTGGGCTACTGTATCCGGGATATCTTTGGGACCCTGGGCACAGCCGGCCAGGTAAACGCCATCTGTAGCTGTATCTACCGGCGCCAGCTTGGGATGGGCTTCCATGTAAAACCGATCTCCCGACTGGGAAAGCCGGAGCAGGTCGATTATTTCACGGGAATCTCTCCTGGGCTCCAGGCCAACAGCCAGAACAACCATATCCACTTCATCTTCCAGGGGCATCGCTTTGAGCGTATCTTCAGCTTTAATCACCAGCTTGTCGCCCCGTTTGAATATTTCCGAGGGGTTCCCGCGGATATAGCGGATCCCTTCCCGGCGGACCCGGTCATAGAATTCTTCAAAACCTTTACCAAAAGCACGCACGTCCATGTAGTAAATCCGGACATTGGCATCGGGGATCTTCTCATGGACCAGGTGGGCCAGCTTGGCCGTGTACATACAGCAGACCCGGGAACAGTACTCGTTCCCCACGCTCTCATCCCGGGACCCTACACATTTAATAAAAGCGATCTCCTTGGGCGTATAGGCGTCGTCACCCTCACCCAGGACGATCTTGCCTCCGGTGGGCCCCGAGGCGGAAACCAGCCGCTCCATTTCCAGGGCGGTGAGCACATTGTCATAATCTTGATAGCCGTATTCGGGTTTCCTGGAAGCATCAAAGACGTCAAAGCCCGTGGCCACGATTACGGCCCCCACTCTAACATCGACAAATTCGTCTTCCTGCTCGAAGTCCACGGCCTGAGAGGGGCAGGCGTCGACACACTTGGGTGATTCGCCACATTTGCCCCGGGTCAGGTAGATACAACGCTCCGGATCGACGGTAAACTTGGCCGGAACGGCCTGAGGGAAGGGCATATAAATGGCCGAACGCTTGCCCATCCCCTCTTCGAATTCGCTGGGGACACGGTTTTTCAACCGACATTCCTCTGCGCAGATACCGCAGCCGGTACACTTGTCAACGTCAACATAGCGCGCCTTCTTGCGCACTTTGACATCAAAATTGCCCACGTAACCGGTGATCTCTTCCACCTGGGAATAGGTCATCAGTTCAATGTTGGGGTGACTGGCCACGTCCACCATTTTCGGCGTCAGGATACAGGCCGAGCAGTCCAGGGTGGGGAAGGTCTTATCCAGGCGGGCCATGGTTCCCCCTACGGAAGGCGTTTTTTCCACCATGTAAACCTGAAAGCCGGCATCGGCAATATCCAGGGCCGCCTGGATACCGGCAATCCCACCGCCAATAACCAAAGTTGCCGGTTCAACCTCCACTTCTTTCTCCTCCAGGGGCTCCAACAACCTGGCCTTGACTACAGCGGAAGCCACCAGCTTCTTGGCTTTTTCCGTAGCCTCGTTCTCATCTTCGTGGACCCAGGAGCACTGCTCCCGGATATTGGCCATTTCCAGGTAGTAAGGATTCAAACCCGCTTCAACCAAAGTTTTTCGGAACGTGGCCTCATGCATCCGGGGCGAACAGGCCGAAACCACGATGCGGTTTAAGCCCTCGTTCTTGATATCCTCCTTGACCAGGAGTTGCCCCGGGTCAGAGCACATGTAGGAATAGTTCCGCGCCACTTTCACATTGGGCAGCTGGGCAGCGTACTCGGTAACGGAATCCACGCCGACTGTCTTGGCAATATTAATTCCGCAGTGACAGACATAGACACCAATTTTTGGTTTATTATTCATTGCTTTCTTTCATCCTCCAACACCAGAATTACGATCCTTGTTTCTACCTGTTGCTGCAGCAAGCAGTTACCCTTTCAATTCCTTGATCTTCTCAGTCATCTTGGGAACTACTTTGAACAGGTCATCGATGATGGCGTAGTCGGCTTCAGAGAAAATCGGGGCATCGGCATCTTTGTTGATGGCCACGATGGTCTTGGCGCCCTTCATCCCCGCCAGGTGCTGGAAAGCCCCGGATATACCGATGGCAATATAAAGTTTGGGCTTGACCACCTTGCCCGAGGTGCCGACCTGGCGATCGTGGGACAGCCAGCCAGCATCGGTGGCAGCACGGGATCCCGAAATATCTGCACCAATGGCTTCGGCCAACTCTTCGATCATCGGCATGTTTTTGTCTTCCCGGAGCCCCCGTCCGACAGAGACCAGGATTTCCGACTGTGTAATATCGACATCGCCAATTTCCGCCTCAATATATTCAATAAAACGGCGGTATTCGATATCTTCTTTCAAGGGGGATTCAATTTTCTCCACAGTGCCCTGCTTGCCGCCTTCGGCAATTTCAAAACTGGCTTCGCGGATGGTCAGCAGGTAGGGCGGATCCCCTTTAAAATGAAACTCTGCATTGACCTTGCCCGAGTAGTACTGGCGGATTGGTGTCATTTTGCCATTGGGGAAAGTGATATCAATCACATCCGTCACCATGGGCATCTTCAACTCCACCGCCAAGGCCGGTGCCATGTCCACACCCTGAGTGGTATGCCCCACCATCAGGGCTTCCGGGTTGTACTGTTTTATCAGTTCGCTCAGGGCCTTCTGGTATTTTTCCGAGTTGTAATCCGCAAAAAGCGGGTCGTCTACATATAAAACTTTATCGCTGTAAGCAGCCAGCTTGTCTGCAAACTCGTCTACGCCACTTCCAAACAGCACAGTAACAATACTGCCTCCCAGTTCATTGGCCACTTCAGGGGCCTTGGTCAGCATCTCAAAGGTGATTTCACGCAGTTCTCCTTGACGGTGTTCGGCTAATACAAACAGGTCTCCCATTTTACAATAGACCCCCTTTCACCAGCTTTTCAGCCATGATTTCTGCTTTTTCTTCCGGTTCGCCCTCAATGATTTCCGCAGAGGATTCAATTTCGGGCACATAAAGCTTCTGCAGCTCCACCAAGGAGCTTGCTTCGTTTACTTCATCTTCGGCTACACCAAGGTCATCCAGGCCCATCACCTTAAGCTCTTTCTTCTGCGCAGCCCGAATACCCCGGATAGGCGCATAACGGGGCTCATTGATCCCTGTCTGGATGGTCAGAACTGCGGGCAGTTCAACCTCGACCACTTCAGAAAGACCGCCTTCCAGCTCACGGAAAGCCTTGACCTTGCCGTCCTGGACCTCCACTTTGTTGACCATAGCCGCATGGTTGACGCCCAGCTCTTCGGCCAGGGCCACACCGGCAGCCATATTCCAGTTGTCAGCCGACATGCAACCGGTGAGCACCAGGTCAAAATCGCCTTCCTGCTTGATGGTCGCTGCCAAAACCTTGGCCACCTTGACCGGGTCTTTCTGGTTAATGCGCGGGTCGTCTACCCGGATGGCGCTGTCTCCGCCTTTGGCCAGGGCCATGCGGATCATTACATCGGCATCCTGCGGCCCGATGCAAAGTACCTGCACGCTGCCTTCCTTGGCTTCTTTGATTTGAATGGCTTCTTCTACGGCATAGTTGTCAGCATCGTTTATATCAAAAGAAAACCTGCTGCTATCCACTTCTTTTCCTGTCTCATCCACTTTCACTTCTGCCTCCGAGGTGTCTGGCACCCTTTTAATGCAGACAAAAGTCTTCATAAAATTACCCACCTCCTGTAACATGATAATATTTGGATCTTTGTTTTAAATTCTGTAAAGCCTTCCTCAGGCAAATCAAAAAGTTTTCCCGGCTCCCCTGCACCCCCTTTGCCTATGGAATAGAGCATTCCACGCAAAGAAACTCCCGGCAGGCTATTCGAAAACTTCCCCCAGAAGTTCCATAATTTCTGCAACTCTCATTTCCTCTTCGAAGCCTTTTGCCTTCAAGGAATCGTCCATGGTCAAGACGCAAAAGGGGCAGGCCACGGCCAGCACAGTAGCATCCAGCTCTTTCGCGTCTTTTACCCGGGTCTCTGACAGGCGTTCGGCTGAGGATTCCGTTTCCACCCACATTTTCCCTCCGCCGCCTTCACAGCACAGGCTGCGTTCGCGGCTGCGATCGAATTCCACAAGTTCCACCCCGGGGATCTGCTTCAGGATAAAACGGGGTTCATCGAAAACGCCGTTTTGTTTGCCCAGAAAGCAGGGATCATGGAATACGATTTTCTCCTGTAATTCCTTACTGAATTCGATCTTTTTCTCTTCCAGAAGTTCTTTTAGCAGGTGGGAGTAATGGATTACCTCCGCTTTCAAGTCCGGGTACTGGTTTTTGAAAGCAGAATAGCAGTGGGGTGAAATGGTTACCAGTCTTTTGGCCTCATATTCGTTTAACAGTTCCGTATTGTCTTCCACCATCATTTCAAAAAGGCCTTCTTCACCCAGGTTGTACGCCTCACTGGAACAGCATGTCTCGCTGTTATCCAAAAAGCCGTAATCCACTCCGGCTTTGTTCAACAGCTTGACCATGTTTTGAGCGATCACCTGAACCTTGGGATCATAGGCAATGGTGCAGCAGACAAAAATCAAGTTTTCCACCGGTTCTCCCGGCTCCGCCATTTTGACATCCAGGCCTTCCATCCAGTCTGTGCGGGTAGCCCGGGGCTTCTCCCAGGGATTGCCTTCCCGGAAAATGCTTTCCAGGGCATCCCGGACCGTCGGTGCAACTGCACCGCTTTCCACCATAATATTCCGCAGCCCGATTAACACTTCCACGGGCTTGAGGCCCTTGGGACACCTGACGGCACAGGTGTTACAGGCGGTGCAGTCCCAGATTTCCGGCAGCTTGGCCAGTTCTTCCAGCATGTCCTCATCGACGGTATCATAAACAAACTGGCGGACATTCAAGCTGGTTCGAACGGTGACCGGGCAGCCGCCGGTACATCTTCCGCACTGGACGCAACCCATCAAATCATATTTTTCGATAAAGCTCTGTAGTTCTTCAGTCATCTTCATACCTCGCTAGAGATGTTATTTTTTGCCATCCCTTACTTCATTTCAAAGCTGTTATTTTACATCTGCAACTATTTCTAAAATGAAAATATTAACGCCAAAAACTAAATCAGCCTCTCTTACCCCTTCAACTACTGCATGCCAAACGGTGCTTAACCGCTACAAAGCCTGCAACAAATTCGGTGAAACGGGAGTTTCTGGATTTTCCTCAAATAACACCCCCTCATGATTGAGATTCAGGTTCTATAAATTGAGGAGACTTTAGGCCTCGTATTGAAGAAGACCTTTTAACACCTTTACCATTTTTGCATTTCGACATAAATAAAAAAAACTCCTGCTTATTTCTTGGATTTTTAAAAATTTATTTTCCATTGTTAAGTATTGTGGGCGCTAAATAAAAATCAAAGAACCCCTGCTTTTCCGCTGCCGGGGGCAAGCCCGCATTGCCTTCCATCCCCACCGTCCTCCCCTTCATCCTTCCATTATTATAAAAACTATATCCAGTCACAGTATATGATCAAGATATGTTCGGTATGCTCAAGCATATGATCAAGCAGCGGTTTACATGCATTTATTTGCCTTCGCCCCGGCAGAGTTTTCTCCTTGGCAGAGCAGAGTATTCACCTTGACGGAACAATTATTCCGCAGCCTCTTTGGGGAGTTTCCAGGGCACCCGTTCATCCCCAACCCGGCGTGTGTATTTCATCCCGTCAAAGTGCTCCAGCAAGGCCTGGGCATGCCTGCGGGAGGTCTGCAATAGATCACGGTACTGGGCCAGCGTAATGCTGTCGTGATCCTGGAAGTATTCCCCCAGCGCCCGGATACACTGCCGGTAGACATCACGGTGCAGGTAGACATCCTCGCTTACTTTGACCAGGATTCCCTGGAACAGCAGGTAGTCCAGCAGCTCTTCCTCTTCCCCTTTTTTCAGTCCAAACTTTTGTTCTGCTTCTTTCAGTGCAGACATATCCAGTCCGGCATGCTTGAAGTGCTCTTCCAGGCGCGCAAGCAGCTTTTCCTGCCGGGAATCGGGTGCGGGCTTGAAACCGGGCTTGAAGACCAGCTCACGGGACATCCCCAAAAGCCCCTGCTCCAGCATCCTGTCCAGCAGCGCGTCAAAGAGGCGCTGTGGCGGCTTACCCGGCAGCAGTGCGGACAGCGGCGCCCGCTGCATCCCTGGCTGTAGGGGCCTTGAGCGGTGGAATTTTTCCACTTCCTGGAGGATGTCCTCTTCCCAGCGCTCCAGGGCAGGGCGGCGCACATAAAGATCATCCAGTTGCACCACTTCCCCCTGCTGCCGGGCCCGCTCCAGCATTTCCTGCAGGGGCTCGGGGCCCATCTGGGTCAGCTGGGCCAGGTCCTTTAAGGTGGCATAATGCTTTTCGCCCAATTTCTGGAGCACAAAGGGCAGGGGATCTTCTTTCTCCAGTTCCTGGAAACGCTGCAGGACATCCTGCCGGAAACGTTTATGACGGGCTGGATTCTCGTCCAGAACCAACCCGCCCCCGATAGTCCGCATAGGAGAGTAGGAGCGGATAATAAAGGGGTCGCCCCGGCGGGCCACCACAGGCTTATCCAGGCGGCACTGGACAAAAGCCTCTTCCCCGGGCGCCAGTTCTTCGGTGCCCAACAGCCGCATCCGGGAAACAACCCGGGCTGTGCCCAGGTAAAAATGGACAGGAGCCATATTGACCAGGGGACGTTGGGCTGAAGGCAAAAGTCGCAAACGGGCATCGCAGTAACGAGTCAGATGAAAATAGCCCGGTTCCGCCACCACGCTGCCCCGGATCACATCTTTTTTATCCAACCCCGCCAGGTTCAAAGCCACCCGCTGCCCGGCGTAGGCTTTTTCCACTTTTTGGCCGTGGACCTGGACACCCCGCACCCGGTATTCCTTGCCCGGGGGCAGAAGTTCCACCGTCTGCCCCGCTGCCACGGTCCCCCCCAGGACCGTGCCGGTAATGATGGTCCCGAAGCCCGAGGCCGAAAAAAAGCGGTCCACGGGGACACGCAAGGGGGCATCGATATCTTTCTCCAGGACCGTCCCCGCCAGGGAATCGATCGCCTGGCGCAGCTCCTCGATGCCCTGGCCCGTCACAGCAGAAACACAGTGCACAGGGGCCTCTGCCAAAAAGAAGTCTTCCAGGGCTTCCTTGACTTCTTCAATGACCAGTTCCAGCCATTCTTCGTCCACCAGGTCTACCTTGGTGATAACCACCAGCCCCTTGTTGATCTGGAGCAGGTTTAAAATATCCAGGTGTTCCCGCGTCTGGGGCATGACCCCTTCTGTGGCATCGATTACCAGCAGCACCAGGTCGATGCCCCCAATGCCGGCCAACATATTATGGATAAACTTTTCATGACCCGGGACATCCACCACGCCGGCCAGGTGTCCGTCAGGCAACCGGTACGGCGCAAAACCTATATCAATGGAAATACCTCTTTCCTTTTCCTCGTTAAAGCGGTCTGTATCTATACCGGTCAGCGTTTTGATCAGTTCCGTCTTGCCATGGTCCACATGTCCCGCCGTTCCAATAATCATGCCTCATACCCATCCCTTCCGCAAAGAAAAATGCTTTTGATGCTTTTTAACAGCAGCTCATCCTCATTTTCCAGCAAAGAGCGAAGGTCAAACAAAACCCGGTTCTTCTGCACCCGGGCGATCACGGGGGGATCGGCCCGCCGAAGCTTGGCAGCCAAAGCGCCGGCATTGACCTGTGCCGGTTCCACAAAGATCTGGCAGCTGGGCAGGGAAACCAGGGGCAGGGAGCCCCCTCCCACCCGGGCTTTATCCTTTTGCAAGCCCAGCTGATCATCCCCGTTAAATAGCGGGGCAAGCTTTTCCAGCAGTCTTTCTGCCCGCTTTTGCAGTTCTTCCTGGGTCAACGTCAGCATACGCAAAATGGGGACTTCTTCCAGGGCCTTTTCTTCATCCAGGTACAGGCGCAGGGTCGCTTCCAGCCCGGCCAGGGCAAACTTATCCACCCGCAGGGCCCGGGCCAGCTGGTTGTTTTTAATTTCGTCCAGGTAGCGCTTTCTGCCCACAATGATTCCAGCCTGGGGACCCCCCAGCAGCTTATCACCGCTAAAGGTCACCACATCAACCCCCGAGGCAACCGACTCCTGGACCGTGGGCTCATGCGGAAGGCCGTAGCGGGAAAGGTCCACCAGGACCCCGCTGCCCAGGTCTTCCATCACCGGCAGGGGATACTCCCGGGAAAGCTTTACCAGGGAGTTCAGGGGCACTGTAGCGGTAAAGCCCATGATCTTGTAATTGCTGGTATGGACTTTTAACAGCAAGGCCGTCTCCTGGCCTACTGCAGCCCGGTAGTCCCGGGGATAACACTTGTTGGTAGTCCCCACCTCCACCAGCCTGGCACCACTTTTGGCCATCACTTCAGGGATGCGAAAAGAGCCGCCGATTTCTACCAGTTCCCCCCGGGAAACCACCACCTCTTTCCCCGCTGCCAGGGTGTTCAAGGCTAAAAAAACAGCACCGGCATTGTTGTTCACCACCATAGCCGCTTCGGCGCCTGTAACCTGGCAGATCAGATCTTCTATGTGTTCAAAGCGCGAGGAGCGCTTACCCGTTTTCAAGGAAAGCTCCAGGTTGCTGAAAGAAGCTCCCACCTGCTGGATGGCTTCGATTGCGGAACCAGGAAGGGGCGCCCGCCCCAGGTTTGTATGCAGGAGGACCCCGGTGGCGTTGAGGACCGGGCGCAGGTTTAAGGCCGTTTTTTCTTTCACCCTTTGGATCACTTCCCGGGCAATATTCCCGGCGGAAAAGTCCAGATTCTGTAACTGGGCCTCAGAAGCAGCCTGCCTGATGATTGTTCGTTTTTCTTCTATCGTGTCCTGGATCTCTTTGACCAGGACAGCACGGGGGTACTGGTCCTGGATCTCGGCCAACTCATCGGATTGAAGCAGCTTTTCCACCGCCGGAAGCTGGCGCAAATAGGACTGCATAAAGTTTGACGACAATTTATTGCCTCCTTTTTATTTTCTCATCCAAGCGGGCAATCAAGATCTCAACCAGCCCGGGGTCAAATTGAGTGCCTTTGCAGCGCTGCAGTTCCTGAACTGCTGAGTCGTGGGAAAGGGCTTTTTTATACGGCCTGCCGCTGGTCATCACCTCGTACGCATCAGCAAGGGCCAGGATCCGGGCACAGATATGAATATTCTGGCCCCTTAAACCCCGGGGATATCCCTGCCCGTTCCACCATTCATGGTGCTGCAGGATCAGGTCGGCCACGTGGGCCAGGCGGGATGAAGCCCGGGCTATGCGGCAGCCCACCTCGGGGTGTCTTTTGATTTCTTCCCACTCTACTTCGTCCAGCTCCCCTTGTTTCTGCAGGATCGAGTCGGGCACAGCAACCATCCCCAGATCATGCACCTGGGCCAGGAGCAAAAGCGAACCCATCTCGCTTACCGATATGCCCACTTCCTGCCCTAACATCGAGCTGATCTCCTGCAACCGGGTCCCGTGACCACTGGTTAAATAATCTTTCTGCGCCAGCAGCTTCATAAACCCTTCAATAATATTTTCCCGGGTGGAATCGCTGCGCTGCAGCTTTTCCTTGTACATATTGTCATCTGCCTGTTTAAGCAGGTCGGTTAGCGAGACTACAGGCTGCACAGAAATAACCCAGCCAATGGAGATGCCGATAGGCAAGTCTTCTTTTTCCCTGTTGTGGCTGTCAATGTCCTTGTGGATCCGCTCCACAATCCCGGCAGCGGCCTCTTCCCCTGTGTTGGGGATAACCACGCCAAACTCATCACCGCCTATACGGGCCACCACATCGGAAGCCCGCAAAGGCCCCTTGATTAAGCAGGCCGCCGCCTGGAGCAGCTCATCTCCTTTTTTGTGGCCCAGGGTGTCATTGACCAGCTTCAGTCCATCCACGTCACAGACCATGATGGTAATGGGATAATGCCGGGCGTTGTTGATCCGCGTCAACTCTTCTTCGAAGTACATCCGGTTGTACAGTCCTGTAAGGTGGTCGTGCATGCTCAAATACTTGAGCTGCTCCTCGACCTTTTTCCGCTCGGTGATATCCCTGGCCACCCCACGAAACCCGATGGGCTGGCCCGTTTTGTCTTTGCGCAGCGAAACAGAAACCTCAATAAATTTCTCCTGGCCATCTTTTGTTGTAATCGGCCAGCCCACGGCCTTTTCCGGCTCCCCGGTGCGAAAGACCTTGTTATACGTCTCATAAACCGCCTGGGGGTCGCTGTAAATATCCTTGTAGCTCATGTTGATGAGTTCATCCCGGGGATAGCCCCCGATTCGGCAGAGGGAATCGTTACAAAAAACAAAATTCCCCGCCAGGTCCACCTCGTAGTAGCCTTCTTCAATGGTGGAGAGGATTTCCCGGTATTTTTCTTCCGATTCCCTTAAGGCCTCCTGGGAGCGTTTAAAGTCCGTAATGTCCCGGACCGACTCAATGGCCCCGACCATCTGCCCTTCCGCGTTAAATATGGGCGAAGCAGTAGCCCAGATATAGGCACCACTGTTATCGTAAAGGGCATTGGCCAGGGTCTCGCAGTAATATTTATTGCCCTGCTTCCACACCGCATCATAATACTCTTTTATCTCCTCATCCCTCTGTGCATTATCCTCCAGGACCAGGTCTGCCAGAACCGGCCTTCTTAAGCCGTAAAATGGAAGTGCATAAATGTAATCCCCCTGGCCGACCACCTCTTCGGCAGGCATCCCGGTCATCTCTTCCATGGCCTTGTTCCAGGCCACCACCTTCCTTTCCAGGTCGATGACAAAGGTGGCATCGGGGAGAAACTGGATAATATCATGCACCCTGCGACGGTATTCGTCCAGCTCTTCCTGCATGGAGACCCGTTCCGTCACATCCCGGTTGGAGGTGATTAGAAACTGCTCCCCTTCCAGTTCAAAGCTGTTTAAGCTCACTTCTGCATCAAAATACTCCCCGGTTTTTTTCTGGTGTTTCCAGTAAAAAAACTGGGGCTCACCGGCCAGGGCTTTTTGAATCAGCCCGATGGCTTTTTCTTTGGATTTTCTCCCATCGGGCTGTTTTTCCGGGGAGAAATCATAGGGCGCTTCACCGATTAAGTCTTCCCGTTGACAGTCAAATAATTCCAGGGCCCTGGAATTGCAGTCAACAAAAACGTCTTCTTTTAAGACCAAAAAAGCATCATGGGCCATCTCGAAAAATAGACGGTATTTTTCCTGGGACTTTTGCAGCCGCTCCACGGCCTCACTGTATTTCAAATGCTGCTGTTTTTTGCCGCCACAATCATTGGAGCCGCCACGGCCGTTCTTCTTGTTCATAATAGCAAGCCCTTTCTGCTGATCACTTCCCGCTATTCAAATGCAGGATTAGATATTATTTCTACATGCTCAAAATGAATCCTTCCCGTTCAAAATATTTCAAAATCACCCGCTGTCCAGCGGCGAATGGCCAACCACCAATCTACAGTGAACGCACCATGGATATCGAACCCAAAACCGGCAGGAGAAAACCGGCCACAAAAAAAGAAGTGCGCTTATTATGCCCACTTCTTCAACTTCGAAAGTTTATGTAAATCATTCTATCCACCAACACTAAATCGTTCGGTATGCTTACAGGCCACGCACAACAGGTCCACATCTCCATCGTCCCAAACCACAACCACTGCCTGGTCTCCATCACAAACCGGGCATTTGATCACATGGCTGTTTATCACCTGGGCTTCGTATTCTTCGTTCATTTTCTTCCTCCTTAAAAAAGAATCAAAAGTGCTAAATTGGCGGGAGTAGATGGGAATCGAACCCACCGTGGACTTCGTCAGCCCACCTACGGCTTTGAAGGCCGCGAGCGCCACCAGGCCACTAACTACTCCCTTCGAGCTTGAAACCTTATTCCAGCGAATTGCATTGACATTGTAGCATTATTTGTAGGAAATATCAAGTGCCATTAATGCTTTCTTAGGCCTCTGTAGACGCTTCCCGATGCTTCCAGACGCTCCTGGACAGTCCAGGGCTTTTTGCAAAACAGCAGGCCCAAAAGGAACTTCAAAATATTAATACAGGTCCGCATACCCTACCTGTCCTTTAAGCTTAACCGTCCTGCTGCATGGCCGCGATCAACTCTTCCAGGACCCGGTCGGCGTCTTCGTACGGAACCTGGCACGTGCCCACCTTTTCATGACCGCCACCGCCGTATTTTAACATCAGCGAACCGACATCCGTGTTGGAAGTGCGGTTCATAATGCTGTGACCTACAGCAAAAACACAGTTTTGCTTGTTCTTGCCGTCGACAATCCAGATGGAAATGTTCTGTTCCGGGAACAGGGAGTAAAGCACGAACCGGTTGCCGCTGTAAATGGTTTCCACCCCGCGCAAGTCTGTCACCACCACATTGCCCTCGGCGTGGGAGTGCTGCAAAATCATCTCTTTAAACGGCTCCTGGTGCTCCAGGTAGAGCTCAACCCGTTCTTTCACATCGGGAAGTTCCAGGATTTCTTCAATGCTCATGGACCGGCAGTAGTCGATCAGGGCCTCCATGAGCTGGTAATTGCTGATGCGAAACTGCCGGAAACGCCCCAAACCCGTGCGGGGGTCCATGATGAAAGAAAGCAGGGCCCAACCCTGGGGGTTCAACACTTCTTCCCGGGTAAAGCTGGCCGTATCGGACTTGTCCACCGCTTCCATCAGGGGATCCAAATGCCCGAACTTCTCCCTGCCACCATAATAATCGTAAATGACCCGGGCTGCGCTGGGGGCAGGGCGGCTGGCGCCTGCAAATTCCACGCCGTCTTTCAATCTTTCTTCCTCACTGGAATGGTGATCAAACCACAAGCCACAACCGGGAACAAAAGGAATATTGGCCAGGACATCATTCTCCGTCACTTCTACCAGGCCATCCTGGATATCCTTGGGGTGGACAAATTTCCAGTGATCGATAATGCCTGCATCCTTCAACAAAACCCCGCAAGCCAGCCCATCAAAATCCGACCGTGTCAACAACCTCATTGCATTTCACATCCTTGCTTTTTGGTTTTCTCCCGGACCGCAAGGCCGCCGGAAACCTGCTGAAACTAACACTCCAGGCGAACACAACAAGCAGCAGTTCGTTATTTTAACCGGGTATGTAGGAGATTATATCACTTGTTAAACGTCAAGAACAGAGGCAAAATACTGCCCGGGAAAATAAAAATCGAAAAACAGACGCTCGCTTTATATTGAGCACTGTTCAATACCGAAAAAAAATCGATCAGGCAAAACGCCTTGTGGGTAAGTCAATCCTAAGCGCCAGATCGACAATAACAGGGTCAAACTGGGTCCCCCTGTTGCGAATCAATTCATCCCGCACGTTTTCCACCTTCCTGGCCTGGGCGTAAGGACGGTTGCTCAACATGGCGTCTATAGCGTCAGCCACAGCAATGATCCGTGCCCCCAGGGGGATCTCCTCCCCGGCCAACCCGCTGGGATACCCCTTGCCGTCATAACGCTCATGGTGATGGACCACCAGGGTGATCACTTCTTTCAAAGATTCTACAGGGGAAAGAATCCGGCTTCCTATCAAGGGATGTTTCTTAATCATTTCAAATTCATCCCGGGTCAGCGCGTTTTTCTTCAGCAGCAGCTGCTCTCTGATGCCGATCTTGCCAATATCATGGAGCATGGCCGCCTGCTGCAGCACCCCCACCTCATGGGGGGACAACTCCAGCTCCGCCCCCAATAGCATGGAAAACATGGCCACCCGCTCCTGGTGCCCCTTGGTATAAGAATCCTTGGCGTCTACAGCCGTTACCAGGGAACGAACCGTTTCCAGGTAATGTTTTTGAATATCCTGGTAGGCCTGCTCGATTTCTTCTTCCAGGGACCTGTTGGCCAGTTCCAGCTGCTCCATCTTACTCTGCAGGTTCCGGTTCTGCCTGCTGCGCTGCAACCCCTTTTCCACGGCATCCCTGACGGCATCGGCTTGAAACGGCTTGATCAGGTAGTCCAAAGCTCCGTACCGAAGGGCATTGGCTGCCGTTTCTACGGAAGCATAGGCAGTAATCATGACCACTTCCGTATCCGGGGCAATCTGTTTGATTTCCGCCAGCAGGTCAATGCCATTGATATCCGGCATCCGGATATCAAGGATAACAAGATCATAATTCTCTTTTTCCAGCACGGCCAGGGCCGACCGGCCTCCCTCGGCCATGACGACATCATAGTCCCACTGCAGGATCATCCGCAATGATTCCCTGGGGCCCAACTCATCGTCTACAATTAAAATTTTAGGGCTGCTCACAATGCTCACCTCCTTCGGAAGCTATCATCGGCAGCAGGACTTCAAACATCAGGCAGTTGTCCTGGTTTGAAGTGATTCGAACCTGCCCGCCGTGATCCTCAATTATTCTTTTGCTCACCGGAAGTTCCAGGGAGATGGAGTTTTCCGGGGCAACATACAGCGGGTCGAACATAGTTTCCATCTGGTCTGCTGACAACCTGGTTTGCGAATCCCAGAGCAAAATGCGCAGCCCTTCGCCGCTGAAGCAAGAGGAGTCCCGGTGCGTCTGGATAAACAGCTTTCCCCCTTTTCCCGGGGCTTCAAGACCGCTGCAGACCAGGTACGACAGGGCTTTGGGCAGCAGTGACCTGTCCGCTTTGAGCAAGGCATTCCCGTTGGAATACCTGGTCTCCACGTTAGCCTTTTCCCCCTTGCCCAGTTCCTGGAGCATAGACATTCCCAGGTCCAGGATTTCTCGGGCTTCGGCAATGACAAAGCGGTACGACAAAGGGGAAGAAAAGGCGATAAGCTGTTCTACCAGGTCGTTCAACCTCCTTACCTCCTGCTTTACTGTATGGTTGAAAAACTCCCGGAAAGAATCTTCTTCATATTTTTCGGGGAGAAGCTCGGTAAAGGTCTGGATCGCCACCATGGGGTTTTTGATTTCATGGGCTAGGTGGCCCACAAACCGGTTTAGCACATCCAGGCGGTCGGTGTGGAGCCTTTCCTGTTCCAGCTGCTTGCGTTCCGAAATATCATCGAAAACCATTACACTTCCCAGCACTTTTCCCTCTCCAGTCACCAGTTGGTTGGTGCTGAACTCCAGAAACGTTCCCCCACGAGCCAGCTGGTGCTCCTGCTTATGATATTCTTTTCCTGTGACCATGGTCTCATACAGCATGTCCCCCAGGGGACTGGGCAGCCAGCGCAGGTCCCGGCCGATGAGCTCTTCATCCTCCAGGGAAAGGATCTCCACTGCCCGGCTGTTGCTGGTGGTGATAGTTTCCCCGTTGTTGATGGCAATCACACCGCTGCCCATCCGCTGCAAGATGTTTTCGATATACGTTTTCTGATAGACCACCTGGTGATGCAGCTCAATATCCCACAGGGCAATGGCCACATTGCTGGAAAGGACAAAAAGCATCTCCAGTTCATCTGCTGTAAAGGGCACCCCTGTTACCTTGGCGCCTACGTTCAAAGAGCCGCACAGGTGGCCATGGGCCTGCAGCGGCACGCTGATCTCTGCCTGGAGCAGCTTTAGCTCCTGGGCGACTTCACTCCCTGGCTCGCTGCCCCGGCCTTCCCTGGCCTGGCCCCTGGCCAAAGCGGCGGCCTCAGCACGGGAAAGGATGCGTCCTTCTTCCGCCAGCCAGCCCATCAGGCCCCGTTCCTGGAAAAAACAAAGCCTGGCGCACAGCGAGGGGTCCAGGCCCCGTTGGGAAAAGATATGGTATTCACCGGTATTTTCCCCCTGCAGGAGGATACAAAGGCGTCCCACGGGAACCAACTTCGTCACAGTATCCAGGAAAAGATCCAGCAGGCGCTCCCGGTTGAAGCTATTCCCCAAGGCCCGAGTAAACTCGCACAGGACCTGCTCGTTTCTTCCCCGGGACAGCAGGCCGTCCCGGGTGATTCCCCTGCTTTCCGGCGCCTCTGCCTCCCGGTCCCCTTCTTTACTTGCCTTTCTCAGTTCCCGCAGTTCAAAAATAAACTGGCCCCGCTCCCATTCCCTCTCCAGCAGTTTGCCGGCTTCCCAGGTATTAAATGGGGCAAACAACAAAAAGCCAAGCATCTCTTCAACTTCCCGGTTTACCCAGTCCTTTTCCCCGGCAACCCCGATAATAGGCAGGTCCTCCCGGAAAGAACAGGCCTTTTTCAGCCAATCTTCCATGCGGGGCTCCGCCGCATCGACCACCACAAGCCCGGCCACGATTTCCTTGAAGGCCTGCAGGCCGGCCCGGTCGACACCCCTGCGCAGCAGGATATAATCTTCTGGCAAACTGTTTTCAAACTCTCGCTGCGGGCTGTTTTCCTGGCAGATAAATAGGATTAGCTTCAAGGCCTTTTCCTCCCACTGGTATTATGTTCAGAACCGATAATAGTTGAAATATCTTCCCTGCTGAAAAAGCACTCCCTGTTCAAAGGATTCTTTTTCCCGTCAGCCGGGACAAGCACTTCGAAAACAGTCCCCTGGCCTTCCACGCTCTCCAGCCTGATCTCTCCTCCATAGTCCTGTAAAATCCGGTGCGAGATGCTGAGCCCGATACCGACCCCATCAGACTTGGTGGTAAAAAAAGGGTCAAATACTTTGTCCTTTTTCTCCATAGAAATGCCTTCCCCGGTATCACTGATCACTATTTTGATCATCTCCCCAGGGGAAAAACCAGCCTGGCCCCAACCCGGCAGTTCCTGGCCGTTCTCCTCGATCAACCAAAGGACATCCACCCCCAGCGACCCTCCTTCCGGCATGGCCTCCACGGAATTTTGGCAAATATTGAACAAGGCCTGTTTGAGCTGGTTGCGGTCGGCCCGGATAGTCGGCAACGCCGGGGCATACGATTTGCTCAGCCCAATGCCCCTGAAATCCATCTGCGGGGAAAGCAGCAGCAGAACCTCCTCCATCACGTCATTTATATCCACATCCACGCAGTGGTGCTCCGCATCCCGGGCAAATTTCAAAAGCTTCGTCACCAAGTTGTTAATGCGCTCGATTTCGTGTCCCACAACGCTGGAAAAACTGTACCTGAAATCCTGCTCTTCAAATTTCTCCGGGAGCAGCTCGGCAAAGGTCTTGATGGAAACCAGTGGGTTTTTAATCTCGTGGGCCATTCCCGCCGCCAGTTCTCCCAGGGAGGCCAGCCTCTCCGTCCGGCTTTTCTCCTTTTCCAGTTCCTTTTGCCTGGTCACGTCACTTAAGACCAGGATGGCACAATAACCAAATTCGTCATCGGGAAACTCAACAATAGCGGTACTGCCATTTAAAAAGCGCCTGTTCTGCCCGGTAGTAATTTCAAACTCCCTCTCCACGAAGCCCCGCCCTTCCAGCAGGGTTTGGCGCAGGAACAAAGACAGTTCCGGGTTTAAAACGGAATCCACATCCCGTCCCATCACATCCCCGACGGCCAGACCGGTAATCCCTTCCGCCGCCCCGTTAAAGGTAATAATCCTTCCCGAGGAATCAATGGTAACCAAGCCGTTGCCCATGTTTTCCAGCACATTCTCCAGGTATTGTTTCATCCCGGCCACTTCCCGGTGATACTGTGCATTTTTCAAAGCAACCGCCAGCTGTGAAGACAGGGCCAGAAGCAGAGTTACATCTTCCTTGGAATAAGGCTCCCCGGAAAGCTTGGGTCCCAAGATAAAAACACCGCTTAAAGTGCCTCCCATAATCACAGGAACCGCCGCCTCGGCTTCAAGTTCCGACAGCACATCCGCCACCTTTTGTTCCCCGGGAGAAAGACTGCCCCTTAAGTCGCTTCGCAGCAGCACATCCTCGTGCCCCCCCAAATAAACCATCAGTGGGTTATTTTTTACCAGCTGCTCCAGGGGGGGATGGAAATGGGAGCCGGAAAGCACCCGGGCAGTCATGGGTTCAAAAGCACCCTCCTTGTTCCGTAAGTAAAAGACACCTTTTTGAATCTGGGCCGTATCCACCACCTTGGTGACCAGGTATTCCAGCAATTTTTCCAGGTTGAGGATGGAGACCATGGCCCTGCTGACCTCACGCAGGGCCGTGTAATAATTGTACGTGGCCCGGTAAAGGTAACGTTCTACCAGCCCTGTCCGGATCAACTCTTTGGTGGGCTGGAAAAAAACCGCCGTCACCATGGCCAGGAACACAAGCAGCACCAAGGTGGAGGCATCGGGGAAAGCAGCCCGGGAAGTCAAAAAAAACAGGGGCAGGGAATAAGCCACGCCTAAAAGAATAATGGTCAGACCGTAAACCAGCACTTTGTGCAGCGCCATATGTATATCCATCAAGCGGTACTTGGCAATGGAATAGGTAATGCTGACAGCCATGATCAACCCGAAAACCGGCCCGTACGACCGCATATCCAGCGCCTTGAACCCCAGCAGGGGCAAAAACACGTTTGACATGGCCCCCAGGATAAAAGAAAGAATAATGCCGCCGATGAAATAACGGATCTGGAACCGGGCAATCCCTTGCACCTGGTGCAGCTGCCGGAACAAAAGAATGATACCGTAGCAGATGGTAATAAAGAAGTAGGTGATATACAAAAAAAATAGCGGTCCGTAGACCGGGTCTTTCTGCTCCAGGGGCAGATCCACACCGGCAATAATTAGCGGCGTCATACTCAGAACAGCCAGCAAACAACTGGTTACAAAAAGCCCCACGATGAAGCGGGTCGGGTAGCTTTCTTCCCGGAAGCAATAGACAAGGGCCAGGACAAACCAGGGGAAAAAGACCCCCACGGCATGAGAAATGCGGATCCACAGCAAAAGGGAATCATATTCCGTCTGGAATAAAATAACCAGGATAACCAGCGTCCAGAAGCTGACCACCAGCGTAAACCCGATCACCAGACGGTTCAGCAGCGAACGGGGGTTTTTGCGGTACACCACCGTCCCAAGCACCAGGTGGGCTGCCGCCGTAAGTCCCAAAAGCACCTTGTTAAAAAGTGTCACTTCCAACGCCATTCACCACCTGTCTTGCCGGTGCCTTGCCGGCCCCCTCCTGCGGAAGAAGTTTTTCCCGGCGCCTTTAAAACAAAAGAAATGTTGCTGCCTCCCAGGCCCTGGGCGTTTAACAGGACATTTTCCACCCGGGCAACACGCCCCTCGCCGGGAACAAAGTCCAGCCCCCTGTGGGGCTTAGGCTGTTCCAGGTTGACAGTGGGCGGCAGATACCGGTCTTTCATCGCCTGGAAAGAAGCTATCATCTGCAAAGGGCCCGCTGCAGCCAGGGGATTTCCCACAGTCGACTTGATGGAACTGATGGGGACGCAGCTCGCATGCCGGGAAAAAACCCTTTCTACCACCTTGACTTCAACTGCATCAATAAAACGGTCTCCGGGAGCATTGGCACAGATGTAGTCTATCTCCCGGGGATACAGCTTTGCCGCCTGCAGCGCACCTGTTATGGAAGCCTGGAAGGCACTGCCCATCATATTGTAATTACAGGCATTGCTGGTATGCCACCCGGACAAATAGCCGTACGCTCTCCGCCGTGCTGCCCGCTCGGCGCTCTCCAGCACCACCATGCCGGCACCCTCCGAAAGACCCCCCCCGTCACGGTTGCTGTCAAAAGGCCTGCTGGCCTGCCGGGGGTTGTGGTTAAAAGAAGTGCTTAAAAACCCCGCGGAACAAAAGCAGGAATACAAGAACGGGGTAATCGGGGCATCTCCCCCTCCTGCCAGGGCGAGATCCACTTCCCCCCGGGCGATCGCCTCGGCAGCAAACATAATACTGAACAGGCCTGAAGAACAGCCAATGGATATCGTGGTCACCTGTCCCAGGCACTGCAGCGCAGCTCCCATTTCCTTGGCTGCAGCATGGGGATAGGCAGAAGAAAGCACATAAGACCTGGCCGTACCCTGTTCTTTAAAATGCTCATATTCCTGCTCCACCATTGTCATGTCGTTTGAGCTGGTTCCCACCCAGATGCCGGAGCGCAGCCCTGAAAAGCTTTCCCGGGCGATCCCCGCGTCATCCAGGGCCTGCTGTGACGCCGCCAAAATAAGCTTGCTGGAAAAGCTGAGATTTTCGCCCGGTTCCAACGGGTCCGGGGTCCTCTTAATATAACCCCCGTTAATCGCCACCTCCCCCGCCACCCGGCAAGGATAGCCCGAAGCATCAAAGCGGGTTACCGGCCCGATCCCGGAAACCCCTTGCTTTACTGCCTGCCAGAATTCTTCTTTACCCGTGCCATTAGGGGCTACAGCTCCCAGCCCTGTAACTGCAACTTCCGGCACAAACGTCCTCTCCTTATGACTGCAGATTAAGCCGCTTTTCAGCCTCGCTTCCAGCGCTGCGGCCCTTGATCGCCTTTCCCACCAACAGCCAACCCTGGCCGGCATAAGTTTCTTTCAGCTGCTCCACTTCAAACCCCGCCCGGCGGGCTATTGCGCCAAGGCCTTCCCTGGAGAAGAAATGGAAATCCTTGCTGCCCTTGATTAAATGGTTAATCCCCAAAAACAAGGGCATATAAGGAAGGAGACAGAACAAATCCCCGCCAAAGAAAAGAGGCCACCAACGGGGATATTTTTGTTGAAACTTCCGAACCTGCTCCCGGAACAGGGGTAACATCCGCAGTTTTTCCGGAGGAGTTACCAGCACCAGGCGCCCGCCCTCTGTTAAAACCCTGTTAAGCTGTAATAAGGTAAAAAAGGGGTTTTTCGTACTGTAAAGGGCATTGACACAAACCACTACGTCAAAAACACCCTCTTCAAAGGGAAGCGGCTGATCCAAGTCCCCCGCCTGCAGGACAGTATTGTCGCTTTCCTTTAGCTTGTTAACGGCCCGCTTCAACATCGCTTGCGAGCTGTCCATCCCAACGGCCTGCACTTCCGGCCAGCGGGCTGCTTGTTCCAGGCAGTTGCCCGTGCCGCACCCGGCATCAAGCAGGCGCCCACCGGCAGGAAGCTCCATCAATCGGCACACTTCCTGTACCAGCTGCCGGTAAGGAGCAGAACGCCGCATGACCTGGTCGTAAACCAGGGCATAGAGGTCCCAAAGCATTGGCTCCGCTTTTTTCGGCACCTCCGCCTTCTTTCCACGTTTGATGCTTTTTCCGTTAAGAAGCAGTTTTTTTTCCATCAGTTGATCTTCCCCAAAGGTTACTGCCCAGCTAGTTTGTACAGGAAGCTATGAAGCTATGAGGGCAATTCCGGCAACTTCTGGGGCGCTGCGACGGATCGACAGGGAAAGCGCCAGAACTGTACCCCTGCTTTGTAAGGCTGGGCTGAACTGTTAATTTTTCTACCCGCAAACCCCTTGCACAATATTTAGAAAAAAACAAACACTTAATCATAATTCGTGGGAAAAACAATAATTCCTGCTAAAATATTACATTCCGTTCTGTTTTTTATATTTTATTTTACAGGTTCAAATTAAAATGATTTAAAATAATTAATATTTTTTCCAAATTTGCAGGATTTTATATGACAAACATAGAAAGATATGTAAATTTTCCTATCCTTTTACTTTTCATCCTGCTCCTGAAAGTTTCTTCATTCGCCAGAATTGTAGTAGGAAGGTACATAACCATGAATAAACAATTTTTTTCGTCAAAAATTCCATACATTATACTCCTGGGTTACGCTGCCGCCCTTCCCTACATCCAGCTCCATATCTTCGAAGACTTACGGGAGTTCACAGGGCTTTTTTTGCTGGTAGCCGCCTCGCTTTTGGGGCTAAAAATCGCCCTTCTGGCCTCCTCCTATATCACCCTGCTCCTTCTTTTTTTCAACTACTTCAACGGCCTGGGGATCGGCGTGGAGCGCATATCAGTTTCCATCGCCGCCTACTTTACCATCGCTATCGGCATTGGCCTCGTAGTGGACAACCTGGAAAAAAACAGAAATCTTTTGGAAGAAGACATTGCCCAGCGCAAAAAGGTCGAAGAAAAACTCAAAGAATCAGAACAGTACCTTACCGACCTCATCGATTTCCTCCCTGACGCCACCTATGCCATTGATACCGAGGGAAAGGTCATCTCCTGGAACAAGGCCATGGAAGACTTTACGGGAATCAGCGGCCGGGAAATGATTGGCAAAGATAACTACGAGTATGCGCTCCCATTTTACAACCAGCGCCGGGAAATGCTGGCCAACCTGGCCTTAAAACCTAGAAACCAACTTTACAACGAACACCCCAAC
>Ga0207421_10000183_pt1 | contig 76345 bp, 66 predicted proteins | sample SodLakKL_010_SED_4_FD_187542 | JGI IMG/M metagenome (GOLD analysis project Ga0207421, IMG submission 187542) | Alkaline sediment microbial communities from Lake Tanatar, Kulunda Steppe, Russia - 8KL_010_SED (SPAdes) (version 2) | ecosystem: Environmental > Aquatic > Non-marine Saline and... | reverse complement strand
CTATTTAGGGTTCACAAGCCACGAGGTTTGGCAGAGTGGTCGCGTTGATGTCGGTATAGACATGCCAAATTTCCGAAGGGGCGTCGTGACCCGGGAGAAGAATGTTTGCATAAACTGAAAAGCCATTGTTTAGAATTCGAATTTCGTATGCGTAAACGTCACCCGGGATGTGTTGTTCTCCAATGTCGTTAAGATGCGCTTCTTTTAGGGTAAAGCCGTAAATGGTTCGTTCGAACCATTCATCTTGCATCGTTGGAACGTACAAATAGTTTCGAATTTGCTCCATCATGTTCAAGAGATGAAGATATTGGTGGTCGCCGATGATTGTTTTTTCGGTGTAACACTCATTCATTGGATCCATGTCGTATTGGAACTTGCTTGGTGGTTCGTTTAGAAAATACCATGTTAAGCGTTCATCGGGAGAGTAATAATTGGGCGGGAAGTGATCAAAAAATACGCCTTGGGGCAACAATTTGTAGTTTGCTTCTACGAATTGGCCGTCGGATTCGACGCCGTAGTTGTGGCAACTAAACGAAGTTGCCGTAAGCATCTCGTAGTAGATGTGGTGGTAGTCCAGTTCCAAATACCACGCCACCGGAACTTCTGAGGGATTCCAATGCGCATGCCAGGTTGATGGTTGTTCAGAGTGCATACTGAAAATTTCAAGCAAAGGCGTATCGAAGACGACCTCTTCATCCATTCCAACGACGCTGCTTGGAATATGCAAGGTTTTTAGCGACGACATGCCGGCAAAAGCGCCCCGGCCGATGTTTCGAATCCCCTCGGCGATATACATGGACTCGATCTCTTCGTTTTCAAAAAACACAAACGCTTCAATGGAGTCTACCGGATATCCCGCAATGGAAGAGGGAACATGGACTTCTCTACCTTCTCCCGTATACGAGGTAATCGCAAGCGTTTCGTCTGCGAGGTCAAACGTGAACGGAAAAATCTCCGCCGGCTCGTAGGAAAGAGTGCCCTCTATCAGTTCTTGCAGCCATTCGAGCTCGCCCTTAGTGTATCCGGGGTGATGATGCACATACGTTTCATACGCGCTTAAGCCGTCGATTCCCTTTTTGCCTTCAAGACCCTGTTCACCGGCAGGACCGCTAAGATCGCTAAGCAAGATCAAGCTTTGCCATTCGCTTTCGCCTTCGTATTTCCATTCTATGTGGGTTTCGGACACTTGAAACAAAACCTCTCTTCCGTCTTCACCGCGAATGCTTTCGACCCATTCTTCATAGGTGCCCTCAAACGCTTCCGCTTCGATTGCCAATTGATATATCGAGTATAAACGCGAATCTTTATCCTCTTTAGGGTCTTCGGAGAACAAACCGCAAGCGCTCAATATTATAAGCCCGAAAATCGTATACGCCGTGATGCAAATTTTGCTTTTCACAAAGCACCTCCTAATAAAAAATCGCGCCAAAAAATGCGTTTTGACGCGTATGAACCGCCTTTTTTGTCGCGTATTTCAAGAACAGCCATAAAATCCCCTCCATGACCCTTGGAGACTTACGCTTTCTCTTGGATGTCACTTTCATTATACATGCGCTTGTTGGAAACTACAATAAATATCGGTACGCTTTCAAAGGGCCGATTACTATCCTTAGGGCGCGAAAAATTGCCCATACCGTTTGCAAAATCTTGAAAAATTTAGTACACTACTTTCAAGTGCTTTGAACATCAAACTATTAGGTGATGCTTTGAAAACCTTTCTTTTTGTGGCCGCGGGCTTCTTGATGATGTTGTTTATGGGTACGGTGTATGCATGGAGCGTGTTCCGGGTGGAAGTGGAAACCGTCTATGGGGCCAATACGCTTCAAAGCGGACTGCCTTATATGACGTCTCTCTTTTTTTATGCAGTCTCGATGATGCTTACGGGGCGGTTTCTTACTCTTAAGAACACAAAGATTTTTGCGCTTTTTGGTGCGGGAATGATCGCCGCGGGCTGGCTCTTGTCCTCACAAGCCGGAAGTTTGACTACGTTGACGCTAAGTTACGGCCTTTTTATCGGCGTCGGCGTCGGCATGGTTTATGGCGTTCCGGTTTGCATCATGAATCAATCCTCGGCGCGTAGCGGCCTTTACACGGGGATCATCCTTTCGGGTTTCGGCGCTTCGCCGCTTGTGAGCGCGCCTCTTGTCCATAACTTGATTGAAACGGTGGGCCTTTCGGACGCATTTTTTGCGATGGGGGTTTTAAGCGCGATTGTTTTGACGCCGCTTTCGCTTGTGATGAAGGGCGAAAAAAGACTGGATTGTGCGCACAATTCGCCTGAAGCGCCGTTTTCGAAAAGCGCCTTCGCGTTGCTTTATGGCATGTTTCTGCTGGCCACGACCATCGGGCTTATGATGATCGGGCTTACACACCGAATCGGTGTGTTGAACTATGGCTTCAACGTCCGCCGCGTCGTGGTTTTGCTTTCGGTTTTCGCGGTGTTGAACGGTCTCGCCCGACCAATGTTTGGGCATCTTGTCGACAAAAAGGGGTTTTTGCTTGCGAGTTTTTTAAGCGTGGGGCTTTTGTTGCTTGCTTCGCTGCTTGCGATGGTCAATCAGGGGGACGCCTTGTGGCTTTTTGCCGCGAGCATGGGGCTTTTTTGGTTCAACCTGGGCGCATGGCTTTCTATGATGCCGGCTTGCGTCAAAGAGTATTTTGGCACTTCTCGTTACGCGGAACTATACGGGCTGTTGTTCACAGCCTATGGGTTCGGCGCAATTTTTGGAACGATTTTAAGCGGTATAATACTGGATGTTTTTCTTGCGACGACGTATTTGTATGCGGCGATTTTTCTTGTGGTTGTTTTGGTTGTGGCTTTGGGCGTTGTTTTGAAAAACCTTCGTCTAAACGCAAGTTCATAACGGTTTCGTATTTGAAATTGATAAGTTTATGGTTAAAGAAAGCGGAAGTTCCGCTTTTTTATGGAAACATCCAATGAAACAATGTAAAGTGTTCACATGAAATATACCCCTTTAATCATAAACGCTTATCGCGGCGCGCGAGTAAGGAGAGAACCAAGTCATTACTAAGAAAAAGATAGATAGGGTATAGTTTTCGTCTCGTAAAAGGTGTATTCTCTCTTGATGCCTTATACTGAGCAATGTTGTAGACACTTAAATAAGAGCCCCCTCTTGACGCAAGCGTTTTCCAAAAGTACAATAAGACTAGATACAAGGTAAAAAAAGAATAGTATAGGAGGCTTTTGCATGAAAAAGGTACTTACCATTTTATCAGCGTTTGCTTTGGCCTTTGCGGTTGCGGCTTGTGAAGAAGAAGTCGAAGAGCGCGAAGGCATCGCGATGATTACCGATTACGGTGACATTGACGATGAGTCGTTCAACCAGGGTACTTGGGAAGGCATTGTCGAGTATGCCGAAGAGAACGACATCCCTCATGAATACTATCGTCCTAGCGAAGTGTCCGACGCGGAGTACATCAACTCCATCGACATGGCCGTGAACGACGGCTTTGAAATTATCGTCACACCGGGTTTCTTGTTTGAAAGAGCGATTCATGAATCGCAGTACAACCATCCTGATGTGAAATTCATCATTCTTGATGGCGAACCCCGTGACGAGGATGGCGAAACCGACATCGCCGACAACACCAACGCCATTTATTACGACGAACACGAGTCCGGCTTTTTGGCCGGTTATGGAGCCGTAAAAGAAGGCCTTCATGACCTCGGCTACATGGGCGGCATGGCTGTGCCCGCTGTTGTGCGTTTTGGTGTAGGGTTCATAGCCGGCGCTTATTATGCGGCCGATGAACTCGATGTCGAAATCGATTTTGCAGACAACCGCTACACATACCTCGATTCGTTCGATCCGAGCGATGAGTTTGAAGCGCAAGCAGCTGGTTGGTACGAAGATGGCATTGATGTGATTTTCGCCGCTGCCGGTGGCGCAGGAACCTCTGTTATGAGCGCGGCGGGCGATCATGACGCATGGATAATCGGCGTCGACGTCGACCAATCCGCCGAAAGCGAAACCGTGTTGACAAGTGCGAAAAAGGCGTTGGCCGAATCCGTTCAGTTCGTGCTTGACCAACATTATGAAGACGACGAGTTCCCCGGCGGCGAAATCAATTACTTGAGCGCGACCGAAGACGGTGTTGCGTTGCCGACCGACGAGGAAGCTTGGAGATTTGAAGAGTTCACCATGGAAGAGTACAACGACGTCTTCGATCAACTTGCCGATGGCACCATTGATGTTCCAAGCACTTATAGCGAACTAGAAGGTTTCCTTTCAGACTTAGGCATTGAAGAAATCGACATTGAGGAAGAAACGGTTGAACCTTAATCTAGCATAACCCGATCTAACCTTTTGGGAGGGGAAGGGCAACACCCTTTCCTCTCCCGTTTTTATTACGAAACGAGGTGTTTGCATGATGCATGCCATAGAAATGTTGAACATCACCAAAGAATTTCCCGGCATCAAAGCCAACGATGATGTGACTCTCAAGGTGCGCAAAGGGGAAATTCACGCATTGCTCGGTGAAAACGGCGCCGGGAAAACAACGCTGATGAGCGTATTGTTCGGGCTTTATCAGGCCGATGAAGGAGAGATACGTGTCAAAGGCGATAAAGCGCACATCCGCAATCCAAACGACGCCAACGACCTTGGCATCGGCATGGTGCACCAGCACTTCAAGCTGGTGAATCGTTTTACCGTTGCGGAAAACATCATTCTTGGGGCGGAAGACACAAGGCGCGGATTCCTTCATTACGACGACGCCATCGCGCGTATTGAGAAACTCTCCAATCAATACAACCTAAACGTCGATCCCCACGCACGGGTTTGGGATATATCCGTCGGCCATCAACAGCGTGTGGAGATTCTCAAGATTTTGTATCGGGACGCGGAAATTCTTATTTTTGACGAACCGACGGCCGCGTTGACGCCCCAAGAAATCGACGAACTGATGGAAATCTTGAAAATGTTGGCCAAAGAGGGGAAATCCATCGTGTTCATTACCCATAAACTGGAAGAGATTCGCCGAGTGGCCGACAGGGTCACCGTTCTTCGCGACGGGAAACGCGTGGATACGTTAGAGGTTTCAAAAACCACCAACAAGGACCTTGCCGAAAGAATGGTGGGTCGTGAAGTAGTGTTTGAAATTGACAAGGCGCCCGCAAAACCAAAAGACGCTGTTTTAGAAGTTGACAATTTGCACGTGTACAGTCCGTTTCGCAAACAAGATGTCGTGAGGAACATGAATTTCGAGGTTCGCAAAGGAGAAATTCTCTGCATCGCAGGCATTGAAGGAAACGGCCAGACCGAATTGGTTTACGGACTTACCGGACTCAACCCCATCACTTCGGGAACTATGAAGTTAAACGGTGAGGACGTTACCGCTTTAGACATTCGGGAAAGAAGCTTGCGGGGAATTTCGCATATTCCCGAAGACCGACAACGCCACGGTTTGATTTTGGATTTCAGTCTGAGCTACAACATGATTTTGCAGAACTATTTTCAGCCGCCGTTTCAAAACCGGGGTTTTCTTCAAGACTCAGCGATTGTCAACCATGCGAACCGATTGATTGAGACTTATGACATCCGCACAAGCAGCGGCGCCGCCACGCTTGCGCGGTCTATGAGCGGCGGCAACCAACAAAAGGCCATTTTAGGCCGCGAAATAGATAGGGGCAACGACCTCTTAATCGCCGTGCAACCTACCCGAGGATTGGATGTGGGCGCAATCGAAAGCATCCACAAGCAATTGATCGCCGCACGAGACGCCGGCAAAGCCGTGCTGATTGTTTCATACGATTTAAACGAAGTGTTCATGCTTTCCGACCGCATTCTCGTGATGTATGAAGGGGAAAATGTCGGCGTTTTCGATCCACAAGACACTACGGAAAGCGAACTTGGTCTTTATATGTCCGGTTCAAAACGGAGTGAGAGCGCATGAAAAACATACTCGACACACTTTTCAAACCTTTTCGAGCCCTTGGCTCCCTTTTCGGAAAAATTCCGTGGAAGACGCTGGCTAATTGGGTTTTGGTTCCATTCGTCCTAACTGGTCGCTTGTTGGTCAAGCTGAAAAGAAAAATCGGCGCCACCGCCTTCGGTCAGCGTTTGGACAAACGCTGGATGAAGATTCTCACCTGGAGCGGAGAGAAGCCCGAATCGATCAACGTGGCCTCAAGCCTTATCGCCGTCTTTTTAGGATTGTTGTTCGGCTTCGTCGTCATGCTTGTCGTGGACCCTTCCAACGCCGTTTCGGGTTTCTTCACGATTCTATTTGGCCCTTTCCAGCAAGGAATGCGTAGCGTTGGCGACACCATATTTTACGCCGTGCCCATCATCTTGACGGGGCTGAGCGTGGCGTTTGCCTTTCGCACGGGCCTTTTTAACATCGGCGCGTCGGGACAATTGTACGTCGGCGCATTTGTGGCTGTCTACATAGGGGTCCAATGGGATTTCTTAGGTCCAACGCATTGGATTGTCGCCTGCATCGGCGCGATTTTGGCGGGCGCCGCGTGGGGCGCTATTCCGGGGTTGCTTAAGGCGTTTCGCAACGTCCACGAGGTAGTCGTTTCCATCATGCTCAATTATGTGTCGATCTATCTTGTGAACTTGCTGGTGCGCTCGTTCATTTTCAACCCCACTTTGAACAGGGCTTTGGGCCCTGAATCGAGCGCTCATATCCCGACGTTGTTTTTGGATAATCTCTTCCCTCGTTCAAGCATCAACATCGGCATTTTCATAACATTGGCGGCGGTGTTTTTGTTTCATGTTTTGCTCAACCGCACCGTATTCGGTTATGAACTAAAAAGCGTTGGCTTGAATCGTGAAGCCGCTAGGTATGCGGGCATGAAAGAGAAGAGGAACATCACGTTATCGATGACCATCGCCGGCGGCATCGCCGGTTTGGCCGGAGCGATGATGTTTTTGGTGCCGGGCACATACATTCGCATTGTCGATGTGCCGCTTGAACAAGGGTTCACCGGCATCGCCATTGCGTTGTTAGGATTGTCTGCGCCATTTGGCGTGCTGATTGCCGGATTGTTTTACGGCGGCATCAACCGTGGCGGTTATTTCGCCCAGAGCCTTTATCGTGAAGAGATTGTCAACGTGATCATTGCGGTCATTATCTATTTTAGTGCGTTGAGCCTGTTCACGAAACAAGTGATCGCCAAATACATACGCAAACGTACAAAAAAAGACGTCCAATTGCAAGAATCGAAGGGTGATGTCGGATGATTGTCGAAGTGTTCAATGAAATTGTTTCAATGCTCTCTTATGTAATCCCCGTTATGATTGCGCTGATGATTGTCGCTTTGGGCGGTCTCTTCAGCGAACGAAGCGGCACCATCAACATCGCTCTTGAGGGAATCATGGTCATGGGCGGTTTCATCGGCGCGATGATTCTTTATGTATTGCTCAACCACACGGAACTGCATATTCAGCTTTCCGTGTTCATTGCGTTAATCGTCGGCGCCCTATCGGGCATGGCGTTCAGCTTTTTCCATGCGTTCGCTTCCGTCCGGATGAAATCGAACCAAATCATCAGCGCCACCGCGCTCAACCTCTTCGCCGCCTCGGTCGGCGTCTTTGTCGCCCGTACGGTGTTTGGGTATCGGCGCATCAACGTTGATGAAAGCTATCGCATCGACGTTCCCATTTTATCGGAAATCCCCATTTTGGGCGATTTGTTGTTTAAGAACGCGTTTCTTTCGACCTATCTTGGCATTATCATTTTAATCGCCGTCATCATTATTTTATACCGTACCCGTTTTGGTCTTCGGCTGAGAAGCTGCGGGGAAAACCCGCACGCTGCAGACTCACTGGGCATCGATGTCGGTCGCATGCGCTATGCGGGCGTGCTCATTTCCGGTTTGCTTGCCGGCTTGGGCGGCGCCGTGTTTGTCATAGCCTTCCAAAATCGTTTTGAAAGCGATGTCCGGGGTTTCGGGTTCCTTGCGCTCGCGTTGCTTATTTCGGGGCAATGGCGTCCACAACGGATTTTTGTCATTTCCATACTTTTTGCCTTGATGCGCGTCATTGCCGCAAGGTCCGATTCCATCATGGGCATCCAAGCCATCGACATTCCCACAGAAGTGTTCCGGATGCTTCCTTATCTTTTAACCATAGCGGTGTTAGCCTTCACTTCGAAGACTTCGAAAGCTCCGGAAGCGCTTGGCGAGCCCTACGACACCGGAAAACGATGAAAACACGCAAAAGAACGGTCCTCGGGCCGTTCTTTTTTCGCTTGCCCTTTGAACCCTAAATGGGTTACGCTTAAAGACTCGGGCGATTGTGTCTTAAGTGTTGTTGTGGTAAAATTGATAGAAAGCGAATTTGTCTTTTAAAGAATTGTATGCTTAGAAACAGGGGGTGAAGCAATGAAACGGATCATAGGGTTTTCGGCGATGTTGATCGCCCTTCCGATTTTCATGATTGCCGGCGTCTTGTTTGCGCATTGGTTTGACGAAAACATCGGCATGATTCTTTCCTTTATGGCGTTTGTCGTGTGGGTCGTTGTCGGCATTTTGGTGGTTGTTGAGATGAACGAAGAACGGCTTTGAAAATGATTTTGGACGGTTGTACGTTTTCGTCTTGAATGTTAAACACGCCATCTTCGATAGATTATTGGCTTCATCCAAACATCGCATTTTTTGACATTGACATGGCCCTTTGGGAGTGTCGCCGCCGTGATTTCTTCGTTGAGGAGGAATTATGAAAATGTTCGAAAACAAAAAGCCCGCCCCTTGGCTGTTTCTAATCGGCACCCTTCTTTGGACGTGGGGATTTTTGTTTCTGACCATTCTTACGCCCCAGCATTATTTACAATTCCCTACCGTTTTGTTGACGTTGTTGGGAGGTCTCGGGCCCTTGATTGTTTCTTTGTGTTTGATTCGCAAGGGGTATTGGGACGCAACCCTTGACAAAACGTCTTCTCAATTTCTTTTAAGAGTGTTCAATCCGAAAACTTTGAAATTTAGATGGTATCTTCACATTTTTGTTTTGGCCCTGTTTCTTTCAGTCTTTCCCGCGGTGATAGAATCGATACGAACCGGCGATTTTAAACTCCTCGATGTTGGCGTCCTAACGTTCATGGTGATTGGGGTCGTCATTGGGGGACTAGAAGAGATCGGTTGGCGAGCGTATGCCCTTGAAGGGCTGCAAAGGAAGGTTCCCGTAATCTTCGCCAGCCTGATTGTGGGTGCGTTTTGGGCGATTTGGCATTTTCCGCTCTTTTTTATCGACGGCACGTATCAATCGCAACTGGGCGTTGGAACTTTGGCTTTTTGGTCTTTTCATGCGGCCATTTTGATAGGGTCGCCGATTTATGCTTGGTTGTACAACCAAAGTGGCCGGATTGCTTTTGCGGTGGTTTTTTACCATGCTCTTGGCAATCTGATGGGCGAACTGATTGCGGATGCGCATCCTGTCAATTTGTTTGTGGAAGCGGTTGTCGCCTTTGGCCTCGTTGTTTTGTTCCGGCAATGGATGATGCGCAGGCGGACCTAATGTATACTCGCTAAACAATCGCTAAATCTTAAGAACTATGAAGGAAAGTTGCCCGCTTTCCGTTAAACGATACACAAAAAGAGCCGGATTCCGGCTCTTTTTATAGGGCGTGGAGTTTTGCGCACAATCCGCAACTACGGTTTACATGCGTTCTTCCATGTGGGTTTTCACAGGGGGATGCTTTTCGGGTTTCAAAATCACATTCAGCAAGACTCCGACAACCGCGGCCAAAGCCATGCCGCTGATGGAGATCTCTTCGGTGAAGCTAATCTCGGCGTTGCCTAACCCAATGACCAGCATCGCGCCGACAATGACTAGGTTTTTCATGTCGGATAGATTGACGCGCTCTTCAATCAGCACTTTGACGCCATTGCCTGCAATGAGGCCGTAAAGGATGATGGCGATGCCGCCTAAGACGGGGTCTGGGATGCTCAAAATAAACGCTTGGATGTATCCGAGAAACCCTAAGCCGACGGCGATGATGGCGGCTAGTCCCGTCACCCATACGCTCGCGACCCTCGTCATGGCGACCACTCCGGTGTTTTCTCCATAGGTCGTGTTGGCGGGGCCTCCGAGAGCGGAACTGACAAAGGTGGCGATGCCGTCGCCCATTAATGTGTTGTCGATGCCGGGGTCTTCGATCAAATCGCGATCGATGACTTCGCCGAGAACCGTATGGTTGCCGATGTGTTCGGCGATGGTGACGAAAGCGATGGGCACGAAGACCAGAACAGCGGAGAAGTTCGCCGGATAGGTTCCGACGAAACGGAAATCGGGAACCGTGAGCATCGAGGTGCCGGCGAACACTTCGCCAAGACTGACGACGTTGAATCCGATAGAGACCACGTAGCCGACGAGAATGGCCACCAAAAAGGGGACGATTTTCAAAAGCCCTTTGGCGTAGATGCTTACGATGATGACTGTTGAAAAGGTGATCAGCGCGATGATGGGCGCCACCAAATTGTCACTGCCCATAAGTCCCGCGTTTTCAATGGCGTTTGGGGCCAAGACCAAGCCGATAATCATAATCATCGGCCCGACAACGACGGGAGGAAGAAGATTTTTCAGCCAATCCTTTCCGACGTATTTGATGATAAAGCCCACGGCAATATAAACCAATCCGACCGCGAAAAGGCCGAAATACGCGGCACTGAAATCTTTGGTTCCATCCGGCAATGTGACGGTGGCGTTTTGGATGGCGATGATGAAGGCGAAGCTGCTGCCTAAGAACACAGGCGATTTGCCCTTGGTCATCACAATGTAGATCAGCGTTCCGATTCCGCAGGCGACAAGCGTCGCGCTAACGGGAAGACCGGTCAATATAGGAACGAGGACAGTTGCGCCGAACATGGCAAAGACATGCTGAAGGCTCATGAAAAGCCATGAGCCGATGGATTTGGGACGTTCACGGACGTCTAACACTAGTTGTTTGTTCATAGGAACCTCCTTATAATTATGCACAATCTTGTTTATTATAGTACAAAAAGAAAAAATTGAAAAGTCGCCGATGGGCACTGGCGCGATGCCAAAAGTGTAGACCGCATATTATGAAGGTGTTCGAACGGATGTTTTTGTTGCAAACCGTCCATGATTTCGTTAAGATAAAAGGGCGTTATGACGTATGAGGGAGTGCCAAAATGGATCGAACAATGATTGGCGATATAATGACAGTGCTGTTCTTCGCCGGAGCGCTTACAATGTGGCTCATCGTTTTTCATTTCTTTCGACGCACCAGGCTAAAGTACTTGCGGGAATGGTTGTTTTCGTGGACTTTTTTGCTTGCGTCTTATGTGATGTTGTTGTTAACACTTTGGCGTGAGATCGCTGTTTTCGGGTATTTATTTTCCATCGGCATCATCATAGCGGGCTTTTATTTTTTAAAAGGAATGTATGCCTACCGTCAAATTCGCTTTGCGCGTTTGTGGTACGTAATTTTAGGGCTATATATAATGACCGTGCTTTTTCATCCGGTGGTGCTTTATCCGCTTTTGCTGTTTCAACAATTGGTGTATCTTTTTTCCGCGTTTTTCTATATGGTTGCGGGTCTTATTATTTTACGCAGGGAATACAAAGAGGAAAAAATTTATGGCGTAATCTCCATCTTGTTTGCTTTTCAGCTTGCGTTTTACCCCATCATCATTGCAACGGAAGCGTTTTATCCTTTTGGACTCCTCGTTTCAGCGCTTCTTGGCGGGCTTTTGTCCATCGGGATGATTTTTCTGCATTATTTCGACACCGTTTTTGTGGCGGAAAAAGAAAGGAAACGTCTTTATTACATTGGCTTTCACGACCGTTTGACAAAACTTCGCAACCGGGCGTATTTTGAAGACTATGTGATGCCCACGTATAAAGACACAGGCATTCCGGTTTCGATTTTCTTTGTGGATTTGAACAATCTGAAACACATCAACGACACTCGTGGCCATTCGTACGGCGACAAATTATTGGTGAAAACGGCAAGGTTGTTAAAGTCCATCGCTTTAGAAGACGATGTCGTCATTCGCTATGGCGGCGACGAATTCCTTGTGGTGAGGCCGCACGCCTCCAAAGAAAAGAACAAGGCGTTTCTCGACGCCCTGGCCAAAAAATCCTCTATAGGCAAATACGGCAACTTGTCCATCGCCGCCGGAGTCGCGGAACGCACCGGTAGCCATTCCGTCGACGAACTCCTCGAAGAAGCGGAACGCAAAATGTACAAACGCAAAGACAAAATGTCCTCACAAGAAAGCGATTGACGAAAAATCCGAGGCATTGTGCATACGAAAACTCCCTCCGGCGGTTGGCCGGCGGGAGTTTTTTACACGCGCTTCTTTATTTTTGCTTTTGGATGCGGTTGTAATAGCGTTCGATGAAAAAGCCGATGCCAATCAGCAACACCCCGCCAATGACGAAGAAAAGGGCGCGGGGCAGAAAATCGAAGAGTTCATCGAAATAAAACCGAAGAATCAAAGCGCCGATGGTTACAAGCGGCACGATGCGCTTATGGGTGAGAAGATAAAACAAGTAGGCCGCAAACAGTATGGTGAAAAGGACCGCGTAGACGTTTCCCGATTCAATGAAGAAGGCGGTTTCCCAAACGCCGGCGAACGACAAAGCGAATCCGGATACACCCACAGTCCATAGTCCCATAGTTTTGAAAGCTTCTTGGTGAAAGGACTGCTTGAAATAATACATCGCGTTTCCTATCGCCATGAATGCCCAAACAGCCGCCAAACCGTTCAGCTCATAATAGATGGGGAAGTATAGCAAGACTAAAAGCAAATAGGCAATGAGGAAATATACGGCTTTTTTGGGGTATCCGAGCCAATAATTGGCCGCTATCATAAGGGCGGTCATGAAGAGAAGTTGCCAAACAATCCATTGTTCGATACCGTTGATAACCCCGATTGTGGCGACGACATGCGCAAACACCAACAACACAATGTCTTTTTTGACCGCGCCCAAAAGAAGGGCGCCGAATGTCCAAAGGAAAAGCGAAGTGATTGTGAGCACGTTTAAATCAAAAGCGTCGACGATCAAAAAGATGCCCGACCCGTAAATCAGAACCGCTAGATAACGGAGTCCGCGCGAGGTGTAGCGGTGCACTCTTTCTGTAAAGATAGAAGCGGAAAGCGCAGCGCCGGCGGATAGGACGATGATGGTCACTTTCCAAACGTCATGGAGCGCCTCCCATTGGTTTGCGACCACCAACAAAAAGCCCAACCCGACAAGCACGGCCCCGACCGTCGCTACGGTCCAAACCACATTGGGGCCCTTGCCTTCTTCATAACGGTCCATCAACGATAGGTACTGCGCCTTTGAGATGATGTTTTCGTCTTTTGCGTCTTCAAGTTCTTTTTGAAGAAAGCGATACAAAAAGCGGTTAATTGGTTTTCTCACAGCACGCCTCCTAGCCTTGGCGTATTCTACATTCGTCCATGAAGTTTCTATGGACATTATATCATGCGTAGGTTTCTATACGCTTCTGAAATGTTTTTGTTTTTCCTTTGTTTTCATGGTAGAATTTTGTATGCGACGCTGTCTGGCTTTTACACAGTAACATGTGTTGCATGGATATATAGCTATATATGAAACCCATTTAAAAGAGGTGTTTTATGCCAAGCGTATACGTTTTAGGGAGCGTCAACATGGATTTGGCGTTTTCGTTGTCGCGTCTGCCAAGACGAGGCGAAACCATCCAAAGCGATAAGTTTCTCATGTCTCCGGGCGGAAAAGGCGCGAACCAGGCCGCCGCCTGCGCGAAACAAGGGGTAAAAACTTATATGCTCGGAAGCGTCGGCGACGATCCGCTTTCGCAAGCGTTAAAAAGCGCTTTGCTTTCAAACGGTATCGATTGTGGACACCTCAAAGAGCTAAAAGGTGAAGTTTGCGGGGTTGCCGGAATTCTTTTGGAAGGCGGGGACAACCGCATCATAATCGAAGGCGGCGCCAACAAGCATCACGATATGGACGCTTTGCGAAAAACCTTCAACGAATACGCCGCGAAAGGCGATTATCTTGTCTGCCAATTGGAAATTCCGACGGATGTTGTCGAAAAAGCCTTCAAAAGCGCCAAAGAACTTGGGCTCACAACCGTTTTGAACACCGCCCCCGCCAAAGAACTTCCCGATACGCTTTTCCCATTGGTGGATTTGTTGGTCTTAAACGAAATCGAGACGGAAACGCTAATCGGTGTCCGTCCCGATTCAAAAGCCAACCGACAAAACGCCGCGAAAGCGCTCATGGACAAGGGCGCAGGCGCCGTTTTGTTCACTTTGGGAAAACAAGGCAGCGTTTATTACGACGCCCAAGGACACCTATACAGCGGCGCTTATGCCGTACAAGCTCTTGACACAACCGCTGCGGGCGATGCGTATATCGGCGTTTTGATTGCGTCTCTTGCCAACGGGCAAACCATGCAAGAGGCGATGCGTGTTGCTAGTGCGGCCGCGGCGATCACCGTGCAAACTTTTGGCGCATTGGAAGCCATTCCTTTCAAACAGGATATTGACGATTTTTTAAAACGCTATGCCAAGCAAAAAAAGGAGAACGGCGAATGAAAAAACGAAAATTGATTTTGGATTGCGACCCCGGCCACGACGACGCCATAGCGATTATGCTTGCGGGCAACCATCCCGATTTGGAGTTGCTCGGGCTTACGATTGAAGCCGGGAATCAAACGCTTGAAAAAACGGGAAGAAACGCCTTGAACGTATGCCAGTATCTCGGCATAGACGTACCGGTTGCGTTGGGGGCTTCCCGGCCGCTTGTGCGAGATTTGCAAATTGCCGAGGACATCCACGGAGAAAGCGGGCTTGACGGCTTTGATTTCCCTGAACCCCAAAAGACGTTTGAAGCTCGTCATGCGGTTAATTTCATCATCGATACGCTGCTAAAAAGCGAGGAAAGGGTCACGCTGGTGACCACCGGCCCGATGACAAACGTGGCGCTTGCCATGAGACTAGAACCAAGGATTTTGGAAAAAATCGAAGAAGTGGTTCTGATGGGCGGGTCTTACGGCTACGGAAATGTTTCACCCGCCGCGGAATTCAACATCCTCGTCGACCCTGAAGCCGCCCACATCGTGTTTACTTCCGGTCTAAAAGTCAGCATGATGGGTTTAGATGTCACAAGAAAGGTCCTCGCTCTTCCCAAGGTCGTCGAGCGGATGGAAAAAATCGACAACAAAGCCTCCCGTTTGTTTGCCGATTTGATGAGGGCGTTCAACGAAAACCAGCGCAAGGTTTTCGGGTTGCAAGGCGGGCCTTTGCACGACCCCGTCACCATCGCCTACCTGCTTGAACCCGACCTTCTTACCATGCAACACGTCCATTGTGAAATCGACCTTTCCCACGGCATCAGCCATGGACGGACCAATTGCGACGTTTTCGACTACTTGAAACGAAAGCGGAACGCTTACGTCGCTGTCGACATTGACGCTGCAAGATTTTGGGATTTCATTGAACGCGGCTTGAGAAGATACAACGGCTGACAATGAAATCATGAAAAAGCGTCTTTGACAGACGCCTTTTTTGACGAGAAGGCCACACCGGTGTAAAGGATAAAACTCATCAAAAAATTCACTCGCCAAACATGTTCGTTGGACACATCACAAAAGCTTGAAATCGGAACGCTTGCAATATGGAGGGCAAACCTATACTATTTAAATATAGAGAGGTGTCAATACGGCTCCACTCTCGGGTCGGGGGGCGGTTTTATGCGAAAGCTGTTGAACCATTTGTTTGTTCGTTGGAACCGGTATAAACGTTTTGCAACGATTTTGCTATTGGTTTTGTTGACGCTGAACACTTTCCTTGTGTACATAACCGGGGGCATCCCGAGCGCGTTCGCCCACACCATGTACATACCGGTGTTGATCGCTTCGCTTTACTATGGGTACAAAGGCGGCATTCTTGTCGGCATCATCAGCGGATTGCTGGTCGGTCCTTTCATGGCGATTGGCGCATTCGATGTCGGCACCGAACCGTTTTCGAACTCTTTTTACCGCTTGTTGTATTTTGCGGGGATTGGCGGCGTGGTCGGTGTCCTTTTTACCTATCTTCAAAACCGTATGGATGAATTGCACACACAAACCGAAGAACTCAGCAAGACGCTTATGTCCATTGGCGATGGCGTCGTCATCACCGACAATCGCGGCGTCATTGAAAGGATCAACCAACCGGCGGCGGACATGCTTGGCATTCGCGCAAAAGACGCCGAAAAAAAAGCGTTCGGCGACGTTTTTCATTTGATTCAAGCGGAAAGCCGAAACCGGATAAACGATCCGGTTCTTACGGCGATCAAAACGGGAAAAAACGCGGAAATCGATCGGCAGACCTTGCTCATCGACGCTTCGGGAAACGAACGCTACATCGAAGACATCGCCAGTCCGATAATGGACAAAGAAGAGAATCTCATCGGCGTGGTGTTGGTTTTCCGAGACGTCACCAAAAGAACGATGCAGGAAAAGGAAATCCGGCATTTAAGCAATCACGACCATTTGACAAACATTCCGAACCACCGCCATTTTCATCAAAAACTTGATTCGCTCGATCAAAAAGACTTCTATCCTCTTGGCATCGTATATTTCGATTTGGACGGCTTGAAATTGATCAACGACGCTTACGGCCATGCTTCTGGCGATCAAGCCCTCAAACAAGTGGCGAAAATCCTCAAAGCATCGGAAAGAGATAACGACTTTGCCGCCCGCATCGGCGGCGATGAGTTCGCCATGATTTGTCCGAACGCCGACGAAGAGACCATGGAGGCGCTAAGAGCGACGATTGATAAAAAAATCAAGCGCCAAAAAGTACAGGGAGTCCGTTATTCGTTGGCCACAGGCTACGCTTTAAAAAAAGACGCTCGTCAAACCATTCGTTCCGTTTTAAGCAAAGCCGAGAACCGTATGTACAAAAACAAGGTCCTCAGTGGCAAAAGCACTAGAAATCAAGCGATCAAAAGCATTTTGGAGACGCTCACCAACAAATACGAAGAAGAACGCGTACATTCGAAACGTGTCGGAGAGTTTTGCCGGGAAATCGGCGCTTCCTTAGGGTTGAGACAAGACGAGGTAAAAGAACTCGAACTCGCAGGACAGCTGCACGACATTGGAAAAATTACCATACCCGACGCCATTTTGGGAAAACCCGGCAAACTCAACGAAAAAGAATGGGCCACCATGAAAGAACACACGGTGGCCGGCTATCAAATTTTGCGCGCCTCCGACGAATACTCCAAGTTGGCCGATTACGCCATGAGTCACCACGAACGCGTCGACGGCACCGGCTATCCCAACGAATCCAATCAAGAACAAATCCCCTTTTTCTCCAAAATCATCAGCGTCGCCGACGCTTATGAAGCCATGACTTCGGATCGGCCCTACCGGAAAGCTTTGCCGGTATCACGCGCCAAAGAGGAACTCCGGCAAAACCGCGGAACGCAGTTTGACGCGGAAATCGTCGACGTTTTCTTAGAAGACGTGTTGCCCAACATCGCCAACAATCGCTGATGCATACAAAAACAGGCGGTTTCAAACGCCTGTTTGTGGATGTGTGGAGAATGGATTCGTCGCTACTCGCCAATGACTTGCACGAAAAGCTTTCTAGTCCTCGGACCGTCGAATTCGCAAAAATACAGTCCTTGCCAGGTTCCAAGCTTCAACGAGCCGTCTTCGACGATGACGGTCTCCGACGCGCCGATGGTGGAAGATTTGATATGGGCGTCGGAATTGCCTTCCATGTGGCGGAACTCTTTACGGTCGGGGAAACTCTTCTTGAGACTGAAAAGCAAATCGGTGACCACGTCGGGGTCGGCGTTTTCGTTGATGGTCACCGCCGCTGTGGTGTGCGGCACAAACAAGGTGACTTGTCCGTTTTGCACGTTGCTTTTTTGCACGAACTTCCGAATCGACGCCGTAACGTCCTTGAACGTTTCCCGAGACTCTGTCTTCACGCTGAGCGTCGTGGTTTTGACAATCATAATGCGCCTCCTAACATATCTTTCTACACCCATTATAAACGAATTTTCCCTCACGAGCCAAACATTCCCGCGATTTTTCCAAAGACGAATAAACGATGATGCATGCCAAGGAGATGGTGTCATGAAAAAAATCAAAGTCGCATACGTCTGCATCCACAACAGTTGCCGCTCGCAAATGGCCGAAGCCATTACGAACGTCGTGGCGGGCGATTTCTTTGAAGCATACAGCGCCGGTACCAACCCCAAACCTTCGATCAATCAAGACGCGGTTTTGACGGTAAAAGAATTGTACGACATCGACATGGAAGAAACACAAACCCCCAAGGCTCTCCATCGTCTGCCCGACAATTTGGACCTTTTGATTACGATGGGATGCTTTGAAGAATGTCCGCACATTCCCGCAAAGCACCGCGAGGATTGGGGATTGAGCGACCCGACGGGAAAACCGAACACAGAGTTTCAAAACACGGCCAAAAAGATTGAATCACGGATTCGTTCCTTGCGAAAACGTATTGAAGAAGGCGAGATTGACGTATAAACGGAAGGGGGTTTTTGGATGCTTACCTACCGAATGTTGACCGAAGAGAACTGGGAAGATTTTCATACGCTTTTTTCCAAGCACAAAGGCGTGCGCGGCGGGTGTTGGTGCAGCTTCTATTTAGCGTATGCCGGGGAATACTCGAAAATGGACAGGGCGGCCCGCTATCGCCATCATAAGAGCACACTCGAAAAAGCCGGTCCGACGGGAATCTTGTTGTATGAAGAAGACGCCCCCGTCGCTTGGGTGCAAGTCGGCAAAGGCGATGTGTTGAAGCGTTTGAACCGCAACCGCAAATACAAGCGGCTCGACCGTCCCACACCGGAAACGCTATGGCGCATAGCTTGCGTCTTCGTCGACAAAGGCCGCCGAAAAGAGGGGCTTGCGAAAAAGGCGATTCTCATGGCGCTTGATCACATAAAGAAACATGGCGGCGGGTTGATTGAGGTTGCCCCTTTTGATTTTGAGAAAGGCGATCCGCGACGTTTCCATCATAACGGGTCAAAAGCGTTTTACGAAGAACTCGGGTTTATGGAAGTAGCGCGCATCGGCAAAAACGAAGTGTTGATGGAAAAGCGCATATCCGCCGCATAAAGTGACGTCTCACCGTTTGCGTTAAAAATCAAAGCGCGCATTTTTGCATGGCGCTTTGGTTTTTTTAACGATTTGAAAAATGGTTAAAATCCCGCGACGATGCCGTCGGCACGTTTGTCGCTGCCGCCTTCAAGGCGGTTTTTTTCACGGTTTTTCCAAACGATTTGGCCTCTTCCGAAATGCTCGACGGTTTTTGTGTAATGGATGTCGTGGCCCTTGGCTTTTAAGCGGTTTACCAACTCTTCGTCCATATGTTCTTCCACCAGCACTCTTTTGCCCTTTTGCCACATCCATCTCGGAGCGTCCAACGCCGCTTGCGGATTCATGCCCGAATCGATGGTGTTTAGGAGAACTTGAAGGTGCCCTTGCGGCTGCATGAAACCGCCCATTACCCCAAAAGGCCCGACGGCTTTTTGGTTTTTACTGAGAAAGCCCGGGATGATGGTGTGGAAGGAACGTTTCCCGGGGGCTAGGGCGTTGGCGTGGTCTTTATCAAGCGAGAAGTTGTGGCCGCGATTTTGCATGGCGATGCCCGTATCCGGAATCACGATGCCGGAACCAAACCCCATGTAATTGCTTTGGATGAAGGACACCATGTTTCCCTCGCTATCGGCGCTGGCGAGATAGATGGTCCCTCCTTGTCTTGGCGACCCGGGCTTTGGTTCATGCGCTTCATCGGTGATGGCGCGGCTTCTTATTTTGGCGTAGGCATCCGAAAGCAAATCGGCCGAGGCAACTTTCATGTGGTCGTTGTCGGCGATGTACTCTAAACCGTCCGCAAACGCCGCTTTCATGGCTTCAATCTGTTTGTGGAATCTGTCGAAGGGGTTTTTTGGGTCCATGGGGAGATGTTTGAAAATGTTGAGCGCTTCTAAGGCAATAAGGCCTTGTGTGTTGGGCGGCATTTCCCATACGTCGTATCCTTTGTAATGCGCTTTTAAGGGTTTTACCCAATGTGCTTTGTGATCGCGCAAATCCTCTTTCGTCAAAAAACCGTCGTGTTTTTGAACGTAGTTTGCGATTTTTTCGGCCAGCTCGCCATTGTAAAAGGATTCGCCGCGAGTTTTTGCGATGGAAGACAACGTTTTTGCCATCTCCGGGGCCGACCAGGTTTCGCCGCTGTTCGGCGTTTTTTTCCCGCGGGCAAATAGGTCAAACCAAGGGGTGAACGCTTCGCCCTGCCAGGCGTTTTTATAGGTTTCGTACGCTTTTTTCCACGAAGCCGCGATGCCGGGGGTTAGCGTAAATCCGTGTTTCGCAAGGTCGATGGCCGGCTGCATCACGGTTTCAAAGGGAAGGTTTCCGAAGCGTTTGGACAGCTCGACCCACGCCGAAGGCGCTCCCGGGACGGTGATGGGGAGAACGCCGTATTTGGGCATGCTTTCATACCCTCGTTTTTTCACTTCTTCGATGGTGAGGTTTTTTGGCGCTTTTCCGCTGCCGTTTAAGGCGTGTATTTGGTCGTCTTTGGTCCAAACGATGGCGTAGGCGTCTCCGCCGATGCCCGTAGTTGTGGGTTCGACCACGCACAAAGAAGCCGCCGTAGCGATGGCGGCGTCGATGGCGTTGCCCCCTTGTTTCATGATGTCGACGCCGATTTGTGCGGCCAGTGGTTGGGATGTGGCGACCATGGCGTTTTTTGCGTAGGTTGCGGACGCTTGTTTTTCGTTGTTCATATCATACCCTCCATATTTCTATCATAGCACAAACCTATCATACATGATGGAAAATTTCGCTTCGAGATGGTTTGCATGCGTTTTAAACCTTGGGCAAGGCGAAAACGAAATAATTTCTATGCTTTTTGACGAAAACAGTGGTAAAATTATGGTAAGAGAGATCACAGGCGCTAAAGGCTATGGAAGGGCCCTGTGAAATGTGGAGGTGTGAGGCGATTGAAAAAGTATTTTGCCTTGTTTTTGGTAGTGTTTGGTGTGTTGTTTCTATGCGCTTGCGGAACAGGGGCCGAGGACAGAGCCGATGTTCAAAAGGCCCGCGATGCGTTGCTTCTGACCACGACGGAAGTGACGGGAGATTTTTGGGTGCCCGCCGAGGGCAGACATTCGACAATCATCACATGGGTCTCGGACAATCCGGATCATATCGCCGTGACCGATGAAATTTCCGATGGGCAAACCCGTCTTTCGGTGACGCGTCCGGATTTTGACGGGGAAGACGTTTGGGTGACGTTGACTGCGACGATAACGAAAAACAAAGAGTCCATGACCCGGCCTTTTGACGTCAAAGTTTTGCGTGAACCCGGTGAGGACATGATGGTGGAAAACATCGCGGCCGTGTACGGTGTCGCCCATCGTGAGCCTGTTGGTGTTGTGGGCATTGTATCGAACATTGTCAGCCACCGTTCGCTTTTCATCGAAGACGATTCGGGGGGAATCGCCGTATACGATTTTGATGCGGTCTTGATTGGAACCGCTCAAATAGGCGACCGCATTCGAGTAATTGGCGAACGAGATACGTTCAGCGGTTTGGTGCAAATCGGATACATCAGTTCGACCGCCATCCTTGAAAGCGGCGTAACGCTTCCGGTAATGGCGGATCTAAACGCCGTCGACATTGAGAGTTCTGAGGCGATGCTACCTTATCAGGGAAGAAGAGTCGAACTTTCCGACATGACGGTCGTTACCCTGCCGGAATTGACGAGTTCGACATCCTCTTACAACATCGGCCTTCGCCGCGCCGACGAGAAGGAGATCATCTTCCGTTATGACGGCCGTCTTGCCGATCACGACGATTTGTTTGCGGCGCTTTCCGCGCTTGAAGAAGGCGACGTCATCAACGTTACGGGCATGACCGTGGGATGGTACAACGGGCCGCAACTTGTCATCGGACACGAAGACCAATTCGAACTCGTAGAATAGATACGCATCAAGGCGCTCGCAAGAGCGTCTTTTTATGAGGCGTTGCGTTCTTGCGGCACACCCACTATAATGGACTTGAACGTAAGTAGATGAAAGGATGAGACGATGTACGAGTTCAAAACCTTAAACCGCAAAAACACCGCTTCGGCGAAATGGGAAAGGCCCAAGGATCAAGTCGGACGCGAAGACTATCTCGTGTTTTCGGTGGCCGATTCCGATTATGAGACCGCCCCCGAAATCAAAGAGGCGCTTCAAAGACGCGTTAAGCACGGTGCGTTCGGCTACACCTACGCCGACGACGAATACTTCGACGCCGTAAAAAGCTGGATGGATAGGCGGCATGGCCTGTCGGTGGAAAAGCACTGGATACTTCCCGCTCCGAAAGTGTTGACGTCGATGAGCATGATGATTCAGGCGTTCACTACACAAAAAGACAAAATCGCCATTCAAACACCGGTTTACAACGTGTTTTTCGACGTCGTCAACCAAAGCGGTCGGGAACTGGTGGAAAACCCTCTACTTGACGAAGGGGGATACACAATGGACTTTGCGCATCTTGAGAAGTGTTTCCAAGATGGCGTGAAGATGCTTTTCCTTTGCAGTCCCCACAACCCCGTCGGAAGAGTTTGGAAAGAAGAGGAACTAAGAAAGCTCGTAGAGCTTTGCAAGCGTTACGACGTATACTTGGTCAGCGACGAGATTCATGCCGATTTGATCATGCCCGGCCACACGTTCGTTTCGACGGGCGCGTTTTTCGAGGAGTATGAGAAAATCCTTGTCGTCAACGCCCCGAGCAAAACGTTCAACATTGCGGGGTTGCACACCGCAAATGTCTTCGTCTTTGACCCGAAACTGCGGCGCGCCTTGAAAAAGACCATGCGCAAAAACTTTCTTGGCACCCCGAACGTTTTGGCGCTTTTGGCTTGCAAAAGCGCGTATGAAAAGTGCGACGACTGGGTCGATGCACAAAATGCGCACATTCAGTCGAACTACGAACTCGTCAAATCGTTCATGGCCGAAAACATTCCCGAAGCGCGCGTCACGACTTTAGAGGGGACCTACCTTCTTTGGATCGATTTGCGGGCGTTCGGCGTTTCCGGCGAACAGATATACCAGGGTTTGATGGCGCAAGGCGTTGTCGTGGGCGAGGGCAAGAAGTACAAACCGCAATGCGACGGGTTCATCCGCTTGAACGTCGCTTGTTCAAAAGAGCAACTTCTTGAGGGACTTCGCCGAATGGACACGTATTTTGAAGCGTTGCGCGCATAAAAAAAGAGGTTTTCCGGGTTGGAAAACCTCTTTTAAACGGCTTATTCGCTGAATACGTCGCGGAGCATGTCAAGCGCCATGTCTATTTCTTCTTTTTTGATGACAAGCGGCGGCGCGAGGCGGATGGTGTAATCGTGCGTTTCTTTGGCGAGCAGGCCTTTTTCTTTCAACGCTTCGGTGTATTTGCGCGCTTTTCCGGCGCTTTTTTTGAGCTCGATGGCGATGAAGAGGCCTTTTCCGCGCACTTCTTTAAAATGCTTGGAGTCGATTTCCTTGATTTTCTTCAGGAAATATTCGCCGAGTTCCGCGGAGCGTTCGGCCAGGTTTTCTTCGATGTGCACGTCCAAGGAAGCTTCCGCGATGGCGCAGCCAAGAGGGTTGCCTCCGAATGTGCTGCCGTGCGAACCTGGGGTGATGACGTCCATGATGTCTTTGCGGGTCACCGCGGCCGATACGGGGAAGACGCCTCCACCGAGGGCTTTTCCTAGCAAAAGGATGTCGGGTTTGATGTTGTCGTGTTCGAAGCAAAACATCTTCCCGGTCCGGCAGAATCCGGTTTGGATTTCGTCGGTGATCAGCAAGACGTTGTGTTTCGAACAGATTTCCCGAACCTTTTTCAGATAGCCTTCGCTTGGGATGATGACGCCGGCTTCGCCTTGGATGGGTTCGACCAAAAACGCGACGGTGTTTTTTGTAATGGCTTCTTCAAGGGCCTTCGTATCGTCGAAGGGAATGTGTTTGAACCCCGGGGTGAAAGCGCCGTAGTCGGCGCGGGCGTTTTCGTCGGTGGAAAAGCCGGTGATGGTGGTGGTGCGGCCGTGGAAGTTGTTGTGGGCGGTGATGATTTCGGCTTTGTCCTGCTCCACTTTTTTGACACGGTATCCCCAGCGTCTGGCGATTTTGATGCCGGTTTCGACGGCTTCGGCGCCGGTGTTCATCGGAAGTGCGACTTCAAAGCCGGTGACTTCGCAGAGCTTTTTCAAATACCGCCCCAAGCGGTCGTTGTAAAAGGCGCGCGAGGTCAGCGTCAGTTTTTTGCTTTGCTGTTTCATGGCTTTGATGATTTTCGGATGCAAATGCCCTTGGTTGACCGCGGAATACGCCGCTAGGCAGTCCATGTACTTTTTGCCTTCGGGGTCCCATACCCAAATGCCTTTTGCCTTGGAGATGACAACGGGAATCGGTGCATAGTTTCTGGCTCCGTATTGAGCCTCTAAATCCATGTGCTTTTTCGAAGTTTCCATGTTTTCGTTCAAGATGCCACCATACTCAGTAAGCATAGTGAATCTTTACTCCTTTCTCTTCAAATTTGTGCCCCCAAAAACGAGGGAATGTTTTGCAAGCGTTTTCTTTCACACAGTATTTAATATAACATGTAATGGCGGTATCGACAAGAGAATCCACGTGAAAAGGTCGGGCGATAAGCGGTGTGAAATAAAGCCTAAAAGTAGGCAACCGAAGACAAATATGCTATTATTATAATAGAATACAAAAAAGAGGGAGTGGGGACTTTGAAAAGAATTGTAACAAAACATCCAGTTGTAAACATCGTTTTAGGCGTTTTGCTCTTGGCTTTGAGCATTACGGCCTTATTCCATCAGCCATTGCTCGATGAGGGTATCCTTTATCTTGCGGGAGGTTTGGTCGCGCTTTTCTCCGTTGTGCGGTTTCATAAGGAGTTCAAACACCACAAAGCCAAACAAGCCCGCTATATCTTGTCGGTAGAGTTCGTTTTGGTCATCTTGCTTGCCGTTTTGCTGGCTTTCGTCGAATTTTTTACCATCGCCATCGTTTTGGGTCTTGTGATTTACCTTCAAGGCGCCACAAGGCTTTTGATCGCTCAAGCGCTTAGAAAGCTTGTCAAGGTTGAGCGTTTCTTGATGCAGTTGGTCTATGTGACTTTGGGGGCCTTCTTGGTCTTTGGCGCTTTTGATTTCGAAGAGGCTTTGCGCTATATTGTGATTGGACTATTGGGCGTATACGGCATCATCTTTTTAGCGTTTGGCATTCACAAAGTGGCCCGGGAACATAAGAAGAAAAAAGCCGCCGCGCCCGCGCCAGAAGCCGAACCGAAAACCGAAGCGAAGGATGAAGAAAATCCCAAACAAGCGAAAACGAACAACAACAAAGAAGCTCTTATGAAAAAGACGAACGACGAACTGAAAGCAATGTGCAAATCCCGCGGCATGACCGGTTATTCCGGATTGACCAAGTCGCAGCTTGTCGAACGCATTTGGCGCCACGACAAGGAACATTCTTGAAAGTTTCACAAACCATTATAGATAAGCATCGCTAGCGCGGTGTTCTTCACGAGGTGAGCATCATGATTACGGTCAAACTGTATTCGTATCTGCGAAAAGATCACGGACGCACCACGACGGTATCCTATCGCAAGGGCATGACCATCGGCGATTTGGTAGAAGAACTGGGCATCTCTAGGAAAAAGGCGCTCACAGTTTTTTGCGACCACAAATATCCGCCGGGTACGCCACTGATGGACGTAGCCGTCCAAGACAATAGCACCTATCACATTTTGCCGCCGGCGGCGGGAGGATAATATGGAACAGTTCCGATGCAATTTGGGCATCTTCACCCAAAAAGAATTGAACCGAATTCGCAACGCACAGGTTTTGATTGTCGGAGCCGGCGGGCTGGGCGGATATCTTGCGAACGGCTTTGTGCGAATGGGTGTTAAAAGCATCGTTGTGGTGGACAACGACCGTTTTGAAAAGCGTAATTTGAATCGGCAACTGTTTTCAAGCCATGAAAATCTCGGACGGTTCAAATCCGACGTCGTTGTGGAAGCGCTCGACGCCGTTTCCCCGGACACCCATCTCATGAGTTGTCCCTTCAGCGTTGAGGATTTGGACGATGAAACGTTAAAGGGTGTCGATATGATCGTTGACGCCGCAGGCAACGCCGAGACAAAAAAGTATTTGGAAAAACTCGCCGAAACGTACAAAAAGCCTCTTTTGCACGGTGCAATTGGCGGGTGGTACGGCCAAGTGGGAATTGTTTTGCCCGGAAAGGGCATTGTCAACAAACTGTATGATTCTTCGACAAGAAGCGTCGAAGAGGACCTGCGTTGCCCGACGTTCACCCCCGCGGTGGTTGCCAATTTGATGGTGACCGAATTCGCCAAGTACTATGGGGGAAAAAAGGCATTGGTGAACCGAATTTTGTTAGTGAATCTGCTCGAGCATACTTACGACATCTTATTCGATGATGATGCCGAATGAAACGTTAAAGCCCTCTCAAGGGGCTTTTTTTCTTTTCAAACAAAAAAGGAAAGGCTTTCATTCGCCACGAACAGTGTGAACAACTCCATAAACGGCATGATATGGCGGTTTAAAGAGAATCAAGCAAGAAAAGCGTAAAACTTTACATACTGACAACCCTATGTTAACATTAGAGTTGTATTATGGTTTTTCGGCTTAATGAAGCCTTTCCAATAAAAAGCCGTTATGTTGCACCCAAAGTTGTTCGTGCGTTTACCCAGTGAACGCACGTAACTTGTATCAGACAGCAAACATCATTAGGAGGAAACATTATGAGCACACTGGAAGTTCGAAATCTATATAAAATTTTCGGACCCTCTCCAAAAACCGCTCTTGAAATGAGCAAAGAGGGAAAAACAAAAGACGATATTTTAAAAGAAACCGGCAATACCGTAGGCGTCGACGACGCCAGCTTCAAAGTCAAAGAAGGCGAGACGTTCGTCGTAATGGGGCTCTCGGGCAGCGGGAAGTCCACGTTGATTCGTTGTTTGAACCGTTTGCAAGATCCCACGCACGGCGAAGTTTTGCTTGACGACAAAAACATCGTCGAACTCTCCACCGAAGAATTGCGTTTTGTCCGCCGGAAAAAAATGGGCATGGTGTTCCAAAACTTTGGACTCTTTCCCCATCGAACCGTGCGCAAAAACGTCGATTACGGCCTTGAGATTCAAGGCGTTCCCGAACAAGAACGCAAAGAAAAGGCCTATGAAGCGTTGGAACTTGTCGGCTTGAAAGGGTATGAGGAGATGACCCCGGCGGAACTTTCCGGCGGCATGCAGCAACGCGTCGGCTTGGCCCGTGCGTTGGTTTTGGACCCGGACATTCTGTTGATGGACGAAGCGTTCAGCGCGCTCGATCCATTGATCAAAAAGAACATGCAAGACGAACTGCTCGCGCTTCAAGAAAAGGTCCAAAAAACGATCGTGTTCATTACCCACGACCTCGACGAGGCGTTAAAACTCGGCGATCGCATCGCCGTAATGTATGAAGGCCGTATCGTGCAAATCGGTACGCCCGAAGAGATATTGACGCATCCCGCCAACGAATATGTGCGCAATTTCGTAGAAAACGTCGACCGTTCCAAAGTCTTGACGGCGGACGCCATCATGAAAAAACCTTTGGCCGTTGTGGACCCGAAAGAAGGGCCCAGCGCGGCGCTTAGAAAAATGAAAAACGAAGAAATATCCAGCATCTACGTTGTCGATGGCAAACGTCAAGTGCAAGGCGTCGTCGATATTGAGGACGTTAAGAAACTTTCGGACAAAGGCGAAAAATCCTTGAAAAGCATACTCCGCAAAGATTACGACACCACATCGCCCGACACCACAATTGTGGACTTGTTGCCGACGGCCGGTACGACGAAATACCCCATCGCCGTCGTCGACGACAACAACAAACTTCTCGGCCTGATTGTTCGTGTTTCGGTCATTTCAGGCATAAGCAGGGAAGGTGACAACAATGATGCGTAACGTTATGGTTATACCACAAATACCGGTCGGAGATTTCTTCGAGGGGATCGTTGATTTTCTCGAACGGTACTTCGGCTGGCTGTTTGAAATCATCAATGTGATCATTGAGTCGAGCGTCGGAGCGCTTGAATGGGTCTTGTTCTTGTTGCCTGCGTTAGTGCTGATCGCAATTGTGACCATCCTTGCGTGGGTACTCGGCAACAAATGGCTAGGCGTTGGGGCGTTGGTCGGTTTGATGCTCATCTACTCGATGGACCTTTGGGACAGCGCCGTCCAAACGCTTTCCTTGGTATTGGTCGCCTCGCTGATCGCTCTTATCATTGGCATTCCGATTGGCATTCTCGCCGCGAAAAAACAGCGTTTTGGCGACAACATCGTCCGTCCGATTTTGGACTTCATGCAGACAATGCCGGCCTTTGTCTACTTGATCCCCGCCATCATTCTCTTCTCGCGGGGGACGGTTGCAGGTTCTATTGCGACCATTGTCTTCGCGATGCCACCGGTGGTCAGACTGACCAACCTCGGCATCCGTCAAGTTCCATCCGACGTGATGGAAGCCGCTCGTTCCCTTGGTTCGACCGGAAAACAGCTTCTCTTAAAGATTCAGCTTCCCATTGCCTTGCCGACGATTTTCGCCGGCATCAACCAAACGGTCATGCTGGCCTTGTCCATGGTTGTCATCGCTTCGATGATTGGCGCCGGAGGACTTGGTAGCGACGTTCGCTCCGCTCTCTCGCGTGTCGACATCGGCCCCGGGTTTGAAGCCGGATTGGCCGTAGTCATCTTGGCCATGCTTATTGACCGCATCACCCAGTCGCTCAGCGAAACCAACGGCAAAGGGAAGAAAGAAGAAAGTTCATAAGGATTCAACCGGTGCTTTTGCACCGATTGAAATAAATCTAAAACTATTATAGGAGGAAAGAATCATCATGAAGAAACTATTAGCTTTTGCACTAATGTTTGCACTCGTCTTCACCATCGCTGCCTGCGAACAAGAAGAAGACGAAGATTGGTTTGAAGATAACGAAATCGTAGGCATCGAACCGGGCGCCGGCATCATGTCCGCGACCGAGACTGCCATTGAAGAATACGGACTAGACTTTACGCTTGTTGACACAAGCGACCCCGTTATGGCGGCGGAACTTTCACAAGCCATCGCCAACGACGAATGGATCGTCGTAACCGGTTGGGAACCTCATTATAAGTTTGCCGACCACGATCTCAAATTCCTAGAAGATCCTAAAGGCATCTTTGGCGACGTGGAAAACATCCACACCATTGCGCGTGATGGCGTAAACGACGACTTTCCTGAATTGGTCGAATTCTTTGAGAATTTCTACCTTGACAGCGAGGAACTCGGCGACCTCATGGGTATGATTGAAGATCATCGCGACGATGAAGACATCGTTGACATCGCTAGAATGTGGATGGACGACAACGAAGATGTATGGACCGCTTGGTTGCCTGAGGATCACGACGGCGAAGGCGCCGAAGTGAACCTTGATTATGTCAACTGGGCCGAAGGCATCGCCATGAACTATTTGGCCGAAGCCATCTTAATCGATGAATTGAACTACGATGTCACTTCAACCGAAGGTGAACCCGGCGTTGTCTTTGCTTCTCTTGCGGCTGGCGATGCGGACTTCTTCCTCGACGGTTGGCTGCCTGTCACCCATGAAAGCTATATGGATGAATACGGCGACGACATCGTCGACCTCGGCTACAACTTCGAAGGCGCACGCATCGGCCTTGTTGTACCCACTTATGTAGAAATTGACAGCATCGAAGAAATGGTTCGCGACTAATCAACATTCCAATCAAAAAGCCCGTGCTCGGCACGGGCTTTTTTCATGGGCTAATATGCATGGATTTGTTTTGCCTGTACAAAGCTGATAAGGCGATTATAATCAACAAACCTCCCGCCGCGGTGTAAAGTTCAAAAGGAACGAAATCGAAATCGATCGATATAAAAGGCGCGGCGATGTTGTGCGCGTAGTGCAGAAGCATGGCAACCCACAAAGACTTCGAGAATATATAGGCGAGGCCGATGATAAGGCCTAACGTAAAAGCGTAGGCGCCTTCGAAAAAGTCGGCGTGGTAAAGCGCGAACAAAAATGACGTAAAAACCAACGCGATTCCTAAGGAAATTTTCTCTTTTTCAAACAACCGAAACAAAACGCCGCGGAACAAGATCTCCTCAAAAAATGGCGCGACAACCACCAAAGCGACAATCAATGGAAGCGACCTGTGTTCTGCGATGTGTTCGAAGCGCGATTGAAAGAAATCTGCGTATTCGGGAAATGCACGAAGCGCAAATCGGCCGACTCCACTCAGCAACAAGGCCGAAGCAACGCCGATTGTGAGAGCCAAGAAAATCTCTTTGGGTTTGGGCGCTCGAAAACGCGAACGTTGCAAGAACCCTTTTTTGTGAACGATGACGACGAGCGACACGATAATAGCGATTGTCAAGAAAACAACCAAGTTTTGCCCGCTTTTCCAAAACTCCAAAGAAACCTGCCAGTCTTCGCCAAAAAACTGTTGCGCCCGCGAGTGAAGAACGGGAGCGAGCCGGTTCGAGACGAATCCGACCGCCAAAGGAAAGAGACTCATTACCAAAAACAAAAACACTATTTTTTTTATCGTTTTCACGTTTACACGCCCCTTGCCCATAATTATACATTGTTCATAAGGCGAAGCGAAAGAGAAAACATTGTGTTTGAGATGTTTTGCGATTGCAAGATTTTGTGGTATGATTTTTTTGTGCGTTAAATGAGGAGTGGTGCTTATGCATCGGTGTTTGTTTATCGAAGGCTTGCCCGGAAGCGGAAAAACCACCTTTTCCAAGCGGCTTCAAAAGTATTACGAAAACCGAGGATTCCGTGTAAAACGATACAGCGAAGGCGATCTGCATCCCATCGATTTGGCTTGGATTGCGATATTGGATGAGAAATCTTACCGGGACATGCTGAGGAAATACCCAAAATTGTCTGCAATGATACGCTCGCATACCAAGAAAGAACACGACCGTTATTATGTAGCGTATGCAAAAATACGAGCGTTGAAAGAATACCCCGATTTCTACAAGGATTTTGCGCGGTTTGAAATTTTTCGGACCGAAGATTACGAGACGTTTTCCAACGCGTTTTATTCGCGCTGGAAACATTTTGGCAATCATCACGATTCTGATACGATTTATATTTTTGAGTGCGTCCTCTTGCAAAATCATGTCAACGAATTGGTGTTGAAATACGGGTTTCAAGACGACCGCTTGCTTACTCATTTGAAGAAATTGTTGGATTGTGTAAGAACACTGAATCCAAAAATACTTTATATTGCGCATCATGATGTCGAAGAAGGCATGCGCCGCGTCGCCAAAGAGCGAATTAGTAAAAAACCCGGTGTGTACCCCGATTGGTTTGACGTTGTTGTCGATTATATCTCAAGCGAGCGCTTCGCGCCAGAAATGGGTTATACCGGAGAAGAAGGCGTTCTGCGTTTCTTTTCCGACCGTCAGGTTCTTGAAAAAAAGCTTCTTCATAGGCTTGAAACTTCTTTTGCCCTCCATATCTTGAAAAGCGATTATGAGGACGTATGGAAGGCTGTGCAAACAGACCTTGATAAATCTGTTCGTGAGTCTAATCGTTCTTAATTCGCTTTTGATTTCCGCAATGTCGTAGGTTTTTACGGTTGAATTTCTATTTCGCGGTCTTCTATGTGTTGAGGGGAGATTAGGGGTGGGTTATGGACGCAGAAGGCGGCATATATTTCGCTTTGCAGGCGCATTTCTTCAATCATCAAGTTTCTAATCAGCACACCGCTTTGAACATGGATGTTTTCCGCTTGAGAAAAATCGTTGTTCGGATGGTAGAAAGTGTAGGTATGCACCGCGACACGATATGTTTTATCCGCTTCAATATCAAAAAGCGACCTTGACGCTGTAGCGTTTATGTCGATGTGCTTGCCTAAAATGTCGAATGTCACCAAGGCGTTGTCAAACGGGAAAACGTCGTACATGGTGGAAACGCTGATGCTTTGAGCTTTATCGATGTCGCTTCTTGTACCGCCTGAGTTATGAAACGCAATGTCCGCTTCGCTTGCGGATTCCATCAACCGTGCAATCCAAAGAGTGAGGTCAAAACGTCCGTACGCGCCATCGCTAGTCAGGATGGTTTCAAAGAGATGACTGTATTCGGTCAAATGCGCATCGATTTTTGACTGGATTTCGGGATGAGGCGTCTTAAGTAGACTTTCGTTTTCCTGATTTAAGTTCTGCATTGAGATGGTCGAAGCTTCGTCGAAATCATAACGCACATGGCCGATATGCGAACCATAAGCACCAGAAACCATGCGCGGCACACCGGCGGCATCGGTTATAAGGGGGCTATGGGTATGCCCGTCGAAAACGATGTCGATGAGCGAGGGGTCGTCCATCGCTTCGATTCGCCAACCGCCCCCGTGTGTCAGAAGCACGACCATATCCACTTCGTGGTCTTCGCGGAGATATGTGGCGTACTCTTCGACAATCGCCGCTTGCGATTTGAATTCATAGTCTTCCACAAACGTCGCAAGTATTGAACTTTCCAAACCTTCGCCCATGGTTCCGATGACGCCTATGGAACGGTTTCCGCGCCCAATGATGGTGTAAGGGTCGATGCCTTCTGCAATTTGATCTGTGCCTTTATAGTGAATGTTTGCTCCAAGCAAAGGAAAATCCGCCATATAGTGTTCGTTCTCTTCCAAAAAGTAGCGCGTCACCATTGGAAGCCCCCAGTCAAATTCGTGGTTTCCGGCCACGAGCGCGTCAAACTTCGTCATGTTCATCAGTTCGACAACGGCGCCGCCAAACGTTTCGCCGGCCAACATTCCGCCATGGACCATGTCGCCTCCGGCCAGTATCACGGTATGGTCGGGGTTAGCGTTTTGCTTTTCAAGCAACAAGTTCCCGATTTTGGCCATGCCCATTCTATCGCCGTCTTCCAGGATGGCGCCATGCAAATCGTTCACATAGTAAAAATCGAAATACCCCACCTTTTCCCCAACGCCCTCGTCGTCTACGGGAGCATCACCGTTGGTAGGGCCGTCTTGATCGTCTGGGTCATGATTGTCCGCGTCATGGTCGCTTGGATTTTTGTCGTTCGTATCGTCGCTTTTGCTTTGGTCTTCATGCCCGTTTTCAGGTAAAACCTTCGATTCATCCGACCACTCACAGGCGTTGGCGGCTATGAAAAGAAGAAGAATTGTCATCGTGATAAGCAGTTTTTTCATAGAAATGTCCTCTCGGGTATGTTTTTTTCATTCGTATTCAGTATAACGCATCCCGGTTCAAATGAATAGGAATCTTTTGCATGTGGCGCCACGCATATTTTGACTTCCGTACGAAGACGGCAAAATGCGGAAAAATCTCAAGGTCTTTTATGAAAGCGTTGTTAAAAGGTAGGACTTTTTGGTATAATAAAAAAGAAATCGTACAAAATCAATCAAACTCTGGAGGTATGCACGATATGAAAGTATACGACATCGACAAGATTCGTACCATAGCGGTGGTGGGTCATCCCGGAGCCGGAAAAACATCTTTTATGGAATCGGTTTTGCACGTGACCGGTGCGAAACCGAAAAAAGGAACCGTAGAAGAAAAAAACACCACCTCGGATTACCTCACGGAAGAGAAAAATCGCCTCTCCTCCCTTTCGATGAGCCTTATCCCCGTTGAATACGACGGGTATAAGTTCAACTTCCTCGATACGCCCGGAAATCGCGAGTTCGTCAGCGAAACCCAACAAGCCATGAAAGTCGTCAAGGGCGCCATTTGTGTCATTGACGGTACGCAAGGATTGGACTTGGTCAGCGAGCAAGTGCTTGCCGATCTTGGCGAGAACAATATTCCGACCGCGATTTTCATCAATAAGATGGATAAGGAAAACGTCAAATTCCAAGATCTCGTCAACAAACTTCGAGAAATCATTGGATATCAAGCCGTGCCTTTCCTTTGGCCCATCGGGTCCTCAGAAAACTTCAAAGGGTATGTGGACCTCGTCGACATGAAATCTCGGGTGTTTGACGGAAACGAAACCGTCGAAGGCGACATCCCCGACGATATGAAAGACGAAATCGAAGGGCTTCGCGAACAAATCGTCGAATCCGTTGCCGAAACATCCGAAGAACTGCTTGAAAAGCACTTTGAAGGCGAAGAACTGACGCAAGAAGAAATTTACAAGGGCTTGAAAGAAGGCGTCATCTCCGGCGAACTCAAGCCGATTGTTGTCGGTTCGGCCGACAAAGACATCGGCGTCCGCACGATTTTGGAAATGGTCGCCAAATTCATGCCCGCGCCAAACGAATTGAAGCCAATGAGCGGCAAAGACCCCGAAAGCGGCGAAGAAATCGAACGCAAGACCGACGAAGACGAACCGTTCTCGGGTTATGTGTTCAAAACGACCGTCGACCCTTTCATCGGCTCCGTCAATTTCGTCAAAGTGTTTTCCGGTACTTTGAAATCCAACCAGGAGGTTGTGGTCGCCAACACCAAGAAAAAGACAAAAGTCGGCAGCATTTCCTCTTTGCGTGGAAAAGAACAACTTGACATTGACGAAATCAAAGCCGGCGACATCGGCGCCATCATCAAAAACGAACACATTTCGACGGGCTGCACCATCGCCGATCCGAAAAGCCCCATACTTTATGAAGGCCCCGAGATGCCCACACCCACCATTTATGTCGCCATAAAACCGAAGAAAAAACAGGACGAAGACAAGATTTCCACCGTTTTGCAGCGTTTGAATGTTGAAGACCCGTCCTTCAAAGTCGAACGAAACGCCGAAACCGCCCAACTTCTTATTGGCGGACAAGGCATGACCCACATAGAGTTTTTGCTTGATAAGATGCGCAACATGTTCAAAGTGGACGTCGACATCCTCGACCAAAAAATCTCCTACCGCGAGACCATCAAAAAGAAAGTTGAAGCGGAAGGCCGTCACAAAAAACAATCCGGCGGTTCCGGTCAGTTCGGCGTCGTCAACATGCGCTTTGAACCGGTCGACCCCAACGAAACCGATTTTGAGTTTGAAGAAGTCATCCACGGCGGCAGCGTGCCCAAAAAATTCTTCCCCGCCGTCGAGAAAGGTCTCATCGAAACCATGGAAAAAGGCCCCTTGGCCGGTTACCCGGTCATCGGCATCAAAGCCACCTTGTTCGACGGGTCCTACCATCCGGTCGACTCCAACGAGATTTCCTTCAAGTTAGCGGCTACGCTAGCGTTTAAAAACGCCTGCAAAAACGCCCAACCGACCATTTTGGAGCCCATCATGAAAGTGGAAGTATTGGTCAAAGACGACTATGTCGGCGACATCCTCGGCGACATCAACAAGCGCCGCGGCAACGTCTTAGGCATGGACCCCCTAGACGGTGGAAAGCAGAAGATTTCCGCGGAAGTTCCCGAAGCGGAAATCACCAAATACGCCATCGACTTGAAAGCGATGACGCAGGGAAGCGGCTTCTTCACCCGAGAGTTCGCACGTTATCAGGAAGTTCCCGCCAACCTTGTGGAAAAAATTGTCGAAGAAGCGAAACTTGAAGACGAAAAATAACCCGAAGGAGCGCTCCGGCGCTCCTTTTTTTCTTGCTTTGGCAAAAGGCGTTCAAAAATGCGTTTTCGTTCTTTATAAATCGAATGTTTGTGTTATAATATACCGTTACCATGAAATGGAGGTTTTATCATGAAAAAACTACTTTTGTTTATGACGCTCATACTATCCGCGTTTACACTAATGGCTTGCGGCCCTGAAAAAGTCGAACTGCCCGAACTCTTCGGCATGGACCGCTTTGAAATCCACGACGAACTTGAAGATAGAGGTCTTGAAGTTTATATTTGGGTCAACGAAGACATCCGTTACCCCTCGCCCAACCAGTTTGTAGAATACCGCGACCACACCACCGGAGACATGGTGGAAAAAGGCACATTGATCAATGTTGTCGTCAGCAGCAACCTTGACGACGACGAAGAAGAGTTCGAACCGGCTCCGCGCACGCCGATCGATGTCGACGGATCGTACACCACGCCAGAAGATGTCGCGCTTTATGTCGACGCCTACGGCGAGCTTCCCGACAACTTCATCACCGAAGCGGAAGCCATCGATTTGGGCTACGACCCTGAAGAGGAGAATCTTTGGGACGTTACCGACGAGAAGAGTATCGGCGGAGACGAATTCGACCCTGATGGCCACGACGCATTGCCTAACGGCGAAGAGAGGACCTATTTCACGGCAGACTTGAATTTCGAAGGTGGTGGCCGTCCCGACGAACGCCTTGTTTATTCCGACGACGGCTTGATCTTTTACACCGACGATCTCTACGATTCGTTCGAACAACTTTTCGGCACCCCCGAACATCCGCCGCTTGACCCCGACGAGCACTACACCAATCGTCGCGACGTCGCTTTATACATCCGCACCTTCGGCAAACTCCCGCCGAATTACTACATCCGTTACGAAAACGACACCAACCTTTACAGAGACACTTACGGCGAACTGCCGGACCTTTATGACGACTTCGACTTGTTCAACGACCTTCCCGAATTGCGCCGCGAATACGGCGAAGACGCTTACTACGGCTATTGGCATTTTTCCAACCACGCCGGCCAGTTGCCCCATTTCACGATGTTTTACATCGCCGACACCAACATCGGCGGCGCCGGACATTCACGCGGAAACGACCGTTTCGTATTCTCTCCCGAGGAAAGAATCGTCTATTACACCCCCGACCATTTCGAAACTTACGAATTGTGGTACGGAGACGCCAGAGACTGACACGTAAAGAACGCAACCAACGTTGCGTTCTTTTTTTCAGAGTTGAAGCAGCGGTTTCATCATTCAACAAAGCGACGAAGTTGCAATGAAGGCGGAGGAAGTTTGAGTGGAAAGATTTGGCATGTGGCGTTGGGTTTGTTACAATGATGGTATCATAAGTTCTGCATATGTTTTAGAAGAGAGGAATGAGATCAATGAAAAAACTCACCACGTTCGCGATAACGGTTTTACTGGCGTTCACGCTTGCCGCTTGCGCCGAAAACGGAGAAGATGTAAGCGAGCTTCAGGAGGCGTTCGACGAGGTCGATGGCGCGGAAAGCTTCACCGTTGCCATGGAGATGGACACACCGATGGGCACGTTTGAAATGACTTCCAAAATTGACGGAAACAAGGAATATTCCAGCGGATTCGGCCCCGATTATTACGCCATCATTGAAGAAGACACACGCTATATCATTGAAGAACAAGACGGCGAATGGGTCAAGGAAGAAGACCCGAATTATGTTCCCGCCGATGAGGATTTGGAAACCGACAATCTCGAGGCGGAATGGTTCACCAAAGACGACAATATCTACACGTTGAAATCCGAACATTATGAAGACGTCTTCGGCGAAGGCGACACTTCGGAAATCACGGTCTATCACGTTGAACTGTTGGATAACGGGTTGACAATCACTTTGGAAATGGAAACCGAAGAACAGACCTCGACGACGATTCTATCCTATACCGATATTGGCGAAACCGTCGTTGAACTGCCCGATTACATCGAATGATTCCACAAAGCATCGCAAAATAGTGCGATGCTTTTTGTTTCAAAACGTTGTGCCCGGTTTTTGCGTCATGATATAATAATTGGTAGAACGTTAAAGGAGGGTTTTTATGAAAGGACTCATACTCTTCTCGAATCAAATGGAAGACGTCGAGTCGGTTGCCACTAGAGCGCTGCTCAAAAGAGCGGGCCTTGAGATGGAGGCGGCGACCTATAATGATTCGCTGGTTGTCAAAACCGCATTCGGATTGGAAGTGAAGGCGGATCATTACGCCAAAAATGTTTCTTTGGACGATTATCGCTTCATCGTCGTTCCCGGCGGACCGTACGTGGCCAAAACCGTGGACAAGGACAAAGACATCAAAAAGCTTGTGAAACGGTTTCATGAACAAGGCAAACTTGTGGCTGCGATTTGCGCGGGCCCACGCTTCTTGGGCCAGGCGGGCCTTCTTGATGACAAGCCCTTCACCGCTTTCACAGGAAGCGAAAAAGACGCCCCGAAAGGCGAGTATCGGCCGAACCTCAAAGCCATGACGCACGAAAACATCGTCACCGCCCGCGGCGCCGGCGCCGTTTATGAGTTTGTTTACGAGATTGTCAAATACTTGCGTGGTGAAAAAGCCGCACAAGAGCTGATGAAGACCATACTGCATTGAGTTGCCAAGCGTCCGCAAGGGCGCTTTTTTGTTGGAAGAGCCACTTTTCACTCCTTGCGATTAAGTTTTCACGAAATTAATTATAATGTTTTTAATATGCAAAAGGATGAATTTCCGTAATGTGTTGACAAGGGTGTAATACAACTCTATAATAAATTTGGATGGCTTTATATATTAAAATTTAGACAGTGTAAGCGGTTACACCGTTTAAGTTGGCCGGATCAATCCAATCCGTCCTTTTTGTGACCGCCGAATTCTCTTGAAGGAGGAACAGAAATGCTGGAAGAAATTCTCAAGAAATACCCACAGCACGAAGACAGCCTCATTGAAATTCTCTTGGAGTATCAAAACAAAAAAACAAAACGCTTCATCACCGAAGAAGAGATCGCACAAATCTCAAATTACTTAGGTGTGACCGAAAGCAAGGTTTGCAGTGTCGTGTCCTTTTACACGTTCTTCTCGACCGAACCGAGAGGAAAACACATCATTCAAATCTGCAAAGACGTGCCCTGCTATGTGAATGGCAGTGGAAACGTGCTCAAGACCTTGGAACAGCTTCTCAACATCCGCATCGGCGAAACGACAAAAGACGAAAAATTCACCTTGGAGTACACCAGTTGCTTAGGCAATTGCGACGGTGCGCCCGCTATGCGCATTGACGGCAAAACGTTCACCAATTTGAATCCCAACAAAGTAAAAGCGATTATCTCTGAATATCGGGGGGTCAACTAATCATGGAACAAAAAATCGTATCCAAACGTTTCGACGCCATCAACCCCTTGTCGATCGACGATTATCTTGAAAGCGGCGGCTACAAGTCGCTCAAAGAAGCGCTGAAAAGAGACCGCATCAACATCATCGAAGAAATCGAAGCGGCGCGTTTGCGCGGTCGGGGCGGCGCAGCCTTCCCGGCTCATGTGAAGATGATGGGCATCGCGAAGGAAGAAGAAACCACACGCTATATTATTTGCAACGCCGACGAAGGCGAACCCGGAAACTTCAAAGACCGCCAATTGATGGAAAAAGATCCCCATCAGTTCATCGAAGGCATGGTCATCACGGCGTTTGCGATTCGCGCCACCAAAGGGTATATTTATATCCGCGGCGAATACGACAAGGCCTATAGCATTTTGGAATGGACCCTTGAGGAAGCCCGCAAAAAAGGGTATCTGGGCAAAAACATTTTGGATAGCGGCTTCGATTTCGACATCGAACTGCGTTCCGGAGCGGGTTCTTACGTTTGCGGCGAAGAATTTGCCTTGATCGAGTCCATCGAAGGAAAGCCCGGAAGAACCCGTGTCAAGCCGCCTTTCCCCACTCAAAAGGGCTTGTTCGACAAACCGACTTTGATCAACAACGTCGAAACCTTTGCGAACATTCCCCACATCCTTGAAATGGGCGGCGATGAGTTTGCGAAAATCGGCACCGAGTCGTCAACCGGAACGAAACTTGTGAGCCTTTCTGGAAACGTCAACAACCCCGGTGTTTACGAAGTGCCTTTTGGCGTCCCCATCAAGGAAGTCGTGGAAAAACTCGGCGGAGGGTCCAAAGACGGCCGCAAAATCAAGATGGTTCAGCTTGGCGGAGCTTGTGGACCGATCATCCCCGAATACATGCTGGATTTGACCATCGACTTTGACCGTTTCGAGGATTTCGACTCCAAAACCGGCGCCGGCGCCATCATCGTCATGGACGAACGTTTCGATGTCTTTGACGTCTTGCTCCGTGTGGCGGAATTCTTCGAGCACGAATCCTGCGGAAAATGCACGCCGTGCCGCGAAGGAAATCTTCAACTCGTCAAACTCGTTGAAAAATTCATCAACCGCAAAGCCACACAAAAAGACTTGATCAACATTGAGTCGCTTGCGCGCGTCATGCATCAAACGTCTCTTTGCGGTTTAGGCCAAACCGCTCCAACGGCCATTCTTTCCACATTGAAATATTTCCGCGACGACTACCTCGATTTGATCGAGCATCCTGAACTTTAAAAAGGAGAATGTGATTATGGTAAACATAAAAATCAACAATACCGATGTCACGGTTGAAGAAGGCACTACGATTCTTGACGCCGCAAAAACCAAAAACATCAAAATTCCGACGCTTTGCTATTATCCGGATTTGGACATCAAATCCGACTGCCGCATCTGCACCGTTGAAATCGCCGGCGAAAAAGGCCTCGTTACCGCTTGTTCGACGCCCGTTCGTGAAGGCATGGAAATCAAGACCAACTCTCCACGCGTCTTGAACGCGAGAAAGACCATCACAGAATTGATGCTCGCCAACCATGACGCGAACTGTACAGCATGCGAAAAGAACATGAATTGTGAACTCCAAACCCTCGCCAACACGCTAGGCATCGACGAAAATCGTTTCGAATCCGTCCTTGAAATGCAAGAACTCGACACCGCAAACACATCGATCACCCGCAACCCGAATCGCTGCATCAAATGCGGCCGTTGTGTCGACGTCTGCAAAAACGTCCAGGGCATCAACGTTCTTGAGAGCATGAACCGAAGCCACGAGATGGTCATCTCGCCCAAATACGGAAAGTATTTGAGCGATGAAGACTGCACGTTCTGCGGTCAATGTTCAAGCGTCTGCCCGGTGGCTTCCATCACCGAAAAAGACGAAACGGACATCGTTTGGAACGCCCTTGACGACGACAAGAAGCACGTCATCGTCCAAGTCGCTCCGGCGGTCAGGGTTTCCTTAGGCGAAGAGATGGGCCAAAAGCCCGGCAGCATCGTGACCGAGAAAATGGTCGCCGCTTTGAAGCAACTCGGCTTCGACCGTGTCTTCGATACCGATTTCACGGCCGATTTGACCATCATCGAAGAAGGCAACGAATTGATCGAACGCATCAAAACCGGAGGCAAATTGCCGATGATGACATCGTGCTGCCCCGGCTGGATCAGTCTTGTCGAACAAAAATATCCGGATTTGATCGACAACATCTCTTCTTGCAAATCGCCGCAGCAAATGTTCGGCGCGCTTGCCAAAACCTATTACGCCAAAAAGCAAAACATCGACCCAAAAGATTTGTTTGTTGTTTCGATTATGCCTTGTACGGCCAAAAAATACGAAGCCGCCCGCGAAGAAATGTCCGTAGACGGCAAAAACCAAGATGTGGACGCCGTATTGACCACACGCGAACTCGGCAAAATGGTTCGCCAAATGGGCATCAACTTCGACCAACTTGACAAAGTCGAATTCGACGACCCCTTCGGCATCACCTCTGGCGCCGGCGCAATCTTCGGCGCAACAGGCGGCGTCATGGAAGCCGCGCTTCGCACCGTTTCCGAAGTGGTCAACGAAAAACCGCTTGAGAAGCTGGACTTCGAAACCGTACGCGGTCTTGAGGGCATCAAAGAAGCCGAGGTGGACCTAGGCGGACAAAAAGTCAAAGTCGCGGTCGCGCATTCGCTTTCCAAAGCGAAAACACTTGCCGACCAAGTCAAAGACGGCACCTCGCCATACGCGTTCATCGAAGTCATGACTTGTCCCGGCGGTTGCATCGGCGGCGGCGGACAACCCTACAACACCACCAACGCCGTACGCGAAGAGCGCATCCGCGCCACCTATCAAGTCGACAGCGACATGAAAATCCGCAAATCCCACGAAAACCCCGTCATCAACAAACTCTACGACGATTACCTGAAAAAGCCGCTTTCCGACTTGTCGCACGATCTTTTGCACACCCATTATCGCAAACGAAACGCATAGTTTCCTTCTCATAGGCGGACGACGCAAAAAAAGCGTCGTCCGTTTTTCTATTGTTGGGAAGAAAGGGTTCGTATAGTATACTATAAGTAGGAAAGGAGGGTGTGCATGATCATTAAAGGTCGACACAACGTAGCGACCGTCTTCACCGACAATTTGGACCAAACCTCTGAAACGCAAATCAAGACGCTGCTTGACCAAGAGGCTTTTTCCACAAACAAGATACGCATCATGCCCGACGTGCACGCCGGCGCGGGCTGCGTCATCGGTTTGAGCATGGACTATGACGACAAAGTTGTCCCAAACCTTGTCGGTGTGGACATCGGATGCGGCGTTTTGACGTTGGTGTTAAAAGACCGTCGGCTCGATTTTAAGAAACTCGACGAAGCGATTCGCCAAAACATTCCCTCCGGATTCAACGTGCACAAAAGCGCAAGCGCTTCGTTGAAAGCCAAAGCGAATGAAATAGGTGTTGAAGACGTTTATGCGCGAATCGACAGGGACCGGGCGGTGAAAAGCATCGGTACTTTAGGCGGAGGCAACCATTTCATAGAAGTCGGTAAGGGCGAAAAGGATATGTATTTGTTCATACATTCCGGAAGCCGCCGTTTCGGGTATCAAATCGCCGAATACCATCAGGCGGAAGCGTCGAAAAGAACCTTGTCCGGAGTTCCGAAAAGTTTGGCTTATCTTGAAGGCGACGCCATGCGAAAGTACTTGCACGACATGGTCATCGCCCAGCGGTACGCCTATGAAAACCGTTGCGAGATGGCAAGAGTCTTGATTGAGGCGATGGGTCTTAAGGTGAAAGAGACGTTCGACACCGTGCACAACGTCATCGACACAAAAGAGCGCATGATTCGCAAGGGCGCCGTTCCGGCGCGTTTGAAAGAGAAACTCGTGATTCCCTTGAACATGCGAGACGGAGTGTTGGTCGCCTTAGGCAAGGGCAACGATGAATGGAATCAAACCGCGCCGCATGGAGCCGGAAGGCTTTACAGCCGCAAACAGGCGAAAAAGATGTTTTCCATGGAGGCTTTTCGAAAATCGATGGAAAACGTTTATACGACTTCACTGCGCAAGCAAACCCTTGATGAAGCCCCGATGGCCTACAAGGACGTTTCCGAAATTCTTTCTTACTTGCATGAGACCGTAGAAATCATCGACCGAGTGACGCCGCTATACAATTTTAAAGCGTAGATTTTTCATACGGGGTATCTTCTACGGTGAAACTGTTGTATAATCGACTTGGCATGAATCTTTTCTTAGGAGTGTGGACTGCATGAATCCGCAAAAATCGGGCCATCTCGCCGGAATGACGTTTGCAATCGTCTTCGGTCTCACCTTTATGTTTTCGAAAACGGCGTTGTCGCACATCACGCCGATTGGATTGATAGCGTATCGTTTTTTGACCGCTTTCGTCATGTTTGAGATTTTGCGGCGCTTTGCCGTCATCAAAGTTCGTTTTGACAAAAAACTCTGGAAAGCCCTGTTGCCGGTGGTGCTTTTCCAGCCGATTTTGTATTTCTTGTTCGAGACGTATGGTTTAGAGCGTACAACCAGCAGTGAAGCGGGCATGATGATTGCGCTGATTCCGATTTTTGTGACCGTTTTGAGCGCTTTGATTCTAAAAGAACGTCCTCGGAAAATTCAGGTGTTTTTCATTCTGTTAAGCGTCAGCGGCATCTTTGTGATTCGAATCATGGAGACGAGAGGCGCTTTTGAACCGGAGACGCTGGGCTTTTTATTGCTTTTGGGCGCGGTGCTTTCTGCGGCGTTTTTCAATATTGCCTCTAGAAGCGCTTCAAGGCTTTTAAAAGCGCAGGAGACCACGTATTTCATGATGCTATTTGGAGCCGTCGCGTTCAACGCGCTGTATCTTGCGCAACTGATGTTCGGCGAAGGCTTAGGCGCGTACTTCGGTTCGCTTTCCACCTTGGAACTGGTTGTGCCGATTTTGTATTTGGGCGTCGTCGCCTCCATCGGCGGGTTTTTCCTGTTGAATTTTGCCCTGGCAAGATTGCAAGCGCACGTCATCAGCATTTACGCGAACCTGGCGACCATCGTCGCCATCGCCGCCGGAGCGGTGATTCTAAACGAGAGCCTTTATTCCTATCATTACATCGGGGCCGCGATGATCATCACCGGAGTGTATGGCACCATCCGCACCAACCGAAAAGTGAAACGCTCTGGGTTGTCGCGCCACGAATATCGATCCACATAACCCGGTTCGCGCCAACTTTATCAAGGAAAACGCAAGCATAACCCCTTTGCGTTTAAAAAGGCGGCAACGCCGAGAAAAAAAGTGGAAACTTTTTGTCAAAAAAGTTGAAAGTTTGTTACAATGATGTGTGTAAAGATGCCTTTGTGGGCGATTTTCCGCGGTTGTGGCGGAACCGGTAGACGCGCTATCCTCAGACGGTAGTGTCTTACGACGTGTGGGTTCGAATCCCACCAACCGCACCATCACGATTGCACTCCACGGGACATCCCGTGGTGTTTTACGGTATGAGAGAATCCGATCGGACGTAGCGTCCGAATCATAACAATAGAGGTGTTAATCATGAAAATGCGAAACGCAGCAAAACCTTTGACCGGCGGCGTCATCATGGACGTTGTCACCAAAGAACAGGCGAAAATCGCCGAGGAAGCCGGGGCCAAAGCGGTCATGGCGCTTGAAAAAGTGCCGGCGGACATCCTCAAAGAAGGCGGCGTGGCCCGCATGTCGGACCCGCAGCTGATTCAAGAAATTCAAGAAGCCGTCGACATCCCCGTTATGGCAAAAGTTCGCATCGGACATTTTGCTGAAGCTTATATTCTTGAAGCGCTCGACATCGATTTCATCGACGAGAGCGAGGTGCTCACACCGGCCGACGAACGGCACCATGTCGACAAAACCGGCTTCAAAACTCCCTTTGTCTGTGGCGCGACCGATTTAGGAGAAGCTTTGCGACGCATCAAAGAAGGCGCGCAGATGATTCGCACCAAGGGTGAGGCCGGAACCGGAGACGTCGCCGAAGCCGTGCGACACATGCGCACCATCAACGCCGACATCGCCCATGTCAAGTCCCTTCGCAAAGACGAGCTCATGGATTTTGCCAAATCCATCCGCGCGCCCTACGATTTGGTCGAGTACGTCCACAAACACGGAAAACTTCCCGTCCCCAACCTATCGGCCGGAGGAATCGCCACGCCCGCAGACGCGGTGCTGATGATGCATCTTGGCGCCGAAGGCGTCTTTGTGGGTTCTGGCATCTTCAAGTCGGACGAGCCGAAAAAACGCGCCCAAGCCATCGTCGAAGCGGTCAAACACTACAAGGACTACGCCAAAGTTGCCGAAGTTTCCAAAGGTCTCGGCGAAGCGATGAGCGGTATTTCCTCCAAAGCGCTGCACGAATCAAAAGATGAATGACGAACCCACAAAGGGGAACTTGTATGGATAACGAATTAAAAACTCTTATCAAACGCGCTTTAGAAGAAGACATGCCGCACGGCGACATAACCACCGACGCACTTTTCACAACCGAAGAGAGCGAAGCGGTGTTGATCGCGAAAGCTTCGGGGGTTATAAGCGGCCTTGATGTTGCGAAAGCGGTCTTCGAAGCGGTGGATGAAACGGTTGAGTTCAAGGCGATACAGGCCGAAGGCGCTACCGTAGAAGCGGGCGATTATCTTGCGTTTGTCCGCGGAAAGACCAAAAATTTATTAAAAGCGGAACGCACCGCGCTCAATTTCTTGCAACGGATGAGCGGCATCAGCACCGCTACGCGAAAGTATGTCGACAAAGTCCGCCATACCGATTGCAAAATTCTCGACACGCGCAAGACCGCTCCGACTTTGCGCGCCATCGACAAACTCGCGGTCTTACGCGGCGGCGGGTACAACCATCGTTTTTCTCTTTCCGACATGGCGCTGATCAAAGACAACCACATCCACGCCGCCGGCGGCGTTGAAGACGCCGTGGCCGTAGTCAGAAGCATCATCGGCACGAATACCCCCATCGAAGTGGAAGTGGAAACCTTCGAACAGTTTCAAGAGGCGCAATCGACCGATTGCAACCGCATCATGCTCGACAACATGACCTTAGAACTTATGCGGCGCTGTGTTCAAAGCAACCATGCCCAAAAAGAGCTAGAAGCGAGCGGCAACGTCACCCTCGATACGGTTGCCGGCATCGCCGAAACCGGCGTGCATTTCATCTCCGTCGGCGCGCTTACACATTCAGTCGAAGCGTTTGACATCAGCATGAAATTTAACCATTAAGCGAGGCGTTACCATGAACTCCAAACAAATGCTCAAGGAAATTTTGGCATTGAAAACCAAACACAACGCATTGATTTTGGCGCACTATTACCAAAACAAGGAAATTCAGGACATCGCCGACTTAGTGGGCGATTCTTTCCAGCTTTCCAAAGCGGCCGCCGAAACCGACGCCGATGCCATCGTCTTTTGCGGCGTGCATTTCATGGCGGAAACCGCCAAACTCCTCTCCCCAAACAAGCGGGTGCTTTTGCCCGTCAAAGACGCAGGGTGTCCCATGGCGGACATGGCCGACGCCAAAACCGTCAAGGAGTACCGGGAAAAACACCCGGAGGCAAGCGTCGTGTGCTACGTCAACTCCACGGCCGAAATCAAGGCCTTGAGCGACATTTGCGTAACGAGCGCCAACGCCGAAAAAATCCTGAAACGATATCCCGGGCAGAAGTTTTTGTATGTCCCCGATAAAAACCTTGCAAAATATCTGATCGACAAACACGATTTGAACATCGACCTTTTCGAGGGATGGTGCGACATTCATAACGACCTTACCGTCGAAGACGTCAAGACCATGAAAGAAAAATATCCGGACGCGCGTTTCATCGCCCACCCCGAAGCGCCTCTTGAAGTTCTGCGCGAAGCCGATTTCGTCGGCGGCACGCAGGCGCTCCTTTCTTATGCGCGTCAAGATGAGGAGGCGCGCACATACCTCATCGGAACCGAAGAGGGATTGATTCACGAACTCCGCAAACAATCCCCCGACAAAACGTTTCTTCCCGTGACCGACAAACTAACTTGCGAAGACATGAAGAAAACAACACTTAAAGACCTTCATCGCGCATTGAAAGAGGGCGTCTATGAAATCGAGGTCGATTCTACAATCCGCGAAGCGGCCGAAGCGTCTTTGCGCCGAATGATGGCAGAAAGCGCGCAATGAAAAAACGATCTTGCGACGTCTTAATCGTCGGCGGCGGCCTTTCCGGACTTTATACGGCCCTTTTAATCGACGGCGGCTTGAAGGTTGTCGCCGTTGTCAAGAACACCGTTTCCCAAACCAACTCGCATCTCGCGCAAGGCGGCATCGCAAGCGAGATGTCTACCGACGCCGAACTTTTGTCAAGCCATTTTGAGGACACAATGATTGCGGGCAGCCGACTCAACGACGAACGCGCTGTCCGTGTTTTAATAGCCGAGGCCAAAGAAAACATTGAACAACTGATGCGTTTCGGCGTGAGGTTCGACCTTGACAAGGCCGGCTTGATGCACACCACCAAAGAAGGCGGACATTCCCATTCGCGCGTCTTGCATAGCGGCGGCGACGCAACGGGCAAAGAAATGATGGGCCGTCTTTGGAATGAGGTCAAAAAACGGAAAAACATTGAAATTGTTGAAGACATGATGGTTTACGACATCGCGGTCCAAAAGGGCGAAACCGTCGGCGCGAAGACGCTTAGAAAAGACGGCGAAACCCTCCACTTTCAAGCCGGGCACGTCGTCTTGGCCACCGGCGGCATCGGCGCTCTTTACAAAAGGACGACAAACGCGTCCGTCGCGACGGGCTGCGGCATCGCCCTTGCGCAAAAAGCCGGCGCGCGCATTCGCGACATGGCTTTCGTACAGTTTCATCCGAGCGCATTTTACAGCGGCGAAAACGATTCGCGCTTCTTTTTGCTTTCGGAAGCTTTGCGCGGCGAAGGGGCAGTACTACGCAACATTGAAGGCGCCTTGTTTGCGAAACGTTATCACAAAGACGGCGAACTCGCCCCGCGCGATGTGGTCGCACAGGCCATTGACAGAGAAATGTACGATACGTGGGCCGATTATGTCTATCTAGATACTTCGCCGCTTGGCGAAACGTATGCAAAAAAGCGGTTTCCAACCATCGCCGCCTATTTGGAAAAATACGGGTACGCGCTTGGAAAGGACTGGATTCCAATCACCCCTGTCGAACATTTCCTAATCGGCGGAGTGGAAACCAACCTTCACGGCGAAAGCACCCTCCCGTATTTATACGCCGTCGGAGAATGCGCATCAACGGGAGTGCACGGCGGCAACCGACTCGCTTCCAATTCGCTTTTGGAATGCGTGGTTTTCGCCCGGCGCATCGCGCATACCATCAACCGAAAACCAAAGCGCGCCATCATAGCGCAAAAACCCGGACGCTTGCTTCAAACCGCGCGGTTCGATTACGCGCCTGCCCGCCGCAAAATCCGCCAGTTGATGGAAGAACACGCCGGCATCGTCCGCCAAAAATCCGGCTTGCTTGAAGCGAAAAAAGGCTTGCAAGACATTTTGAACAATTTGCGCAAGCACGAAAACCACCATCGCAACTATTATGAGACCTTGCACATGACGCTTGCGGCCATCGCGGTCGTAGAGGACGCCTTGGAAAAAGAGACAAGCGCCGGATGCCATTTCCGGTTGGATTGATTCAATTATTCCTGACATTTCCCCTTGAAATACTGTATAATGAAATCAGGTGTGATTTTTCAAAAGACCCTACCGATATAAGGTAGAGAATAAGCAGGAGGGACATGATGTTCGAATTTCCCAAAAATCTTTACACGGATGTGCGCATTGAAGAAGCGCACACCACCAAAATCGCCTACAAAAACAAGACGATCCAAGAAGAAAAGATTCGTCGCAACAAAGGGGCTTTCGTGCGTGTTTTTGACGGGGAGCGCTGGTATTATTCGTCCACGACGGACGTGGATCGACTGCAAGAGAAAATCGACGAACTCGCTTCCATGGCCAACCCTAAAGAAGGCCTTGAAGACCACCCGATCGTGAAAGCCTTCGAAACCAACCAGGATAAGATTTTGCAGTACGAAGAGACCGATGTTTCCAAAGTGCCGGCGCACAAAAAGCGTGAACTGATGGAAGAGTATTTGTCGTTGCTCGATGTGGAAGGTATTGCGCATCACAAATCGTTTTATGTCGACAATCGCATCGTGAAATCCTTTTATTCTTCCAAAGGCGCGGCCGTGACTTTTGACAAGCAGACATGCGGCATCCGCATGGATATGGATGTGGTGTTCGGCAAGAAAAAGGACCAAGTCGGCGTATCGCGCGGCGCGGTCCACTTTGAAGAATTGGCAGGGTTGCAGGAATATTTTCAAACGGAAATCGACAAGAATCTCGACTACGTGAAAAACGCGGAACCTGTCGAAGCGGGAACGTATCCCGTTTTACTCAGTCCGACCGCCACCGGCGTGTTCACCCATGAGAGTTTCGGGCACAAAAGCGAATCCGACTTTATGGTCGGCGACGAAACGATGGCGAAGGAGTGGAAGCTCGGCAAAAGAATCGGACAAAAACATTTGAACATCGTCGACGACGGCAATGTGCGCGGAAACGGCTACGTTCCCTACGACGATGAAGGCACCAAAGGCAAAAAGACACGCATCATTACCGATGGGGAATTGACGGGGCGCCTTCATAGCACTTTGACGGCGGCTTTGATGGAAGAAGGGCTGACGGGCAACGCCCGCGCCGTCGACTTTGAATACGAACCCATCGTCCGCATGAGCACAACGTATATCGAAAAGGGCGACACGCCGCTTGATGAAATGATCGCCAACGTTCGCAACGGCGTCTTCATCGACACCATCAAACACGGTTCGGGCATGTCGACGTTCACGCTCGCGCCGGCTCGCGCTTACAAGATAGAAGACGGAAACATCACCACCCCCATCAACGTCTCCGTCGTCACCGGCAACGTCTTTGAAACATTGGCGCTAGTCGACAACTTGAGCGAAGAGTTCGATTTGTTGAGCTTTGTGGGCGGAGGTTGTGGAAAAATGGAGCAATTTCCCCTTCCCGTCGGCTTCGGAGGACCTTATACCCTGGTTCGTGAATTAAAGGTAGAGTAGGAGGACAAACCATGAAAAAAGAAACCGTATCGATCCGCACAAAAGAGACCACGGCAAGAATTCGCAACACGGCGGTTGAAGCCGTCCGCACCAAGGACATTGTCAAAAAAGCGGTGCGCGTATACGACGAAGGCAAACTGGGCATCGGAGGCTCTATCGGCGATGTTGAGGAAAGCGTGTTGGAAAAACAGGCCAAAGACAACCTTGAAGCCGGCATCGAGTACCCTTATCCTTTGGAAACGGGCACGGACCACCGCGATTATAACGCCAATCCCATGGACGCCCAAACGATGCTCAAGCATACCGAGAGGATCTTGAAAACCCTCCGCGACGAATTTCCCGAGTTTACTTTCAGCGAAAGCGTCACCATTCGCGAAACGACGACCACCATGCGCAACAGCGAGGGGTTGGACCTTTCCTATCACGACGGGCGCTTCGAACTCGGCTTTATTTTAAAAGAGAAGAAAAGCGCGAACCTCTTCGACGGCTTCGTCGCTTTCGAAGGCCGAAAATTCGACCCCGAACGCTTCTGGGCGTTCAACCGAAAATACCTTGCCGCATACAACAACCCCGTGGATTTCCCAAAAGGCGACAAACTGCCCGTCTTCACCTTGGGAGGCCCGGAAACGAAGCGTTTTTTGATGCGTGCATTAAACGGGGAAAACTATGCCACAAACAGTTCGCTTTTCAGCGGAAAAATCGGCGAACGGCTGTTTCATGAAAAACTCACCCTCGAACAAAACCGCAACCCCAAAGAAACCCATCAGGCGTTCTTTGACAACGAAGGCGTCCGCAACGAAAACGACCGTGTCGCTTTGATCGAAAACGGCGTATTGAAGAAACCATTCACCGACAAAGAGACCGCAGAGCGTTACAATCTGCCGCATACCGGCGGCGCAAGCGGCGCCTACGACGGAGTCCCTTCATTGAGGACCGCTCCGCTACGCTTCAAAACGGATTCCGAAGACATCAAAAAAACCTTGAAAGGCGAACCCGCCATCTTGGTCGTGGTGAGTTCCGGCGGCGATTTCACCGCCGAGGGAACGTACGCAGCGCCTGTGCAACTCGCGTTCTTGTTTGACGGAGAAAACATTTTGGGCAAACTCGACGAGTTCACCATGCGAAGCTCTTTGTTTGCGATGTATGGCGAGGATTACATCGGCACGTTCAAATCCGATGAACTGTATTTGGGCGACGATGTGCAATTGCAAGGCTTCTATATGGATATCAAACGATAAACAAAAAAAGCATTTCTTCGCGAAATGCTTTTTTTTAGGATACGCTCTTGTCGTAATAGAAGTCCGATAACTTCACAAGAAGCCAAAACCAAAGCAAAAGGCCAAGCGCATGAAGGAAAGCGAAAATGTAGTGATTCATCCAAGGGAACATGTCAAAAAGCGGGTTGCGGTCGCTTAAGAAGAAATAGTTCCAGCCCATTGCTTCGTTCACGGGCACAAACGCCGCCAAGAAGACTCCGAAACCTACCGCCATCGCGATGGCGGTAGGGCGCGTCGGCCGGTAATTTTTCACAGCGATTAGGTAAAATGGAAACAGCGCCACAAAATAATGGCCGATGAAATAGTATTCTCTCAAATTGGCAATGTTATCAATCGGTCCCGCGGGAATCCATACCGCAAACATTCCGGTGCTTCCGAAGAAAAACAAGACATCGTGAAGGAACTTCCCGCCAAAGAAGAAGTAAAACAGGACAAGCAAGGTCGTGATGCGGCAAATGAAAAACGGCAGCGTATAGTTTCCTTCGAATAGTGGAAAAATGTACAAAACCACTTGCGAATACAGCAACAAAACCCCCGACAGTCTTAAAATCGCCTCCTCGTTTCGCTTGAAAAACCCTTTGAAAAAGAACAGGGCCAAAACGGTGGCAATAAACAAGAGGTTATAGAGGAAGTAAATCAAGTAGGGATTGGCGAAATCGAATCGAATCATGAACATCCCTCCTTGGCTTCAATGTCATTTTAACACATTGTCGATATGCGTCATACCTTCGTACAAATAAAAAAATGAAAAAAAGCTTGCCTTACAATGTGTCAAAGGGGTATAATTTCTTTGACCGACAGCAACATGCAATACATACGATAAGGAGAACGACCGCCTATGTTTACAGCCTTCACCGTCATTTTTGGCGTCGCCGTGTTTTTGGCTTTCGTCTTGCAGATTGTCATGACCATCGGACAAAGCCGGGGTTTGTTTTGGCAAAAGGAAAAGGTGTTCCTTTCCATCTTTGTCGGTTCGGTGTTGTTGACATCGACCGTTGTGTTTGTGTTTTTCGATTTTTGGAAATAAAGGTCGCACCTGTGTTTTGGCGGGGGACGCTCCGTCAAAAGCCGTTCGCATAAGCGGACGGCTTTATTTTTTGCTTAGGTTACTATGGTTCTTACTCGTTTTGTAGTATAATCGTTACTGTATTGAAACCGCTCGATGGAGGTATTGCATGAACAAAGAGGACAAGAAGTATGCGTCGTATTTGTCGATTCTTCGTGAAGAACTGCGTCCGGCCACAGGGTGCACAGAACCCATATCGCTCGCCTATGCGGCGGCGAAAGCCAGAGAGCTTCTGGGTAAAAGGCCAACAGAAGTGCGTTTGGTTGTCAGCGAGAACATACTCAAAAACACGATGGGCGTGGTCATTCCCCATACCAAAAATTTAAAAGGCGTTGAAGCGGCGGTCGCCGCGGGCGTTGTTGCGGGCGTTGCCGATTTGCAGTTGGACGTTTTGGCCGAGATCGACGACACAAGAGAACAAGAAATTCTTGGGTACATAAAAGATGCAAACATCGCCGTCGAATTGAGCCGGTCGGGCCATGTTTTCGATGTGGACATCACCGTCAAACATGAAGAAAATGAAGCTAGGGTTCGATTGCTTGGTCATCATACGAATGTTGTTAGGATGGAGAAAAACGGCGAAATCGTTTATAAGCGCTCTTATCGCAAACCGGAGGAAGCGCCGAAAGACCCCCGCAATTTATTGACCATTGCGGACATTTTGGATTTTGCCGACAGCGTGAATCTTGACGACATAGCTCCGCTTATAAAGCCACAGATTGAAAACAGCGTCCGAATCTCTAAGGAAGGGTTGAATCACTCATACGGCGCGAATGTGGGGTCTGTGCTGCGAAGGCGTTATGGCGACGATGTGAAAAATTTGGCCAAAGCGAAAAGCGCGGCGGCCTCGGATGCGAGGATGGGCGGTTCTTCCCTGCCGGTGACCATCGTTTCGGGTTCGGGCAACCAGGGAATTACCGTGTCCATGCCGTTGATTGTTTTTGCTGAGGAGAAGGGAATCGACCGTGAGAAGTTGTATCGAGCGCTGGTGGTCTCCAATTTAATCACCGTCCATCAAAAAACCGGCGTCGGGTGCCTCTCGGCGTATTGCGGCGTCGTTTTTGCCGGCGCGGCCGGCGGGGCGGGCATCGCCTATCTTGAAGAAGGCGGTTACGAAGCCGTTGCGCACACGATTGTCAACGCTTTGGCCGTTGTGTTGGGGATTGTCTGCGATGGCGCGAAGCCTTCGTGCGCCGCCAAAATTGCGGCGGCAGTCGACGCGGGCATTCTTGGCTATCAGATGTATTTGGAAGGCCAGGAGTTTTTGGCGGGAGAAGGTATACTGGCCAAAGGCGTCGAACAAACCATCGCCAACGTGTCCCGCTTGGCGCGCGATGGCATGCGTGTGACCGACAAAGAAATTGTGGACATCATGATGGGGAGCCGGCCGTAAGAAAATTTCAGGAGGTTATACCTTTATTGAGCAAATTGGTGTATAATAATTGTGAAATTCCTTGAAGAATCGAACACGCACGCAAACGAACGGTTCAGAGTTTGTTTGCTGTCTAAGTGCAAACTTATCTTGATGCGGTTTTGATGGTTGCGAGGGCGTTAGGAACCTATGCGACGCCATGGGCAAACCGTAGGGTTTGTTTTTTCTTTGCCCGGTTGTTGAAATAGGAGGCATAAATATATTTGCGGGAAGGGGTTCGATTGTGAAAAACAAAGACGGACAACGCATGTTCTTGCTGGTGAACGCTTTTATGTCGCTTTTTTTGTTGGTCAGCACCGTTGTATTTTGGCGTACGAATCTTGACGTGTCTTTGATTTCACGTTTTTATAGTGAAAGCGACGGATGGGTGGGGCCAAATCATCCCGTTCTGTCTTTTTTCTATTTTCCGATGAACGCCATTTTATTCGGAGTGCCTCTTTTGATTGGGTTTCCTTTGTTTTTGCTGTCGTTCTCGCAAAGCCCGTTTTTTGTTCGAGTTCGGCGCTTCAGGCGGCATGCGCTTTTGTTCGTGTGCGCCCCTCTTTTTGGAGTCGGCATCGTCAACAGCATCGTATTAAAGGGTTTTTTCGCAAGACCGCGTCCGGTTCTTTTTTTCTCCGAAGAAATTTATTACCGTCCTTTGGAGATTGCGTTTTCCTATTGGGGCGATGTCGACGCCAGCTTTCCCAGTGGCCATGTGAGTATGGGGGTTGTGTGGGTGATGTTTTATTTCGCTTTCCGAGAAGCCAAAACTCCTCTTGCGGCTTCACTAAAATGGGGCCTTGGCGTTGTATTTCCTTTGATTGTCGGCGCCATTATGAGCGTTTCTAGGATGGCTTACGGCGAGCATTATCTCTCCGATGGCATTTGGGCGGCCGCTTTCACGTATGTGGTGGTCTTGGGGTTCACCCATTTGCTGGGTATTCCCGAGGCCAACTTAAAACACGCAAACACGGATAAGCATCCTCGTTCGCGCCCCACGTTGCGCGATTTGGCGTTCTTGGTTTTGGCGGTGGCGTTGCCGGCCCTGTTTCTCGCGCTTTTGTTCGTTTCTTTCAACGGATTGACGACAATATAAACTTTTAATGGAGGTTTGTCATGAAAAAAGCAACATGTATGGTTTTGTCTTTCTTTTTTATGTTTAGCGTTTCCGCTTGCCAAACTCGATCCGCGGAAATCACTTATTACGACGAGGCTGGCAATGTGTTGAAAACCGAGACCGTCGAAGCCGATGAAACGCCTTCTTTTCCTGAGGTGCACAAGGAAGGCTACATATTTTTGGGTTGGTTCAAATCGCCTGAAAGCCTTGATCGCGTTGACAGTCGAGACGGCCTTTCGGGGGAGGTTTCTTTATACCCCAGGTTTGAAAGCGAAACAACCGTCGATCGGTACCGGGAATATCTTGACGAGACGAATCCCGTGGTGACGATCGAGGTGAAGGGATACGGACAAATGAAAATCGAACTGTTTCCAGACGTTGCGCCCAACACCGTAAGAAACATGGTGCATTTGGTGGAAGAGGCGTATTACGACGGTTCGTCGTTCCATCGCATCATCGAGGATTTCATGATTCAAGGCGGCCGCGGCGACTCTTTGGATTGTGCGATTGAAGGCGAATTCGCAAGCAACGGCATAGAAAATCCCCTTGAGCACAGCCGGGGTGTCGTTTCCATGGCGCGCACCGTCGATATGAACTCGGCGACCGGCCAGTTTTTCATCGTCCATAAGCCCGCCCATTTCCTTGATGGCGATTACGCCGCATTCGGCGCCATGGTAGAAGGGTTTCACGTCCTAGACGCCATCGCTTCGGTGGAAACGACCGGAAGTCCGAACGACGCGCCCTTGAGCGATGTTACCATATCGAACGTTTCCATTGACACCAAGGGTGTCGACTACGACCCGCCGGTTTGCTATGGCGGATAAACGAATCTTTCCTTGCAAATATTGAAATTCACCGAAAAAGATGCTTCCGCCCTTACGGGTATGGTATAATAGATTGAAATTTTGTCCAATCTTCAACGAAGGGCTTAAACGGAAAACAATATGCGTGCATGCCGCGCAAAAAACCATGAAGGAATGAAGAATATGCGAAAAACCATGCTATTTTTAAGCGTTTTGACACTGTTTTTGACGTTGGTCGCCTGTCAAAGGCCGGCGGAAGTGACGTTTATGCTTCCCGACGAGGAGGTCTATGAGGTTCGCACCGTAGAAGAAGACGGCCGTCTGGCGTCTTATCCGACTCCGGTTTTGCAAGACACGTATTTTTTGGGTTGGTATACCGACAAGGATTTTACGACGAGATTTGACATCGAACAAGTTTTTGAAAACGACGCGACACTCTATGCCGAAACTCTTCCTTACGAGGGAGAACTCTTGACGCCTTTTACAGACCGGCTGACGCTTGAACAAAGCCAGTATGAAAACAAGACTTTCCGTGACGACGGAATTGGTGAAGCGACTTTAAACAGCTGCACCGACGGCGACACGACGAATTTTAACGCCCCGGGATTCGTGACGGTGCGCTATTTGAACATCGACACTCCGGAATCAACCATCACGATTGAACCTTGGGGCCCGGCGAGCAGCCGATATGTTTGCGACGTTTTGTCGGAGGCCGATACGATTGTCTTGGAATACGAACCGCATCCGGAACTTGGCCATCCTTCCGAACATCCCACAGTAGAGCGTACCGGAACGTTTGGCCGCGATCTCGCCTACGTTTGGTATGACGGCAGGCTTTTGAATCTTGAACTGATCGAACTCGGTTTCAGCCGCGCTTCGGCGACCGGCAATTCGCAGTACGGAGAATATCTACGCCTTGCGGATCGTAACGCCCGCATGACGGGGCGGCATATTCACGGCGAAAGCGACCCCCTTTTCGAACAAGATGTCCTTGACGTCACAATCACCGAGCTTCGCGACAACACAGAGGCCTACATGTACCGGTTTGTGAATGTGGAAGGAACCATAACAAGCGTTTCGGGTTCCGACGATACGTTCGACCTATGGGATGGCGAACGGACAATCCGCGTATATTATGGCCATAGCATTTCCTCGAAGATTCGCACCGGCCACCAAGTGGCCATTATGAACCTCTTTTTGACCGAATGGCGGGGCAATTTGCAGTTGACGAACTTTGATTCCCGCAGAACCGAAGTCCTCGATACAGACGCCCCATTGCCATAAAAAACGCCCGCTTAATAGCGGGCCTTTTTATGGGGATTGGCGCTTTGCGAAGCGTTGGACGGTTTTATGCGTCACCGCATCATGTGGTGCTTGTTTTGATGATGGAAAAGCAAAAAGGGATTTTTCCGGGAAAACGATTGAAATTCGCGCGCACTTCATGTATAATTTCGTTGGTTGGGGCTATAGCTCAGCAGGGAGAGCGCTAGCATGGCATGCTAGAGGTCACGGGTTCGAGCCCCGTTAGCTCCAGAGTTTGCCGACAACGCCGCACCGGAAACGGTGCGGTTTTTTAATGGGGTTTAAAGGACCGACATGCATGGTGTATAATGAAAGTAGATGGAAATAGGAGGTTGATACGATGAACGATGCCGTGAAGAAGTTTCTTGAAGCGACGAAACTGAAAAACATGGGACCAACTCCGTACAAAAAGGGCAAGGACGCACCCCCTCTCGAAACGCCTTGTGAGGGCGACCGCATTGCTTTGCCGGAAGCAAAGTCCCTCGAGATTCCGGACATCTCATTGAGAAAGGCCATCACCGACAGACGCAGCGTCCGCAAGTATGACGATAAGCCGCTGAGCGTCGAAGAGCTTTCCTATGCCCTTTGGGCGACGCAGGGCGTGCACAAGCAAACCTCGGGGGTCACCTTGAGGAGCGTCCCCTCCGCCGGCGCACGCCACGCTTTCGATACGTTCTTGTTGATAAACAACGTTGAAGGGTTGAAACCCGGGCTGTATCGTTATATGGCTCTTGAACATGCCTTGGTGCCCATTTCCCTCGGCGAGGATTATGGCGTTAGGCTCAAAGAAGCATGCCTCGGGCAAAAGATGGTCGAAAACGCCGCGGTGACGTTCGTTTGGGCGGCGAACATCTATCGCATGTATTATCGTTACGGCGAGCGGGGCTATCGATACATCTTTTTGGACGCCGGACACGTTTCACAAAACCTTTATCTCGTTGCCGAACAACTCCAATGCGGCACCGTCGCCATCGCCGCCTACGACGACGACGCGGTGAACGCTTTGCTTGGGCTTGACGGAACCGAACGCTTTTCGGTGTACATCGGCACCTTGGGAAAACGGTAAACACGAGGCGCCGGTCTTTCCGGCGCCCTTCTTTTGAATTTTTCATTTTCGCCGGATTTTTCCTTTTCATATCGGAAAAATTTGTTATAATATAGTGAGTCGGGACGTGGCGCAGTTTGGTAGCGCACTTGCATGGGGTGCAAGGGGTCGCAGGTTCAAATCCTGTCGTCCCGACCATTGATTGCAACGACGGGGCAAAGTCCCCGTCTTTTTTATGGCGAGGCTTCAACTATTGTCTTGCATGGTGTATAATGAATTGTTACGACATACTTACGCTGATACATGGAGGGTTACCTATGAAAAAATTGTTCGCTTTGTTGTTGACGATGTTGTTCTTTTTTGCGCTAACCGCTTGCAAAGGCGCTCCCGAAAACACCTATTTGACTGCGAACCCTTATGAGAATGTGGACTGGAAAGAGGTGAGCCATGTTAAGACAAACTTGCACGCACACACGACCGAATCGCCTTGCGCTCATGCGCCTCCGCATACGGTGGTTGACTTTTATCACCATTTCGAATACGGCGCCCTTGCCATTACGGACCATGACCTCTTGACCTATCCGTGGACATTCTCGGAGATTCATGAAGATTATCAAGACCGGAACCCCGAGGAGTTGGGCATGATTGCCATCCCCGGAAATGAACTGACCAATCCTCGCGGAAACCATGACATGAACGCGCTTTTTACAGAATATGTGGCGCCTGATGATGCGACGGTCGACCAATGGTTCGAAGACATTCACGAAGAAGAAGATTCGTTTATGTTTTTCGCCCACCCGGGACGTTATTGGAAAATCTATGAAGACTATGAACCGGGTGAAGAGTTTTCTCCGGAGTGGTATTTGAACTATTTCGACTCTTATCCGATGGAAACGCTGGCCGGCATTGAAGTCTACAACCGCAACAATGTCCATATCTACGATCGCGCTTTGTGGGACAGGCTTTTGGTCGAATCGATGCCTGAACGGCCCATATGGGGGTTTGCGAACGACGATTACCACGGCGAAACGAAGACAAGGGCCATCCACCATTCCTATACCCACCACCTCATCGACGATTCAACTTCCAAAGAAGCTTTGCGCCAAAGCATGCTTGATGGTGCGTTCTATGCCTCTTACACCCGTCAAGTCGAAGCTGTCGCGCCGAAGATTGCCGAAATCCTCGTCGATCAGGACGAACGTTTTATCGAAATCCAAGTGGACGAAGCGTTTGAGTACGACGAGATTCGCTGGATCAGCGGCGTCGATGAAGAAACCGGCCTTGGCGATGTCGTACATCGCGGCGAGCGTTTTGAATACGCGAGCTTTACCGGATCTTATGTGCGCGCCGAGATTGTCTATGAAGAAGGCGCCGCAAGAGAAGCGGTAACGCTCACACAGCCTTTTGGTTTCGTTGAAGAAGAACGGGATTGAAAATGGCGTGCGCAAGGAATCGGTGGACAGAAAATTTTTGCCAATGCGCGCTTGCTCTTTTAACAAAATGCATCGTGTAAAGGAGTAAAAGAATATGGACCTTACGCACATCAAAGAACAGGCGAAAGCTTGCCTTGGCAACTACTACGGCATAAGCGTATTGGCGGCGTTTTTGCCTATGGCGATAATCTCTGCGGTGCAAACGTTTCCGTTTGTCGGGACTGTCGCCGCGGTGTTTTTGTTGCCGCTTTTCATAGGCGGCGCGCGCATCTTTTTGTCGAATTATCGCAAAAGGGACACTTCGATGGGGTAGCTTTTTGACAATTTTCAAGGAGAAGTGTACATGCAAAGCGTCGGCTTCATGTTTTTGCGCATAGTTTTCATCTTTTTGTGAACGCTCCTTTTCATTGTCCCCGGTCTTGTCAAAAGCTTTTCTTACGCCATGGTCCCCTATACACTCGCCGACGACAGCTTGAAACAAACCGACGATCCCATCGCGCTCAGCATGCGCATGATGGATGTGTATAAGATGGATTTGTTGGTGCTTTATCTAAGCTTTATCGGTTGGTACATCCTGTCGATTTTCACGCTCGGAATATTGGCGATTCTCTACGTCAATCCCTATTTGGAACAAAGCAAAGCCATCTTCTACACACAAGTCAAAGAAGCCTACAAAGCGTCATAAAGCAACGTCCTCGCCGAGAGCGGGGACGTTTTTCGTTGTGATTCGGTTTGCCAAAAAAGGGGTTGTGTTATACAATATTTTGTATTCCCTAAGAGGTGGTATGGCTATGAAATTGCGTTTTTCAAACATGCTGAAACATGTTACGTTCAATTTCAAGACGCTTTTGCTGTTTGAAGTGTTCTACAGAATCTTGGGCGTTGTGGTGTTTTTCCCATTGTCGAGGTTTTTGTTTTCCCTTTCTGTGCGCGTAATGGGAGAATCCTACATCACCAACCGCATGCTATTCGATTACATCACTAGACCTTCTACCATCGGCTTTCTCTTTGTCCTGCTGGTTGTGTTGAGCGTGTATTTGGTCATTGAAATGATTTATTTGTCGCTTTTGTTCGAATACGGTTACCAAAAGGAAAAAATCACCCTGCGCGAATTGTTGCCTGCGGGTCTTTCGAAGGTCCGGGGCGTATTGAAACGCTATCATGCGTTGATGGTGCTTCCCGCGTTCTTGTTTTTCATTGTGGTGGAATTGCTGCAGTTTGCGGGAGTGGCCGCGACGGTCGCGCTTCCTCAATATTTTTTGGACAATCTTGACGCTCTTCCGTATTTGCGTTATGTCTTTTATGGGTTTTTGGTTTTGCTTTTTGTCTTGTTTGTCGAGACGGCGTTCATTCTTCATCAATTCGTTCTTGAAAAGAATCCACTTAAAACGGCCATTCGAAAACACCGGAACATTCTAAAAAGGAATCGCCTCCGGTTCGTTTTGGATTTCGGGGTCTTAAACGTCCTTTTGAATTTGGCGTTGTACGGGTTTTACATGCTGCTTGTGCTTTTGCTTGCGGCCATAGTCTTTCTCACATTCGGCCAGCAACTCGTCCTTGGCATCGTGTTGACCGTGCTTTACGCCGTTTATGTGGTTGTGGGGATTGTGGCCACGTTTGTGCTCATTCCCATCAATTATGCTTTGATCTATACTTGGTATAAGCGCAGCCATCCGGAAAAACAAACGCTTCCCGAGAAAAAACAATGGTTTTCCTATCAAATGTCGCCTTTGAAAAAGTTGTGGCTGAAAAGGGCTTTCGCCCTCTTTGCGTTCGTTGCCCTAATCGTCAATTTCTTCAGCGTATACAGCGTCGTCGCCGCCGACCGCAGTTCCTTGGAGTATTGGCACCATCCCGACATCATCGCACACAGAGGCGCGTCAATGGACGCGCCGGAGAACACGCTGGCGGCTTTGGAAAAGGCGATTGAACAGCGTTCCGATTATGTCGAGATCGATGTGCATCTAAGCGCGGACGATGTACCGGTGCTCATGCATGATTTCACCGTTGGCAGGACGACCAACGCCGTCCGAAATTTCCGTGTCGACGAGCTTACTTTCGAACAGTTGCGCGGATTGGATGCGGGTTCTTGGTTCTCCGAGGAATTTGAAGGAGAACGAGTGCCGAGCTTGCGCGAGGCCATCGAACTCGTTGACGGCAGGGCGAAAATGTTGATTGAACTCAAACCGAGCGGCGATAAGATTGTCGAAGAGACGCTCGAACTGATGGAAGCCTACGATTTGTACGACGACGCCAAAATCATGTCGTTCGACCCGGACCACCTCAGACGGGTGAAAGAAGAGAATCCCGATGTGGAAACGGTGATGCTTGTCACGCGCGTTTTCGGCAGCACCACCGCATTGATCGGCAACGACAACTACGACCATTTCGCCATTGAAGCGACTTATCTCATGGAAAACCAAAACTTGCTCGACCGCATCCATCGTAGAGACAAACTGGTTTACGTTTGGACAGTCAATTCGGAATCCCGGCTTGAAACGCTCACCGAACTCGGTGTCGACGGCATCATTACGGATGTGCCCGTTTTGGCTCGTGAAGTCGCATACCGCAAAAACACATCGACAATGATGGATGAAATTCTTCGCTATTTGTTTGCGCGATAAAGCATCAACGTTTTAAAAACGCCTTTCCGTTCGGAAAGGCGTTTTCTTTTATTCTTTGGGTTTGTGAACGGTGACTTGTGGGAAAGGAATTTCGATGTCGTGGGCGTCGAGAATTTCTTTGACGCGCTGTCTTAACGCTCGTTCTACGCCCCATTGGGTCATGATTTTTGTCCGGGTCGCAATGCGTAGGTTGACGCCGCTGTCGGCCAGTTCGGTGACGCCCAAAATTCTTGGATTTTCTAAAAGATTCTCATTATCTTCGCGGAGTTTCGGCAATTCTTGGCTCAATATTTCGATTGTTTTGGCGACATCTTCTTTGTAGGCGATGGAGAAATCGATGATGGCGACGGCTTCGTTGATGGAGAAGTTGGAAACCGGCGCGATGCTGCCGTTGTTGAATATGCGCACTTCGCCGCGAATGTTACGTACTCTCGTCGATTTTAAACCGATGTCGATGACTTCACCGGAGAAACCGTTGACATCGATCCAGTCGCCGACGTCGAAATGATGTTCGAAAATGATGAACAGTCCGCTGATCAAGTCGTTGATGAATTTCTGCGCGCCAAGACCGATGACCAAACCGGCGATTCCAAGACCGGCAAGCGCCGGACCGACGTTGACACCCCAAATCGCCAAAATAATCAACAAAAGAATCAAACCGCCGAAATACCAAACGAGACTCAGCGTGATTTTCGAGATGGTTTTCTTGCGACGTTGGTTGGGTGTAGGCTTATTGCCGATTTTGAACAAAGTGAGTTTGATGATTTTAAACATCGCCAGTGCGATGAACAAAACCACCAACGTAGCGATTAAGCGGGGGATGTTGGCTTCTAGGCCGCTTGTGAACCCTGCGAAGGCCTCAAGAAGATAGTCGGAAACGTCATACCCCCACAGCGATGCGACAAAACCGATGCCTATCGCAAAAAGAAGCATATACGCGGCGTAAGAGAAAACGATGGTGTGTGTCTTGATTGTGTCTTTTTGGACGTCGAAGACTTTGCGTTGCACTAAGAAAAGCACAATCAAGACAAAAGCCACAATCAAGGAAATGGCGGTCGCCCACATGGGGGAGACCATGGCAAGAAACGTTGGCATTTAATCCCTCCATAGTTGTAATGAATTGTTAAATCCATTTTAACACAAAAACTCCTTACAAAGAATGTCTTTACTTGTTGAATATTGGGTGCGGTGACAAAGAGCCGCTCATTTGTCATTGTTATTTGCAACTTGCGTCAATACATCCACAATTATCCTACTGTTGTAGAATGATTTTGAGATGAGTGTTGACAGAAAGAAATTTGTACGTTACATTGAGTTGTACTATTTTTATAAGGTGGCTAATTTATTCGAAGATTCTTAGCGTTGCCAATGCTTTTGTTTGCATTGTTTTTGCTTGCCGCATGCGGCGAGGATGAACCCGACTACGACGATTTGGACGATTTTGAGGAAGACCTTCTCGAAGCGTTTGACGAGTGGGAGTCGGCCAGTCTTTATAACGAAGTAGAGTTTGAACAACAAGGTCAAGTTCTCCAACACATGCTTTTGGGTTTACATCACGATTACGAAGAGGACGAAATCTACATGCAAGTCGAGAACTTGCTTGAAGACGAAATGACCGATTACATGTATGCGACAGAGGATGAAGTCTATCTCTTCAATACCGTTCCCAAAGAAGATGAGGACGGAGAACCGACCGATGAGACGGAAGAACAATACATCATTGAAGACCGCGATGAGGTGGAGGGCGACATTCCAGAAATCCGGATGCTTTTGCAAAATGGTCTTCAGATGTTCCCGCGTGAAGACGAAGAAGCGGACATCGAAATTGAGGAGTTCACGTTCGAGTACGACGAAGACGAGACGACTTTTGACATACAGACTTCCATGACTTTTGAAGACGAACTCGGAGAAGAGGAAACCGTTGAATGGCGCATGCATGGCGACTTTACAGAATTCACTTTAGAAAGTCCCGATCCGAGCATGGGCGACATGACGTTTGTCGAAAAACATTTCTTCGACGATTTTGAAGGCATCGACAAAGACCTTCACGAAGAAGTCGAGGACGACGAAAACGGAGAAGAAGAGAACGAAGAAGAACAAGAATAATCTTATCAATCTGGGTCTTTCATTTATAGATTGAGTAAAGGTTGGGGCGGCGCCCCAACCTTTTGTTTTATAAAAACCCCATGCAAGGATTTCATGCGTATGCTATAATACAAACAAGAAATGCAAGGAGGCCTTCGCATGTTGGATCGGGATATTGAAAAGGTAGTTGTCTCAAAAGACGAAATTGAAGATATATTGCTGCGTTTGAGCAAGGAATTGACCGAAGATTATGCCGGCAAGACCCCCATCATGGTGGGGCTTTTGAAAGGGTGCATTCCCTTTATGTCCGATTTGATGAAGAAACTGGATTTTCATTTGGAAGTCGGATATATGGACGTGTCTAGCTATTACGGAGGGTTGTCGGGCGATGTCGATGTGAAAATCGAGACGGATTTGAACATGTCGGTCAAAGACCGTCATGTTTTGATTGCCGAAGACATCGTCGATTCCGGCCGTACCTTGACCGCCGTAATACGCTTGCTGAAGCATCGCGGCGCAAAAGACGTGAAAGTGGTCACCTTGCTTGATAAGCCCGAAGGCCGCAAGGTGGACTTGAAACCCGAATACATTGGTGTAACGATTCCTAAGGTTTTCGTTGTCGGTTACGGTTTGGATTATGACGGACGCTATCGGAACCTGCCCTATGTGGGGCTTTTGAAACCCGAGATATACAGCTAAAAAAACGGATTGCACCGACTGTGCAATCCGTTTTTTCATTCAATGACAAACGTGTCTTCATCAAACGCTTCGGTTTCGACCAACTGGCCGCCCTCGGTGTAGCAAAGCTTGATTTTCACGGTGTATTGCCCCTCTTCAAAGTTGTGGCGAATCGGCCATCTCCACATGCCTTCCTCGATTTGTTCTTGCGAGGAGTAGACGACCTCGTTACCGTTTAGAACTTCGACGGTTACGTTTTCAACCACGCTTTCTTTGTCGTGAAGGCGAAAACGGAGTTGCACCGTATCGTCTTCGATTTCAATGTCGCGAATAGAGGCTCCAAGCGTTTCGGCGAAAAAGTGGTCGTGTGCCAAAAATCCGCCGATGGTTAGCGCACCGAGAATGGCTAGGGCGATTCCGACTTGCAGCATGCGTTTCGCCGCTAGTGCCATAATTCCCCTCCCTTAGGTTATACTGACAGTATATCAAGAGGAAGCGGGTTCTTGCAAGTTTGTTTTGGCTTCTTTGACAAACGCGGAAAAAAGCGGATGCGGTCTTTGAGGACGTGAGCGGAATTCCGGGTGAAATTGTGTGGCCAAAAAGAAGGGGTGATCTTCTAGTTCGATGATTTCAACCAAATCCCGTTCGGGGTTTACGCCCGATAATCTCATGGAGCTATTTTCGAAACGTTCCCGGTAAGCGTTGTTGAATTCGTAGCGGTGCCGGTGGCGTTCAAAGATCTCCTCTTGGCCGTAAATGGAATGCGCCAAAGATGAACGAAGAAGCCTGCACGCTTGCAATCCACGCCGCAACGTGCCGCCCATATTTGTTTGCTTGTGTTGGTAATCCGGAAGATGAATCACGGGATGAGGGGTGGTTTTGTCGATTTCTTCGCTGGATGCGTCTTGAAGCCCTAAGACGTTGCGGGCGTATTCAATGGTCGCAAGATGCATGCCGTAGCACAATCCGAGAAAGGGGATGTTATGTTCTCGGACATATCGAATCGCGGATATTTTCTCTTCGGTGCCCCGTTCGCCAAAACCACCCGGGACGATGACCCCGTCCACACCTTTCAAGATGTTTTCGGGGCGTTCTTCTCCGAAGGCTTCGGTGTCGATAAACCGTATGGAAACTTTGGCGCCGTGCTCATAACCGGCGTGCCTTACCGCCTCGACGACGGAAATGTAGGCGTCTTCTAACGACGCATATTTTCCGACCAAACCGATGGTAAGAGGATAATCGGCGGAACGGATGCGTTCAATCATGGCCTTCCATTCCGATAGGTCCGCCTCTTTTGTGTCCAAGGCGAAATGGTTGCACACGCGCTTGTCCAATCGTTGTTTGTTCAAGCTCAATACGGCTTCGTAAACGATTTCTTCGTCTTTCGCTTCGACGACATCGTCTACGGCGACGTCGCAGAACAGGGCGATTTTTTCACGGATTTCCCTGTGAAGCGGCTTGTTGGTTCTTAGCACAATAACATCGGGGTGGATGCCTAGACTCTTTAGTTCTTTGACGCTGTGTTGTGTCGGCTTGGTTTTCAGTTCCTTTGCGGCCTCAAGGTAGGGCACAAGGGTTGTATGGATGTAAAGGGTGTTTTCCCGTTTGAAATCGTGACGGCATTGGCGGATCGCTTCCAAAAAAGGCAGCGATTCGATGTCGCCCACCGTACCGCCGATTTCAACGATGACAACGTCGGCTTTCGAATGGTTTGCGGCCGCGCGAAGCTTGTCTTTAATGGCGTTGGTGATATGCGGAATCACTTGTATGGTGGCGCCCAAATAATCGCCGCGGCGTTCTTTCGCGATGACTTCTTGATAGATTTTCCCTGTGGTGAAATTGGAATGTCGGCTAAGGTTTTCGTCGATGAACCGCTCATAGTGCCCAAGGTCAAGGTCGGTTTCGGCCCCATCGTCGGTGACGAAGACTTCTCCGTGCTGATACGGCGAAAGGGTGCCGGGGTCGACGTTGATGTAGGGATCGAGTTTTTGGATGAAGACTTTCAATCCCCTGTTTTTGAGCAGTCTTCCCAGTGAGGATGCGACGATGCCTTTGCCCAGGCTCGATGTGACCCCACCGGTGACGAAAATAAATTTTGTCTCTCGCATACGAATCACCTCATTATAAATAAAAAACGTTCTCCATGCGGAGAACGTGTATTGACGCCCACCGCGATTATAGCAAAACCCGTAAACAAAGGCAACATTTTTTTGTCGGTTGTGCAAGGAGAGCGTGTCCGTTACAATAGTATTGTACACCAAATTCGCCATGCATGAAAGTGAAAACGGGAGGGATCCGATGCGAATCTTTTATCGAATGTATCAGATTTTTTTGCGCATTGTCGCTTCAAGAATGAAATGGCCTACGCCCAAGACGTTTTTGGGAGACAAGGCGTATTCGAAACTGTTTCGCAAACTTGCCAAAGAAAACGTTCGCAAAGTTTTGTTGGTGAGCGATTCGGGGCTTCAAGAAGTCGGTTTGTTGAAACGATTCACGAAACGGTTGGAAAAACGTTCGATCGATTATGCCTTGTATTTGGATGTTCAAGAAAATCCCACCATTGCGGTTGTTGAAAACGGCGTGAAAGCGTATCACGCACAATCGTGCGAAGGAATTGTGGCCTTAGGCGGAGGAAGCGTCATCGACACGGCCAAATTGATTGGCGCAAGGGTTGCAAGACCGAACAAGCCGCTTGATAAGATGAAAGGACTTTTGAAAGTCCGAAGGAAACTTCCGTTTTTGGCGGCGATACCAACCACCGCCGGAAGCGGCAGCGAAGTGACATTGACGGCGGTCGTGAGCAACCCGGAAAAGAAGGAAAAGTACACCATCAACGACCACTCCCTCATCCCCCAAGCCGCTTTGCTTGATGCTTCGTTGACCACCGGTTTGCCCGCCTTTTATACGGCCACTACAGGCATGGACGCTTTGACGCATGCAATTGAGGCGTATTTGAACAAAATCAGCAACACACAATCGACCAAACGCTACGCGAAAGAGGCCGTTCGGCTCGTCTTTTCGCACCTGCAAACCGCGTATGACCACCCGGAAGACCTTGAAGCCCGGGACGGAATGTTGCACGCTTCGATGTACGCCGGTCTCGCTTTTCGCCGAGCGTATGTGGGCTATGTGCACGCTTTGTCGCATGCCCTTAGCGGTCAATACGACATTCCGCATGGCTATGCGAATGCGGTGCTGTTGCCGTATGTGCTGAGAGCGTACAATGAAGCGGCGGAAGAGAAGTTGGCGGAGCTGGCCGCATCCATCGGATGCACCGGCGACAATCAAAAAGAATTGGCGACGGCGTTTATTGAACGAGTTGAGGATTTGCGCAGAAACCTTAACATTTCAGACCGATTGGAAGTGCCTAAGTTTGACGCCAAAGCGGACTTGGTGCGTCATGCGTTGAAAGAAGCGCATCCATTGTATCCCGTTCCGAAATTTCTCTTTAAAGAGGATCTTATGAAGATCCTCGCAAAGGCCGTTGTGAGCCAAAAAACCTCCACTTAAAAAAGGCGGGCAACTTTTTTTACAATTACGCCTTGCATGTTATAATGTGTTTCGGGTGAGACATCATGGACAAAACTAGTGAACAAGAACGCAGCCAAATGCTTGGCAACATGGACACAAAAAAACTTTTGTTCAAACTCGCGACGCCGGCCATCGCTGCGATGGCCTTTAACGCGCTATACAATCTGATCGATACTTTCTTTGTCGCCCGCGGAGCGGGAGAAGTGGCGATTGGAGCGCTTTCCATCGCCTATCCGATTCAAATGATTGTGTTATCGATCGGTTTGATGATCGGCATCGGCAGCGCATCGGTTTTTTCGAGAGCCTATGGCCGCGGAGACAAGGAGTCAATGCGCAAAACGGTCAATGCGGCGTTGCTTTTGAACCTTGTTTTGTCGAGCTCAATCGCCGCCGTTTCGTATGTGTTTATCGACGACTTGCTGTACCTTTTCGGCGCGAGAGCGGCGAATATAGGGTACGCTTACGATTATTTGAGCGTTATTTTGATTGCGCTCGTTCCATTTTCGCTGTCGATTACGTTCAACCATTTGACGCGCGCCGAAGGACGCGCCAAAATTGCGATGATTTCTTTGATGATCGGCGCGATATTGAACATCCTTTTGGACCCGATTTTCATTTTCGATTTTGGCTTGGGCCTCGGCGTCAGAGGCGCCGCCATTGCGACGGGCATTGCCAAAACCGCCTCGTTCGCTTACATTTTGTATCAAGCCTACCGTCCCGAATCAGCGCTTCAATTGCATTTGCCCACGTTGCATAAGCCCGATTTCAAAATGGTCGGTCAGATTCTTGCCATCGGCCTTCCTTCGTTTGTGCGGGTTTCTATGGGCGGTGTGCTTGTCATCATCGTCAACAACCTCATCAACATCCATGCGGCGGAAGACGTTGCGCATGTCTACATATCAATTTATGGCGTCATCAACAGACTTTTGCGGTTTTCTTTGATGCCCGGCTTCGGTTTGGTGCAAGGCCTGATTCCAATCGTCGGATTCAATTTCGGCGCCCAGTTTTACCGGCGATTGCATGAAGTGATCGGGTTTACCTCCAAACTGCTTTTCGGGTATTTTGCGACGGTGTTTTTGGCCGTTTTGATTTTCGCGGAGCCGCTTTTTTCCATCTTTTCAAGAGAAGGCGACGCCTTCTTTATCAGCGAAGGCGCCATGGCGTTTCGCATCGTCATCGCCGGTTTTATGTTCGTCACTTACCAAGTGATTCTTTCAAGCACCTATCAAGCCATGGGCTATCCCGTGCGCGCCTTTTTCGTATCCCTCTCGCGGAGATTTATCTTTTTCATTCCCTTGGCGTTTTTGTTTTCAAACCTTTTCGATAACGGCGTATTGGGCGTTTGGTGGACGTTTTTCGCCGCCGACTTCTTGACCGGCGTGATGTCGTTTATCGTGTTCCGCTACGAAATGCATACCTTGCGTCAACGATTTGTCTAATATGGCTTTTTGAAGCGTCCTGCTCGGACGCTTTTTGTTTGGCACAGTTGCCGTGAAAGCAACGTAGTGGTAAAATGGACTTACTACAATAACCGAGGATGTGGAGAGTGTGCATGTTTTGGTCATTGGCGGCGCCAACATGGATTACAAGGCGCGCTTGCAAAAAGACGCTCGCTTGAAAGAATGCAACCCCGGCCGCGTCGATGCGTTTTATGGCGGCGTCGGCCGAAACATCGCCGAAAATCTCGGCCGTTTGCACGTTCCGACGGCTTTCTTCGGCGTTTGCGGAGAAGACGCGCACGGAAGGGCGCTTGAAGGGCATCTCAAGCGCTTGGGCATTGCCGTGTATGGTCCGAAGAGTGAGAAAAGTTCCGTGTTCATGGCGGTCGTTGAAAATGACGGCGACATGATGATCGGCGTTTCCGACATGGAGGGCATGAAAAAAATTACGCCCGAATCGCTAAGAAGATACGACAAGGACATCCGAAAGGCCGAGGCCCTTGTTCTTGAATGCAACCTGCCCGAGGATGCGCTGCATCACATTTTTGAAACCTATGGAGAAAAAACGTTTTATGTCGATGGAGTCTCCGCCGCCAAGGTGCCCAAGATACGTCCCTATTTGTCCCGTATCCATACCCTCAAGCTGACCGAGCGCGAAACGCATGAACTTTGCGGCGACATCGGAGATTTGAACGACAAGGTCTCATGGTGTTTGAAACAGGGCGTACAGCGCGTGTTCGTATCCATGGGCGAGCGCGGGTTCCTTTATCAAAGCCATGAAGGCACGCGTTTTGTAAAAGCTTTGAACGTGAACGTTTCTGAGACAAGCGGCGCCGGGGATGCGTTGATGGCCGGCATCGTGTACGCCGATTTCCACCAGATAGACCCTGTCCCTTATGCGCTTGCGGCGAGTGCGCTCGCCGTGCAGTCGGACTCGACGGTGAACCCCAAGATGTCCCCCGAAGCGCTCGAAAAAATTCTCAAGGAGTATGATTATGATCGCTTTAGACATTCATGAAGAAGTGCAAAAAGCGTTGCGGGAAGGCAAAGCCGTCGTTGCGCTTGAATCCACCATCATTTCACACGGCATGCCGTATCCGGACAACGTCGAAATGGCGAAATCCGTCGAAGAGACGATTCGGAAACAAGGCGTCACTCCTGCGACCATCGCTATTCTGGACGGAAAGGTGAAGGTCGGTCTTACCCACGATGAGATTGTGACGCTTGGAAAGAGCGAAGAAGTCCTAAAAGCGAGCAAAAGGGACTTGGCCTATGTCATCAGCCGGAATCTTCACGCAGGCACCACGGTTTCGGCGACGATGCTGATTGCCGAACGGGCCGGCATCAAGGTTTTTGCGACCGGCGGCATTGGCGGCGTCCACCGAAACGGGCAGAACACGTTCGACATCTCCCGCGATTTGGAAGAATTCGCCCAATCGAACGTGGCGGTGGTTTGCGCCGGCGCCAAAGCGATTTTGGACCTTCCCTTAACGATGGAATATTTAGAGACCAAAGGCGTTGAGGTCGTCGGATACAAAACCGACAAGCTGCCCGCCTTTTATTCGAGCGAAAGCGACATCGACATTCCCCAACGCCTCGATTCCCCTTCTGAAATAGCAAAATTGATGAAAGCGAAATGGGATTTTCCGCTGAAAGGCGGATTGGTGATCGCCAACCCCGTCCCAAAAGACAAAGAAATTCCTTACGAAACAATGCGAAGCGTCATCGAAGAAGCCCTCCTTGAGGCAAAAGACGCGGGCATCATCGGCAAGGAAGTGACGCCTTATTTGCTTGAGAAGGTCGCAAAGAAGACGAAAGGCGCGTCTTTAGAGGCGAACATAGCCCTTGTCTTAAACAACGCGAAGTTGGCGTCCGAAATTGCCATTGCCTTTGCAAACGATGAGAAAGAGGCCTCTTTGTGAGTTTGGAAATTGTGCAATCGTTTTCGGCTTTGCCGAGAAAGCGGAAAGCCGTCCGCGCGGTGGCGTTTTGCGAGGGGAAGCTGTTTTTGATGCATGTGCGCAGTTCGGACACTTACGTATTGCCCGGAGGCGGCGTCCAAAACGGAGAAACCGTTGAGGAAGCTTTGTTTCGTGAAATCAGGGAGGAAACCGGCTACAACGTGAAGAATTTTTCGTTTTGCCTGACCATCACCGAAAAACACGAACGCTATTACCGGGAACACCATATTTACAAAGTCGTTTTGGGAAAGACGGCGCAAAAACCTTCGCCAACGGAAGAAGAGCGGAGATTGAACATCCATCCTATCAAAGTCGGTCTTTTTGAAGCCCTCGACCTTTTGGGCTTTCATCAAGGCAGTCACGAATACTCCGACGCCATCCAGACCCGGGAATTCATGGCCGTTTTGCATTCCGCATAATCAAGAGGTTTTCACGCCGTTTCATAGGGAAGAAATCGGAAAACAATCGAGGAAATGTGCGTATTTGTTTCGAGATTTTCCAAACATGCGATATAATGTTTGTATATACGCTATTTTGTTTTCGCTTTCCAAATCCATAAATGACTGTTCATGAGGGGTAATTTGAATGGGAAACTTGCCGGATAATCTGGACTTTTATTTGTATTTCAATTTGTTCTTCTTAGCGCTTATTGCGTTGAGCATGCTCTTCGGGTTTTTGCGGGGGCTTAGAAATTCGACGTGGGCGCTTGGCGTCAGGGTATTGTTTTATGTGCTGTTCTTCGTAACGTTGACGCCGATGGCGAACTTCCTTTGGAACGCAAATCTTGATTTTGCTTTGCGCGAGCTTTCGGGCGTCGTTCCGGAGATTTCCGGCGCGAGCAGTTTGAGCGAAGCCTTGCCGGCTTATTTGCAGGCGACGCTTGGAGACAATCTCGAATCCACGCTCACCAACCCCGAATTTGTGGCCTTTACCGAAGGGTTGGCGATTTTCGTCGTCAAAATTCTTTACTTCCTCTTATATTTTACGGTGTTCAAGATTCTCTACACCCTGATCTTTTTCATCGTTCGACTGCTGGTTTTGCCCAAACGTCGCAAGAAAAAAACGTGGGCCAACCGCGGTCTTGGCGCCGCAGTCGGCTTCGCCGGCGGGCTTGTCAGCGTGTATGTTTTCTTGATTTTCTTCGGCGGTGTGATGGACATTGCCGATTCCACCGTTTCAATCATCAATATGGGCGAAGAAGAGGCCCATGCATCGGATGTGCATACGCTTTCTGAAGAATCGCAGGATCCTTTGTTTGAGTTGGACGAAGACGTCGAGGAAATCGTTGCGGCCTTGAACGATTTCGTGGATGGATACAATCGAAACCCTTTGGTGCAAGTCGCTTTTGACATCCGTGTCACCGACGACGCGATGGAAGACGATTTGGCGCTACATCTTTATTTGTTCGACATGATTTATTCCTTCGAGTACCGGGAACAACAGATTTCTTTCCGCAAGGAACTTTCCATCGTGGCGGAAATCACCGGCATGGTGCTTGAAAACGATTATATGGAAACGAACGATTTCGCCGACGTTTCCGGCGACGACATCCGCGCCCTTTTCAACAAGCTCTCAGAATCCGACATGTTTACCGCGATTCTTCCTTTGGGTGTTGAAATTGGAGCGGATTTTTATGATGTGGAACTCTCCGAAGACGTCAAGGACGAACTCTACTCCATTGCTTGGGACGAGGAAATTTCCCAATTGGGGGCGATCGCCGCGTTGGCCTTCGACATCGTCTACCATGCAGGCGTGTTGGAAGACGACCCGGATTATGAAACCGTTGTGTTTGACGGGGATGAAATCCGCGACCTTTTCGGACACCTCTCCGAATCCAAACTCGTCACGCTTTCGGCTTGGGTCGCCATCGAACCCGTTTTAGAGGCGGCCGGTGAAAACGCGCAAGCCGTTGTGAGTGTCCCCGAAGGGCTCGAATGGGAAGACGAATTCAAGGCGCTTGGCGCGTTGATCGGCGAAATCGTCGATACGGGCGTAACCCTAGGCGAACTTCAAGACGGCGATTTGAACGTGCTTTTCCAAACGCTTTCGGGCATGGATACGACCGTGGCTTTGGATTCGCTGTTGATTTCGCATGCGCTCAAAAACATTCTCTCCGGCGAAGGTGACTTTGAGGCGTTGGACATCTTGATTGTGCACGATGAGATTACTTGGTTCGACGAACTGGACGACGATGGCGAAACCATCCTTGAAAAAGGCGAACTCCGTTATTTGCTTTTGGCGGTGAACGAACTGATGCGCGTCGCAAGCGAATTCGATTTTGACGATTTCCGCGTGGAAGACGCCCTAAACATCGACGAACAGGCTTTTGACGCCTTGATGGATTCCGACATCCTCGCCCACACCGCGGGCAATCAAATTATGGAACTAGGCGAAGACATGCTGACGATTCCTTCCGTCGCCAAAGCGACCATTGCCGTAAACGCCGAAGACAAAGACATTGTCAACCGCGCCGAAATCCGCAAAATTTACGACGCGGTGATGGCGCTTGATTTCGAAGATTTGGATTTCGATGAAATCGATACAATCATTTTGGAAAGCCTCGGAACGGAAGAAGACCCCACCGTGCTCGATGAAGAAAAAGCGAACACGCTTTTGGCTTCAGACATTTTGCACGCGACGCTTTCGACGACCATTTTGGATATGACCGAAGACGAGGAAGCCGAAGATTTCCTTACCGTTCCGCATTATGCCGAAGACGATCAGGAAGTTCGCTCGATGGACACCGAAGACGACATCGAATACATCAGCCGCGATGAGTTCATCAACCTTCTTCGCGCCGTACTGGCCTTGGATCTCGGCGATTTCGACCAAATCGACGCGATCGGATTGGACAAGATTACGGCGAACATCGACATCCTGCTTGATTCGGCCATTTTGCACGCCACGGTATCAAAACAGCTCATCGACATGTCCGACGACCCCGAAGAAGACGTTCTTATCGTGCCGTATTTCACCCAGGATAACGCTCCGATCCGCTTCACGGTCGGCAGCGGCGAAAAATCGGTCGAATACATTTTGAAAGACGAACTCGTAAGCGTGGTTGAAGCGATCGACATCATCGGCGACTTTGACGATTTCGACGATTTCGACCCCGACATAAATCTTGAAAACCTTGAAGAAGAAGAAAACCGCGATGCTGTGCTTTCTTCTTCCATCTTGCAAGCGACCATCTCCAAACAGCTTTTCGATTTGGACGAGGATGAAACCGTAGCCATTCCCTACTATCGCGAAACGTTTGACGAAACGGACCCGGACGACGAATCGCAATGGGTCCGCAAAAGAGTCGGCGACGCGGCTGAGGGCACCGATACCGAATACATCATGCGCGACGAACTCGACAACGTTTTGGTGGCGCTTATCGCGCTTGACATGCTGGATTTCGAAGAGTTCGAAGGCGAGTTTGAACTAGAGCGCCTTGAAGAAGAGGACAACCGCAACGACGTTCTCGCCTCCGCCATCTTGCAAGCGACCATTTCCAAACAGCTGATCGATTTAGAAGACGAAGGCACCGTTGTGGTTCCTTATTTCACCGAGGACTTTGACTCTGCCGACCCCGACAATTTAGACCATAAAGTGCGCCTGACTGCCGGCGTTTCCACCGACGGAAATTTCGACGACGAAGACACGAGGTTCGAATACATCCTCGCTACCGAACTCGACGCCGTTTTGCTCGGCATGATCGCTTTGGACCTTTTGGATGTCGACGCGTTTGACGGCGACGTCGATCTCGCCGAACTCTCCGACAACGAAAAGCGCGCCGATGTGCTTTCTTCTTCCGTGTTGCAAGCGACGATTTCCAATCAACTCTTTGAACAAGAAGAGGGCGTCGATTCCACCATCGTCGTGCCCTATCTGGCCGAAGACGATCTTACGCCCATTCGCATCCGCGTCGGCGAGGCCATAGAGGAAACCGATTTCGAGTACGTTTCCAGAGCCGAACTCGATTCGATCATCCTAGCGATGATTGCCCTTGACATTACCGATGTCGGCGAGTTCGACGGCGATGTGGACCTTGCCGAACTTTCCGACCCCGAAAAGCGCGCCGACGTGCTTTCCTCATCCGTGCTGCAAGCGACGATGACCGACCAGCTCTTCGACCAAGAAACCGACGGCAATATCACCGTGCCTTATTACAACGAAGACTATGACGACGACCCCGACGATGATAACACCTGGGTGCGCAAGCCGATCGGTCTTGAAAACGACGCGCGTTTCGACGATGAGGACACCCGTTTCGAATACATACTGATCAACGAACTCGATTCGATCATTTTAGCGATGATCGCCCTTGACATCACCGATGTCACCACGTTTGACGGGAATGTCGATTTGGGCTTGCTTGAAGATCCCGCCAAACGTGCCGACGTTCTCTCTTCGGCCATCCTTCAAGCCACCATCACCGACCAAATCTACGAACAAGAAACGCTTGGCAATTTGGTGGCCCCTTATTACCGGGAAACTTTTGACGGCGACCCCGACGATGAAGGCACTTGGGTGCGCAAACCGATCGG
>Ga0207421_10000182_pt1 | contig 76656 bp, 74 predicted proteins | sample SodLakKL_010_SED_4_FD_187542 | JGI IMG/M metagenome (GOLD analysis project Ga0207421, IMG submission 187542) | Alkaline sediment microbial communities from Lake Tanatar, Kulunda Steppe, Russia - 8KL_010_SED (SPAdes) (version 2) | ecosystem: Environmental > Aquatic > Non-marine Saline and... | reverse complement strand
GACGCCGAGGGCGGTGACGCCGTCGATCTCGAGGACGGGCTGCGCGCCGTGTTGCTCGCCGGGGTGCTCGCCAACGAGGCGCAGCTGTACCGCTCCGATGGCGAGACCCGCACCGAGGGCGATCCCACCGAGGTCGCGCTGCTCGTCGCGGCCTCGCGCCTCGGGCTCGACCCGGGGCGGGCGCGCCGTCGCGCCGAGGCCCACCTCGAGCTGCCCTTCGAGTCCGACCGGCGCTTCTCCGCAGTCGTCGCCGACGTCGACGGCGACCCCGACGACCGCCGGGTCCTCGTCAAGGGCGCGCCCGAGCGGGTCCTCGACATGTGCACCGCCGCGGACGGGGCCGACGAGCTCGCGCGCGAGGCGGTCCTCGACGCCGCCGCGGACATGGCCGCCCGCGGGCTGCGCGTGCTCGCGATGGCCCACGGCCCCGTCGCGGACATCCCCGTCGACGACCGCGACCTCGCCTTCGAGGGCCTGACCTTCGCGGGGCTGCAGGGCATGCTCGACCCGCCGCGCCAGGGCGTGCCCGAGTCGATCAGGGCGTGCGCCGACGCGGGGGTGCGGGTCTGCATGATCACCGGCGACCACCCCGAGACCGGCCTCGCGATCGCCCGGGACATCGGCATCGCCGAGGAGGGGGCGCGGGTCGTCACCGGCGCGGAGATGGAGCGCCTCGACGACGACGAGCTCGACGGCTTCGTCGAGGACGTCAGCGTCTACGCCCGGGTCGCGCCCGACCACAAGCACCGGATCGTGAAGTCGTTGCAGCGCCGCGGGCACACCACCGCGGTGACCGGCGACGGCGTCAACGACGCGCCCGCGCTCAAGGCCGCCGACATCGGCGTGGCGATGGGCCGCGACGGCACCGACGTCGCGCGCGAGGCCAGCGACATGGTGCTCACCGACGACAACTTCAGCTCGATCGTCGCCGCGGTCGAGGAGGGGCGGGTGACCTTCGACAACGTCCGCAAGGTCACGTTCTTCCTCGTCTCCACCGGCGCGGCGGCGATCGTCGCGCTGCTGTCGACGATCCCTCTCGGCCTCGTCCTGCCGTTCGTGCCCGCCCAGCTGCTCTGGCTCAACGTCGTGACCAACGGGCTGCAGGACCTCGCCCTCGCCTTCGAGCCGGGCGAGGAGGGCGTGCTGCGGCGCCCGCCGCGTCGGCGCGAGGAGGGCCTCGTCAGCGGGCTGCTGTGGGAGCGCGCCGCGCTCGTCGGCGTCGTCATGGCGATCTTCACGCTCGTGCTCTTCGACTGGCAGCTCGACCGCACCGACTCGATCGAGCAGGCGCGGACCGTCGCACTGTCGACGATGGTCGTCTTCATGGGCGTGCACCTCTTCAACGCCCGCAGCCTGCACCGCTCGCTCTTCCGGACCCCGCTGCTGTCGAACCGCTTCCTCCTCGTCGCGCAGGTCCTGGCCCTCGGCGTCCACATCGGCGCGCTCTACCTGCCGGCGACGCAGTTCGTCCTCCGCGTCGAGCCCATCGACGTGAGGGCGTGGGGGCTCATCGTCGCCGCCTCGCTGTCGATGATCGTCGTCAACGAGCTCCACAAGCTCGTGCGCAAGCCCGCGTACGTCTGAGACCCGGAGACCGCGCGCGGTCCGGCGCTGCTCAGCGCGCTCCGCGCACGGCGACGGCGACGACGACGAGGCCGATGCCGGCGATCTCCGCCGCGGCGAGCACCTGCCCGAGCACGAGGTAGCCGACGACCGCCGCGGTGGCCGGCAGCAGGGCGATGAGCAGCGCGAACGTCGAGGGCCCGACCCGGCGCAGGACGACCTGGTCGAGGGCGTAGGGCACGGCGTTGGAGAGCACGCCGAGCGACAGCCCCGTCGCGAGCAGCGCGGCGTCGGCGAGCGCCGGTGTCGCCCCGGGAGCGGCGATCGGCGCGATCGCGATCGCGCCGAGGGCCATGCCGACCGCGAGGGAGTCGACGCCACCGCCGCGACGGGCCACCGCCGAGCCGAGCAGGATGTAGAGCGCCCAGAAGCCCGCGGCGAGCAGGGCGAAGCCGACCCCCGCCGGTGAGCCGGCCCACTGCACGTCGGCGAGCAGCGCGATCCCGCCGATGGCGAGGACGAGGGCGGTGACCTGCCGCCGCGAGCGGCTGCCGGCGGCGGCCACGACGATGGGGCCGAGGAACTCGATGGCGACGGCGGTGCCGACCGGCAGGCGCTCGATCGCGAGGTAGAAGCTCAGGTTCATCGCCGCGAGCGCGGTGCCGAAGGCCGCGACGAGCAGGAGGCGTTGACGGTCCCACTGCCCGCGCCAGGGCCGTCGCCAGGCGAGCAGCACGAGCGCGGCGCCGACGGTGCGCAGCCACGCGACCCCGGGCGCGGGCATGACCGCGAACATCTCGACGGCGAGCGCTGCGCCGAGGTACATCGACGTCGCGCCGACGACGAAGAGCGCGGGGGCCGGCACGCGGTCGAGGAGTCGGCCCGCGAGGGTCGGCTCGCTGCTCGCGGGGGACGTGGCCATCGGCCGCAGCCTAGTGCCCCGGCGGACGCCTGGGCCTCGGGTCCCGCCTGCGGTAGGCCGCTCGGCCCGGCGGGCGGGTCGCCGACCGCGCAGGGTGCGAGGCGGGCCGGATGCGCCGTCCGCCGCGAGCGCGGGCGGCCGGGCGCCGGTCGAGGGAGGTGCGCGGTGAGCGTCAACGGGCAGAGCCCCTCGAGCCGCTCGCATGCCTCGACGCCGGCGTCACGCTTCCGTGCCCTGGAGTTCGAGCGCTGCCCCGACTGCCGCATGGACCCGCTCTCGGGGCGCGGGTTCCGCGCCTGCCGTCAGCCACGCTGCCCGTTCATCCCCCGCGAGCTCGACCCGGTCTGCCCCGAGTGCGGCTACGACGTCGCCAACGACCGCGGCACGCCGGCCTGCGGTGGCCCCGGCGTCTGCGCCTTCGCCGCCGACGAGGGGCCGCGTCGGGTGGCGCTGCTGCGCGCCTGGCGCGAGCGTCACGAGGTCGACTGACCGCACGGGGGTTCGCCTGCCGGCGGGCAGGCCGCTACCGTTGCCCCTCGCACGAGCGGCAGTGGCCACTGCGGAGGTGATCGATGGCGGTCTTGATGGTGGTGCGTGAGACGGCGCCCGGCGAGCGCCGCGTCGCCGCGACCCCGGAGTCGGTGGGGCGCTTGACCGCGCTCGGCCTCGACGTGACCGTCGAGACCGGCGCCGGCGCGCACGCCCACCACGACGACGACGCCTACCGCGAGGCGGGCGCGACGATCGTCGGGGCCGACGCCGTCGCCGAGGCCGACCTCGTCGCGCGGGTCGCCCCCCCGAGCCTCGAGGAGGTCGCGCGGCTCGCCGAGGGCACGGTCCTGCTGAGCTTCATCGCGCCGCACCGCAACCTCGAGGTCGTCGCCGAGCTCGCGCGGCGCCGCGTGACGACCCTCGCGATGGAGCTCGTGCCCCGCATCAGCCGCGCGCAGCCGATCGACGCGCTGTCGAGCCAGGCGAACATCGCCGGCTACCGCTCGGTCATCGTCGCCGCCTACGCCCTCGACAAGTACTTCCCGCTCTTCATGACCGCGGCGGGCACGATCCGCCCGGCCACCATCGTCGTCCTCGGCGCCGGCGTCGCGGGGCTGCAGGCGGTGGCCACCGCCAAGCGCCTCGGCGCGATCGTCTACGTCTCCGACATCCGCGAGGCCGCGCGCGAGGAGGTCGCCTCCCTCGGCGGGGAGTTCATCGACGTCCCCGACGCCGAGGACGCCACCGGGGAGGGCGGCTACGCCAAGGAGGTCGGCGAGGACTTCCTCACCCGCCAGCGCCGGGCGCTCTCCGAGCGCCTCGCGAAGGCCCACGCGGTCATCACGACCGCGCAGATCCCCGGTCGTCCCGCGCCCGAGCTCGTCACCGCCGAGATGGTCGAGGAGCTGCAGCCCGGTGCGGTCGTCATCGACCTGGCCGCCGCCGACGGGGGCAACTGCGCGCTCACCGACCCGGCGGGCGAGGTCGAGCACGGCGGGGTGCGCATCATCCCCGGACAGGACTTCCCCGCGCAGATGCCCGGCGAGGCCAGCGCGGTCTACGGCCGCAACATCGCGAACTTCGCGGGGCTGCTCGTCACCGACGGGGCCCTGGCCGTCGACCGCGAGGACGCGGTCGTGGCCGGGGCGCTGCTCACCCATGACGGCGAGGTCACCCACGACCGCACCGCCGAGACCCTCGCAGGAGGTGACCGCTGATGGGGACGCTGCTCGTGAGCGTCTACGTCTTCGTGCTCGCGGCGTTCCTCGGCTTCGAGCTCATCAACAAGGTGCCGCCGACGCTGCACACCCCGCTGATGTCCGGCGCGAACGCGATGTCGGGGGTCACGATCATCGGCGCGCTGAGCCTCGTGACCGTCGCTGACCCCGACGCCAGCGTGCTCCTCGGCACCGCGGCGCTCGTCCTCGCGACGGTCAACGTCGTCGGCGGCTTCCTCGTCACCGACCGCATGCTCTCGACCTTCTCGAGGCGGAACTGATGGGCGCCGACGTCCTCGCCCTCGTCGCGCTCGGGTCCGTCGCGCTCTTCGTCGTCGGGCTCAAGCGCCTCAGCCGCATCCGCACCGCCCGCAGCGGCAACGCGCTCATGGCCGCGGGCATGCTCCTCGCCGTCGTCCTCACCCTCATCGAGCAGGGCCTCGTCGACTACCGCTGGATCGCCGGCGGCCTCGCGGTCGGCGCCGCCGGGGGCGTGGCGATCGTGCTGCGCGCCAAGGCCACGGCGATGCCGGAGATCGTCGCCCGCTTCAACGGCTTCGGTGGCGCGGCCTCCGCGCTCGTCGCGCTGTCGCTGTTCTGGCGCCACGTCGTGGAGTCCGGCGACGCGGTGACCGCCTCCGCCGCGCTCGGCGCGACCTCGGCGGCCACGCTCGTGCTCTCGGTGCTCATCGGCGCGACGACGTTCAGCGGCAGCATCATCGCCGAGCTCAAGCTCCGCGGGGTCCTCAAGGGTCAGCCGACGATCCCGGTGCGCGGTGGGGTCATGGGCCTGCTCGTCCTCGGCGGGCTCGCCCTCGGTGGCGTCGCCGTCCTCGGCGTCGAGGACCCGACCCTCGCCGCCGGCCTCGTCGTCGGCGTGCTCGCGGTGAGCCTGCTCACCGGGCTCGTGCTCGTCACCCCCATCGGCGGCGCGGACATGCCGGTCGTCATCAGCCTGCTCAACTCGCTGTCGGGGCTCGCGGCCGCCGCCACCGGCTTCGCGCTCGCGAACAACCTCCTCATCATCGCCGGGACGATCGTCGGCGCCGCCGGGCTCATCCTCACCCAGATCATGTGCGCGGCGATGAACCGCTCGCTGGTCAACGTCATGGTCGGCGGCTACGGCACCGACGCGCCGAGCGGCGACGCCGCGGAGTACGAGAGCATCGTCTCCGCCGACGCCGAGGAGGCCGCGATGGTCCTCGAGGCGGCGCAGTCGGTCATCATCGTGCCCGGCTACGGCCTCGCCGCCGCCCGCGCGCAGAACGCCGCCTACGACGTCGCCAAGGCGCTCGAGGCCCGCGGGGCGACGGTGCGCTTCGCGATCCACCCGGTCGCCGGGCGCATGCCCGGGCACATGAACGTCGTCCTCGCCGAGGCGGAGGTGCCCTACGACCTCCTCTACGAGATGGACGAGATCAACCAGGACTTCAGCCAGACCGACGCGGTCATCGTCGTCGGCGCCAACGACGTCGTGAACCCCGCGGCGAACACCGAGCCGGGCAGCCCCATCGCCGGGATGCCGATCCTCGAGGTCGGCAAGGCACGCCGCGTCTTCGTCATCAAGCGCAGCCTCGCCCCGGGCTACGCCGGCATCAAGAACGCGCTCTTCGAGGCCGACCAGACCGTCATGCTCTTCGGTGACGCCAAGGCCGTGCTCGACGGCCTCGCCTCGGAGCTGTCGTGACGCCGCGCTAGCCTTCCCCCTGCCGCCGCTGGCCCGTCACGAGGTCGCCAAGGTGCTCATCGAGGTGCTCCGCCACGCGAAGGCCTACTCGCGCAAGCGCTGGAACGGCGCGTCGGACCGGGAGCGGCCCCTCGATGACGCCGGCGAGGCGCAGGCGCGATGCCTCGTCGACGAGCTGCTCGCCGGCGGCGCGATCGCGGCGATCCACACGAGCCCGCTCGTGCGCTGCACCCAGACCGTCGAGCCGCTCGCCGCGGCCCTCGGGATCGCGCCGATCGTCGACGAGCGCCTCGCCGAGCTGCGGACCCTGCCGGTGCACGACCGCGGCAGCGCGTGGGTGGCCTCGGCCTGGCTCGGTGGACGCGCCCTCGCCGTCGTCGAGGAGCTCGCCGCCGCACCGGTCGAGGGGCGCGTCGTCCTCTGCAGCCACGGCGACGTCATCCCCGCCCTGCTCGCCACCCTCGTCGGTCGCGACGGCCTCGTCCTCGACGACGTGCGCGTGCGCAAGGGCGGCCGGGTCACCCTCGAGCTCGCTCGCGGGCGCGTGTGCCACGCCGTCGCCGTCGCCCCGCCGCGCCTCGACCCCGTCTCGCCCACCGCGGGGAGCTCTGCTTGACTGCGCCGGCCATGGACCCCTTCCTCGCCGGTGCGCCCCGCCTGCCCGCGACGCCCGTCGGCCTCGGCCTCGCCGCGGTCGGCCGCCCCGCCTACCTCACCCCCGGCCGCGACGCCGACCTCGGCGACGACCGCTCCGAGGAGGCCCTCGAGGCCGCCGCCCACGCCGTCCTCGACGCCGCGTACGCCCGCGGGGTGCGCTACCTCGACGCCGCACGCTCCTACGGGCGCGCCGAGGCCTTCCTCGCGAGCTGGCTCGCCGAGCGCGCGCCCGACGACGTCACCGTCGCCTCGAAGTGGGGCTACCGCTACACCGGGCAGTGGCGGCTCGACGCCGAGGTCCACGAGGTCAAGGACCACGGCCTCGACGCGCTGCGCCGCCAGCTCGCCGAGACCCGGGCGCTGCTCGGTGACGCGCTCGACGCCTACCAGATCCACTCCGCGACGCTCGACACCGGCGTGCTCGCCGACCGTGCGGTGCTGGCCGAGCTCGCCGAGCTCGCCGACTCCGGGGTGACCGTCGGGTTCACGACGAGCGGGCCACGCCAGGCCGACGTCGTGCGCCAGGGCCTCGCTGCCGAGGTCGACGGCGTCAACCCCTTCGGCCTCGTCCAGGCGACGTGGAACCTCCTCGAGCCCTCGGCGGGGCCGGCGCTCGCCGAGGCCGCCGAGGCCGGCTGGGTCGTCGTCGTCAAGGAGGCCCTCGCCAACGGACGGCTCGCCACCGCCGAGGCCGGCCCGCTGCCCGAGGTCGCCGCCCGGCACGGCACGACCCCCGACGCCGTGGCGATCGCCGCGGCGCTCGCCGAGCCCTGGAGCGCCGTCGCCCTGTCCGGGGCGGTCACCCCCACCCAGCTCGCGCGCAACACCGCAGCGGTCGACCTGCGGCTCGACGGCGACGACCTCGGCGCGCTCGGCGCGCTCGCCGAGGACCCCGAGGCCTACTGGCAGGCCCGCAGCGCCCGCGCCTGGACCTGAGGGTCCCGGCGTCGGAGGGGCGCCCGTCCCGACCGTCCCGACGGCCGGGCCTCGGCCCGCCGCGGAGGAGGTAGCGTCCCCGTCAGGTGACCCGCCGTCACCCCGGGCCCTCGTCGGGAGGGGACGACATGGCGCAGGCGATCGGGCTGCCGCCGTATGAGCGGCCGAGCGCTCGCGTGCGCCGAGGCTCGCCCGAAGGGCCCGCGGAGCGCCTCGACCGGCCACGGGTCGGGGCAGGCGGCGCGCGGTGACGCTCCTCGTCGTCCTCGCCGCAGGCTTCGCCCTCGCCGCGCTCGCGCCGGCCCTCGCCCGCCTCGCCGGCCGTGACGCCGCGTGGCTGCTCGCGGCGGCCTTCGCCGCGGCCACCGCCGCGCTCGCCGCCGCCGGCCCCGGCGTGCTCGCCGGCGAGCCCGTGAGCGCCGAGCTCGCGTGGGTCCCGGCCGCCGACCTCGCCCTCAGCCTGCGCATGGACGCCCTCGGGCTGCTCTTCGCGCTCATCGTCAGCGGCATCGGCACCGCGGTCATGGCCTACTCCGCCCGCTACTTCCACGCCGGTGACCCCCAGGTCGGCCGCGTGCTCGGGCTGCTCACGCTCTTCGCCTCGGCGATGCTCGGCCTCGTCGTCGCCGACGACCTCCTCCTGCTCTTCGTCTTCTGGGAGCTCACGAGCGTGAGCTCGTTCTTCCTCATCGGCGGGCTCGGGGAGGGCAAGCCCGGGGCGACGCGGGCCTTCCTCGTCACCGCCGTCGGCGGCCTCGCGATGCTCGCCGGCTTCGTCCTCCTCGGCGTCGACGCCCAGACCTTCACGCTCTCGGCGATCCTCGCCGACGCCGCCCTCGCGTCCTCGCCGCTCGCCCCGGCGGTCATCGTCCTCCTGCTCGCCGGGGCCTTCACGAAGTCCGCGCAGGTGCCGTTCCACTTCTGGCTGCCCGGGGCGATGGTCGCGCCGACGCCGATCTCGACGTACCTCCACGCCGCGACGATGGTCAAGGCCGGCGTCTACCTCCTCTTCCGCATGACCCCGCTCTACGGGGAGGTCGCCCTGTGGCGCTCGAGCCTCCTCGCCTTCGGGCTCGCCACCGCGCTGCTCGGCGCCGTCGTCGCGCTCAAGAAGACCGACCTCAAGGCGCTGCTCGCCTACGGCACGGTGAGCCAGCTCGGGTTCCTCACCGCGCTCATCGGCATCGGCACGCCCCTCGCGCTCGCCGCCGCGGGCCTGCACACCCTCGCCCACGCGCTCTACAAGGCGACGCTCTTCATGAGCGTCGGCATCATCGACCACGAGACCGGCACCCGTGACCTCACCGAGCTCGGGGGGCTGCGCCGCGCCCTGCCCGGCGTCGCGCTCGCCGGCGGGCTCGCGGCCCTGTCGATGGCCGGCATCCCCCCGCTGCTCGGCTTCGTCTCCAAGGAGGAGGCCTTCGCGGCCTTCGCCGCCGCGCCCGGAGACCCCGCGCTCGCCCCGCTCGTCGCCACGCTCGCGGTGACCGCCTCGGTCGTGACCTTCGCCTACTCCGCGCGCTACTACTGGCGCACGTTCGAGGGGCCGGCACCCGAGGGTCTGCACGTCCACGCCGCGCCGGGGGCCTTCGTGGCCGTGCCGCTCGTCACCGCCGTCGGCGGGCTCGTCGTCGGCCTCGCCGTGCCGCTGCTCGACCCCCTCGCCAACGGGGTGGCCCTGGCCACGACCGGCGTCGACCCAGGGCTGCACCTCGCGCTGTGGCACGGGCCCACCGTCCCCCTCGCGCTGTCGGCGGTCGTCGTCGCCGGCGGGCTCGCGCTCTTCGCCGCCCGCGGGCGCGTCGAGGCCCTCCAGGGCCGCGTGCGCCTGCCGGTGACCGGCGACGGCAGCTTCGACCGGCTCTACGACGGCGCGATCGCGCTCGGCAAGCGCGTCGGCGAGCCGGCGACGTCCTCGCGTCCGGCGACCTACCTCCTGCCGATCCTCGGCGTGCTCGTCGCCCTCGGCGGTGCGGCGGTGGCCTGGCCAGAGCTCGGCATCGACGGCTCCGCGGCGCTGTCGCAGGGCCCCGACTGGGTCGTCATCGCCCTGCTCGCGGTCTCGCTCGTCAAGGTCGCCCAGGCGCGCAGCCGCCTCGCCGCCGTCGCCGCGCTCGGCTTCACCGGCTTCCTCGTCGCGGCGTGGTTCGTCCTGCTCGGTGCGCCCGACCTCGCGCTGACCCAGCTGCTCGTCGAGACGCTCACCGTGGCGCTCGTCGTCTTCGCCTTCAGGCGGCTGCCGCTGCGCTTCTCGCCGACGCCGGTGCCGCGTCAGCTCGGCGCGGTCGTCATCGCCGTCGTCGTCGGCGCGCTCGCGGGCACGGCGACGTTCGTGCTCACCGGGCGTCGCGGACTCTCCGAGCCCGGGGCCTGGTACCTCACCGAGGCGGCGGGGCAGACCGGCGGGGGCAACATCGTCAACACGATCCTCGTCGACTTCCGGGCCCTCGACACCCTCGGTGAGATCACCGTCCTCGGCGTCGCGGTGGCCGGGATCTTCGCGGTGCTGCGCCTCGGGGTGCGCGTCGAGGGCGAGGCGCTCACCGCCCGTGACGTCGCCGAGACCGGCGAGGCGGCCGCGAGCGAGGAGCGCCGCCGATGATGCCCGACAGCCTCATCCTGCGGACCGGCAGCCGCGCGCTCGCGCCCCTCATGCTCTTGGTGTCGCTCTACCTCCTGCTGCGCGGCCACGACGCCGTCGGCGGCGGCTTCATCGGCGGGCTCACCGCCGGGGCGGTCGTCGTGCTCCTCTACTTCAGCCGCGGCAGCAAGCGCATCGTCGGCAGCCGGGTCCTGCGCTTCACCCCGCTCGTCGGCACCGGGCTGCTCATCGCCCTGCTCTACGGCCTGGCCGGCCTGCTCCTCGACGGGGCGTTCCTCGCCGGTGGCAAGGTCACGCTGCCGGGCGGCCTCGAGGTCGCCGCCTCGCTCGTCTTCGACGTCGGCGTCTACCTCGTCGTCGTCGGCCTCGTCGTCGGGATCGTCCGTCACATGGGCTACGCCGCGGAGTCCCAGGAGGTCACCCTGCCCGAGCGGGAGGACGCATGACCGCCGCGATCATCGTCGGGCTCCTCGCCGCGGCGGGGACGTTCCTCATCCTCCAGCGCGGGCTCGTGCGCGCCGTGCTCGGCTTCGTCCTCCTCGGTCACGCGGCGACGACGCTGCTCATGGCCGCCGGCGGCGTGAGCCGCCGCGGCGTGGCGATCATCGGCCAGGAGGGCGTCGCCGCGCAGCCCGCCGACCCGCTGCCGCAGGCCTTCGCGCTCACCGCGATCGTCATCTCCTTCGGCGTCACCGCCTTCCTCCTCGCCCTCGCCGCGCGCGGGATCGTCGTCCTGCGCGGCGGTGACATCGAGCGGCCCGGCGGGCACGAGCCCGAGGACGATCCAGCATGAGCGGCCTGCTCACCGCCCCCTTCTGGCTGCCGCTGCTCGGCGCGGTCGTCGCGCTGCTCGCGCGCCGGCACTACCACGTCCAGCAGGCCATCAGCCTGCTGACCCTGTCGGCGAGCGTGGCGATCGGTGGGGTGCTCGTCGCCGAGACCGCCGACGGGGCGGTCCACGCCACGCAGATCGGCGGCTGGCCGGTCGGCATCGCCATCCCCTTCGTCGCCGACCGCTTCGCCGCGCTGCTCATCACGACGACCGCGCTCGCCGCCCTGCTCGCGGTCGTCTTCGCGATGCTGCGCGGCGAGGACCACCACGTGCAGTTCCACCCGCTCGTCGGCGTCCTCGTGACCGGCGTCTTCGCCTCGTTCCTCACCGCCGACCTCTTCAACCTCTTCGTGACCTTCGAGGTCATGCTCATCGCCTCCTACGTCCTGCTCACGCTGCGCGCAGGACGCGCGCAGGAGCGCGCCGGGGCGATCTACATCATGACGAACCTCCTCGCCTCGACGGCCTTCCTCCTCGGCCTCGCGCTGCTCTACGGCCGGGTCGGCACCGTCAACCTCGGCGAGCTCCACGCCGCGGCGGCCGACCCGGGCGCGGCGGTCGCCGCCGGGGTCATCGCGATCGCCATCGGGGTGAAGGCGAGCCTCGTGCCGCTGCACGGCTGGCTGCCGCGCGCCTACGTCTGCGCGGGGCCGGCGGTGACCGCGCTCTTCAGCGGCCTGCTCACGAAGGTCGGCGTCTACGCGCTCTTCCGGCTCTACAGCGTCGTCTACGCCGGGGAGCCCCGCTGGTCGCTGCTCCTGCTCGTCGTCGCGGGGATCACGATGCTCGTCGGCGTCCTCGGCGCCGTCGGCAAGGGCGACATGCGGGCGATCCTCGCCTTCCACATGGTCAGCCAGGTCGGCTACCTCGTCCTGCCGCTCGGGCTGTGGAGCCTCGCGGGGGTCACCGCCGGCATCGTCTACCTCCTGCAGTACATCGCGGTGAAGGGCGCGCTCTTCCTCGCCGCGGGCACCGTCGAGACGGTGACCGGCACCGGGCGGCTCGCCGAGCTCGGTGGGATGCTGCGCACCCGCCCGGCCGTGGCGATCGGCTTCCTCCTGCCCGCCCTCGCCCTCGCCGGCGTCCCGCCGACATCGGGGTTCGTCGGCAAGTTCATGCTCATCCGCGCGTCGTTCGAGGGCGCGCACTACGTCGTCGGTGGCGTCGCCGTGGTCGTGAGCTTCTTCACGCTCATGTCGATGATGAAGATCTGGAACGGGGTCTTCTGGGGTGAGCCGAGCGCGGCGGTCAGCGCCGAGGCCGGCACCGAGGGCGACCCCGACCGCGCGCGGCTGCCGCGCGTCGTCGACGGCATCCCCCAGCCGCCGCCGGTCGTCTTCACCCCGCCGCGGGTGCGCGCGCTCGCCCTGCCCTCGCTCGCCGTCGGCGTCGCCACGATCCTCCTCGGCCTCGGCGCGCAGCTCCTCGTCACCCTCGCCGAGCCGGCCGCGGCCGGCCTGCTCGACCCGAGCGCCTACCTCGAGGCGGTGCGGGGACGATGAGGGCATGGCTGCGCCGCCTCGTCCGCGTCCCGGTCTTCGGCGCGTACTTCCTCACGATCTTCGTGCAGGCCAACCTCCGCGTGGCCTGGGAGGTCCTCACGCCCGGCACCGCGATGCGCGCGGGGATCGTGCGCGTGCCGATCCACACCGCGAGCGACTGGGAGACGATGCTCCTCGCGAACGCGATCTCGCTCACCCCGGGCACGCTGTCGCTCGAGGTCTCCCTCGACGGGCGGGCGCTCTACGTCCACGCGCTCTTCATCGACTCCCGCGAGGCGCTCGAGGCCGACATCGCCGACCTCGAGCGCCGTCTGCTGTGGGCCCTGCGATGACCCCCGACCCCGGAGCGCCACGATGACCACGACCCTGCTGGACGGCCCCGTCATCGACCTCGCCCTGCTCGGCCTCGCGCTCGCCTTCCTCCTCGGCATGCTGCGCGGCGTGCTCGGCCCGCTCGTCGCCGACCGGGCGATCGCCGCCGACGTCTGCTTCTTCTCGGTCGTGGCCTCCTTCGCGCTGCTCGCGCTGCGCAGCGGCTCGGAGGCCTTCATCGACGTCGTCCTCATCGCCTCGCTGCTCGGCTTCCTCGCCACCGTCGCGCTCGCGGCGCTCGTCACGGCGAGAAGCGCATGAGGGCCGTGGTCGCCGCCGTCCTCATGTTCGCCGGCGTCCTCGTCATGCTCATCGCCGGCATCGGCGTGCTGCGCATGCCCGACACCCTCACGCGCTCGAGCGCGGCGACGAAGGGCACCGGCCTCGGCGCGGGGATGATCCTGCTCGGCGTCGGCATCGCGATCGGCACGCCCAACGCCCTCATCAAGGTCGCGCTCGCGATCGCGCTGCAGATCGCGAGCGCCCCGTTGGCCGGCCACCTCATCGGCCGCGCGGCCTACCGCTCCGGAGCACCGCTGTGGGAGGGCACCGTCATCGACGACTATCGCCGCTTCTACCCCTACGAGCGCCAGCGCATGGCGTGGCACCGCGACGCCGCCGAGGGTGCCTCCTCCGACCGCGGCTAGGCCCCGCGCCGCTGCGCGCCGCAGCGCACCCCGTCACCGCGGGCGGCCGACGGCCGCAGGCGGGGTCGGCGCCCCTGACTTTGGGTTGGGACGACGCTGACGGTAGGCTCCCGCCCGCTCCCCGAGCCTGCGCCTCGGCGTCGTGCGCCGAGGCCCCTGCCCGCGGGTCTTGACCGACGCGACCGCACCGGACGACGCTCATCGACGCCACGCCCTCGCTGCTGCCGCTCGCCGCCGTGACGCTGCCCCTCGTCGTGGCGGTGCTCGTCGTGCTGCTCGGCAAGCGCCCGAACCTGCGCGAGACCGCGTCGGTGCTCGGCGCGTTCGTGACCTTCGGCGTGATGCTCGCGATGGTGCCGGGACTGCGCGAGGGGCGCCCGCACGAGGTCACCCTGCTCGAGCTCGTCCCCGGTGTCTCCTTCGGGCTGCGCGCCGACGGCCTGGGGATGCTCTTCGCGCTCACCGCCTCGGCCCTGTGGATCCTCGCGACGTTCTACAGCGTCGGGTATCTGCGCGGGGAGGGCGCGAAGAAGCAGACGCGCTTCTTCGCGAGCTTCGCGGTCTGCCTCGCCTCGGCCTTCGGCATCGCCCTGGCCGCCGACCTCTTCACCTTCCTCGTCTTCTACGAGCTGCTCACCGTCGCGACCTACCCGCTGGTGGTCCACAAGGAGAACGACGAGGCGATCGCCGCGGGCCGTCGCTACCTCAGCTACCTGCTGACCGGCGGGGTGGCGCTCCTGCTCGCCGTGGCGATCATCTACGCCCAGGTCGGCACGCTCACGTTCACCCCCGGCGGCTTCGCCGCGGCGGGGCTCTCCGACGGCATGCTCGTCGCGGTGTTCGCCCTCATGGCCCTGGGCTTCGGCACGAAGTCGGGGATCATGCCGCTGCACGCCTGGCTGCCCTCGGCGATGGTCGCGCCGACGCCGGTCTCGGCGCTGCTGCACGCCGTCGCCGTCGTCAAGGCCGGCGTCTTCGGCTTCGCCCGGGCCATCGGCTTCGTCCTCGGGCCGGCCGCGCTCGCCGAGGTCGGCGCCACCGCCGCGCTCGCCGCGCTCGCCGCGATCACCATCGTCGTGGCGTCCTCGATCGCGCTCTTCCAGGACAACCTCAAGCGCCGGCTCGCGTTCTCCACGATCGCCCACCTCTCCTACATCATCCTCGGGCTGTCGATCCTCGCCGCCGAGGCGTGGGACGGGGCGATGCTCCACATCGCCAACCACGCGACGCTGAAGATCACCCTGTTCTTCGCGGCCGGCGCGCTGCACATCCAGGCGCACCTCGATCGCGTCAGCGACCTCGACGGGGCGGGCCACCGCATGCCGTTCACGATGTCGGCGTTCGCGGTGGCCTCGGTGGGGCTCGCGGGCCTGCCGCCGATGGGCGGCTTCATGAGCAAGTGGTTCCTCGTCGACGGGGCCTTCGAGGCCGGCGACGTCGTCCTCGGGCTCATCCTGCTCGGCAGCGGCCTGTTCACCGCCGGCTACCTCTTCCCGATCATCCACCGGGCGTTCTTCCGCCCGCCGCCCGAGGGCGCCGCCCGCGGCGACGCGACGCCGCTCATGGTCGTGCCGCTCGTCATCACCGCGGCGATCGGCCTCGCGCTCGGCCTCGGCGACGTCTTCGGGTTCTTCGACATCGCCGAGGGCGTCTCGGCGAGCGTCATCGGAGGTGCCCCGTGACGCCGATGACCCTGTCGCGCGGCCTCGCGATCGCCGCCGTCGCCCTCCTCGTCGGGGTGGGCATCGACCTGCTCGTCGACCTGCCGACCGGCCGGGCGGTGCTGCTCGGCCTTGGGGGCTGCGTCGGGATCATCGTCGTGTCGAAGTGGCTCGGCAAGGTCTGGCTGCAGCGCCCCGAGGACTACTACGAGCGGCAGCGCGCCCTGCGTGCCGGTGACGCGCCCAGCGCCCACGACGACGCGGGGGCGGGGCATGCTTGACCTCGTGCCGCCCGCGGCGATCCTCCTCGTCGGCGCCCTCGCGCTCATGGGCGTGCGCGGCCGCCTCGGCGCCGCGCTCATGCTCGCCCTGCCGGTGCTCGCCTTCGCCCAGGTCGCGAGCCTGAGCCCCGGCGACGTCCTCGCCGTCGACTTCTACGGCTTCACGCTCGAGCCGCTCAAGGTCGACGCGCTCAGCCTCGCGTTCGGCTACGTCTTCTGCCTCGCGGCGTTCCTCGGGGCGGTCTACGGCTTCCAGATCATGGGCACGACCGAGCGCGTCGCGGCGACGATGTACGCCGGCAGCGCCCTCGGGGTGGTCTTCGCCGGTGACCTGTTGAGCCTCTTCCTCTTCTGGGAGATCAAGGCCCTCGCGAGTGTCTTCCTCATCTGGGCCCGGGGGACCGAGGAGGCCGGGCGCGCCGGCAAGCGCTACCTCTACGTCCAGCTCGCCGGGGGCAAGCTCCTGCTCGCCGGGGTCATCTGGCACTACGCGCTGACCGGGTCGCTGGCGTTCACGGCCTTCGAGCTCGTACCGGCGACCGTGCTCATCATGGTCGGCTTCCTGCTCTCGGCGGCGGTGCCGCCGCTGCACGCCTGGCTGCCCGACGGCTACCCGATGGCGACGGTGGCCGGCACGGTGTTCCTCTCGGCCTACACGACGAAGGCCTCGGTCTACGCCCTCGCCCGCGGCTTCCCCGGGGTCGAGCTCCTCGTCTGGCTCGGGGTCGCGATGGCGCTCTACGGCGTCGTCTACGCCGTGCTCGAGAACGACATCCGGCGCCTGCTCGGCTACCACATCATCAGCCAGGTCGGCTACATGGTCGCCGCGGTCGGCATCGGCACCGAGCTCGCGATCAACGGCGCGACCGCGCACGCCTTCGCCCACATCCTCTACAAGGGCCTGCTGCTCATGGGCACCGGCGCGGTGCTCCACGCCGTCGGGACGTCGCGGGCCTCCGAGCTCGGGGGGCTCACGAAGAAGCTGCGGTGGGTGCTCATCCTCTACATGATCGGCGCGGTGTCGATCTCGAGCTTCCCCCTCTTCAGCGGGTTCATCTCCAAGGAGCTCGTCGTCGAGGCGGCCTCGGTCGACGGCCGCACGCTCGTGCTCATCCTCCTCAAGCTCGCCTCGGTGGGGACGTTCCTCCACACCGGGCTCAAGCTGCCCTACAACACGTTCTTCGGTCCCGACCGGGGGCTCGAGCCCAGGCCGATCCCCGGGACGATGTACGCCGGCATGGCCCTCGCCGCGCTCGCCAACACCGTCCTCGGCCTGTTCCCGGGGCTGCTGTACGACCTCCTGCCGTTCCCCGTGGACTACAACCCCTACGCCGCGTACAAGGTCATCGAGACCTCGCAGATCCTCTTCTTCACCGCGCTCGGCTTCGTGCTCATGCTCGCGAAGGTCGACGCGCAGCGGAAGGTCTCCCTCGACACCGACTGGTTCTACCGCGTCGCGCCCTTCCGCCTCGCCGCGTGGGTGCGCGGACTGCGACCCGAACGCGAGCCGGCGCCCGCCGGCGGCCTCGCGCACCACCCGCCGCTGCGCACGCGCGTGGCCTCCGGCGTCGCCGAGGTCGTCGGGCAGCTGCCGCTCGTCAAGGAGGCCCGGGCCTCGTCGGACTCGCCGGTCTACCCGACGTGGATGGTCGGCGCGGTCATGATCGCCACCGCCGTCGTCGTGCTGGGGGTGACGTTCGTCTGATGCCACAGCAGCACTCCGCGGACCAGGGTCGCGGTCCCGGCCTCGGGCCGGGCTCGATGGCCGTCGAGTTCGTCCTCATGCTCGCCTTCTGGCTCGCGATCTCGGGGCAGTACAACGTCCTCTTCATCGCCATGGGGGTGGTCTCGGCGGCGCTCGTGACGTGGTTCACCCATCGCTACGTCGCGGCGAACCTCGGCCGGCACACCCCGCCGTCGACCATCCCGCTGCGCTGGGCCCGCAGCATCGCCTACGTCCTGTGGCTGCTCGCGCGCATCCCCCCCGCCGGGGTGCTCATCGCCTGGGTCGTGCTCCAGCCGCGCCTGCCGGTCGAGCCCTACGTCCTGCGCTTCACCACCCACCTGGAGAGCCCGGTGGCCCGCACGACGCTCGCGAACTCGATCACGCTCGTGCCCGGCACGCTCACCCTCGACGTCGACCCCGACACCCGGGAGTTCACCGTCCACGCCTTCGTGCCCTCCGCCGCCGACGACCTCGTCAGCGGCGAGATGCAGAACCGCATCGCCCGGCTCTTCCTCCAGGACCCGGCCCCGCCCCCCGAGGTCGTCTGGGAGCCGGCCGCCGAGGAGGTGCCGCGCCGATGACGACGTTCCTGCTCGTCGCGCTGCTCACCGTCGCGGGGGTCATCCTCTTGACCCTCTGGCGGGTCTACGCCGGCCCCACGGTCTTCGACCGCCTCGTCTCCGTCGCGCTCGTGAGCGTCAACGGCGTCGTCGCGCTCGTCATCATGGGCTTCTACTTCGAGCGCCCCGTGCTCTTCCTCGACATCGCGCTCGGCTTCGCGCTGCTGGCCTTCCTCCTGCCGATCGCGCTCGGCAAGTACGTCGAGCGCCGCGACGACGACGAGGCGGTGGAGCGCCGATGAACGGCCTCGACACGCCGATGGCGATCGTCGCCATCGTCCTCATCAGCGCCGGCCTCGCCTTCCTCGTCATCAGCGTCGTCGGCGTGCTGCGCCTGCCCGACCTCTACACCCGCACCCACGCCGTCGCGAAGTCCGAGACGCTCGGGCTCATCCTCATCTTCGGCGGGCTCTTCTTCGTGCCCGGCCTGACCTGGGACGCCGCGGTGCGACTCGTGCTCGTGCTCGGCTTCAGCGTCCTCGCCAACCCCACCGCCGCCCACGCCCTCGTGCGCGCCGGACGCGAGTCCGGCGTCGAGCCGTGGGTCAGCACCGACGACGTCAAGCCACCACCGGGGGGTCTGACGTGATCCTCGAGCTCGACGTCCTGCTCTTCGTCATCCTCATCGTGACCGCGGTGCTCGCGCTCAAGGTGCGCGACCTGCTCGCCGCGGTCGCGCTGCTCGCCGCCTACAGCCTCTTCGCCGCGCTGATCTTCGCCGGCGCGGTGGCCGTCGACGTCGCCCTCGTCGAGGCGGTCCTCGGCGCCGGGGTCACCGGGGTGCTCTTCATCGCCGCGATCCTCACGACGAGCCGGCGCGCCGACGTCGTGGACTCCTCGCGACGGCGCTGGGCGACCCTGCCGGTGCTCGCGGCCTTCCTCGCGCTCATGATCTACGCGAGCACGGGGCTGCCCGACAAGGGCGACCCCGAGGCGCCCGCCCACCAGGGCGTCGCGCCGGTCTACCTCGAGGACTCCCTCGAGGACACCGAGACCCCGAACGTCGTCACCGCGCTGCTCGCCGACTACCGCTCGCAGGACACCCTCGGCGAGACCCTCGTCATCGTCACCGCCGCCCTCGGCGCCGCGCTCGTGCTGCGCGCCCGTGAGCAGGAGGAGCTCGGATGACCGGCGCCTACCCCAGCGAGGTCGTGCGCACCGTCGGTGGGCTGCTCAGCCCGTTCATCGCGATGTTCGGCCTCTACATCATCGCCCACGGCCACTACGGCCCCGGTGGCGGCTTCGCCGGCGGCGTCATCCTCGCCGTCGGCGTGATCCTGCCGCGGCTCACCCTCGAGAGCCGCATCGCCTTCGGCTCGGTGCCACGCGAGCTCGGCCCGCTCGCCGCCGGTGCCGGCATGCTCGCCTTCGCCCTCACCGGCCTCGTCGCGGTGCTCGCCGGCGGTGCGTTCCTCGACTACGCCGCGGTGGAGGTCGGCGAGATCGCCGCGAGTCGGCTGCGCTACCTCGGCATCCTCGTCGTCGAGATCGCCGTCGGGCTCGCGGTGTTCGGCGCGATGGTCCTCGTCTACGACGAGCTCGCAGGGAGCCCCGTCGATGGTTGAGCTCTTCGTCGACCGCTACGTCTACCTCTTCGTCCTCGTGCTGCTCTCGATCGGGCTCTACGGGATGTTCGCGATGCGCAACCTCGCGAAGAAGCTCGTGGGCATGACGATCTTCACGACGGCGATCTACCTCTTCTTCATCGAGGGCAGCGTCAAGGACGGCGCGACCGCGCCGATCATCAGCCCGGCGGTCGGCGTCGACGCCGCCGGCTACGTCGACCCGCTGCCGCATCTGCTCATCCTCACCGCGATCGTCGTCGGCGTCGGCATCGTCGGGGTCGGCCTCGCCCTGCTCGTGCGCATCTACCAGGCGCACGGCACCCTCGAGGAGAACGAGGTCGTCGCGCGGCTCTCCGGCTCGCCGCGGGCCGGACGGCGCGGCCATCCCCTCGACGAGCCAGCGCAGGCCACCTCCGCCGGTGAGGCCGACGGGGAGGCCGGGGCATGAGCGCGCTGCCCGTCCTCCTGCCGGTCATCCCGCTCATCGCCGGGGTCCTCGCGGTGCTCGTCGGGCTCTACCGCCCGGCGGCGGCGCAGGCCGTGGCGACGCTCGGCATGGCCGGCGCGCTCGGCGTCGCGCTCACGGCCCTCGCGCAGGTCATCGACGGCGCGCCGCTGCGTCACGAGGTCGGGGGCTGGCCCCCGCCCATCGGCATCGAGTACGTCCTCGACCCGCTGTCGGGCTTCCTCGCGACGATCATCGCCGGCATCGGGCTGCTCGCGGTGCTCTACCCCGCCAAGGCCGGGCTGGGCTTCGTGCCCAAGGCGGGCCTGCCGGCCTACGGCCTCATGTGCCTGCTGCTCACGGGCCTGCTCGGCGTCGTCGTCAGCGGCGACCTCTTCCACCTCTTCGTCTTCCTCGAGATCTACGCGATCTCGACCTACGCCCTCGTGGCCCTCGGCGGCGACCGGGCGATCTTCGCGAGCTTCCGCTACCTCCTGCTCGGCACCGCCGGCAGCGGGCTCTACCTCCTCGGCGTCGGCTTCATCTACTTCACGACCGGCTCGCTGAACATGGCCGACGTCGCGGGGCTCCTGCCGGCGGTGGCCGACTCCCCGACGATCGCGGCCGCGGCGGCGCTCATCACCGTCGGCCTCGGCGTGAAGATGGCGCTCTTCCCGCTGCACGTATGGCTGCCCGACGCCCACACCAACGCCCCACCGGCGATCGCCGCGCTGCTCGCCGCCGTGCAGGTCAAGGCCGGGGCCTATGCGATCATCCGCATCAACTACGGGGTCTTCGGCCCTGGCCTCGTCGCCGACGAGCTGCCGATCGCCGAGCTGCTCACATGGTTCGGCGCGGCGGGCATCCTCGTCGGCTCCGTCATGGCGATCCTGCAGACCGACTTCAAGCGGCTGCTCGCCTACTCCACCGTCGCCCAGCTCGGCTACATCGGCGTCGGCATCGGCCTCGCCAACCCCATCGCCCTCATCGGCGCCCTGCTGCACATCCTCAACCACGCGGTGATGAAGAGCGGGCTCTTCTTCATCGCCGGCGGGATCTACTCCCAGACGAAGATCAAGGAGATCCCGCGCATGAGCGGGCTCGGGCGCAAGATGCCCCTGCTCATGAGCGGCTTCGCGATCGCCGCGGTGTCGATGGTCGGGCTGCCGCCCACCGCGGGCTTCATCTCGAAGTTCTACCTCGTGCTCGGCGCGATCGAGGGCGGCCGCTGGCCGATCGCGGTGATCATCGTCGGCTCGAGCCTGCTCACCGCGGTGTACTTCGTGCGGCTCATCGAGCGGATCTTCACCGGCAAGGTCACCGACCCCAAGCTCGAGGACGCCCACGAGCCCGGGCCGCGCATCCTCGGGCCGGTCATGCTCCTCGCCGTCGGTCTGCTCGTGATCTTCCTCGCCAACGTCTGGATCGTCGACGCGATCCTCGCGCCGGTCGCCGACGCCCTGCTCGCTGGGCGCTGACCCGCCCGGGCCTGTGCACCCGGCGATCGAAGGCGCTCAGCGGCCGGCGGGGGTGGGCTCCTTCGCTGGGCCCGCGTCGGCGCGCTGTAGCGCCGGGGGCGCGGCGGTGCCGCCCTGCGGCAGGTGGGCCTGCACGCTGCTGGCACCGCCCTCGACGACGGCGCGCAGCGCCGCGGCGACCTGACGCAGGTCACCGGCGGCCTCCTGCGCGCGGCCCGCGCCCCGGGCGACCTCACCCGCGGCGGTGGCCACCGAGGTGATGTTCTCGGCGATGTGCGCGCTGCCCGACGCCGCCTCGTTGACGCTCCTCGCGATCTCGTTGGTGGTCGCGGTCTGCTCCTCCACCGCCGAGGCGATCGTGGTCTGCATGTCGGCGATGCTCTCGATCACCGCGCCGATCTCCTCGATCGCCGCGACCGCCTCACCCGAGTCGCCCTGGATCGCCGCGATCTTGCCGCTGATCTCCTCGGTCGACGTCGCCGTGCGCTGCGCGAGCTCCTTGACCTCGCCAGCCACGACCGCGAAGCCCTTGCCGGCCTCACCCGCCCGCGCCGCCTCGATCGTGGCGTTGAGTGCCAGCAGGTTCGTCTGCTCGGCGATGGAGGTGATGACCTCGATGACCTGCCCGATCTCGGCCGAGGAGGTCCCCAGCCGCTCCACCTTGCCGTTGGTCTCCTGCGCGGTGGCCACCGCACGCGACGCGACCTCGGAGGCCTCCGAGGACGACTGCGCGATCTCCCGGACGCTCGAGGAGAGCTCCTCGACCGCCGTGGCCACCGTCTGCACGTTCGACGACACCTGCTCACCCGCGGCCGCGACCACATTGGCCTGCGCCGAGGTCTCCTCCGAGCTCGCGCCGAGCTGGGCGGAGACCGAGGACAGCTCCTGGGAGACGGTGTCCAACTCGCTGGAGGAGCGACCGAGCCGTGCGCCCACCCGGCGGGAGAGCCACCAGCCGAGCGCGATCGCGGCGCCGGCGATGGCCGCGAGCATGCTCCAGCCCAGCCACTGTGTCGCGCGGTAGGTGGCTGCCGAGGTCTCCACCTGTTGTGCCGCTCGCGCATCGTTGCTGTCGATGGAGGCGTCGAGGAGCTCGAAGGCGCGCAGCGTGGCGGGCGTGGCGCGCTCGTTGAACTCCTCCTGCGCGGCGTCGACGTCACCATCGATGAGATGGTCGGTGCCGGCCTCCCACGAGGCGCGTTGGACGCTGAAGACCTCCGCGAGCTCCTCCATGAGCGCTGCCTGCTCGGCATCGGCAGCCCGGTCGGTGAGATCGGCGACGAGCTGCTCGTAGGCCTCCAACATCTCCCGGTTGTGCTCCTGGAAGGTCTGCTGCTGCGGCTGGTCACCGACGGCGCCCTGGATGCGGCGGATGTTGAGGGCCATCTCCGTGACCATGCCCCGCGCCACGAGGCCGTCCCTCACCGTGGTGAGGTTCTCCTCGTAGAGCACCCTCGTGCCCTCGTTGGTCACGCCAACCCGTGAGATCAGGAACAGCCCGAGCAGCACGATGAGGACGGCGACGACACCGAAGCCGCCCATCAACTGCTTCGTCAGCGACGCACCCTTCAACGACGACATGCCGCAACCCCCCAGTCGAGACCGTTGCCACGCGCCGCGCGCTTGGCTCGGCGCTCATCGTTGACCTCGTCGACCAGCGCAGCCCTTCCTGAAGGGACGTGAGCATCTGTGGCACACGGCCACACGGGACCGCCTTCGGCTGCGTGGCTCGGGCCGTGTGGGCCTCCCTCAGCGCCCGCTGCCGGGCACGCGTCCGGCCAAGCTCGGGGCGCACGTTTACCGGCTGCAGATATGGCAACACTCGACTACGACAAGTTGAGCCTATCGTTGTAAGATCTAGAGCGAACCGAGCCAAGGAGGTTGACCATGGCCCTGCTTCGTTGGGACCCGTGGGGCGAGCTCGCCTCGCTCCAGCGCGACATGAACGAGGCCTTCACCCGCTCCAGCGGGATGGGCCGCAGCGGATCGCTCCTGCCGGCGATCGACGCCTTCCGCACCGACGACGGCACCGTCGTGCGGGTCGAGCTGCCGGGGATGAAGCAGGAGGACGTCGACGTCTCCGCCCACGACGGGATGCTCACGATCTGCGGTGAGCGCACCGTGGGCGATGAGGTCGCCGAGGACGCCTGGATCCGCCGGGAGCGTGCCTACGGCCGCTTCGAGCGCAGCTTCAGCCTGCCGGAGGGCACCGACCCCAACGCGATCGAGGCGACGTTCGACGACGGCGTGCTCGAGCTGACGATCCCGCACCCCGAGGAGCGCAAGCCGCGCAAGATCGAGATCGGCAAGGGCGTCATCGACGCCTAGCGCCACGATCGACACGATCGGGCAGACCGACGCGCGGGTGGCCGCCAGGCCGCCCGCGCGTCGGCCTGCTCACCGCAGCCCTGCGCGCTTGGCCCACGCGGTGTAGGAGGTCACCGGGCCGCCGTGGGGTCGCACGAGCCAGCGCCAGGGGTGCAGCGCGACGGGTGCGAGGGCCGCGGCGCGCCGGCGCCAGCCCGGCACCGGCGCGAACGTCGTCGCGAGGGCCCGGCCACCCAGCGCCGCGGTCGGCGCACCGCGGAGCACCTCCACCTCCCGCCGGGTCGCGAGATCGGCGAGGCACTCCGCGAGGAAGACGAGGCGCTTGCCCGACAGCTGCAGCCGCGCGAGCAGCGGCACGTCGAAGACGAAGACCGCCGGCAGCTCGGGGTGGGCGCGCAGGGCCGGATCGTCGTCGCCGAGGGACTCGGCGGTGAGCCACACCACCGCGGCCGCGCCTTCGATGCGCGGCGCGTGCGGGCCCCCGGTGGCCTGCGGGTCGGGGTCGCGGCGCAGACGCGGGTCGGGCTCGGCCACCGAGGGGGCGTCGCGCCCGGCGTCGGGCCAGTCCTCCACCGGGCAGGCATCGGCGAGCGCACAGCTCGCGCACAGCCCCGGGGCCCGGCGCTCGACCTGCCGCCGGCTGAAGCCGTAGCGCCGGGCGTTGCCGGTGCCGACGGCCCACTGCCAGCCGGTGCGGTTGGCCGCCCGCGAGCCGTCGAGGAGGTGGCGGAAGAACGCCTCCTCCCCGGACCTCCAGTCCCGGCCGTGGCGCACCGACCACTGCGAGGCGAGCCACATCCGCGCCTGGTTGACGACCCAGCCGTCGCGGCGCAGCTCCGACGTCGCGAGGTCCATGCAGGCCATCTCGGGGTCCCACGGATCGGCCCCCTGCCTGCCGCCGCGCACCGGCTCGCCGCGCAGCGGCGCGGCGAGGCCCGGGCCGAGTCGGGCGTAGAGGTGGCGGGCGTACTCCTGCCAGCCGAGCTCGTCGCGGAACTTGTCGCGGTCCCCCGCCGGGCCGTCGGCGACGGCCGCCCAGAGGCGTGGCAGATCGAGCAGCCCGTGGCGGATGTAGGGGGACAGCCGCGAGGCCCCCCGGCGGTGCTCGGGCCAGACCTCGTTGCGTCCGGCGGCGTAGCCGGCGACGTCGAAGGCCGCGAGCGCGGCGTCGGCAGCGGTCTGCCCGCCCCGGAAGGCCGGCGACGGAGCAGGCTCGTCGGCGACGCAGTCGCCGAGGTGCGCGCCGACCCACGCGGCCGCTGCGGCGGGCTCGCGTGGCGGCGTCGGCAGTGCGGTCGTGTCCATCGTGTCCTCTCGCCTCCGCCGCGAGCAGGTCTACCCCGCTGCAGCGCTCCGCTGAACCCCGGCCTCCGCTGCGCGCGGGCGCAGCGGCTGCCGCCACGAGGTGCGATGCTGCGAACGACGGGCCGCCGAGGACGGTCGACCGCGAGGAGGGCAGCGGCGTGACGCTCACCGATCGACTGTGGATGGACCGCGCGCTCGAGGAGGCGCGCGCGGCCGAGGCCGCCGGCGACGTCCCCGTCGGCGCGGTCGTCGTCACCGCCGGGCAGGTGCTCGCCTCCGGGCGCAACCGCCGCGAGGTCGATGCCGACCCGACCGCTCACGCCGAGGTCGTCGCGATCCGCGCGGCGGCGGCGGCGCTGGGGTCGTGGCGCCTCGAGGGCTGCACGCTCTACGTCACCCTCGAGCCCTGCGCGATGTGCGCCGGGGCGATCGTGCTCGCGCGCCTGCCCGCCCTCGTCTACGGGGCGGCGGACCCCAAGGCCGGCGCGGTCGACTCGCTCTACGACCTCTGCCGTGACGAGCGGCTCAACCACCGCGTCGAGGTCACGCGCGGGGTCGGCTCGGACGCCTCCGCCGCGCTGTTGCGGCGCTTCTTCCGCGCCAAGCGCGCCCGGTCGCGAGGCGACGGTGACGTTGCTACCCTCCCGGAGCCCGGTGGAGTCGCATAGCCCGGCCTAGTGCGCCGCACTCGAAATGCGGTAGGGGCCTCGCCCCTCGTGGGTTCGAATCCCACCTCCACCACGTCCGCGGGTCGCGCGCACGACCCGCAGCGTCGCCGCCGCGAGGCGGTGGCCGTCGCCGTAGGGGAGTGCCATGATGCGCTACCGCCCCGACCCTGGCCGCTACGACGCGATGCGCTACCGCCGGTGTGGTCGCAGCGGCCTCGAGCTGCCCGAGATCTCGCTCGGGCTCTGGCAGAACTTCGGGCACGACCGGCCCTTCGAAGGTCAGCGCGAGGTCGTGCTGCGCGCCATCGACGCCGGGATCACCCACCTCGACCTCGCGAACAACTACGGGCCCCCGCCGGGGGCGGCCGAGGAGCTCGTCGGGCGGCTGCTCGCCACCGACCTGCGCGGCCACCGTGACGAGCTCGTGCTCTCGACGAAGGCCGGCTACGGGATGTGGCCGGGTCCCTACGGCGACCGTGGCTCGCGCAAGCACCTCCTCGCGAGCCTCGACCAGAGCCTCGCCCGGCTCGGCGTCGACCACGTCGACGTCTTCTACTCCCACCGCGCCGACCCCGACACCCCGCTCGAGGAGACGATGGGAGCCCTCGACACCGCGGTGCGCTCCGGCAGGGCACGCTACGTCGGGGTGTCCTCCTACGGGCCCGGGCGCACCCGTCGGGCGGCGAGCCTGCTCGCCAAGCTCGGCACGCCGCTGCTCATCCACCAGCCTTCCTACTCCCTGCTCAATCGCTGGATCGAGGAGGAGCTCCTCGACACCCTCGACGAGCTCGGGGCCGGCAGCATCGTCTTCAGCCCCCTGGGGCAGGGCCTACTCACCGACAAGTACCTCGACGGGGTGCCCGAGGGCTCCCGGGCCGCCGAGGGCGGCTCGCTGACCGCCGAGATGCTCAGCGAGGACAACCTCGCCCGCGTGCGCGCCCTCGGCGCGATCGCGCACCGGCGCGGGCAGAGCCTCGCGCAGATGGCCGTGTCCTGGGTGCTGCGCGACCCGCGCGTGACCTCCGCGCTCGTCGGGGCACGCGACGTCGCCCAGCTCGAGAGCACGCTCGCCGCGCTCGAGGCCCCGCCTTTCAGCGACGACGAGCTCGCCGAGATCGACGTCCACGCCGTCGACGGGGGCATCGACCTCTGGGAGCCCTCGCGGCACGTGTGATCGCCGCACCGCGGTGTGCGGTCGCGCACACGCAGCCCACGTCGCGCACGGAAAGGTGTTGCCAAGCGTCAGACGCTTGGCACACTACGCGCCCGACGCGGGACGCTGCTTCCCTTCCCCCAGCGAGTCTGCGAGCCGAGGTGGGACGCGATGGCCAACCGGGACCTGCTCCTCGTCGAGCTCGACGAGCTCGGCGCCGACCCCGAGCGCTACCTCGAGACGGCACGGCGCTGCGGCGCCACGCTCGTCGCGACCCTCGGCGGCAAGCCGCAGATCACCATCGACGACCCCGAGGCGCTCGCCATCGTCGAGGCCGAGCTCGTGTCGCGCCAGGACGACGCCTCGGTCACGACGACCGGCGCCCCGGAGGAGGACGACGGGCGGCGACGCTTCGACCTCAGCGCGTAGTCGGGGCAGCGGGGTCGGCCTCGGCCTCGGCAGCGTCGACCGGGCCGTCGGGTCCGGCCCCGCGACCTGCGCCGAGCGCGACGGCGACGAGGCGGACGAAGAGCGCGAAGGCGACCATCGCCAGGGCCTGGTGGGCGAGGCTCAGCGGCAGGGGGGCGAGCGCGAGGAGGTTCCAGGTGCCGACGCCGAGCTGGACGAGGTAGACCGCGCCGAGCTGGGCCCCGGCGCGGGTGACCTCCGGGGTGCGGCGCAGGCCGGTGACCGTCGCGGCCGCCACGAGCAGGCCGGCGCCGAGCACCGCGCCGAGGAAGGGGTGCAGCACCCGCACGCGCACGACGAGCGGTGCCTCGGGGGAGAAGTCGAGCGCGATGCCCTCGGCGACGCTGTCGACGGGAGCGAAGAGGTCGCCGAGCGCCGCGATGCCGCCGGTGAAGACGAGGGCGTAGAAGGCCACCGTCGACGCGGCGAGCACGAGCGCGGTCGCTCCCCGTCCGGCCGCCCGCCAGCGTCCCGGCGGCCGTGGCCCGGCGTAGAGCACCGCGAGGGTGAGCGCGCCGAGCTGCGAGAAGCTGTTGACGAGGTGCAGCGGCAGGACGAAGGCCCGCAGGGGGTCGGTGCTCTCCCCGGTGAGGCCCGCCACGACCGTCCACGCGCCCACGAGGGACTGGGCGACGAAGAAGACCGCGGCGACGACGACGGCGGCGAGGACGCCGGGATGCTCACGCCGCCGGCGGACCGCCGCGACGAGCAGGACGAGGCCGACGAGGCCGACGGCGACGGTGAGCAGCCGGTGGCCGAACTCGAGGAGCGTCGCGAGCTCGGGGTCGACCGGGACGACCTCGCCGTGGCAGGTGGGCCAGTCGGTGCCGCAGCCGTCACCCGAGCCGGTCGCGCGCAGGAGCGTTCCCTGGAGGTTGAGCACGAACGTGCTCACGAGCGTGGTCCAGGCCAGGGCCCGGAGGGAGACGCGGGGCATCGGCGACCTCGCGGTGCGGGCGTGCGGGCGCTCCTACGGTAGCCCGTCGCCGACACGGGTGCCCCCTCGCGGTGGTCCGTGAGGGCTGCGAGCATGGTGGGGCGCGCGGACCAGCGCCGACGATCCGACGACGGGGAGCAGAGGACCGATGGCCTACGACACCACAGGCGCCCCCCAAGCGCCACCGCCACCCCAGGGCGACCCGCCCGGCACCGTTGGCGCGCTCGTGTGGGGCGTCGTCGGAGTGACGGTCCTGCCGCTCATCGGGTCGATCGTCGCGGTCGTCATGGGCGGCAACGCCCGCGACCGCGCCGCGGCGATGGGCCGGCCCGAGCCCTCGATGGCCACGGCGGGCCGCGTCCTCGGCTGGGTCGGGCTCGCGCTCGTGCTCATCCCGCTCGTGCTCTTCCTCGTCGTGGGGCTCATCGCGGGGGTCGCCTTCCTCGGGCAGTGACCGCCCGCGTCCGCGGGTGCGACGCGGCGCGCCGCTCAGGCCGCCCGGCGCAGGAGCTCGGCGAGCTCGGCGTCGGTGAGCTCGACGGGGTTGCCCCGCATCGAGCTCGCCCGCTTCGCCGCGGCGACGTGCGCCTCGGTGTCGTCCTCCTCGAGGCCGTAGGCCGCGAGGCCGGGCACGTCGAGGGTGCGACCGAGCTCGGCGAGCCACACGACGCCGTCATCGACCGAGGCGCCGGGATCGCCGGTGAGCAGCCTCGCGACCTCGGCGTAGCGCGCGAGCGCGGGATGCTCCGGGTCGCGGCGCGACAGCGCGGCGACGTTGGCCTCGACGACGAAGGGCAGGAGCCGCCCGCAGATCACCCCGTGCGGCGCGCCGATCGCCCCGCCGAGGGGCCCCGCGAAGCCGTGCACCGCGCCGAGGCCGGCGTTGGCGAGGGCGAGCCCGCCGAAGAGGCTCACGAGGGCCATGTCCTGCCGCGCCTCGGCGTCGGCACCGTCGGCGTGCGCCCGCGGCAGGGCCCGCGCACCCCGCGCGATCGCGTCGCGGCACAGCGCATCGGTGACCGGGTTGGCCCGGTGGCTCACGAACGGCTCGATGACCTGCGTGAGGGCGTCGAGGCCGGTCGAGGCCGTGACCGCAGGCGGCATGCCCGCGGTGAGCTCGGGGTCGACGACGGCGAGGTCGGGCAGCATGCGCTCATCGCGCAGGCTCACCTTCACCCCGTGCTCGGGTGAGGCGAGGACGGCGTTCTTCGTCACCTCCGCGCCGGTGCCCGCCGTCGTCGGCACCGCGACGAACGGCAGGGGCGCGGCCTCGAGGGGTCGGGCCTCGCCGATGACCTCGAGGTAGCGCAGCGCCGGCCCTGGAGCGGGGGCCAGGGCGGCGATCGCCTTGCCGGTGTCGATCGCGCTACCGCCGCCCATCGCCACGACGAGGTCGGCGCCGTGCTCGCGTGCGGCGGCGAGGCCCGCCTCGACGACGTCGATCGTCGGCTCGCCGGCGACCGGATAGCGCGTCGCGGGCACGCCGGCGGCCTCGAGGGCGCGCGCGGCCGGCTCGGCGCGCTCGGGACTCGCTCCCGTGACGAGCAGCGCCCGGGCGCCGAGATCGGGCGCGGCGTCGGCGAGCGTGTCGACGCTGCCGGCGCCGAAGACGATCCTCGTGGCGGTGGCGAACGCGAACTCCACGGCGGCCTCCTCGACTGAGCGGTGCTTCGCAGGTGAGGGTGGGGGCTTCAGGACCCTCGGTGACTGGCCGAACGTAGCGGTATGACGAACGCCTCGCTACGCGTCGTCGAGGGCTGGGACGATGTCCCGCTGCCCGAGGCCACCGACGACGACCCCGTGCCCGACCTCTCGCCGCTGCTCGATCCCGAGCGGCTCGCGGACCTGCGCCGACTCGGGCTGCGCACCGCCCCGCCCGTCGCGCCGCTCGAGCGGCTCTGCCGGCTCGCCGCCGGTGTCCTCGAGGCCGACGCCGCCTCGGTCACGATCGTCGAGGACGTCCAGACCACCGTGGCCATGCACGACCTCTGCCTGCCGGGGGACGGGGTCACCGTCCCGCTCGACGAGTCGTTCTGCGCCCGCGCGATGGTCACCGGCGAGACCCTGTCGATCCCCGAGGCGCAGCGCCACCCGTGGGTGCGCCACACCGCGGCGGCGCGCAGCCTGCGGGTCGTCGGCTACCTCAGCATCCCGCTCGTCCTGTCAAGCGGTCACGCCCTCGGCGCCCTCTGCGTCTTCAGCGACGCGCCACGGTCGTGGACCACCCACGACGAGCGCCTGCTCGCCGACCTCGCCGCGACGACGGCCACCGAGCTCGAGCTGCGCGTCGCCGCCGTCGACCTCGCGGCCTCGCTGGCCGAGACCCACGCGGCGCACGAGCGCCTCTCCCATGCCGCGACGCACGACGCGCTCACCGGCCTCGCCAACCGCGTGCGGCTCGCCGACGAGGTCGCCGACGCCCTCGCCGACGACGGCGACCTCGCCGTGCTCTACATCGACCTCGACGGCTTCAAGGACGTGAACGACACCCACGGCCACGCCACCGGCGACGCCCTGCTCGTCGAGGTCGCCGGGCGGCTGCGCGCGGCCGCCGGCCACGACGCCGCGCTCGCCCGTCTCGGCGGCGACGAGTTCGCGGCGATGCTGCCGGGTACGAGCCCCGCGCAGGCCACCCGCACCGCTGAGCGCATCCGCGCAGCCCTCTGCGAGCCCTTCGAGGCAGGTGGGCGCTCCCTCGAGATCGGCGCGAGCCTGGGCGTGGCCACCTCGGCGACGCTCGGCCCGGGCCCCGTCGACGTCGACGCGCTGCTCGTCGCCGCCGACAGCGCGATGTTCCAGGCCAAGCGCGACGGCCGACGACGCGTCGTGCGCTTCGACGAGACGCTGCGCGCCGCCGAGGAGCGCCGCCGCGGCGTCCACGAGTCGCTGCGCCGCGCGATCGCGGCGGGCCGCGTCGACGTCGTCCTCCAGCCCGACTTCGATCTGCGCACCGGCCGCGTCCGTGGCGTCGAGGCCCTCGCGCGCCTGCGGGGCGCCGACGTCGGCTCCATCGGCCCCGGGGAGTTCTTCCCCGCCGCCGCCGAGCTCGGCCTGCTCGGCGAGCTCGGCGGGCTCGTGCTCGACCGCCTCGCCGCGGTGCGCCGCGCCTGGGCCGGTGTGCCGTGGTTGGCGACGCCGACGCTCTGGGTCAACGCCTCCGCCGATGAGCTCACCGACCGGATGCTCCCCGAGCGGCTCGTCGCCCTCGCCGACGAGCCCGGCGCGCCCCTCGGGGTGGAGGTCACCGAGGAGGTCCTCGCCGACGCCGACGCCGTCGACGTCCTGCACACCCTGCGCGGCGCGGGGGTCAGCGTCGCCGTCGACGACTTCGGGACCGGCTACTCGTCGTTCGCGGCGCTGCACCGACTGCCCTTCGACCTGCTCAAGATCGACCGCAGCTTCGTCCGGGCCCTCGACGAGGACGCGACGCTGCGGACCCTCGTGGCCTCGGTGCTCGGGCTCGCCGACGCCCTCGGCGTCGACGCCGTCGCCGAGGGCGTCGAGACCGACGGGGAGCTCGCCGCCCTGCGCGACCTCGGGTGCCCGCGCGCCGCCGGCTACCTCCTGAGTCGTCCACTGCCCGACGGGACCGCGCTGCGGTCGCTGCTCGCGCGGGGGACCGACCACCCCGCGCTCACCGCGATCGGGTAGCCGCCGAGGCTGCGGGCGCCTCGCCGACGTGCCGTCACGACGTGCCGTCAGGGGTTCGGGGACAGGGAGCGGAGCCGGAGAGATTCGAACTCTCGAGGGTCAGAGACCCCACGGCCATTCCAAGACCGCGCCATAGGCCAGACTAGGCGACGGCTCCAGCGGCGCGTGAGCGCGCACGGCAGTATAGCGAGCACCGAGAGGATCGCAGGGAGGCCATGGCCGCCACCGACGCTCCCGAACACGCGCGAGGAGACGCCTTCCCTCGCGCCCTCACGATCCTCCGCTACCGGGGCGTGCCGATCCGGCTGCACGTCTCGTGGGTGCTCATCGCCGGGCTCGTGCTCTGGGTCTTCTGGGTGCGCTTCTCGGTCCTGCTCGCCCCGTACGGCACGGCGATCGTCGTGCTGTCGGCCGCGCTGCTCGCCGTGGTCTTCTTCGCGAGCATCATCGCCCACGAGCTCGGCCACGCCGTGGCGAGCCTCGATCGCGGCATCGGGGTCGCGGGCATCACGCTCTTCCTGCTCGGCGGGGTCACCGAGTCGCACCGCGAGGCCGAGCGCGCCCGCGACGAGGCGCTCATCGTCGGGGCCGGCCCCCTCGTGAGCCTCGCGCTCGCCGCCGCCTTCGGTCTCGCCCACGCGCTCGCGCCGGGCACGACGCCCTACGGCGCGGTCACCGGCTACGCCGCCTGGCTCAACCTCCTCCTCGCGGTCTTCAACGTCATCCCCGCCTACCCCCTCGACGGCGGCCGGCTGCTCCGGGCCGTGCTCTGGGGACTGACCGGTGACGCCCACCGGGGCACGCGCTGGGCGGCGCGCGTCGGCCAGGCCTTCGCCGCCATGCTCCTGCTCGGCGGGCTCAACGGCCTGCTCGGCGGCCCCGTACCCGCCACCGACGGCCCCCTGCGGTGGCTCGTCGTGCTGCTCGCGGCCAACGGCGTGTGGGGCCTGCTCATCGGCTTCTTCCTCCTGCGCAGCGCCACCGACGCCCACCGCCGGGCCACGGCGCGCGCCACCCTCGCCGCCCACGACCTCAGCGAGGTCATGGGCACCCCGCCGCCGACGTTGCCGGCCGACCTCCCGCTGCGCCTCGCGGCCGAGCGTCTCGCCGAGCGCCCGTCGCTGCTGTGGCCCGTGGGTGGCGCGACGCTCGTCGGCGGGGTCCGGCTGCGCGACGTCGAGGGACCGCTCGCGGCGGGCAGCGGCGAGCTGCCGGTCTCGGCGTTCGCCCACCGTCCCGGCGACGTCGCCGTCGACGTCGCGGTCCCCCTCGACCGGGCGCTCGACCGCATGCTCGACGCGCCCGGGCAGATGCTCATCGTCACCCGCGGCGGGGCGCCGGTGGGGCTGCTCACCCCGAGCCTCGTCGGGGGCCTCCTGCGGTGACCGCGCGGCTGCGGCGCCGGCGCACCTGGGCGGTCGCGGCAGGGGTCGCCGCGCTCCTCGCCGTCGTCCTGCTCCTCCCGTTGTCGTACTTCGTCGAGTCGCCCGGCCGGCTGCTCACGCTCGGCGGCTGCGTCGACGTCCACGCCGAGGACACGGTGCCCGTGCACGGCGACTTCCTCCTCACCTCGGTCGGGCTCTCGCGGGCGACGCCGGCGACCGCGGCGATCGCGTTGCTGCGGACGGACCAGCGGCTGCGCTCCGAGGACCGCATCGTGCGCCGCGACGTGCCCGACACCGAGCACTTCGACGGTCAGCGCCGCGTCTTCGCGCGCTCGGCGCAGAGCGCCGCGGCGCTCGGGCTGCGGGCCGCCGGCTTCGGCGCCGACCCCGAGCGCCTCGTCGGCGACGGTGCGCTCGTGACCGGCGTCCTCGAGGGCGCCCCCGCCGAGGGGGTGCTGCGGCGCGGCGACGTCATCGTCGGCGTCGACGGCGCCGCGATCGCCACCGACGCCGAGTTGCGGGCGGTCCTCGACGACACCCGCGAGGTCGACGTGCGCTTCACGCGGGGTGGCACTGAGCAGGAGGCCGCGCTCACCCCCATCGAGCTCGTCGTCGACGGCGAGGAGCGCGTCGCCCTCGGCGTGCGCCTCGAGACGCTCAACGCCCGCGTCGACCTGCCCGTGCCCGTCGATGTGGCCTCCGGCGACATCGGTGGCCCGAGCGCCGGCCTCATGATCGCGCTCGCGGTCTACGACCAGTCCGACCCCACCGTCGACCTCGCGGCCGGTCGACGGGTCGCGGGCACGGGCACGCTCACGAGCCAGGGGGCGGTCGGCCGTGTCGGCGGCATCGACCTCAAGGCGCTCGCCGCTGCCGAGCGCGGCGCCGACGTCTTCCTCGCGCCGGCCTCCCAGGCCGAGGAGGCCGTCGCGCTCCTGCCCCCCGACAGCGGGCTCGAGGTGCTCGCGGTCACGACGTTCGAGGATGCGGCGCAGGCCCTGCTCGAGACCGCCGAGCCGGGGGAGTCCTACGGGCCGCCCAGCGATCCGGAGTGCCCGCTGCGCCCCGCGGCCTGAGTGCGGCCGCCACGCAGGTCGGATTTGCCGTGGTCGGCGTGGTCTCACACGATGTCGCTCGCAGCGGTGACGGTGCCGTGGGTCGGCATTGCGCTGCGGCCTGCGGCCCGGTACCGTGATGAAAAGGTTTTCTTCCCGTGGCCCGCGGGCGGCGGCGGGCCTGGAGTCGAGGGAGAGGAGGCCGGAGTGGCGCCGACCCTGCGGGACGTCGCGCTGCGTGCCGACGTCTCGCTCGCGACGGTGTCGCGCGTCCTCAACGGCTCGACGCGCGTCGACCCGACGCTCGCCTCGCGGGTGCGCACCGCAGCCGACGAGCTCGGCTACCGGGCCAACCTCCTCGCCCGCGGGCTGCGACGCCAGCGCACCGACATCGTCGGCCTCGTCGTCCCCCAGATCGGCAACCCCTTCTTCTCAGGTCTCATGCAGGCGGTCTCGCGGCACCTCCAGCAGTCCGCCCGCACGGTCCTGCTCGCCGACGCCGAGGACGACCTCGACCTCGAGCGGCAGGTCGTCACCCGCCTGGCCGACCACGGCGTCGATGGCATCCTCTGCGCGCCGGTGAGCGAGCAGGAGAGCGGCGTCGCGGCCGCCGAGGTCGCCGCGCGCCTGCCGCTGGTCTTCCTCGACCGCGCCGCCGCCGACGTCGAGGCCGACACCGCGAGCGTCGACCAGCGCCGCGGCATCGCGCTCGTGGTCGATCACCTCGCCGAGGTCTGCGGGGGCCCGCCGGCGACGCGGCTCATCAGCGCCGCGCCGGTCGACTCCGCGGCACGGGCGCGGTGCGAGGCCTACGCCGACGCCGCGGCCGAGGGCCGCGTCGCCGACGGCGCGCCACCGCTGCTCGGGGAGTTCACCGTCGAGTGGGGGCGCGAGGCCGTCGCTGGCCTCATCGCCGACGACGCCCTGCCGCAGGCCCTGGTCTGCGGCAACGACCTCATCGCCCTGGGCGCGCTCGCCGCCCTCGCCGAGCACGGGGTGCGCGTCCCCGACGACATCGTCGTCACCGGCTTCGACGACGTGGGCTTCGCGACGCTCGCCGTGCCGTCGCTCACGACGGTGCGCCAGCCCCTCGACGCCCTCGCCGCGACGGCCTCCGAGCTCCTCGAGCAGCGCATCGCCGGCGTTGAGGGACCCCCGCGCTGCGAGCTGCTGCGCCCCGAGCTCGTCGTGCGCGCCTCGACGGCGGTGGCCCCATGAGCGCCTCTCACCGGGCCCCGGCGCCCGCGGGTGACGGCGTGAGCGGCGCGCTCGCCGTCGTCGGCAGCGCGAACCTCGACATCGTCGTCGGGGTCGGTCGCCATCCCCGGCTCGGCGAGACGGTCATCGGCGGTGACCGCGCCGAGGTGCCCGGAGGCAAGGGCGCGAACCAGGCGGTCGCCGCGGCGCGCCTCGGCGCCCCCACCAGCTTCGTCGGCTGCGTCGGCGACGACGCTCCCGGGGCCACGCTGCGCCGCGCCATCGCCGCCGACGGCGTCGACGTCGAGGCGCTCGAGACCGTCGAGGGCGTGCCGAGCGGGGTCGCCCTCATCGTCGTCGGCGAGGACGGGGAGAACACCATCGTCGTCAGCCCCGGCGCCAACGCCCGGCTCTCACCCGACCACGTCGCCGCCGCCGGCGCACTTGTCACCGGGGCCGCGGGCCTGCTCGTCCAGCTCGAGGTCCCCCTCGAGACCGTCGCGGCGGCGGTCGGCGCGGCGCGCGGGCTCGTCGTCTGCAACCCCGCACCGGCGACGACCCTGCCCACATCGGTCCTCGAGCGCGTCGACGTGCTCGTGCCCAACCGCACGGAGCTCGCCGTGCTCGCCGGCGTCGAGGAGCAGCCGGTCACCACCGGCGAGGTGACCGAGCTCGTCCGCGGACTCACCGGTCCCGCGGCGGTCGTCGTCACGCTCGGCGCTGACGGCTGCCTCGTCGTCGACGGCGACGACGTCGCGCACCTGCCGGCGATGCGCGTCGACGCCGTCGACGCCACCGCCGCCGGTGATGCCTTCTGCGCGGCGCTGACCGTCCGGCTCCTCGCCGGCGACCCCCTCCTCGAGGCCGCGGCGTACGCCAATGTCGCCGCGGGGCTCGCCACGACCCGGCGCGGCGCCCAGCCCTCGCTGCCCAGCGCCAGCGATGTCGCCGCGGTCGCGCCGGTGGCCGCGCCGGTGCTATGAAGGGCCGCGGCGTCCTGCACCCGCAGCTCTCCCGGGTGCTCGCCGAGACCGGGCACACCGACCTCCTCGGCCTCGCCGACAGCGGCCTTCCGCTGCCCGCGACCGTCGAGCGCGTCGACCTCGGCTTCGCGCCGGGGCAGCCCGCGCTGCTCGAGGTGCTCGATGCCGTGCTCTCCGAGCTGCGCGTCGAGGGCTACCTCCTCGCCACCGAGAGCCGCGAGCACGCGCCATGGCTCGTCGAGGCGCTCGCGGCGCGCCTGCCCGCAGCCGGCGTGGCCTGGGTGCCCCACGAGGAGCTCAAGGCCCGCTGTCGGTCCGCCCGCGCCCTCGTGCGCACCGGTGAGGTGCGCCCGTTCGCCAACGTGCTGCTCGTGAGTGGCGTCGACTTCGCGCCGCCGGCCCGCTGAGCCCCGACCGGCAGGGTCCGCTACGCTGCGCGACCATGAGACCGTTTCGCCTTGGCGCTGCCGTCCTGCTCGTGGGGGCGCTCCTCGCCTTCCTCGGCGACGCCGACGGCCAGGTCGTCCAGACCCTCCTCGCCTTCGGGCTCGCCGCCGCGGCGATCGAGGTGCGCCTCGTCGTCGCCGACCGTCGGCGTCACCGCGCCGCGGGGCAGGGCTCCGGCGCCGCCGAGGGCAGCGGCGGCAAGGGGGGTGCGCGCTCGAAGGCCCCCGACGGCGGCGCGAGGCGTGGCGGCCGTCGCCGCGACAGCCCCGGCGAGGGGGATCAGCGCGCCGGCGGGACGCACGACGGCGAGGGTGCGGGCACGGCCGGGCAGCGCACCGGCCCGTCGCTGCTGCTCGAGCGTGGCAGCCGCAGCCTCGTCGAGCGCGCGATCGGCGCGGAGCAGGCCCTCGTCATCGACACCGCGGCGATCGACGACGCCGACGAGCCCGAGCACCGGACCGGCGTGCTCCTGCGCGTGTCGCCCACCGGCGCGTCCCTGCGCTTCGAGCGCCGCGTCGACCCGCCCACCGGCGACGGCGTGGTGGTGACCAGCGGCGTGGAGGACCTCGACGCCGTGTACCGCATCGTCGCCGCGCACGAGGACGCCCCGGTGCCGGTGCCGTCCGCGGCCGCGCGCGAGCTCGTCGACTGGGCCAGCGAGGAGCTCGAGGCCGAGCTCTCCGATGACCTTCTGCTCCTGCGGCTGCCGCGCCTCGTCGCCGAGGAGCGCTGGAGCGATCTCGAGGCCGCCGGGCAGCGCCTCGCGCAGGCCTTCCGCGGCGACCCCGGCTGAGCGCCACGGGGTCGTGACCTCCCCGGCCGGGACCCGGTCCGCCGCGCCGAGCCGCGGCCGCGAGGCCGCCTTCGCCGCGGCCCTCGTCGCCGCGATGGCCGCGGGGGCACTCGTGCAGTTCCTCGTCGGCGCGCTCGCGCCGTTCATCGCCGAGGACCTCGACCTCACCCGTGCCGCCGTCGGGGGCCTCACGAGCGCGCTCTTCGCCTCCGCGGCGCTGCTGAGCCCCGTCGCGGGCCCGCTCGTCGACCGCCTCGGGTCGCCGGCGATGCTCGTCGTGCTCTTCGGCGGCGTCGTGGCCTCCGCGGCGGGCATGGCCGCCGCACCGGCGCTGCCCTGGCTCCTCGCCGCGGTCGCCCTCGGTGGGGTCGGCCTCGCGGTGATGAACCCCGTGACCAACCTCCTCATCGCCCGGTGGGTCCCGCCGGGACGGCAGGGCACGCTCACCGGGCTCAAGCAGTCCGGCGTCTTCGTCGGCAGCGCCGCGGTCGGGCTGCTCGCCCCCGGTGCGGCCGTGCAGTTCGGCTGGCGAGCGGTGCTCGTCGCCGTCGCGCTCGTGCTGGTCGTCGCCGGGGCGGCGGCGACGCGTGCGGCGAGCGTGCGAGCCCCCGCGGTGCGGGCGCCGGCGCGGCCGCCCTCGCTGCCACCCCCAGCCGAGGTGCGCCTGGGCTGGCTCACCGCCTACGCCCTCACGATGGGCGCGGCGGTCTCGGCGTTCGGCGCCTTCCTCGTCCTCTACGCCGTCGAGGACGTGGGCCTGCCGGCGGCCCAGGCGGGCGCCGTGCTCGGGCTCGGCTCGGCGGTGGGGGTGGCCGCGCGCATCGCCTGGGGTCGGGCCGCCGAGCGCGTCGCGAGCGTCGCCGCGGCCCTCTTCCTCCTCGCGGGGCTCTCCGCGGCCGCGCAGGCCCTCATCTGGGTCGCACCGGCCTGGCCCGCGCTGCTGTGGGCCGGCACGGTCCTCTACGGCGCGAGCGCGACGGCGTGGAACGCCGTGACGATGCTCGCGGTCATCCGCGGGGTGCCCGCCGAGCGCACCGGGCGCGCGTCGGGGACGGTGCAGGCCGGCTTCTTCGTGGGCTTCATCGCCGCGCCCGTCGGGTTCGGGGCCCTCGTCGATGCCACCGGCGGCTACGACGCCTCGTGGGCGGTCACGACCGGCCTCTTCGTCGTGGCCGCCCTGCTCGCCGGCGGCTGGTGGCGCGGCGAGCGTCGGGGGCGTCGGGCGGGGTCGTGAGCGACGTCGATGTGGGGAATGCTCGACCACGGCGTCGCGTTGATGGTCGTCCGGCCGCTTGCGCGACGCCGCTGCCTGCCGACACCACGGTCAACGAGGTCGGGAGCGACGCCGCGAGCGGGCGTCAACCCCGACGAGAAGGAGGCACGACGACGTTGCACCACGACACCGAGCACCAGGACGCAGGACGGCTGCGGGAGCGCCTCCGGGCGGAGGGCTGGAGCGCCGACCTCGCCTGGGCGATGGTCGGCTCGGGCTCGGCGGCCTGGGAGGACGGCGCGTCGCGACGCACGATCGCCTACCTCTCCTCGCTGCACCGCGAGGACGGCGGCGCCCGCCGCCTGTGGCACGACGGCGACGTCGCCGTGCCGCCCGTTGCCGACGCGCGGGAGGTCATGGTGGCGATGCCCGACTCCGGCGAGTGGATGTCGGAGACGCTCGAGGCCCCACCGGCGCTCGTCGATGGTGACGACGCCGCGGCCGAGGCCGCTCCCGCCCTCGTGTAGGGCGCTCGCGCCTGCCGCCGCCGGCCCGGTCGAGCGCGCCGCCAACCCCGGAGCGGGGCGCCCCGTCGGAGGACGGCCGGCCCCGGTGGTGCACGAGAGGCGCCGACGCTGGACGCACCCCCCGCGGTGACTGCTTCCAACGCCAGCGCACCCTCGGCTCGGGCATCCTACGGCACGCGCCACCGCGCACGCACGATCGGTGTGACATCGGGATTCCCGCACGCTCGCGTGGCCCTGGCGCCCACCTGGCGCCGGCGGCACCGTGCCGCGACGGTGCCGACGGGTCGACGCGGTCCCGGACGTGGACCGGACGTGGACCGGACTGGGTGGGGAGCGCCGGCGAGCGCCGCCAGGGGGATGCGCTACGATGGCGCACCCGCCGCGGCCAGCGCCGGGCGGGCGACCGGTGAGGTCCCGTGCGACGCCACTCCGTGAACCTGGTCAGGGCCGGAAGGCAGCAGCCATAAGCGGCTCGTGGCGGGTGCCGCGGAGCAGCCGCACCGGCTCGTCCGTCCGGCGGTGGCCGCGGCGCGCGACGTCGACTGGACAGCGAGGAGCGGCGTGGCCTCGATCTCCCTCTACCGGAAGTATCGGCCGCACACCTTCGCCGAGGTCATCGGCCAGGACCACATCACCACGACCCTCGCGACGGCCGCGGGCGAGGACCGGCTCCACCACGCCTACCTCTTCACCGGCCCACGTGGCACCGGCAAGACCTCGACCGCGCGGATCCTCGCGACCTCGCTGAACTGCGAGCACGCCCCGACGGACTCCCCCTGCGGCACGTGCTCGCACTGCCGGCAGATCACCGCCGGCTCCCACGTCGACGTCATCGAGATCGACGCGGCGAGCCACGGCGGCGTCGACGACGTGCGCGACCTCCGCGACCGCGTCGCCTTCGCCCCGGCGCAGGCCCGCCGCAAGGTCTACATCGTCGACGAGTGCCACATGCTCTCGACGGCGGGCTGGAACGCCTTCCTCAAGACCGTCGAGGAGCCCCCCGGCCACGTCGTCTTCGTCTTCGCGACCACCGAGCCGCACAAGGTCCTCGAGACGATCCTCTCGCGCACCCAGCGCTTCGACTTCCGGCGGGTGCCCGCCGCGCTGCTCGCCGCGCACGTGCGCGACCTCGCCGAGCGCGAGGAGCTCCGGGTCGACCCCGCCGCGGTCGAGCTCATCGTCCGCGCCGGCGACGGCAGCGTGCGCGACACCCTCTCGGTGCTCGACCAGGTCATCGCCTTCACCGGCCCCGACGTCAGCGCCGCCGGTGTGGCCGACGTCCTCGGGCAGATCCCCGACGAGCTCCTCGCCGAGCTCGCCGGTCAGCTCGCCGATGGCGACGTCGCCGGCGCCTGCGCCCTCGTCGGCCGCGTCGCCGACGCGGGCTTCGACCTGCGCCAGTTCGCACGCGACGCCGTCGAGCACCTCCGTGCGCTCTTCCTGCTGTCGGTCGCGCCCGACGACACGCTCGTCGAGGGCACGCCCGAGCGCCTCGAGCGCCTGCGGGTGCAGGCGGGCCGACTCGGCCGCGGTGAGCTCCTGCGCGCGGTCGACCTCCTCGTCGAGGCCCAGGGGCAGATGCGCCGGGGGCAGACCCGCCTGCCGCTCGAGCTCGCCCTCGCCAAGGCGGCGATGCCCGAGGCCAGCGGTGACGCCGCCGCGCTCGCTGCCCGCCTCGACCGCCTCGAGCGCGAGGGCGTTCCCGCGGCGCGACCGGCCGCTGCCCGCACAGCGCCGGCTACGCCTGCCGAGCCCGCGGCTGCTGCGCCCGCCGAGCCCGCCCCGACCGAGCCTGCCGAGCCCGCGGCTGCTGCGCCCGCCGAGCCCGCGCCGGCAACGTCCGCCGAGCCAGCGCCGACCAAGTCCGGCGAGTCGCCTGCCGAGCCCGCGCCTGCTGCGCCCGCCGAGCCCGCGCCGGCAACGTCCGCCGAGCCCACGCCGACCGAGCCCGCCGAGCCAGCGCCGACCAAGTCCGGCGAGTCGCCGGCCGCGCCCGCGCCCCCCGAGCCCGCGAGGCCGCGCGAGCCAGCCGAGCCCTCGGAGCCCCCCGTCCCGGCCGCGTCGACACCCGGGCAGCCCGCCGGGCAGCCCGTTGACCTCGCCGCGGTGCAGCACGCCTGGGAGTCGGTCCTCGAGGCGCTCAAGCAGCGCACGAAGCGCTGGCACGCCTTCGCCTCCCTCGGCCGACCGGTGGCCTATGACGAGGGCCGCCTCACGCTCGAGTTCCGCAGCGGCTACGGCTTCCACGCCGAGCAGTGCACGACGCCGGAGGGGCAGGAGACCATCGCCGAGGCCCTCGAGCGCGTCGTCGGCGTCCGCCCGACGCTGCGCTGCGTCCTCGCCGACGGCGGTGAGGCCCCGGCGGCGCCGCGCACCGACGCGCCCGTCGACGACGCCGAGGCCTCGTCGGTGGCCGAGACCGAGGCCGCGGAGGCTGCCGGCGACCTGCCCGATGCCGCGGGCGCCCACGACGAGGCCATCGCGCGGCTCCAGCGTGAGCTCGGCGCGGAGGTCATCGACGACGAACGGTCCTGAGGCGGCCCCGGCGCGCGGGCTGGCCCGGGTGCGCACGGGTAGGCTTGGCCCCCCGGACCCCGAGGCGGAAGCGCACCCCCATGGGCAACATGAACCAGATGATGCGCCAGGCGCAGGCCATGCAGCGCAAGCTCGAGCAGGCGCAGGCGGAGGTCGCCGAGGAGGAGATCACCGGCCAGGCCGGTGGCGGCATGGTCTCGGTCACCGTCAACGGCACCGGCACGACGGTCAAGCACATGAGCATCGACCCCGAGGCGGTCGACCCCGACGACCCCGAGATGCTCGCCGACATCGTCACCGCGGCGGTCAACGACGCGCTGCGCGCGGCGAAGGCCTTCGAGGAGGAGCAGCTCGGCGGTATCGCCGGCCAGATGGGGCTGCCCCCCGGCATGCTCTAGGCGGGCGCGTGTACGAGGGGCCCATCCAGGACGTCATCGAGGAGCTCGGCCGGCTGCCCGGCGTCGGCCCGAAGAGCGCCCAGCGCATCGCCTTCCACCTCCTCAACGTCGAGCGCGCCGACGCCCAACGCCTCGCCGACGCGATCGTCGCGGTGAAGGACCGCGTGCGCTTCTGTGCGCGCTGCTTCAACGTTGCCGAGGCCGAGGAGTGCCGGATCTGTCGGGACGCCCGGCGCGACCCCCGCGTCCTCTGTGTCGTCGAGGAGCCGCGCGATCTCATGGCCATCGAGAAGACGAGCGAGTTCCGCGGCCGCTACCACGTGCTCGGCGGCGCGATCAGCCCGATCGACGGGGTTGGTCCCGAGCAGCTGCGGGTCAAGGAGCTCATGGCGCGCCTCGGCGAGGAGGCGGTCGAGGAGATCGTCCTCGCGATGAGCCCGAACATCGAGGGCGAGGCCACGGCGAGCTACCTCGCGCGCACCCTCAAGGCGATGGACCTGCGGGTCAGCCGCATCGCCTCGGGGCTGCCGGTCGGCGGCGACCTCGAGTACGCCGACGAGGTCACCCTCGGCCGGGCCTTCGCCGGGCGCACCGAGGTCTGACCCGGCGAGGGGGGCGCCGGCAGACCGGCCCGGCGAGCGCGCACCCCGAGCCCGACCCCCGCTCGGCCGCCCGGACGGGCCCGCCGGCCGCGCCGCCGTTACGATGCGGCCAGGCACTCGACGCGGGAGGCGTGCGCACGTGATCGTCGTTCAGAAGTACGGCGGGTCCTCGGTGGCCGACACCGATCGGATCATCAAGGTCGCCGAGCGCATCACCGCGGCGAAGAGGGCGGGCAACGACGTCGTCGTCGTCGTCTCGGCGATGGGCAAGAGCACCGACCGTCTCACCCAGCAGGCGCTCGAGATCGCCGCGGTCCCACCCGCCCGCGAGCTCGACATGCTCCTCACCGCCGGCGAGCGCATCTCGATGGCCCTGCTCGCCATGGCCATCGGCGAGGAGGGGTTCACCGCCCGGAGCTTCACCGGCAGCCAGGCCGGCATCATCACCGACGCCGCGCACGGCAAGGCCCGGATCATCGACATCACCCCCGGGCGCATCACCGACGCGCTCGCCGAGGGGCACATCGTCATCGTCGCCGGGTTCCAGGGCGTGAGCCGGGAGTCGAAGGACATCACGACCCTCGGCCGCGGCGGCAGTGACACCACCGCGGTCGCGCTCGCCGGGGCGCTCGACGCGGACCTCTGCGAGATCTACACCGACGTCGACGGCGTCTACACCGCCGACCCGCGCCTCGCGCCGAAGGCGCGGCGCCTCGAGGCCGTCACCCACGAGGAGATGCTCGAGCTCGCCGCCTCCGGCGCCAAGGTGCTGCAGGTCCGCGCCGTCGAGTACGCCCGCAACCACGGGGTGCGCCTGCACGTGCGGAGCTCGTTCTCCCATCAGGACGGCACCTGGGTAGAGAAGGACGGAACCATGGAGCAGGCGATCATCTCCGGAGTCGCGCACGACACGAGCGAGGGCAAGCTCGTCGTCCGCGGGGTCCCCGACAAGCCCGGCGTCGCAGCCCGGATCTTCACCGGTCTCGCCGACGCGAACATCAACGTCGACATGATCGTGCAGAACGTCTCGGCCGACGGCACCACCGACGTGTCGTTCACCGTGCCGGTCGCCGATGGCCCGCGGGCGCTCGCGCTCCTCGAGGAGCTGCGCGCCGAGGTCGGCCTTGGCGAGATCGTCTTCGACGACGACATCGCGAAGGTCAGCCTCGTCGGCGCGGGCATGAAGACCCACCCGGGCGTGGCCGCGACGATGTTCGCCGCGCTGTCGGCTGCCGGGGTCAACATCGAGATGATCTCCACGTCGACGATCCGCGTCTCCGTCATCGTGCGGCGCGAGCACGTCGAGCGCGCCGTGCAGGCGGTCCACGACGCCTTCGAGCTCGACGGCGAGCAGACCGCGGTGGTGCGCTGATGGGCCGCACACTCGCGATCGCCGGGGCCACCGGGGCGGTCGGTGCCGAGCTGCGCCGCCTCGTCGAGGCGCGCGGCCTGCCCGTCGACGAGGTGCGCTTCCTCGCGAGCTCGCGCTCGGCGGGCAAGGCGCTGGCCTACGCCGGCGGCGAGGTCACCGTCGGCGACCTCGCCGAGCCCGACGCCTTCGACGGTGTCGACCTCGCGCTCTTCAGCGCCGGCGGCGGCCGCTCGCTCGAGCACGCCCCCCGCGCGGTCGAGGCCGGCGCGATCGTCGTCGACAACTCCTCGGCCTGGCGCATGGACCCCGAGGTCCCCCTCGTCGTCACCGAGGTCAACGCCGCGGCCCTCGACGCCCGCCCGCCGAAGGGCATCGTCGCCAACCCCAACTGCACGACGATGATCGCGATGCTGCCGCTCAAGGCGCTGCACGACGCGTTCGGCCTCACGAGCGTCGTCGCGACGAGCTACCAGGCCGCGAGCGGGGCAGGGCAGAAGGGCAGCGACGAGCTGCTCGAGCAGGCCCGCACCCTGCTCGAGCAGCCCGACCTGCTGCAGCGCGATGGGCTCGCCGCCGCCGACCGCGCGGCGCACGACGTCCACGCCGCGACCCTGGCCTTCAACTGCGTGCCGCAGATCGGCACGCTCGGCGACGGCGGCTACACCGACGAGGAGCTCAAGCTCCAGAACGAGTCCCGCAAGATCCTCGGGCTGCCCGAGCTCGCGGTGAGCCCGACCTGCGTGCGCGTGCCCGTCGTCGTCGGCCACGCCATCGCCGTGCGCGCGACGTTCACCGAGCCGGTCGGCGCCGCGGCCGCCGCCGAGGTCATGGACGGCTTCCCCGGTCTCGTCCTCGACGACCTGCCGACCCCCCTCGAGTACGCCTTCCGCGACGAGACCGCCGTGGGCCGGGTGCGCCAGGACCTCGGTGACCCGCGGGCGCTGAACTTCTGGGTCGTCGGCGACAACCTCCTCAAGGGCGCGGCGCTCAACACCGTGCAGATCGCCGAGGAGCTCATCGCCCGCGGCCACGTCTAGCGCCTCGGCCGGCGCGCCCCGTGGAGCCGGGCCGCTAGAAGAAGTCGAGCATCACCGGCGGCGGGCCGGCGAAGGCGGCGTCGAGCAGCGCGAGCGCCTCGCCGGGTCCGCGCAGCAGGCCGAGCGAGGCGAGCTCGGAGGCCGAGCGGAAGCCGGTGAGCAGCGGGCCGACCGCGCGGGCGGTCAGGCGCACGTCGGCGCCGGGGGCGGCGGTGAGCGCACCGCGCCCGTCGGCGACCTCGAGGCGCCACGGGCCCGAGGGCAGCGCGTCGTCGTCGACGCGCAACGTCACCGCGAGGCCGAGACCGGCCGGAAAGCCCCGATGGGCGATCGCCACGGGCAGGTCGAGCCCGCGGGCCATCCACGCGAGCCCGCCGGTGGCGTCGAGGTCCTGCTCGCCGAGCACCGCCGCCCAGCGTGGCGGGGCGACGTCGACGAGGACGACGTCGCGCGCGAACGTGCCGTGGCTGCCGGCGAAGGTCGCGAGGGCGGCGAGGCCCCGCGGCGTCGTCGCGGCCCAGTCGGTGAGCCGCAGCGTGTGCTGCCAGCTGCCCGGGATCGGCTCGTGCTCGACGAGGGCGTAGGCCTCCAGGCGCCCCGGCGCCCCTGGGTCGTCGAGGACGTAGCGGTGGGCGAGCGCGGCGAGTTCCTCCCAGCGCTCCTCGCCACGCACCGCCGCGCCCGACAGGGTCGCGGCGAAGGCCGTGTGGCAGTCCCGGATCGCCGGCCAGTCGGTGGGCTCCTCGCCGCGCCGCAACGTCGGCCCGGGGGTCGGCACGACCCGCGCGGGCACGCGGTAGCGCGTGAGGCTGCCGGCGTGCTCCCAGCCGAGGCGGCGGTAGAGCCGCGTCGTCGACGGGTAGAGCACGCTGAGCCCATCTCCGCGGGCCAGCCCCACGGTGACCGCCTCGCGCATCATCGCCGAGGCCACCCCGCGGCCGCGGTGCTCGGGCGGCACCGCGAGCGAGGCGACGTCGAGCGTCGGGACGGCGCGGCCGCCCAGCCAGTGCGCGCCCGGCAGGAGCCGGCAGTGCCCGGCGAGCGTGCCGTCCTCCTCGAGCCCCCAGAGCTGCCCGTCGGCGAGACGGCTCCGGGTCCGCTCGGCGAGGGCGTCGTCGCGTGCTCGGCCGAAGGACGTCGCGATCTGGACGAGCGCGACGTCGAGGTCGCCGGCCTCGAGTGGGCGCAGCCTCATCGCCGGCAGGCGCAGGGCGCCGCTGCGCAGCGGGGGCAGCCCTCGGCGTAGCGCCGCGCGGCCTCGGCGAGGTCGACGCCGGCCTGGTCGGCGAGGGAGGCCAGCCAGGCGAGGACGTCGCCGAACTCGGTGAGGCGGTCGTCGTCGTCGCCGCGGAACACCGCGCGGGAGAGCTCGCCGCACTCCTCGGTGAACCAGGCGAAGGTGCGGGCCAGGCCGCGCTCGGCATCCCGCTCGCCGTAGAGGTGGCGCATCTGCGCCTGGAATGCGGCGAGGTCCATCGGCGCCTCCCGACCGTCTCGACGAGGACGCCCGCCACCCCCGAGAGGGTGACGGGCGTCGCAGGAGTCGGGATGCCCGGATTTGAACCGGGGACCTCCACGTCCCGAACGTGGCGCGCTAACCAAGCTGCGCTACATCCCGTGCCGAGCCGCCAGCGTACCGGTGGCCAGGGCCCCGCTCAAAGCCTCAGCCGGGCGTGAGCGTGAGCAGCGTCGCCTCGGGCCGGCAGGCGAAGCGGAAGGGAGCGTAGCGCGACTGCCCGAGCCCCGCCGAGACGTGCAGGGCGAGGCCGGCGCCGTGGGCCGACAGGCCGCGGGTCTGGGAGAGGGGGAGGTCGCAGTTGGCGACGAGCGCGCCGAGGCCGGGTACGCGCACCTGCCCGCCGTGGGTGTGCCCGGCGAGGGCGAGGTCGAGCCCGGCGCGGTCGAAGCGGTCGAGCACGGCGGTGTACGGCGCGTGGGTCACCCCGAGGCCGAGGACGACGTCGTCGCTGGGCGGACCGCCGACGGCCCCGAGGCGTGCGAGGCCGAGGTGGGCGTCACCGAGGCCGCGGACGTCGAGGACCCCCGCCGGGGTGTCGAGGCGCAGCGCGCGGTTGTCGACGACGTGCCAACCGGCGGCCTCGAGTCCCGAGACGAGCCTCGGCGTGTCGAGCGGCTCGCCTCGCGGCTCCTCGGGATCGCCGTCGCGGGTGAGGTAGCCGAAGGGGTTCTTCGGCGACGGCCCGAAGCGGTCGTTCGAGCCGAGCACCGCGAGGGCGACCCGCCCGGCGCCGACCTCGGCGAGCAGGGCGACCGCGTCGTCGACGACCTCGGGGTGGCCGAGGATGTCGCCGGTGACGACGACGACGTCGGGGTCGGTCGCGGCGAAGCGGCGCAGCGCCCGGGCCATCGCCTCGTGGCTGGGCCAGAGGTGGAGGTCGGAGAGGTGCAGCACCCGCAGCGGCCCGCGCGCGGCGGGCCGGAGCACCGCGGCCTCGACCTCGCGCAGGGTGAACCAGCGCGGCTCGACGAGCGTGGCGTAGGCCGCGGCCGCCAGGCCCGCGCCCGTCAGCGCGAGCGCGGCCCGGCGCGCCCTCATGAGCCGGCCTCGTCGGCGCCGGCCGTGCCGGTCTCCGGCTCGGGGCCATCGGCGGTGCGCGGGCGGCCGACGTCGATCGTCACGCCGATCTCCGTCCGGCCGTCGTAGGCGGGCTCCCCGGCCGCGGGCGACTGCGCGACGACGTGGTCGTAGTCCTCGGCGTCGTCGACGGGGACGTCGCGGCGGTCGTAGGACAGGCCGGCGGCCTCGAGTGCGGCGACAGCCTCGTCGACGGGTAGGCCGACGAGGCCGGGCACGACCGGCGGGTCGCGCGAGCCGTCGCTGACGTCGAGGCCCACGAGGGTGCCCTCGTCGGCGCTACTGCCGCCCGCCGGGGTCTGGTCGACGACGGTGCCGGCGTCGACCCAGTGCGCGACCTCGGTGGCCTCGGAGCTGAAGCCCGCCTCGGCGAGGGTGGCCTCGGCGGTCTCGAGGGGCTGGCCGACGACCGCGGGGACCGTCGCCGACGGCAGCGGCGGCGGCTCCGGGAACTCGGCGACCTCGAGGTCGAGCGCGTCGATCGAGGCGCGCATGTAGTCGCGCCAGAGGATCGTCGGCAGGCAGCCCCCGGTGACCTGCCCGCCGCAGAGGCTGTGGGTCATCGTCTCGGGCTGCTCGTGGCCGGTCCACACCGCGGTCGACAGCTGCGGCACGTAGCCGACGAACCACGCGTCCTCGCTGTTCTGCGTCGTGCCGGTCTTGCCGGCGGCGGGCCGGCCGATCTGGCCGTTCGCGCTCGCGGTGCCCGACTCGATCGGTCCGCGCAGCAGGTCGGTGACGCGGTTGGCCGCCCCGGGGTCGAAGGCGGCGGTGCAGTCGGGCTCGGCGCGGCTGATCGTGCGCCCGTGGCGGTCGACGACCTCGGCGACGGCGTAGGGCTCGCAGCGCTCGCCCTCGTTGGCGAACGTCGCGTAGGCGGTGGCCATCTCGAGGGGGAAGACCCCGGCGGCCTGCCCGGCGGCGCCGAGCACGAGCGAGCAGATCGGCCCGTCGACGAGACGATCGCGGTCGCTGATCGGGACGCCGGCGTCCTCGAGGGCGTCGACGAGCGGCTCGATGCCGACGACGTCGAGGAGGTGGGCGAAGTAGACGTTGCTCGAGATCTCCGTCGCCCGGCTCATGTCCATCGCGCCGTGGGCGGCGCGGCCGAAGTTCGCGGGGGCGTAGCCGGCCTCGCAGGCGACGTTGTCGAACTCGTAGTCGACCCCGCCCTCGAAGGTGTAGCCGGGGCTCAGACCCTCCTCGAGGGCGGCGGCGAGCATGAACGGCTTGAACGCCGAGCCGGCGTCACGGCTCGAGCCGCCGCCCTCGCGGGCGGCGAGGTTGACCTCGATCTCGTTCTCGCCGCTGCCGAAGCCCTTCGGGCCGACGCCGAGGGCGAGGAGCTCACCGGTGCCCGGCTCGACGGTCGCGATCGCCGCGAGGGGGTCGTCGTCGCCGTCGAGGAGGTCGGTGATCGCGTCCTGCGCGAGGTCCTGCAGCGCCGGGTCGAGGGTCGTGCGGATCTCGAGGCCGCCGCGGCGCAGCGTGCGCTCGCGCTCCTCGCGGTCGGCGCCGAGCGCCGGGTCGTCGAGGAGCTCGTTGCGCACGTGGTTGACGAAGAACGGCTCAGAGGGCTCGGCGAGCGGCTGGACGTCGAGCTCGAGGCCGGTGGCCTGCAGCTGGTCGGCCTCGTCCTCGTCGAGGAAGCCGGCCCGCCCCATCTGCGCGAGGACGATGTTGCGTCGGGCGAGCGCCCGGTCGGGGTTGGCGACGGGATCGTTGCGGTTGGGCGCGCGGAGCATCCCCGCGAGGGTCGCGCCCTCGGTGACGCCGAGCTCGCTGATGTCCTTGCCCCAGTAGAACTCCGCGGCCGTCGCGATGCCGTAGACGCGGTTGCCGAAGTACGCCTCGTTGAGGTAGGCGGCGAGGATCTCGCCCTTGCTGAGCCGCTGCTCGAGCTCGATCGCGTAGATGGCCTCCTGGAGCTTGCGGTCGAGCGTCTGCTCGCTGTCGAGGACGACGAGCTTCACGAGCTGCTGGGTGATCGTCGAGCCGCCGCCGGTGATCTCCCCGGCGGTGACGTTGTCGACCGCCGCCCGGCCGATCGCCGACCAGTCGACCCCGTCGTGGGCGAGGAAGTCCCGGTCCTCGGTCGCGAGCACGGCCTCCTGGACGTGATCGGGGACGTCGGCGAGGTCGGCGACGATGCGGTTCTCGTCGCGGATGACCGAGAGCTCACCGCCGTCGCGGTCGAGGATGACGCTGCGCTCCCACGGCTCGCCGAGGTCGTCGGGCAGCGGCGGGTAGTCGAAGAGCCCCTCGTCGACCTCGGTGACGATCCCGGCGGTGAAGCTCGCGGCGGGAGCGAGGCTCGCGCCGAGCAGCAGCCCGGCGGCGAGGAGGATGCCGAGGAACATCACGAGCTTGGCCCAGCCGCTCACGGTGGCCGAGTCCTGCGGTCGTGTCGGGCGTGCGTCGCTCATGTCCCAGCGATGGTGTCGACGTGATGACGGAGTGTACCGGTGCCGCGGGACGGGCTCATCGCACGGCCTCGCCGAGGAGGCGACGCCCGACCCACGCGAGCCCCTCGACGTCGTGGACGTCCTCGGCGCGCTGGGGCACCTCGACGAGCACCCGGGGGTCGAGGTCGTGCAGCGCCGCGGCGAGGGCGCGCTCCTCGCGGTGGGCGACGTCGAGGTCGGCGGCGGCGAGGCCGAGCAGCGCGCCGACCGCCCGTCGCCCGGGTGCGCCGTCGAGCGCGGCGCCCGCCGCGGCCAGCGCGTCGGCCGAGGCGTGCGGCAGATCCGGCACCGTCGTGCGGTTGACGACGAGCCCGGCGGTGGGCATGCCGTCCTGGGCGAGGCGCTGGAGGAAGTAGCGCGCCTCGCGCAGCGCGTGCTCCTCGGGCGTGGTCACGACGATGAAGCCCGACTCGGGGCTCTGCAGGAGCCGGTAGACCGCCTGCGCCCGGGCCTTGAACCCCTCGTACATCCCGTCGAGGGACTGGAAGAAGCCCGCGAGGTCGGCCATGACCCCCGAGCCGGTGATGCGCGAGGCCGCACGCATGAACATCCCCGTGCCGACGCCGACGGCCTTCGAGGCCACGCGCCCGGCGGCGACCCCCGGGGTGAGGAACATCTTGAGGAAGCGGCCCTCGAGGAAGTCGGTGAGGCGCTTGGGCGCGTCGAGGAAGTCGAGGGCGTTGCGCGTCGGCGGGGTGTCGATGACGAGGCAGTCGTAGCGGCCCTGGCTGTGGAGGTCGTAGAGCTTCTCCATCGCCATGTACTCCTGGGTGCCCGCCAACGAGCTCGACATCTGCTGGTAGAAGCGGTTGCTCGTGATCGTCCGGGCGCGGTCGGCGGACTCGGCATGGCGCTCGATGACCTCGTCGAAGGTCCGCTTCATGTCGAGCATCATCGCGTCGAGGTGCTCGACGCCGGCGACCTGCCGTGGGGTGTTGTCGAGCGAGGACAGCCCGAGCGACTGGGCGAGCCGGCGGGCCGGGTCGATCGTGAGCACGAGCGTGCGCCGGCCCTGGGCGGCGGCGGCCAGCGCGATCGAGGCCGCGGTCGTCGTCTTGCCGACCCCGCCCGAGCCGGTGCAGACGAGGACGTGGCGCTCGGCGATGGCCTCCGCGAGGTCGCGCTCGCGCGCGGCAGCGAGCGTCTCGGCGTCCCGGCGCTGGGGTGGCATCTCAGGCGGTGAGCTCGACGAGGCGGTCGGCGAGCGCGCTGACCTGCGGCTCGCGGAACTCCCGGCTGGCGAGGAAGGGCAGCTCGGCGACCGGCGTGTGGGCCCCGCGCAGGCGCTCGCGCATCCGCTCCTCGAGGTCGAGGCGGTGCAGGTGGCGCTCGCCGCGCGCGAGGAGCCGCTCGGCGTCCTCCTCGGTGAGGTCGACGCCGGCCTCGCCGGCCGCGGCGACGACCTCGCCGTTGTCGAGGCCGTCGACGAGGGCGGCGCGTGCCTCCTCGTCGAGGCCGGGCTCGAGCGCGCGGTTGACGATGATCGGCCCGACGGTCACGCCGAGCTCGCGCAGCGCCTCGGCGCTGTCGACGGTCTCCTCGACCGGCATCTCCTCGAGCAGGGTGACGAGCTGGAGGTGGGTGCGCGCGCCGTCGAGGAGCATGTCGACGAGCGACTGCGCCTGCCCGCGGATCGGCCCGACGTTGACGAGCTCGGTCGTGGCGTCGGGCGCGCGGAGGAAGTTCACGATCCGCCCCGTCGGCGGGGCGTCGACGACGATGAGGTCGTAGGCGAAGCGCCCGTCGGGCTCGCGGCGGCGCTCGAGCTCCTTGACCTTGCCGATGAGCAGGACGTCCTTGATGCCCGGCGCGGCGGTCGTCGCGAACTCCACCGCGGTCGACCCGACGACGAGCTTGGAGATCCGCCGTGCGCCGTAGAACATGTCGAGGTACTCCGACAACGAGGCCTCGGGGTCCACCGACATCCCGAAGAGGTCGGGGCGGATCTCGCGCTCGTCGAAGTCCCACGGCTCGGTGCCGAAGACCCGCGCCATCGTCTGGCGGCCCTCGACCTCGACGAGGCAGGTGCGCCGGCCTGTGCGCACAGCGGCGAGCGCGAGCGCCGCGGCGACGGTGGACTTGCCGACCCCGCCCTTGCCGGTGACGAAGAGCACGCGAGGGTCGAGCAGCTCGCGGGTCTCCAACGGCAGCCTCCTCGGGCAGGGATGCGCAGGGGATGTACCCGCTCGTCGCCGGCCCCACCCCCGCGGTGCCCGGGCGTGGCGCCGCGCCTACACTCTGCCCCATGCCGCCCGTCCCGGCCCGCGTGCCCCCGCGCCCGAGCCCGCCGCCGCACCCGAACGTGCCACCGCCCGCGAGCGCTGCCGGGGCGGTGGTGCGGAGCACGCGTCGGCTCGCCGCCCTCGGGGCCCTGCTCGCGGGGGCGCTGCTCCTCGCGCTGTCCGGCGTGGCCGGCGCCCAGGCCGGCGCGACCGTCGAGGTCGTCCAGGTCGACGGGCCGCTCGACGGGCGCATCGTCGCCCACGTCGACGCGGCGCTCGAGCGTGCCGCCGAGCAGGGCAGTGAGGTCGTCGTGCTCGAGCTCGACACCGAGGGCGGCCTACGGCACGACGGCGTCGACCTCGCCGAGCGCATCGCTGCGAGCCCCGTGCCGGTCGCGGTGTGGGTCGGCCCCCCGGGCGCGCGCGCCGGCGGCGCCGGAGCCCTCGTCGCCCACGCCGGGCACGTCCTCGCGACCTCGCCGGCCAGCGTCCTCGGTCCCGCGGTCCCGCTCGACCTCGCCGGCGAGCCCGATGGCGGTGAGGGCGCCCTCCTCGCGGACTATGCCGAGGCCCGCGGCCTCGACGCCGAGCTCGCCGGCTCGCTCGCCGAGGGCCGGGCCGTCGTCACCGTCCCCGACGGCGGGGAGGTCGCCTTCGACCCCGACGCGCTGCCGTACCACACCGAGGGCGAGCCCCTCGTCCTCGACGTCGACGAGGTCGCCGACGCGGGCGCGGCGGCCTTCGCCGCCTCGGAGCTGCCCGACGTGCTCTTCGCCCTCGACGGTCGCGAGGTCAGCGTCGCCGACGGGGAGGGGGGCCGGGCGACGCGGGTCCTCGACCTCGATCCCGTCACCGCGCAGGTGCGCTTCGACAACCTCGGGCTGCTCGACCAGGTGCTCCACGCGATGGGCGACCCGACGCTGGCCTACGTCCTGCTCATCGGTGGGGCGCTCGCGGTGGCCTTCGAGCTCTTCCAGCCCGGCTTCGGCGTCGCCGGCGTCGCCGGCGCGCTCGTGCTCGCCGCCGGCCTCTACGGGCTGTGGGTCCTGCCGGTGGCCTGGTGGGCGCTGCTCCTGCTCGCCGCCGGGCTCGCCCTGCTCGCTGTCGACCTCGCGATCGCCGGGCTCGGCGTGCCCTCCGCCGCGGGCGCCGTCGGCGTCGGCGTCGGCAGCTGGTGGCTCTTCGACGGCCCGCCGCCGCTGCAGGCCTCACCCTGGGCCCTCGGGATCGGCATCGTCGCGACGGTGCTCTTCTTCGTGGTCCTCATGACCATCGTCCTGCGCACCCAGGGTGAGCAGGAGATGGCCGGTGCGGAGTCCGTCGTCGGCTCGACCGGGGTGGTGCGCTCGATGCTCAACCCCGCCGGGCACGTCTTCGTCGACGGCGCGCTCTGGCGTGCCCGCGCCCCCGAGGGCGTCGGCAAGGTCAAGACCGGCACGCAGGTCCGGGTCACCGGCGTCGACCACGAGGCGACGAGCCTCGCCGTCGAGCTCGTCGAGGAGCCGAGCCAGACGGCGGCTCGCTAGCCCTGACGCGCGTGGGCGGGCGTCCCCGAGGGCTGCCCGCCGCCGGAGCCGCCCCCCGGGTCCGTCGCCGGAGCCGACCGCCTGAGCCCACCGCCGACCGGATCCGCTCCGACCCTTTTGCGCGGGCTCGATGAGTCGTACACTCCTGGAGCATCGTCGTACAGGGGAGCGAGCGTTGTCGCGTCGGTCCACAACCCAGTTGTCGCCCTCACCTCGGCCGCCGCGCGAGTGGCAGCAGCACGGCCGTTGCCGTGACGCCGACGCCGAGCTCTTCTTCCCGCCCTTCGAGGTCGAGTCGACCGGCGCGCGGCACGTTCGCGAGGCCGCGGCCAAGGCCGTGTGCGCCGAGTGCCCCGTCCTCGAGGAGTGCCGCGACTGGGTGCTCGCCGTCGACGAGCCCCACGGGATCTGGGGCGGTCTCACCGAGAGCGAGCGCCGCGAGCTCCTCTACGCCCGCCGGGCCTCCTAGGCGCCCGAGGGCCCCCGCCGCCACGGTGTAGATTGCGTGACACTCCGGCGACAGGGAGGGCGATGACGACCCCAGAGCAGCGGCTGGCCCGACTCGGCATCGAGCTGCCCGAGGGTCCCGCGCCCGCCGCGGCCTACGTGCCCTTCATCCAGTCCGGCACGCTCGTCTTCACCGCCGGGCAGCTCGCCACCGAGGACGGCGAGCTCGTCGTCACCGGGCGGCTCGGCGACGACCTCGACGTCGACGGTGGCGTCGTCGCCGCGCGGCGCTGCGCGATCAACATCCTCGCCCAGCTCAAGACCGCCCTCGGCGACCTCGGGCGCGTGCGTCGCGTCGTCAAGGTCACCGTCTACGTCGCCTCGACGCCGGACTTCACCCGCCAGCACCTCGTCGCCAACGGCGTGAGCGAGCTCATCGGCGAGGTGCTCGGCGACGCCGGACGCCACGCGCGCTCGGCGCTGGGCGTGACGTCGCTGCCGCTCGGCTCCCCCGTCGAGGCCGAGGCGGTCGTCAAGGTCGACGAGTGAGGCGGCTCAGCTCAAGGCCTCCTCGCCGGTGAGCAGGCGCTTGAGGGCCGGCGCGGTCGCGTGCCGGCTCAGGGCGACGACCTCGTCGCCGGCGCGCAGGACCGTCTCCCCGCTCGGGACGATGAGGTCGCCCCCGCGCTGGACGCTCGTGAGCACCGTGCCCTCCGGCCAGTCGACGTCGGCGATCCGTCGCCCGGCGGCGGGCGCCTCCTCGACGACGACGGACTCGATGAACTGCGCCCCGCCGAGGTCGCGCAGACGCCGGGCGGCCTCGTGGCGCTGGCTCGCGAGCGAGCGCGACATCGCCCGCTGGTAGGCGGTGAGCACGTCGCCGCGTCGGACGAGCCCGACGAGCCGCTCGGGGTCGTCGGGGTCGACCACGGGCAGGCGACCGACGTCGAGGGCGGCCATGCGCTGCACGGCCCGGTAGACGGGATCCTCGGGGACGACGGTCAGCGGCGAGGTCGTGCAGATGTCCGCGGCGGTGAGCCCCCTGGTGCGGGCCTCCATCGAGGCGAGGTCGCCGGTCTCGCCGGGGTCCTCGAGCGCGGCGACGTCGCTGAGCGTGACGATGCCGACGAGGCGCAGCCCGCCGTCGTCGGCCAGGGTCACGACCGGCGCGCCGTGGTGGCGGGTGCGGCGGAACCACTCGCGTAGCTCAGGCACGGTCATGTCGGCGGGCACCGCGGCGGGGTCGGCGGTCATGACCTCGCGCACGTCGACGACCTGGAGCACGTCGATGTCCTCGGTCGCGCGGTAGGAGATCCCGCGGCGCTCGAGTGGCTCGGTGTAGAGCGTCGACGGGTGCACCCGGTCGGCGAGGACGGTCGCGACGCTCGTCGCGAGCATGAGCGGGACGACCATGTCGTAGCTGCCGGTGAGCTCGAAGACGAGGATGACCCCGGTCAGCGGCGCCCGGCTCGCCGCGGCGACGACCGCGGCGGTGCCGGCCAGTGCCAGTGCGCCGGGATTGATGCCGGCGTCGGGCAGGATCGCGGTCACCGCGTGGCCGAAGGCGCCGCCGAGCGCGGCGCCGAGGAAGAGCAGCGGTCCGAAGGAGCCCGTCGCGTTGCGCGAGCCGACCGAGGCCACCGTCGCGACGAGCTTGGCGACGAGCAGGAGCACGAGCACGCCAGGCGCGAAGCCGCCGCGCAGCATCTCGAGGATCGGCTCGCTCACGACGCCGGGCAGGGGAGGGAGGTCATCGCCGGTGCCGAGGACCTCCGGTGCGACGACGGCGACGAGCCCGACGACGAGCCCCCCTGCGGCGGTGCGCAGCGGCAGCGGCCAGTTGAGCCGGTCACCGAGCTGCTCGGCCAGGCGGATCGCCTGGATGAAGCCGAGGCCGACGGCGACCGCGGCGAGGCCGAGCATCGCGTAGAGCGCGAGCTCCCAGGGCGCGCCGAGGCTGTAGGAGGGGGCGACGAAGATGAGCCCTTCGCCGACGAGCTGGCGGGCGGTCACCGAGGCGACGACCGCGGAGATGATGACCGTCTGGAGGTGGCGCAGCGCGAAGCCGCCGATGATGACCTCGAGCGCGAACAGCATCCCGCCGATCGGCGCGTTGAACGACGCCGCGATGCCGCCCGCCGCGCCTGCGGCGATGAGCGAGCGCACCCGGTCCTCCGGCAGGTCCGCGAGCCGCCCGAGCAGGGACCCGGCGGCGGCGCCGATCTGCACGATCGGGCCCTCCCGGCCCCCGGAGTTGCCGGTGCCGAGGGCGAGGCTCGACGCGGCGAGCTTGCCGATGATGACCCGCCCGCGCATGCGTCCGCCCCGCAGCGACAGGGCCTCCATCACCGCGCTGATGCCCGAGCCGCGGGCCTCGGGCACGAGCCGCCACAGCAGCAGCCCCGCGAGCAGCCCCCCGACGGCTGGGACGACGAGCACCGACCACGTCGGCGGCGCACTGCCGTAGGCGAGGCGCTGGACGAGGGCGATGAGGTCGATGAGCGCGACGGCGAGCAGCCCCGTCGCGAGGCCGACGACCGCGGCGAGCAGGCTGAGCAGCGCGCCGGGGCCGCGGACCATCTCCCTGAGGCCGCGCGACACGCGGCGCAGCAGGTCGCGCGCGCGGTTCCGGAGCGTCGTCATCGGCATCGCCCGGGCAGGCTACCGGCGTCGTCGTCGGCACGGCCTGCCCGGCCGCCGGGGGCGGCGGGGTTGCGGTCCGGTCCGGTGGGCAACGCTGCACCGCGATGGCCGGCCACCCCGACGACGACGCGCGCGAGGGTCCGACCTGGGTGCGCCACGCGCGTCGCGACGTCCCACCGGTGTGGCAGTGGCGCTGGGAGCGTGCCCGCCGCTTCGTGTTGCTGCTCGGCGGTGCGCTCGTGCTGCTCGCCGTCGGCCCCGCCCTCGCCGCAGGCGATCCCCTCGTCCTGCGGGCCGCGCTGTCGCTCGGCTGGGTGGGGCTCGTGCTCATGCTCGCCGCCCTGTGGCAGCCGGCCCGCTACCGGGTGCACGCCGCCTGGCTCGTCGACGTGCGCCCGCCCATGGACGACGACGGGGCCTACCCCGCGTCCCTCCACGCCGCCTGCGGCTGCGGGTGGCGTGGGCCCGACCGTGAGGTCCTCGAGGAGGCGGTGGCCGACGCCGACGCGCACGCCCACGTCGTCGACCCCGATGTCGAGCGGCCGCTGGGCTGACGGGGCACCGCGGGCCCGACGGGGCGGAGCGCCCCGGTGACGCTACCCTTGCCGCGAGTGGTCGTCGTCCCGCGCCAGCATGCACGGGTGCGCGTCGACACCGCCGGGCAGCGCCAACCCAGCGAGGCGCCTGGGAGCAGACGAGGAGGTCGCTCCGGATGGACCGCGTGCGCGACGTCGACGACGTCACCACCCTCGTGCTCGCCCCGAACGCCTCGCCGATGACCCTCGACGGGACGAACACCTACCTCGTCGGGGCCCCCGGCAGCGGCGAGGTCGTCTGCATCGACCCCGGTCCCGACGACGTGGCGCACCGCGAGACGATCGAGTCCGCCGCCGCCGCCCGCGACGCCGAGGTCGTCGCGGTGCTGCTCACCCACCACCACCCCGACCACGCCGACGCGGCGACGTTCGGCAGGATCTGGCGGGCGCCGGTGGCCTGCGCCGACCTCTCCTTCGTCGCAGCGGCGGAGGAGCGACTCACCGACGGACAGCGCCTCGATCGTGGCGGCGCCCCACTCCGGGTCCTCGCCACCCCCGGTCACTCGAGCGACCACGTGTGCTTCCACATCGAGGACACCAACGCGGTCATCACCGGTGACCATGTCCTCGGGCGGGGGACGAGCGTGGTGGCCTGGCCCGACGGCGACGTCCGTCGCTACGTGGCGTCGCTCGAGCGCCTCGCCGACCTCGGCGCACGGTCACTCCTGCCTGGTCACGGGCCGGTGATCGCCCGGCCCGCCGCGGTCATCGCCGAGTACATCGCCCACCGCCGGGAGCGCGAGGAGTCGGTGCGCGCTGCGGTGCTGCGCGGGGCCGACACCGTCGAGGACATCGTCTCGGTGATCTACGGCAACCTCGGAGGGTCGCTGCAGGCCGCCGCCGCCTCGACGGTCAAGGCCCACCTCGACGCCCTCACCCAGGACGGCCGGGTCGTGTGGTCCCTCGACGGCGACGGGGAGCGCATCGTTGCCCGCTGACGACCTCCAGCGCGAGCGGCGGGTGCTCCTCGGGGTCGCCGCCCTCGCCGTGCTGCTCATCGTCGTCGGGATCGTGAGCGCGATGATCCTCACCGCCGGTGAGCCGCGGCGCGGCGAGGGGATGATCCCGCCGCCGCTCGACGAGTCCGTGGAGGAGCAGGAGCCCGCCCCCGACGGCGACGCCGAGGGCTGAGCGGGCCTCGTCGCCCGCCCGTTCTCCCTGTTACGTTCCTCTCCGACCGCCGGCGGGCCGCACAAAGGGTGGAAACTCGCGCGGGTCGCGCAGCGGGCTTGCGGAACCGGGAGCAAAGGAGCTCGACGTGACCATCGAACTGCCGCCTGCGAAGTCCGTCCTCGTCAATCCCTCCCAGGAGGAGTTGCGCGAGCTCGTCGGCCGCATGCCCCAGGCCACGCTCACCGCGTTCGGCAACTACAACGTCACGACGAACGTCACCGCCCGCTCGGCAGGCTCGACGTTCGTCATCGCCGACGACGGTGCGCACCTCTCGAAGCCGACGATGTCGCGCGCGGACTACGAGCCGCAGGTGGCTCGTCAGGAGTCGCACATCGCCGACGCCGACATGGTGCTCGTCGAGGGCTACATCGGCCCGCCGAACTCGCCGATGCGCCGCCCTGCCCGCGTCTACGTCGAGAGCAGCCACGCCAACCTCCCCGCGATGCAGCAGCAGCTCTACTACCCCAAGGACGCGGACTGGCGCGCCGACGAGGCCCTCACCGTCGTCTACACGCCCAACCTCCCCGCTCCCGGGTTCCCGGGCGACAAGCTCGTGACCATCGACCTCGACCGGTGGGTCACGCGGGTCTTCGGCATCGACTACTTCGGCGAGTCGAAGATGGGCGGCCTGCGCATGTGGATGGAGTGGGCCTTCCAGCAGGGCTCGCTGGCGATGCACGCCGGGGCGAAGATGATCCCCACCGCGCAGGGCGACAAGCTCGGGCTCATCATCGGCCTGTCGGGCACCGGCAAGACGACGACGACGTTCACCCGGCAGAACGACTCCCTGCCGGTGCAGGACGACATCGTCGCGCTCACCGAGGGTGGGCAGTCCCACGCCACCGAGAACGGCTGCTTCGCGAAGACCTTCGGGCTCGACCCCGACGACGAGCCGACGATCTACGGCGCGCTGTCGACGCCGTCGAGCTGGCTGGAGAACGTCGCCGTCGACGAGCGTGGCGTCGTCGACTTCTCCGACGACAGCTACACCGCCAACGGGCGCGGCACCTTCCCGCTCGCGATGATCGAGCACTTCGACCCCGCCAAGCTCGGCAAGGCCCACTTCCTGCTCATCCTCAACGCCAACGAAAGCATCGCCCCGGCGGTGGCGAAGATGCCGAGCATCCACCACGCGGTGGCGTACTTCATGCTCGGCGAGACGAAGGGCACCTCGGCGGGCGGGGCCGAGGAGGCCGGCAAGTCCCTGCGCGTGCCCGGCACGAACCCGTTCTTCATGGGTCACGAGCACCTCCAGGGCGAGCGCCTCGGTGAGCTCCTCACGACGATGCCCGACTTCGAGGTCTTCGTCCTCAACACCGGCCGCGTCGGCGGGGGCAAGGACGTCGCGGGCTCGAAGAAGGTCACCATCCCGCACACCTCCGCGGCCGTGAAGGCCATCGCCGAGGGCACGATCAGCTGGGAGGGCGACCCCGACTTCGGCTACCTCGTGGCCACCGAGGTGCCCGACTTCGACGACCCCGAGCTGCTCCAGCCCCGCCGCCTCTACGAGCGGCAGGGCCGCGGCGAGGAGTACACCGCCGCCGTCGAGCGCCTCAAGGCCGAGCGCGTCGCCTTCCTCGAGGGGCACGTGGGGCTCGCGCCGGAGGTCGTCGACGCCGTCCGCTGAGCGGCGCGGATCGGAGGTGCGCCCACGCGGGCGACGGGGCATCCTGCGCCTTGACCGGCCCCGACGCAGGATCCGCCCATGTCCTCTCCGCGTGAGCACGAGCCCCGCCCCCCCGGCGCGCCGCCGGCCCCTCGGCCGCGTCTGCCGGCGCCGTCGATGCCGAGCTTCGACGCGCACCGCCGCCATGAGCCCTTCTACGACCTCGCGGTCGGGGCGATGTCGGCCTGGGTCGCCCTGCGCTTCCGCCTGCGGATCAGTGGCATCGGTCACATCCCCGGGGCGGGCCCGCTCATCCTCGCGCCCAACCACGTGAGCAACGAGGACCCCGTCGTCCTCGGTGCCGTGGCGCGGCGCGCCCGGCGCCGCCTGCGGGCGGTGGCCATCGAGGGGCTCTTCACCCGGCCCGTGCTCGGCAGCGTCCTCCGGGCGACGCGGCAGATCCCCATCGACCGTGAGCGCGCCCGCCCGGCCCTCGACGCTGCGCGCACCGCCCTCGCGGCGGGAGAGGCGCTCCTGCTCTACCCGGAGGGCACCGTCGCGCGGGGCCAGCCCACGAGGGCGCGCGCCGGCGTGGGGATCCTCGCGCTCGAGACCGGCGCGCCGGTCGTGCCGGTGACCTCCGCCGGCGTCGAGCCGCGCGCCAGCGGCGCGCGGTGGCGGCGCCCCGCCGGTATCGTCGTCGGCCCGCCCGTCGACCTCTCACCGTGGGCTGGCGACCGCGGGCGCAGCGCCGCGCGCGAGGTCGCCGAGGCCGTCCACGAGGCGATCCGCGCGCAGCTGCCCGTCGCCCGCGCGCTCGCCGCCGCGGCATGAGCGGCCCTGCGGCCGGCCAGGCACCGCTCATCGGCTCGCACGTCCCCTCGGCCGATCCGGTCGCCGAGGCGGCGGCCCGCGGCGCCGAGGTCGCGCAGGTCTTCCTCTCCGCCCCGCGTGCGTGGAGGCCCCCGCGCGAGCGTGCCGACGCCGCGGCGCTGCGGGCGAGCGGCCTGCCGCTCTACGTCCACGCCCCCTACCTCGTCAACCTCGCGACCGACGACGAGCGTGTGCGCGAGCGCTCACGCGCGGTCGTCGAGCAGACCTGCGCGGCCGCTGAGGCGATCGGCGCCCGCGGCGTCGTCGTGCACGGTGGCAGCGTCGGCGCCGAGGGGGAGGAGCAGCGCGGGTTCGCGAACTGGCGCGAGGCGCTCGAGCGCCTCGAGACCGACGTGCCCATCCTCGTCGAGAACACCGCCGGGGGCCGGCGCGCGATGGCCCGGCACGTCGAGGTGCTCGACCGGCTCTTCTGCGCCCTCGAGGGCCTCGACGTCGGGTTCTGCCTCGACACCTGTCACGCGCACGCCGCGGGCGAGGGGCCCGAGGACCTCGTCGAGCGCGTCGTCGCGGTCACCGGCGGCATCGACCTCGTCCATGCCAACGACTCCAAGGACCCCGCCGGCAGCGGCCGCGACCGCCACGAGAACCTCGGCGACGGCGCGATTGGCGAGGCCGCCCTCGTCGAGGTCATCACCGCCGCCGGGGCGCCTGTCGTCGTCGAGACCCCCGGCGGCGCCGCCGCGCACACCGCCGACGTCGCCTGGTTGCGCGCGCGGCTGCGACCGCGGCAGGCTCAGCGCTCGTAGAGCGTCGGGGCGCGACCGGGGCCGCTGTGGTCGGGGTCGGTGCCCTTCTCCTGCACGCGCCCCTCGCTGATCTCCTCGTTGATCACCCGCCGGACGACCGCAGGGGAGGCGCCGGTGGCCTCCTGCACGGCCTTGACGGTGAACGTGCCCTTCGGCAGGGCCTTGCGGACCTCCTCGGCGCTCACGCGCGACCGGGTGCCCGCAGGCTTCGCCGAGCCCTGCCGGCCGCGGCCGCCTGCGCCGCGCACGCCCTTGAAGCCCGCGCGCCGCAGCACCTGCGGGGACACGCCCTCGGCGAGGAAGGCCTTGTCGCTGATGCCGTGGGCGTCGGCCCAGGCCTTGGCGTGGGTGACGAAGGCCTCCTCGTAGCGCTCGAGGGGCGGCTGCTCGGCATCGAGGATCTGCTGGCGCAGTTGCAGGCGCTGGAGCTCATCGTCGGCCTCGGCCAGCTCGGCCTGCAGCTTGGCGACCTGGTCGTCGTCCTTGAGCGAGGAGGGGTCGCGCAGGCTCACGAGATAGTTGCGGACGGCCTCGTCCTGGGTGCTGGTCATTGGTGTGCTTCCTCTCGGCTCCTCGCGCAGCGTCGTCAGCGCGAGCATGGTCATCGTCGGCGGTGTGAACGAGATGAACGAAAGAATTCCCGCTACCGAAGAACTCTAACGATCAGCACCTTGGATTTCTGCTTCTCCACCCGTACCGTGGCGCAATGCTCAATCGGTCAAACGCTTGCGGTGCCTCTTTGTCCGGCCGAGGGCGATTCCTTCACCAGTGGAGCCCGGGCGGTCGAGGCGTTGGCAGCGCGGCCGGTGGGGGGCTGCGGTCGAGGGGCCAGCGCGGCCGTCGCCGTGCATGGTCGCGGGGCCCCGCGACCGGCACCGGCGAGCCGTGACCGCAGCGGCGCCCTAGGAGGACGCGGCGCTGACCTCGGGTAGGCGGTGGGCGCTCACGACGCCGGCGAGCCCCAGTGCAGCGAGGAAGACCAGCGCGACCTCGATTCCGAGGGTGGCGAGCCCCGCGCTCACCGCGCCGGCGGCGAGCAGGAGCACGCCCATCGCGGTGTTCGACACCGCGACGTAGTCGGTGCGCTGGTTGCCCTCGCCGAGGTCCACGACGTAGGTCTTGCGCCCGAGCCGGGACCCCGTGTGGGCGAAGGCGAGCAGGAGGTAGGCCACGACGTAGGGCACGCTGCTGCTGGCGAGCCCCTCGACGCGCAGCGCGAGGAGCAGCGCGGCGACGACCGCCGCGCCGCCGGCGGCACCGGCCATCATCGTGAGCCGGCTCGAGCGGTCCGCGAGCCGGCCCCAGCCGCGTCCCCCGAGCAGCGCGGCCAGCCCCGAGGCGGCCACGAACGGCCCGAGCTCGGACAGGCCCGCGCCGACCTCCTCGCTGGCGAGGGTGATGACGAAGGGCGGGCTGAGCGCCGAGACGAGCAGGAGCGTGCGGGTCGTGACGAACCGCCGGAACGGCCGGTCCTCGCCGAGCAGGCGCAGGCTGTGGCGCAGCCAGCCGCCCTCGACGGCGGCGGAGTCGTCGACGCCGGCGGGCTCGACGATGCGCGCGAACACGAGCGCGCCGAGCACCCAGGCGACCGCGGCCGAGCCGACGAGGCCGGCGAGCGCGAGCGGGTCGGCGCCCGAGCCGCCGAGCGCGCGGATCGCCAGGCCGAGGGTGATCGCGACCGCGCCCGCCCCGACGGTGGCCGCGCCGTTGACCCGTCCGCGCGTGCCCTTCGGCACCGTGCGGCCGAGCACGTCCTTCGACGAGATCGACGACAGCGACCGCGCGAGGGCGAAGACCGCGAGCGCGGCGATGATGATCCCACCCGCGAGGGCGCCGCTCGTCGTCGCCGCGGCGAGGGCCATCGCCACCGCGGCGGCGGCCTGTCCGAGCGCGCCGGCGACCCACACCCACTTGCGGACGGCGATCCGCCGGATCCGGGGCACGAGGGAGGCCTGCGGCAGCAGCGATCCGGACTCGCGGATCGGCACGAGCAGCCCCGTCAGTCCCGCCGGCGCGCCGACGGCGGCAAGCAGCCACGGCAGCACGGTCTTGGCGTCGACGAGGACGTCGCCGATCTTCTGCAGGGTGAGCGCGCCGACGAGGCGTGCGGCGTTGCCCTTGACCTCGACGCAGGCCGTCTCGGGCAGTTCGCCGCAGCCGTGGTCCTCGTCGACGTCGAGGATGATGCTCGTGGCCGACCGCCGTGGGGTGCTCATCGTTCCAACGCTACGCCCTCGGCGCCTGGGCCTCCGTGCGACCTCGACGTCCGCCGCGCCGCACGGCGGTGGGTCATGGCCGCGTCATCGCCCACCGCCGCGTCGGTCCCGGGCTATCCGGGGATCGGGATGCCGACCTTGACCTCGGTCGGCCGGGCGAGCGCGAGGTAGTCGGTGATGGCGATCGTCGCGGTCTCCTCGTGGGTGCCGAGCGCGAAGGTGATCTCGCGCTGCTCGAGCAACGAGCGGTCGACGAAGGTCGGCAGGTCGTAGAGGACCCCGAAGGGCGGCTCAGCCCCGGTCTCGCAGTCGGGGAAGCAGTCGGCGAACTCGGCCTCGGTGGCCAGGCGCAGGGGCGGCACCCCGAGCGCGTCGGCCGCCGCTTCGAGGTCGACCTCGAGGGCGGCCGGCAGGACGAGCATCGACAGGTGACCGCCGGCCCAGACGAAGACGGGCTTGGCGACCTCCCAGCCGCTGCGCCCCTCGGCGGCCGCAACCTCCTGGGCGGTGAACGCCCGCGAGTGCGGCTGCACGCGATAGGTGATGCCGCGCTCGTCGAGCGCGGCGCGGACACGGTCTGCGTACATGGCGACCCCTTCCTGCTGCCGCCACGACCGCCGTCCGGCGCACCGGCGACAGCATCGAGAGCATCCCCCCGCAGCGCCGGGGAGAACCCGCGCGGGGACGACCGGCCCCGCGCCCCGGGCCGTGGGACCCGCCACGACGGCTCAGCCGCTCGCGAGGGTCAGCGCCGCGACGCCGGCGAGGGCGAGGCCCATCCCGGCGAGCTGGCGGGCGCCCAGGCGCTCGCCGAGGAACGTGCGGGCGAGGAGCATCGTCGGGGCGGGGGACAGGGCCGCGACGACGGCGACGACGCCGAGCATGCCGGTGCGGGTCGCCGCGACGAGGGCGAGGCTCGCGAGCGCGCCGAGGGCGCCGGCCCCGAGGACCGTCGGGGCGTCGGCACGCCCGAGGCGCACCGGCACGCCGAGGGTCAGTGCGATGGCCGTGAGCACGGCGAGCGCCAGCCCAGCGGCGGTGGCGACCGGCCACAGCGCCGAGCCGACGGCGGCGCCCTCGCTGACCCCGACGACGAAGAGCCCGAAGCCGACCCCGCCGACCGCCCCGTCGACGAGGCCCGCCGTCACCGGCGCGTCACGGCCGGCCTCCTCCTCGGTGCTCGTGACGAGCACGAGGGCGGCGAGCACCGTGGCGATGCCGCCCCACGCCACGGCGTTCGGCCGCTCCCCGGCGGCGAGGCCGAAGAGCAGTGGCGCCACGGCGGTGAGCACCGCCGCGACGGTCGCCACGACGCCCATGCGTCCGGTGGCGAGCCCCCGGAAGTACGCGACGGTGCCTATCCCGAGGGCGAGACCGGCGAGGCCGCCCCACGCGAGCTCGCGACCGTCGGTCGGCAGGCCCACGAGCGGGGTCGCGGCGAGCAGGAGGAGGAGGCTCACCGCCTGGACGGCGATGGCGACCGGCAGGGCGGTATGCCGGCGCGCAGCCATCCCCGCGAGGAAGTCCCCGGCGCCGAAGCCGACCGCGGTCGTGAGCGCGAGGGCGATCGCCGTCACGCGTGGCCCATCAGCCGACGGGCTCGGTCCAGCCGAAGGCGTCCTCGGCCGCGCCCTGCTGCAGCGCGACGAGCGCCTCGCGCAGCTCGGTGGTGCGCGGACCGACCTCGCCGTCGCCGACGGTGATCGCCTCGCCGGCGAGGACGAGCCGACCGACCCCGCCGAGCACCGCGGCGGTGCCGACGAGCGCGGCCTCGCAGTCGGGGGCGCGCCGGGCGAGCTCTTCGGCCGACAGCGGCCGCTCCTCGATCGTGTAGCCGAGCGTCGCGGCGAGCGTGAGCACCGAGTCCCGGGTGATGCCGTGGAGGAAGCTGCCGTCCAGCGGTGGGGTCACGAGCGTGCGGTCGTCGATGAGGAGGAAGTTCGCCGGCCCTGCCTCCTGCACCCAGCCCCCCGGGGCGAAGAGCACCTGGTCGACGCCGTCGGCCTCCCGGGCACGCAGGGTCGGGGCGAGGGCCATCGCGTAGTTCGCCGCAGCCTTGACCGCACCGAACTGCGGGGTCGTGCGCGGCAGCGTCGTCTCGATGCCGAGGGTGAGCGCACGCCCGCTCGCGAGGTAGTCGCCGACGGGGCTGCAGAGGACGAAGAGCAGCGCCTCGGTCGCCGGGTGCGTCGCCGCCCCGATGTTCGCGTCGACGCCGAGCAGCGTGGGGCGGACGTAGAGCGCCCCGGGGGGTGGCGGGGCCTCCTCGGCGTTCGCCGCGACGACCTCACGGACGACCTCGGCGAGCCAGGCGGGGTCGGGCGCCGGCAGCGACAGCGTCGCGGCGCTGCGCCGCATGCGCTCGGCGTGGTCGGCGAGGCGGAAGAGCCGCAGCGTGCCATCGACGCCGCGGTGGGCCTTGAGCCCCTCGAAGCAGGCGCTGCCGTAGTGCAGGGCGTGGGCGGCGGGGTGCAGCGGCAGCGGGGCGACGGGGCCGAGCTCGAAGGCGTCGAAGACGCCGTCGGCGCTCCAGGCCAACGCCATCGTCGAGGCCATGACGCTGCCGAACGGCCGTGCCGGCGCGGCCCCGGTGCGCTGCTCGCCCATCATCTTCCTCCCTGCATCGCCTCCGCTGCCACGAGCCCCCGGGGCGCAGGGTAGCCCGGGGTCTCGGCGCGCGCGGTATCGTCGACGTGCTCGAGCCCGTCGCGCTGCGCTCGAGTCCACCCCGCTGCGCCCCGCCGTACGCCGCGGGGCGCCGACGACCGCGGCGACGAGGGCCCCCGCGATGCCCGCACCCCCCACGCGCCGTCGTCTGCTCGAGACCTCGGGTGGCAGCCTCACCGAGGCCTTCGGGCCGCGCGAGTGGACCCTCCTGTCGGCGATCGCCCTCATGTGGGGCTCGTCGTTCCTCTTCATCGACCTCGGCCTCGCGAGTCTGCGCCCGGGCGTCGTCACGCTCGCGCGCATCGCCCTCGGCGCCGCCGCCCTCGCCCTCGTGCCACGGGCGCGGACCCCCGTCGACGCCGCCGACCTGCCGCGCATCGCCCTGCTCGGGGTCGTGTGGATGGCGATCCCCCTGTCGCTGTTCCCGCTCGCCCAGCAGTGGGTCGACTCCTCGGTCGCCGGCATGCTCAACGGGGCGATGCCGATCTTCACCGTCGTGTGGTCGGTCCTCCTGCTGCGCCGGATGCCGCGGCCACGCCAGCTCACGGGCTTCGGCGTGGGCTTCCTCGGCGTCGTGGCGATCTCCGCGCCCGGCCTCGTCGACGCCGACGCCACCGCCCTCGGCACCGGGCTCATCCTCGTCGCCGTCATCCTCTACGGCCTCGCCGCCAACCTCGCCGTGCCGCTGCAGCAGCGCTACGGCGCGCTGCCGGTCCTCCTGCGCGCCCAGCTCGCCGCGCTCGTCGTCGTCGCCCCCATCGGCCTGCTGCAGCTCGAGGGCTCGACGTGGTCGTGGTCCTCGGCGCTGGCAATGCTGCCCCTCGGCGTCCTCGGCACCGGCCTCGCCTTCGTCCTCATGACGACGCTCGTCGGCCGGGTCGGCGGTCCCCGCGGCGCCGTCGCCATCTACTTCGCGCCCATCGTCGCGATCGTCCTCGGCGTCACCTTCCTCAGCGAGGCGGTCCACCCCTCGGCGCTGCTCGGCACCGCGCTCGTCCTCGTCGGCGCCTGGCTGACCTCGCGCCGGGAATGAGCGCCGTGGCGCCGGGAATGAGCGCCGTGGCGCCGGCGGCGGGCGTCGGGGCGCCGGCAGCGCGCTAGCCTCGGGCTGCTGCGCACCCACCGGCCTCGGGAGCATGATGACGGAGCCCACCTCGCCGCGCGCCGCGCCCGGCATGGGCCTCGGCGCCCTCCTCGGCAGCCACCTCGCCTTCGTGCCCGCCGGCGCCGCCGTCGCCCTCTACGGCCCGAGCCTGCCGGAGCTCGCCGCCCGCTACGCGCTGTCCTCCGGCGAGGTCGGGCTCGTCATCGGCGCGCACTCGGCCGCCACGCTCCTCGGCATCCTCGCCTGGGCGCTCGCGGGCAGCCGACCGCATCCGGGCACGGTGAGCGGCGCCGGCGCGATCACCCTGGGCCTCGGGCTCCTCGCCGTCGCGCTCGCGCCCTCGTGGCCACTGACCCTGCTCGGCGCGGCGCTGACCGGCGCCGGCTTCGGTGGGACCGTCGTCGGCCTCAACCTCTGGGCGGCCCGCGCCTACGACCGCCATCGCGTCACCGTGCTCGCGACGATGTCGGCGGCCTTCGGTGTCGGCGCCGTCGCCGGTCCCGCGCTCGTCGGCGCCGTCGGGCCGGCCTCGTTCAACGTCGCCTTCTCGACCTTCGGGCTCCTCGCCCTCGCGTCCGGGGCGGGACTCGCCGTCGTCGGTGCCCGCACCGAGGCCCCAACGGTGCCGCCACCCTCGCCGCTCGCCTCGCGCGGCCGCCTGCCCCTCATGATCGGCTTCATGGCCGCCCTCGGCCTCTACGTCGGCACCGAGGCCGGCATCGCCGGGTGGCTCGCCACCCATCTCGTCGGGCTCGGGCGCAGCCCCGAGGCCGCCGCGAGCTGGACGGCGGGCTTCTGGATCGTCTTCACCATCGGACGGGCCGCCGGCGCGCCGCTGGCGCACCGCGTCGCCGAGCAGCGCCTCGTGCCGACGCTCTTCGCCGCCGGGGCGCTCACCCTCGGGCTCAGCGCCGTCCCCGGCCTCGCCGTCGCCGGCTACCTCCTCTCCGGCGCGGCGCTCGCGCTCGTCTTCCCGGCCCTGCTCAGCTGGTTCACCCGCACCTTCGGTCAGCCACCGGCCGCCGTGGCCATGCTCTTCGCCGCCGGGTCGGTCGGCTCGGCGCTGCTGCCCCCCGGCATCGGCGCGCTCGTCGACCTCGGCGGGGTCGGCGTCATCCCGTGGAGCCTCGCGGCTGCGGCGACCGTCGCCTGCGTGCTCACCCTCGGCCTCGGCCGGCGCGTCGCCGCCGCCCGCGCCGTACCGGCACCCACCCCCACTGCCTGAGGAGCCGCGATGCAGCGCATCTCCGTCGACGAGGACGGCGACTTCGTCCGCGCCCCGGCGCGCTTCGACCACCGCATCACCGAGGCGGGCGAGTGGCCGGTCGAGGCGGGCCGCTACCGCCTCGTCGTGAGCCTCGCCTGCCCGTGGGCCCACCGCGCGCTCATCTCCCGGCGCCTGCTCGGCCTCGAGGACGCGATCTCCGTCGCCGTCGCCGACCCGCTCCAGGACCAGCGCAGCTGGCGCTTCACCCTCGACCCCGGCGGGCGCGACCCGGTCCTCGACATCGCCTACCTCGCGGAGGCCTACCACGCCGCCGACCCCGACTACGACGGTGGCATCAGCGTCCCGGCGATCGTCGACGTGCCGTCCGGTCGTGTCGTCACCAACGACTACGACCAGATCACCCTCGACTTCGCCACGCAGTGGTCCGCCCACCACCGCGAGGGTGCCCCCGACCTCTACCCGGAGGCCTGGCGCGAGGAGATCGACGAGGTGGCCGCCCTCGTCTACCGCGACGTCAACAACGCCGTCTACCGCGCGGGCTTCGCGCAGCGGCAGGCGACGTACGAGCGGGTCTACGAGGCGCTCTTCGCCCGCCTCGACTGGCTCACCGAGCGCCTCGCCGGGCAGCGCTACCTCGTCGGTGACCACCTCACCGAGGCCGACATCCGGCTGTTCACCACGCTCGTGCGCTTCGACGCCGTCTACCACGGCCACTTCAAGTGCAACCGCGAGAAGCTCGCGGAGAACCCCGTGCTGTGGGCCTACGCGCGCGACCTCTACCAGACGCCCGGCGTCGGTGAGACCGTCGACTTCGACCACATCAAGCGCCACTACTACGAGGTCCACACCCAGCTCAACCCCTCGGGGATCGTGCCCGCCGGCCCCGACCCCGCCCGCTGGCGGCAGCCGCACGACCGCGCCGCCCTCGGTGGCAGCCCGTTCGGGCAGGGCACCCCGCCGCCACCGCGCGGCTGAGCCCCACCGCGCGCGTGCGACGATGGAGGCCATGGACTCCACCCGCGTCGACCGCTGGCTCTGGGCGGTCCGGGTCTACAAGACCCGGCAGGCCGCCAACGAGGCCTGCCGCGCCGGGCACGTCCGCGTCAACGACGGCCGGGTCAAGCCGGCCGCCACCGTGCGCGTCGGTGACACCGTCAGCGCCCGCGCCGGCGGCCGCGAGCGCGTCCTCGAGGTCGCCCGCGTCATCGACAAGCGCGTTGGCGCGCCGGCCGCCGCGGAGTGCGTCATCGACCGCAGCCCGCCGCCACCCCCGCCCGAGCCCGCCGCCGGTGGCGACCGCGACCGCGGCGCCGGCCGGCCGACGAAGCGCGAGCGCCGCCAGCTCGAGCGCGCCCGCGGCCTCGACCGTGCCCGGGGTCGCCGCGAGCGCTGACGCCGCCGGGGGCGGCGCTGCCCGGCGACCTACCCTGGCGCGGTGATGACGACCGCTCCCGCCCCCGCGGACCTGCGCCGCCGCCTCGGTGGGCTCATGCTGCGCGACGAACGGCGCCTGCGCCGCCGCCTCGACCGCGCCCGCCGCCGCGACGGCGAGCGCCGCGACGCCGCGCTGGCCGCGCTCGCCGAGGAGGTCGCCTCCGCCGAGCGCCGCCGCGCCCGCCGGGAGGCCGCGGTGCCGACGGTGCGCTACCCCCCGGAGCTGCCGATCAGCGCCGCGCGCGACGAGCTCGCCGAGGCGCTGTCGGCCCACCAGGTCGTCGTCGTCGCCGGGGAGACCGGCTCGGGCAAGACCACGCAGCTGCCGAAGCTCTGCCTCGAGCTCGGCCGCGGGGTGCGCGGGATGATCGGCCACACCCAGCCCCGTCGCCTCGCCGCGCGCAGCGTCGCCACGCGCATCGCCGCCGAGCTCGAGGTCGCGCTCGGCGGCGCGGTCGGCTACCAGGTCCGCTTCACGGACACGACGAGCGAGGACACCCTCGTCAAGCTCATGACCGACGGGGTCCTGCTCGCCGAGACCCGCCACGACCCCGCGCTGCGCGCCTACGACACGATCATCATCGACGAGGCCCACGAGCGGAGCCTCAACATCGACTTCCTCCTGGGCTACCTGACCCAGCTGTTGCCGCGCCGTCCCGACCTCAAGGTCATCATCACCTCGGCGACGATCGACACCGCCCGCTTCGCCGAGCACTTCGACGCCCCCGTCGTCGAGGTCTCCGGGCGCACCTACCCCGTCGAGGTGCGCTACCGCCCGTTCGAGGACGACGACCGCGACCAGGCCGAGGCGATCGTCGACGCCGTCGCCGAGCTCGCCGCCGAGGGCCCCGGCGACGCCCTCGTCTTCCTGCCCGGCGAGCGCGACATCCGCGAGGCCGCCGACGCCCTACGCCGCGCCGAGCCCGGCGTCGAGGTCCTGCCGCTGTACGCCCGGCTCTCGCCCGCCCAGCAGCAGCGCGTCTTCGAGCCCCACCGCGGCCGGCGGGTCGTGCTCGCGACGAACGTCGCCGAGACGAGCCTGACCGTGCCCGGCATCCGCTACGTCGTCGACGTCGGCACCGCGCGGATCTCCCGCTACAGCCAACGCACGAAGGTCCAGCGCCTGCCGATCGAGAAGGTCTCGCAGGCCTCGGCGCGCCAGCGCGCCGGGCGCTGCGGCCGCCTCGCCGACGGGATCTGCATCCGCCTCTACGACGAGGGCGACCACGACGCCCGCCCCGCCTACACCGAGCCGGAGATCCTGCGGACCAACCTCGCCTCGGTGATCCTGCAGATGACCGACCTCGGCCTCGGCGACGTCGCCGCCTTCCCGTTCCTCGACCCGCCCGACCGCCGCAGCGTCCGCGCCGCCGTCGGGCTGCTCCACGAGCTCGGCGCGATCGACCGTCCCGCCGTCGACGGCAGCCAGCAGCTCACCGACATCGGCCGGATCCTCGCGCGGCTGCCCGTCGACCCTCGCCTCGGGCGCATGATCGTCGCCGCCGACGCCGAGGGCGCGCTGTCGGAGGTCCTCGTCATCGCCGCGGCGCTGTCCTCACAGGACCCGCGGCTGCGGCCACCCGAGCAGGAGCACGCCGCCGACGCCTCCCACGAGCGCTTCGCCGACCCCTCGTCGGACTTCCTCACCCTTCTCGCCCTGTGGCGCTACCTCACCGAGCAGCGGCGCTCCCAGTCCTCGGGCGCGTTCCGCCGCCGCTGCAAGGCCGAGTTCCTCCACCACCTCCGCGTGCGCGAGTGGCAGGACCTCCACGGTCAGCTGCGCGAGGCCGCAAAGGAGGTCGGGCTGTCGCGCTCGCCGGCCCCCGCCGAGCCCGCGCAGATCCACCGCGCGGTCCTCGCCGGCCTGCTCTCCCAGATCGGCGTGCAGCCCACCGACGGTCGCGACTACGAGGGCGCACGGGGCACACGCTTCGTGCTCTGGCCCGGCACCGCCGTGGAGGGCCGCCCACCGTGGGTCATGGCCGCCGAGCTCGTCGAGACCTCGCGGCTCTTCGCGCGCACCGTCGCGGCGATCGACCCCGCCTGGGCCGAGGAGCTCGCCGGGCACCTCGTCGACCGCCACTACGGCGAGCCGCGCTGGGACGCCCGCCGCGGCGTGGCCGTCGTCGAGGAGAAGGTCACCCTCTACGGCGTCACGCTCGTCGCCGACCGCACCGTGCCCTACCACCGCGTCGACCGCGCCGGTGCTCGTGAGCTCCTCCTGCGCCACGGCCTCGTCGAAGGCGACGTCGACCACCCGGTCGTCACCGCCAACCGTCGCCTGCTCGACGAGCTCGCCGACCTCGAGGACCGCGCACGCCGGCGCGACCTCGTCGCCGACCCCGAGCAGCTGCTCGCCCTCTACGACGCCCGTGTGCCCGACCACGTCGTCTCCGCGGCGCACTTCGCCTCGTGGTGGAAGGCCGCCCGCGCCGAGCAGCCCGACCTCCTCGCCTTCACCGCCGAGGACCTCCTCAACGCCGAGGCGCCCGCGCTCGCCGAGGGCTCCTTCCCTGACACCTGGCGCCACGACGACCTCACCTTCGGCCTGTCCTACCGCTTCGCCCCAGGCGAGCCCGACGACGGCGTCACCGTCGAGGTCCCGCTCGCCGCCCTGTCGCGCCTGCCCTCCTGGGCCTTCGACCGGCAGGTCCCGGGGCTGCGCGCCGAGCTCGTCACGGCCCTCGTCCGTGGGCTGCCCAAGGCGGTGCGCCGCGAGCTCGTGCCGATCCCCGAGACCGTCGAGCGCGTGCTCGCCCGCCTCACGCCGACGCCCGAGCCGCTCGTCGACGCCCTCGTCCGCGAGCTGCGACGCGACGGCGTCGACGTCGACCCCGAGGCCTTCGACGTGGCCTCCCTGCCGGCGCACCTGCGGATGCGCATCCGCGTCGTCCATGACGGGACCATCCTCGCCGAGGGCGAGGACCTGCCCGCCCTGCAGGCCGAGCTCGCCGGCGAGGCCCGCTCGGTCGTCGCCGGCCTCGCCGAGGGTCTCGAGACCACCGGGGCGACCTCGTGGACCTTCGGCACGCTGCCGCCGGTCGTCGAGCTCGCCGGCGAGGGCGGGGTCCTGCGCGGCTACCCCGCGCTCGTCGACGAGGGCGAGAGCGTCGGTGTCCAGGTGCTGTCGACCCCGCAGGAGCAGCGCCAGGCGATGTGGCGCGGCACCCGCCGGCTGCTGCGGCTGTCCGCGCCGCTGCCGACCCGGGTGCTGCAGGGGTCGCTCTCACGGGAGGACAAGCTCGCGCTGTCGCGCAATCCCCACGGCAGCGTCGGCGCGCTGCTCGAGGACGCCGCGGCCTGCGCGGTCGATGCGCTCATGGCCTCCGCTGGCGGGCCGGCGCGCGACGCCGACGGCTTCGCTGCCCTGCGCGAGACCGTCGCCTCCGGCCTCACCGACGCGGTGCTCGCGATCCTCGGCGACGTGCGGCGCGTGCTCGACGCCGCCGCCACCGTCGAGCCGTGGCTCGCCAGGCTCGACGGCGGGGATCTCGCCGACAGCGTCGCCGACGCCCGGGCGCACCTCGCTCGTCTCGTCGGCCCCGGCTTCATCGCCCGCACCGGCCGGGAGCGCCTCGGCGACCTGCCGCGCTACCTCGAGGCGATCGCCGTGCGCCTCGACAAGCTTCCGCGCGCCCCCGGGCGCGACCTGGAGCTCACCGCGCGGGTGACCGCGGTCGAGCGGGCCTACACCGACCTCGTGCGCCGGGTGGGACCGCGTGCGGTGCCGATCCGCTGGATGCTCGAGGAGCTCCGCGTCAGCCTCTTCGCCCAACAGCTCGGCACACGCCAGCGCGTCTCCGAGCAACGCGTCCTGCGCGCGATCGAGGAGGCGTCGCGGCGCTGACCGCGCGTGGGCTACCCCGGTCGCCCACCCCCGTCGCGTACCCCGATCGCGCAGCCCGGTCGCGTACCCCGGTCGCCCAACCCCGGTCGCTCCCGCCGGTCCTTCCCTGCGACCGCACCCGTTTCCCCGCCTCAACGCCCGGGTAAGGGGCGCAGAAGGCGCTGAACCCGTGTTGCCGTGAGGAGGGGTCCACCATGGCGGCGGTCGACACCTCGCATGCTGCGTCGACCGAGCGGGCGGAGTTCCTGCACCGTGAGCTCACCGAGGCCACCGGGGTCGCGCTGCCGGTGCGTCTGTGGGACGGCCAGGAGCTCGGCCCCGACGGCGGCTACCGCATCGTCCTCGAGTCCCCCGAGGCCCTCCGGGCCTTGCTCCTGCCCCCGTCGGACCTCTCGGCGGGGGAGGCCTACGTCGCCGGCCACGTCGACGTCGAGGGCGACCTCGTCGAGGCGATGGCCACCCTCGAGGGTCTCGGGCAGCGCCGGCCGCCCACCCGGCGCACCGTGCGGCTGCTGCGGCACCTGCTCGCGTACCGCCGCCCGTCGGCCGACGCCCGGCAGCATCGCGCGAGGCTCAACGGCCGCCGGCGGAGCAAGCGGCGCGACCGGCAGGCGATCGCGTTCCACTACGACCATCCCCAGGCGCTCTACGACGCGTTCCTCGACGACGAGCTCGTCTACTCCTGCGCCTACTTCGACGATCCCGAGGAGTCCATCGACGTCGCGCAGCGCCGCAAGCTCGACCTCGTCTGCCGCAAGCTCCGCCTCGGCCCGGGCAGTCGGCTGCTCGACATCGGTTGCGGGTACGGATCGTTGCTCGCCCACGCCGCCGAGCACTTCGGCGCGACCGGGGTGGGGGTGACCCTGTCCGAGCGGCAGGTCGAGATCGGCCGCCGACGTCTCGCCGACCGCGGGCTCGGTGACGTCGCGGACGTGCGGTTGCAGGACTACCGGGATGTCGAGGGGACCTTCGACGCGGTGTGCTCGATCGGGATGATCGAGCACGTTGGTCCGCAGCAGCTGGGGCCGTACCACGAACGGGTCGAGGAGCTCCTTCGCCCCGGCGGGCTCGCGCTGACCCACGGCATCGTCACCGGTGACGCCGACTGGGTCCGGCGCGGGTCGGAGCGCACGTTCATCTCCGCCCACGTCTTCCCCGACGGCGGCCTCGTGCCGGTCTGGCGGCTCGTGCGCGACGCCGAGCGCGCCGGCCTCGAGCTCCTCGATGTCGAGCAGCTCCGCCCCCACTACGCGCTCACCCTCCGCGCCTGGGTGCGCCGGCTCGAGGAGCGCCGGGACGAGGTCGTCGCCGCGGTCGGCACGCGCACCTACCGGACCTGGCGGGCCTACATGGCCGGGTCGGCGGCGGCTTTCGAGGCCCGCCGCATCGGCGTCGTGCAGGTGCTGCTCGGCAAGGACGCCAACCTCCCCCACGGCCGGGCGTGGATGCTCCCCGAGGCGTAGGCGGGGATCACGGTCCCGCACCGCCTGCGGGTTGGGGCCGCGTACGGCGATGGGGCCTCCCGCCGGGTGAGGCCACCAGGGCGTCGGGTGAGCCGCCCGCCGAGTGAGGTCACCAGGGCGTCGGGTGAGCCGCCCGCCGGGTGAGGCCACCAGGGCGTCGGGTGGGCCGCCCGCCGGTGCCGTACCCACGAGGACGTCGAGCGAGGCGCGGGGGACGGTCCGCCGCCGTCCGCCCGACCTGTTCGCTCTATCCGTCGGCCCCTTCCGGCTCGCCTTCGCCCTCGACGGCGGCGGGCTCGAGGCTGAGCTCGCCGCTGGCCGGCAGCAGCTCCAACCACGACTGACCGGCGGCGAGAGGGAACGGCGTGCCCTCAGCGGTGAGGACCTCGAGGTGGCTGTCACGCGAGGCCTTCTGCCACGAGGCGTCGAAAGCGCGTCCGTCGCGCAGCACCGTCGCGGAGCCCCCGCCGACGAGGTCGATGGGCAGGCGCTCGTTGGTGGTGACGGCGACCTCGACGACGAC